>Ga0209942_1000063_pt1 | contig 68769 bp, 98 predicted proteins | sample SalPonR1_A_D2_MG_FD_185695 | JGI IMG/M metagenome (GOLD analysis project Ga0209942, IMG submission 185695) | Salt pond soil microbial communities from South San Francisco under conditions of wetland restoration - Salt Pond MetaG R1_A_D2_MG... ...
TGGGGCTTTGCGTCCAAGTATACTTATTGTGTCCAGAGAAGTAATGCTGTAGAAAGCTTAAGAATACATACTTTGCCCGTATAGAAATACTAGTCATAATTATCCACCGAACAATGTTTCTTTAAGGGTTTTCTTATTAACTTTCACATTCTTGTCCATGGCTTCTTTTTCAGCCAGTCTTCTAATATCTTCCTGTATCTGTCTGAGTACAGAATCTTCTTCTACGACATCTTTATTTCTAATTAATCTTTTAGGCTTAGGTATAGGCTTCGACATTGTATTCGTATATTTCGTCACTTATGTGGATTAAACTTAACTGTATTTGCTGCTCAATAGGAGCTCCTAATAGTTCTAGGGTTCTTACCCTTTGAGCATAGTACCTTTTATCTGTTTTAGGGTCTATAATAACGTCGCCTATTTCAATTGGTGGTTTATTAAGCATAGTTAATATAGAATCGCTAGGATAAAACTCTCCTCACTCTGTAATTTGTTTTATAGAGGGTGTAGGGTTTAGCATAGCTGTGACTACCTGTGGTGTAAAAAAGCCCTCTCTTCAGCCAGTTCCTCAGCAGTCACAATCTGCGCATACTTCTGTGTTTGTTCTAAACAAAATAGGATCTCAAGCTACATCGCATCGCTCTCCCCAAGATCTACGCTTTAATAGAATAAAGTCTCGACCTGACCGTGCATCCAATGCGCACTTTTTATAATTATATATTCTTGACCATCTATAGTTAGGGACTTCATCATTTAGATAGGCATAGCCCCCGCTGGGAACATAGGCTATTTCACTTGTAGAAGTGTTAGTTACCTTTAAACGATAATACCATTTACGGGTGCCGTGGGCTAATCCGGATACTGTAACATCGTCATAGGTATATGTATCTGCAGCTATTCCACTTGCCACAGTATCATAGTCTGATAAGGTTTCAGAAGGGGCCTGAGACTGTAAAATATCTACTTGATAGTCTGTCAGGTCTTCTTGTGTTGCCTCGAAAGCTCATTTAATTTCGAGCTCGTTAGGTGTATATCTTTTTACGGTGAGTTCTTTTAAATCTAGCATTTACCACCAGTTGTCCCAATATTCGCTCTCTACTCCTCCGTAGCCTCCGTCAATATTTTTAGAACGTTTAACCGCTTGTACTTTACGTCTATAGTCGGCTATTAAAGTATTGAACCATACTGTATATCTTCCAAATTTATCTTTGTCTTTTACAGTTATCCCTCCGGCATCATTGTATGTCAGCGTGTTTCGTGCTGAGCCTATGCCTTTAGAAATTAAAACCTGTATAACGGCTCCCATTCTTAAAATACCTCAAGGCACTTCAGCAATGGTGTTATACTGTAAATCTACAGGCTCAAACCCATAGTTTATTTCATCTCATGCATCCTCTAACGCCATATAAAGCTCTCAGTCAGTACTCTCTTCAACACCTTCTAAATCGTTCTGTGCTACAGTATCGTCTAAAAAGTCTCTAAGTCTTCTAACATACGGAGTATACTTGGGCGGGATGTCAGCATCTTCGCTATTTGTAAAATCTACGTTTGGGTCTAGTTCTGCCATGCTTTAATATAAATTGTTTAGAGGTATATGTCAATAAAAAAAGGGAGCCTGAAAAGACTCCCTTTTAATTATTTTATGCGTACTTAATTACTATTAAGCTGATAGGTCTAACCTAGCGCATGATTTCGTGTTGGCAATTATCATTCCAACTGATTCGTAAGCAGAGAACGTAATAACATTACGTTTCTTCTCGATATCGAATTTAGTATCGTTTAGGATACAGAATTCTCCCATGAATTGAGGGGCTGTGAACGCGTAGATCTTATTGTCTAACAAGTCTGTCTTATTAGAAACGATGATTCTACGACCGAATAGTGTAGAGTACTTGTACCCTTCTATCGCGATGCGTCCTTTGTACTCGCCGTCACCAAATGTTCCAGAAGTATTGTTATTCACAATCAGTCTGTTATACATTTTAGTATCCATCAGCAATACTTCACTTTGTAGCTGCTGGCCGTCGATTACGTTAAAGAGCTCTTCAAGAGACTGTTCTGGGACTTCACCATTAGTGTAAGTTCCAGATACTGCGCTGCTCTCAAGAGCAATCGCTGCGTCTACCTGGCGTAGAAACGCGGTATCTTCAATCTTCTGAATGTCCAGTACAGAGTTCTGCTCAATTACTTGAGTTAGAGGCATTCTGTAAGCCAGAAGCTCCTCTTCTGTTTTCTGGAATTCTTCAGAGCTGATCGTACCGAATTTCAGTTCAACTCTCTTACCTTCAATATAGTTAGCTGTAGGTTCGCCACGGAAGTTAACTTCCATTGCTTTGGAGTCTGGCTCCAATTCTACAATCTTAACTACGCCGTCGTGTTTTGTACTAACCTGTAGGTCAGCTTGTGTCACGTACATTGGTGGTAAAATTTGTCTTGCAAAAGAAACTTCTCTCAGTTTCTCACGGATAAAGCTAGCTCCATCCATTGCAATTTTATTCATTCCCTCTTCACTATCTAGCTTACGAAGGAAGATGTCGTTTATGTGTCGTGCTTCATTAGCATCCATTATATATTTCTCCTTCTATCTATTATAGTGTTAAGATTTCAATTACTGTTGCGTCTTTGTAGATCTGGTTATCGCTCTCGTCGCTATAAGCAAACGGCGCTCTAACGCAAACGGCTACTGCGTCGCCATCTCCAAGAGTGGCTACTGCTAGTTGCCCGTCGGCATCTACATCTAGAGGGTCTCCAGCTGCTGGCGTACCAACATACTGATCCGTGTAAGCACGGTATTTTCCCCAAAGTACGGTCAATTTTTGTTTACCTAAAGAGGTAGCGTCCGGTGACCATCCTCCGGATCCATCTCGGTCTGACTCAGTAAAGATAGCCATCGCGTCTCTATCACCTGCTGTTGGCAGCTGTAGAGTTTGTCCACGCTTAACCGCCCAAGTTCCAGTTTCTGCAACTCCTGAGCTGATTAGAGTGTCGTTGGCATCAACGTCAAAACGAATGATGTCGTTAATATCTGACAATATTCGAAGCATAATTATTATTCTCCTTTGTTATTTTATTCTTCTAGTAGATTATTTATGAAACGCTCTTCAGCTGTTCCATAATGTTGTGGTTGCTCACTAACTTTCCCCAGTCCCATAGAGCCGAAGCTCGAGGTGCCAGAGTTGCTGATCAAGTGAGCAGCTTTTTCTAATGTGTTGATTTCTTCTTGAGATTTATCCAAAAATGAATCAAAATGCTCTTCTAAATCCTCGGCCGGAAAAGATCCAAGCTTCCACAATCGGAAGGTTACCTCTTTAGCGGCCTGGACTCTTTCGAGTTCGGCCTCTAACTCTGCGATCTTCTCAAGGGCTTCATTCTTTGCAGAATGCTCCTGTCGAAGGGCAGCGGCAGCGGTTTTTAAAAGTTTAGCAGTCTTGTTCATTATGGTTTATTACTCTCCTTCAGAATCAGTATCAGCTTCAGCAGCGGCTCGGAATCCTTGGTACATTATCTGTCCCATCTCATAAGCTTCTGCTACTTTTTCGCGTTGATAAATCTCGTACGCGTCTTCTTCCATTTTGGCAGTAGCTACTTTTTCTACGTCATCCGCAGAGAAGTTACCTTCGCCATATTCTTCTGTCAATGCATCCTCTGCCCAGGAAGCGTATTTAGAGATTAACTCTACACGTTCGCTTGTCTCGGCCATTTCCTGCTCTTCAGCAACCTTTTCACGGGTTTGCTCTACAGTTTCGGCTTGCATTTGGTTAAATGTTTCAATTAGACTCATTTAATTTTCCTCCTGGGAATAAATTGATTTGTACATTTTCGTAATAAGATCTTCATTAACTAATGAAGCCTTTTTTTCTTGTTTCATATATCCACCAGCTCCGTCAGGGGTGTGCGTCTTATGTTTATCATAAGCGTCATGACCAACTTCTTCTTGCATCTTAGCGTCTCTCGCTACAGTTACAGGAGAATCTTGTGGTCTCGATACCTGAGAAATTGGAGGAACCGGCATATCTTTATTTGTTGGCATTGCAACGCCTAGGGCGGCAAGCTCAGCAAACAGAGAATGTGCTGCTATTCTTCCAAACTCTTGAGCCATTTTTACAAGCTCTTTGTCGGATGGTAGTGGTTGAGTTTCGGCAACTTTTTCTGTAGCAGCGTCAATAGGGTCTTTCGACTCCTTGTCCGCTTCTGCAGTTTTTTCTTCTGTAGTGTCTTCTTTAACTTCGTCAGTAGCTTCTTCAGCGACCTTCTCCTTAGTTTCAGTCTCTTCTACAGCTTCTTCTGCTGTCTTCTCTTCAGTAGATTCTTCAGTTGCTACTTTTTCTTCAGTAGCTTCTTCAGCTGTCTTCTCTTCAGTAGTTTCTTCTGCCTTCTTATCTTCAGCAACTTTCTCCTCAGAAACATCATTCGTCTCCTCAGTCAAAGAACTCAAGAAAGTATCTTCTGCGGTCTTTTCAGCTTCCGCTTCTAGGTCAGCAAGAATGTCTTCTACATTAAAATTTGACATTATTTCCCTCCTAAGAGATTAATTCTTTATAGATTATATTTATTGTTTCCGGGTTCAAGTTGTCGATGCCCGCAGTCTTTGGTACTTCAGCATTGAAATATCCAGAGGACTTTTTCTTTTTTACTTTTTTGGCCTTTAGTGAACTTTTTGCATCGTCTATTGAATGGCCAATACCTTTTGAGACTCCTCGAATAAAACCCGTGGCTCCGACTGCTGTCAAGAGGGGGTTACGTCGAACAAAGTCTTCAGCGTCGCTTAGCGGCTGACCTTTTCGGGCCTTGGCTTCGTTTTTAGCAGCCATATAATAAGAGGTAGGCGCTGCTAATAAAAAGGTTCCCAGCGTTTTTTCAAACGGGGAAGCTTTGGACGCATGCTTAATATTAAAAATTTCTTCGTTAACCGGTTCCAAGGCTTCTTTTTGTTTATTCTCTATTGCTATGCCCATGCCTAATCCTGCTACAGGTGCTATCCATGGATTCTTAGCTATAAACTTAGTGAAATTACTGACATTTGCACTGTTGCCAAATATTTTAGCATAACCTGCATATAGAGCTCCGACAGATGTCATTAAGGGGATGGCGTTTTTTACACCACTTCCTGCTGGTCGAGGCTCATCATCAAATAAAAGGCTATTTATAAAAGACTGTTCAATCTCTTGTCGGTTAGGATATAACTCGACACCCTTACTTTTTATGTTAGCACTCTTCTCTATGATTCTATTAATAATAGCTGGTTTTGTCAAGGAAAACTTGGAAATATCCGGTTTTATTTCGTTTGCAACCTTCTCATTTACATAATCAGGGCCGATATTATTGATCTCCGGTGCATCTTTTGGGCTGGTCTCGAAAACGAAACCTTTTTCTTCCAAAAGTTTTGCCAGTTTTCTGTTTCCAGTTGTGTATAACGCGAGCTTTTGAAAATCCTCTCGTTTTGGGAGGATTCTTAAAGCACAAAATGTTGATAAAGTTTCGTTAAGCGGATACTGAGATAGCTTCTCGATCTGCTCATCTGTAAAATTTTCTTGTGAATCTAATATGATTCGTTTTGGGTCTTCTTCAATGGCGTCTATTTCGCCGGCATTAATTTCTTTCTTAATTGAGGCATGCTTCTTATCTGACATTAAATTTGCGGCCTTCTCCATAGTTGCCTCGTTGTCGACTTGTGCGGTCGCACCCGGTCCGGATGCATCTTCTGCCATTTTACCAAACCCAATAGGTGCCATAATTGCTGCCAGTGGATCTGCTGGAATAGTTACAATCGAAAGGTCAAAGAACCTAGGCTTTGTATTAATAGCATATACACGTCTACCGTCGTCAAGTATTTTGTTCATCTTGTTACGAAGATAGTCACTGTATTCTTTTCTAGTTCGTGCTTTCTTTCCTGTTATAGAGCATACGTCATAAGGTACTTTACATCCCATTGATAGTTTGATGTTCATGCCTTTTTTCATATTAGTCATTAATTTACAAACGTCCGGGTGGGACTCTTGAAGTTTAATGACTGTCTCTACTCTTTTCATGTGAGGGTTATAATAAGAATAAATAACCTTGCCCATAGATTTTTTAGGATCTTTGTTTACATGATGTTTATAAACGTGACCGTGATCTACAAACGTATGGTGGTATTTTTTAAGAGCCTCTTCTGGAAAGAAGTCACCATTTCTATTTGGTCCATAATATTCTCCAGCTGTAAGTGCATTGGCTAATGCATACACGAATCCCGGCTCACGATCTAGTGAGTCAAGAAATTGGGCAACCTCGGAGGCGTATTCTGCTGTTTTGACTAAGCCCTCTGTTTTAGAAGGCTCTGGCAAAATAGAAAAAATCTCTTGGTCATCCTGTGTTTGGATATACTCAGCTGTCTTTTCTATCATTACATGAACAAGCTTCCAGCTCCTAATAGGTCAGCTCCTTCGTCTCTTCCCATGTTGTCTTCGATCTTAGCTAGGGTATCATAAGTATCTATAGTTGGTCCACCTAGATCTGGTCTGACTCGTGCATTAATGTTTTGAGTGATAAATCCGCCTGCTGCTATTGGGTCTCTGGCTAGTCGAGGTGAAGTTCTATATAGGGTTCCTCATAGCTCTGCTACTTCTTCTACATCCTCTTCCATTAGCGCTGGGTTGGCTTTTAACATTTCTTCAAAATATTTAGGCTCAATAGCTTTCATATACTTTCTTTCTACGAGCTCTGATAGCTTATTGGCAAAACGTGCTACTATAACAGCACCACCAATAATTCCCACTATTTTTAAAGCGTCCATCGGAGATTTTCCGACCGCTGCCACCTTCTCGATGGTGTCTACACGCATTTGATGCGCTGCTGCTTTTTCGGCAGCTATTTTGATAAGTTCTTTTTTCTTATTGATATCCATAAGTTCTTTTTAATTTGTTTTGTAGATCAATCTTATTTTTGAATTGTGCTGCCGCTGCAAATTGTTTAGGGTTCTTACCTTTATAAAGGCCAATTCCATACATTCCACCACCTGCGGTAATAACAGGATGTTTTTTACCAAATCTAAGAAGATTTGCCAGCGCACCTGCTGCATAACCTAAAGAGGTTCTCGCTCTACCTAGTTTTTCCAAGGTTCCATCTTCTGGAATAAGTTCAGCAATTTTTTCATAATGGTCTTTATAGAATAAGGCTGTTACGCACTCATTGTGTAAGTCGTGGACTCTTTGGACCAATTTATTTTCGTTGTTAATTTTTTGGCCGGCATACTTCTCAAGGTCATTTCCTTTTATCTTAATGCCATCTTTGTCTAAATCGTGTGAGATTTCTTCTACTATATAATCTCCGAACTCAGACGCTTCTTTGATTGTATATTCTAGTGCTGCGGCGTCGGTGCCGGATAGGTAAGCTTGTTTTACTGTAGAGTAGATCGGCTGAAGCCTGCTTTCAATCCTAATGCCATTCTCTAGTACATTAGATTGTGCTATTTTTAGATGGGATAACAGGTCAGCTGTTTTGTTATAATTTTTCCAGGCTGGAATATCTTCTTCCTTTTCTGCAGTTTTCTCTTGCTTGGCTTCTTCATGTTTTTTGGAAGCTCTCTTCTCCTGCAGAAGTTGGTGAGCTCAGTCTTTTTTAGGAGCCTCTAAATAGTCTTTTCCTTTAGAAGCTGTTTTAGAGCTGGAGGGCTCTTCATCAATTACTTCATTAGGGTCGGCAACGTCAAACTCTATATAAGAGTCTTGGTCTGCTGTCTTCATAAGTTCTAGGTATGTTTTCACATTAGCAGCTTCCGCTACCCTGTGTACTTGATTTTGATTTAACCCATGGAGTGTAGACACTTTTTCCAGTCCATCTGTAAGAGGGATCTGTCGGTCTAAGTATTCCTTAGATATTTGGGTTCCTAATTTTTCTAATTGTTCCGGCTTAACCATGCTTTAATATATTTTTATTGGCTGTAACAGTCAAATTTTATTGTAAATTTTCTCTCAGGCTGTCTGTCAACATCATTAGTGCCATGGAACCAAACAAGGTTGCATGCACAAAGTCGTCTGGGCCTACGTTAGTGTACTTTTCTTTATTCTTATCTTCGTCGTATTCTATAATTACGTTCCTAATGTCCGTAGTCATAGGCTCTATGTCCTGGTAATTAGGTAGGCGTAACTTCCCCTTTTTGAGCATTGTGAAGAATTTATTCATCACCCAGTTCTTATTCATTGTATATGCTCGCATTTTAGGATTATACCTTACAGGCTCTTTTTGGGTAGGAAGATGTTGATAAGGCCATACCTTTTCTAAGCCTAACCTGTTTCTAAATTCACTGTTAGGCGCTTCTCCCATACCGTAGTCACTAGCTAGTAGTGAGCAGTTCCACTTTTTAAATATCTTTGGGATTTCTTCATGTATATACGAATAGTCTGCTTCTTTACCTAAAAATTTCTTAGCGTATACAACCTGTAATTTACCTTCCCTTTCTTGAACAATAGATATACAAGTATGAGATTTTTCCGAATTTACCGGGCCATAGTCAATACCCATAATAGTAGGCCTGCCAACAGAATGTTTATCAGGGTTGGGGCTCATTCTAAAGTCTGGATTACAAGCCGCTATCACTTCTTCTTTTGTAATTGGGATAGCTCCTGAATCATACTCTAGCCCTAGAGTCTCATTGTTAAACAGAGCGGTGCTCTGGTTTTCCATCTTGTAAATGACGTCGTCTTGCCAATTAACCCATGGTGAGTGCGCAAAGTGTAAAAGACAAACTCGGTAGCCTTCCATTTTAGGCCTGTCTTTCATATGCTCATAAGTAGACACCCACTGGCCTTTGGCCTTTCTAAGGTCTAGTTTGTTTCCGCACTTAGAGCAGATTAAATGATTAGCCCCTATATTATCCGGGCCTAGTATATTCCAGTGGTTACAGGCTTCACACTTTATCGCATACTCATTTTGTGAAGACTTAAACCAAAGATCTGCTAATGTGCCCTTTGTTCTTTTAGGTGTGCCTGCATATATACTGCGCTTTGTTACTGAGCGTGACATTGTTTCCTCAATAACTCCTATAACGTCTTTTCTTAAATCCTGAGTTTCGTCAAATAAACAGACGTCTGAAGAAATACCTCGAATACGGTCAGCGTTAAGAAGTGCATAACGCATGTTAATAACGCTACCGTTCTTGAATTCTTTTTTAAATACGTTCTGCACCATATGTGCATCAACGAAGTAGTCTCTTATAAGAGGTGAGTTTTTAATAACCGGTTCCAGTTTGTCACGAACAAACTCCTGAGTTTGAGCTACTGCAGGGGATACGTAAAGCTGTTTAAAGTTAGGCTTCATTAAAGCCCGGGCTAGGAGAATATTAGCTAAAGACGTACTTTTAGCGGTCTGTCTAGAAAATTTCATTACAACCTTCTTGGCTTCCGTATTATATATACGTCTCATATGAGGATAGTCGTCCAATGAAAATGGCTGACCTCCTAAATAGAAAAAATTCTCCGCAAAGTCACTGAGCGCTAGCTCAATTTGTTCCTTATCTTTGCCCATCTCCTTTTTGCCTGTTTATGTGCTTCTCGTTTCTTGTCTGAGGGTTTGGTATAAAACTGATTTGATTTATATTGCTCCAGGACCCCTGATCGTTGTACCTTACTCTTGAATATCTGTAGGGCTTTCTCTAGGTTCCCGTCCCTGACGTTTACTTTTACTGGCATCTTCTTCTAAATTTCGTTTTGATTTATACTCTAAAAGGTCCTTAAAGAACTCTCCGTTCTCGTCATATTGCAGAACTTTATAAATAATATTTTGTTTACTGTTCCTGCCCGGACCCCAGTCAGAAGAATACGCAATTTTTCTGTCTTTATCAACTGATTCTACAAAATCTAAAGCATCTTGGAAAAGTGTCCTAACTTTTTCTTTTTGTCTTTCTACTTTATAATATTCAAATAAAGATTCTCTAGGATTGTTTTTAACCATACTAGAAAGCTTACGCTTCTCTGTTAAATAATCTTTTACAAGTTTATTGAAATGTCTTACTTTAGCGTCAGCCACTAAGAACTCTGACCAGAACTTGGCGTATGTTGGTGCCATGTCTTTTCTCTCTGGTGGTTCGTTTAGCCATTCATCTTCCATGACATCATAAACGCCGAAGTCAATAGAAGCTAAATTTTCTGCTGTGTCTTTTCTCCACTCAGCTAAGAAATAACTTATCACACGATTAGTGCCTTTTGCTATTCGTCCGTTATATTTTTTAGCTCCGTGAGTCTTTGATTTCCCGGGCTTAAGGCCTTCGATGGCAACCATGATATCAATATCACTTGTATCACTGTATTTATAGCCCGTTAATGAGCCCAACATATAAACTCCCCTTAAAGGCCCGTCTCCAGCATCTTCAGCAATTTCTTTTGCGGTAGTTAAAGCTTGTCTACGGATCTCCGGATACATCTTCTTGTCTTGATTCCAAATGTCTGGAGATAATGAATCCCTGAGTCTTTCTATTACACTAGCTGGTTTATACATCGTCTTCGTTTTCTACCTCTTTAATATGTTCAATAGGTTTCTCGTCTGTAGAGAAAGTCTTAATTTTAAATTCAAAGTCTTCAAGAATGTTGTCGGCGTTTGCTCTTTTGTCCTTCTCTATAGTATCGATACGGTCGGTAACCTTAATGGTTAAGTTAGCCCAGCGTTGTGCAACATCTGGACGTATCTTACTTTGCTCTTTAAAGTTATAGTAAGAGTCTTGAGCAATATCCCGTAGCATGTCTGCAAAATCTTTTTCAGGAGTTACTCCTAATTTCCATAATAGATGCTGCTTATCTCCTTTTAATGCAATCTTATAATATTTGCGAAGCTGTGGCTCGTTAATACCCTTTACATAGTTTTGACGATCTTTTAAGGTCCACTCAGAAACGTTAAAGAAATATTTAAGAAACATCTTAACGTCATCAGAGGAATACTCCATATTATACTTACCGTTGACGATAAGTTCTATATCTTCGTCTGTAATAAGGGCCAGGGCCATAGATGTGATAAGACGGTACATCAGCGGGTCATTTAAAATCTTGATGGCACCGTCAAGGCTCGGGGTGTCTTCCGGGAAATCGAAGTTAGTAAAATGGACGAAACCTTCTACAACGTCGTGATCTCTTATTCAATCTGGGTCCGCGGGTTCTGGGTTCTTCCTGTCAAAATACTCTGGAGCCTGGCTACGTAATGTATCATATACAATTGTTATAGCCTTTTGTGGAATAGGCTGATCGTAGTCTTCTAGTTTTTCTATCAATCCATCAACTGAAAACTTAGATATTACTAAGGTTTCAATAAACTTTAAATGTGGTATTTCCATTATTCTTCGTCTTCTGTGCCGAATTTAATATAGTATTCTAGCGCTTTCTTTGATGGCATCGCTTTCATAGAAGCGATATAAATTAAATCATTGGTTACTGGCTGTTGCCAATGAAGCTGGAGATCTTCTCCTGAGTCACCGATCATCTGCTCTGTCTCACATTCATACTCGAATCCGAGGATAGTCTGTAGTTTTTGAGCTAAGTCGTTATAGCGCTCTGTTCCGGGATGTTCGATAACTATCGTTCTCAATTTATTAGTCCTTCATTACTAATGCAGTTCCGCCAACGCCCGTACCGGCAAGAATTTTGCCTCGGTTCTCGTATACTTTTTTACCTTTGTTATATAAAGCTTTTTGCTGTTGTGACGTATGCCCAGCTGTGACTCCGGCAGGTGTTCTTCTAGCAGATGAAACGCCTTTACCGGTAGCTCCTGCATAAAGCGCTTTGCCTTTAGAGCCTAATTCGTCGCTCAAGCCTTTAGTCTTGGTTACAAGCCTTGACAGAGTTTTTAGGCCTCCACTCCAAAGAGCTTTCTTTTCAATACTATCTGAGAACCCTTTCATTGCAATAATTTTTTCTTCGTGTGATAAATCCATTTTTCTATCTTTTATATTTTAGTAGTTAAACGTTTGAGGGACTAATCATAGAATTGCTTAGTCGCCGTGTACTGTTTCGTGTTCCTTTTTCTAAAGTCGTTTTTGTAATCTTAGGTGCTGCCATAGTTGCGCCTATAGAGGTTGTTGCTCCACCCATAAAACTTTTGTTTTTTATAGCACCTTTAAAGCCTCCCAGGCTTTTAGTCCCTGTAAAAGTGGCTCCTCTAGCAAAGTTACCTAAATTTATATTTTTTAAAGACTTGAATGCCTTTATACCTAAATTCAAAATGCCCCCTATAGCTGCTGTCTTTTTAATCTGAGTCGGGCCATAGTATTCTTTTCCCCGGCCAATATTAATTGGGCGGTGAGTTCAGCTTTTAGTTAGATACTCGATCGCATCGGAAGTAGGCATCCGCCTACTTCTACCAAACTCTGCGGGATCCGCAGAGTGGTATAACTTTGGCAAAATTTTAGAAGCATTTGGGTCTGTTTTAATAGGAATGAGAGCTGCTGTTTTCTTTTGCTCTTTTTCTATTTTATTGGCTGCTGCCATAAAAACAGGATAACCGATGGCTCCTGCAGCTGTACTTTTTATAAGCCGAGGGCCTGTTCCTCTGTATAATGTTTTCATTGTTTTAGCATCTGGGCGCAGGTCTCTTAATTTTATTTTCTTTCCAAAGTCTGTATTAGCCTGGGCGTCTACAGCAATGGTATCAAGGGGTTGAGTTGTTAGTGTAACTGCTGCGCCTGATAGACTCCCTGCCATGAAGTCTTTCTTAAAATCTTTCCAAAACTTTTGTTTAGCCTTCTCTTCTGGTGTGAGCTCAGGCTTGGTAATTACTACCGGTATTGGTTTTTGTTTGTCTTTTTCCATTAGTTCTTAAAAAATCTTATATTTATCTCTTCGTCGTCTGACTTAAGCATTTCCCAAGTCTGCTTTGTGCTATAGTCCAGTGCGGTATAGAACAATGTCTTAAACTCAATATACTCCATATCGGCTGTTAAAATATCTCCGTCTAGTGTGAATACATCTGTCCACTTATCTCCAAATTCCGAAGGTTCAAATCGTATGATCTCCTGCGTACTTAATGATATAGGTCTTCGCACTGAAGGGTTAATATCACTTAAGTTCATTAAGAAGTCTTCTAAATCTTCGTACTCGTCCGGGTCTGCACTAATTGATATAAAGTCTATAAACATCGCCTTCGTTTTTCATGGAGTCTTTAGCTAGCTGTGAAATAATTTTGTCTTTAATTGCATGCTCTTTTAAAGCCGGTGCAAGTCCTAGTGTTGGAATTCCAGTTAAATACGGATGTTTTAAAATAAAAGAATCAGACTGATGCTGTCCGATACTACGTCTTACAAACTTCTCTTTATCTTCGCCGAGGTTATAGTTGCCACCCAGTCGTTTCTCTATGTCTGATACGTCTAAGGCTCCTTTCTTAACAAGATTTTTTACCTTTCCGGAATCCTTTAGATATTGACCTCCTACAGCAGTTAGTCCTGCACCTAAGCCTACTGTACCTCCAAAAGCAGCTCCCTCTGCAATTTCTTTTGCTGTGGGGCCGTTATCGGGTAGCTTTGGGTTTAAGGCTGTAGCAATTCCTCCTGCTGCGGTACCGCTTAGGGTAGTTGTAGCAATTATTTTTGCTGGGCTAAAGCTGGCTTCTTTAATTTTCTTTGCTGCAAATGGGGTAGCTGCTGCTCCGCCTAGGCCTATTCTAGCTGACCATGTTTTAAAGCCTTCTTTCCAAACCTTTCCTCTGGCCTCTTCCCAAGCTTTTTCGGCATCTTTATTTGTCTTTCTGGCTTTTTGCTTAGCTCCGCCGGAAGCCTCTTCTAGTTTTTTAGAGGTTTCCGTTAAACGCTTTCCCAGCGAATCCATCTGACCTTTTGCTGCTTTATAGTTTGTTCCCTTTATAGCAGACCATAGGCTTGATGTTTTAATAACTCCTTCGCCCTCTAATATTCTAAGCTTTGCTCCTAATGGAAATCGCGGATCTTGTAACATTCCTCTGACCACATTAGACTCACCGGCTCGATAAATTTGTTTTGCTTTTTGTTTAACAATCTTTTGGTCTTTCTTTTTTGAGTCATAAATCTCTTTAGCTCCAACACCTGCTCCAACGGCTACCGGTGTTGCCACGGCGGCTTGTGCCATTCGTGTACTCTTCTCAATATTCTTAGCAGTGCCTTCCATTTCAGCAAGATCTTTTTTGTTTTTTCTAAGATCTTTTAATTTTTGAAAGGTGCTACGGTCATCAACAGCTATTTGATTTTTACCTAGCTCTTTGGCTTTTGCCCCTTTAGGGACATCGTCCATTTTTCTAACCGTCTTTTGGCCTATAAACCACGGGTTATCTACTTTTCGCTGTAAAGCTTGGCCCCTTACTCTTGCATTTCGTAAAGTCTCCCCACGAATTAAATCGTAGGCTCCTTTAGCTTTTACTTTTAATCCCATTATTTAAAATACCTCTGGCCTTTATCGTTTATTGGTTTTGCATAGCTTCCAATTAGATTTGTATCTATGCCTTGTTCTTGTAGCGCTCGTCGTCGTCTAGCCGCTCTTCCTACATAGTAAGAACTTGTTGCAGCTGCTCCTCCTGCTATAAGAGGGAGAAACCCTCAAGGCTTGACAGGGTTAGATAAACCTGCTGCTACTCCAGAAGCCGCTAGTGATTCTATGATAGACCTCTTCCTATGCTCTTCTAGTAAATGTGGATTCTCTTTGTAATGCTTGAACAGCGCTCTGTCCATCGCATCCAATTGGCGTCGTTGTGAATACTGCATGCTTAAACATACTTACTATAGATTAAATTGTCAACTTTTTTGGTATAAGAATACTGATCAGCTTTAAAAAACAACTAAAATCACCGATAGGAGGTAGACTGTGTAAACATGACTAACCGATCCATCCAACAAACGGGTTTTTAATGCTTCGACTTGAAGACGTAGAGAAAATATTTATTGAGCTGGAACGCCTACATTTTTTAGGCTCCAGTGAAGATGAAGAGTTTCTTAAGATGGTTTTCGAGAACGCATGTACGCAAAAGAAGGTCAGCCCTTTAGAGATCGAAATGACTTTCGACAGAGTAGGGTTTATGAACATCTATGGAAAAATAGTCAACTTTAAAATATCGTCTAGTTATGATAGCGCTGAAAAAGCTGACGAGGTAATAAAGCGAGTGTACAAACGGCTATACAATTCTAGAGGTAGGCATAATATTATGGCACTGATGCCTGATGAGCCACGGCCTGTAAAATTCGAAGTTCTGGTCGCAGAATGGGATATACATAAACTTAAAAGTCTAGAAAAAAGATAAAAGGGAGGGAGGTCATAATAGCTAAATGATCTCCTCTTTTTTTTAGCTTAAGATTTATCTAACCTTAGACCAAACTTTTGCCGCATCTTGCAGCTTGATACGTTTGTTATTTGTTACAGCATCTGTCATCTGTTTTAGAACAGAATCTTCTTTGAAGTCGGAGCCTTCGACTATAGTCTTAAAGCGTTTAGTGACCTCTTTTTTAACTTCGGGGTCATACAGCCTTCCAGCTTTGCCTTTAGTTTTCTTCATGATAAACTCTCCAATGTCTTCAAAGTCTTTTGCATACTTTTCATCTCCGGAGATTGCAAGTTCACTAAGTTCAAAGAACTTTTTGGATAAATTCGGGTCACCGTGCATAGCGGGGTTAAACCTGACTTCAGTAGCAAGATTTCCTTTCTGTGGTTTCCAGGATTTCTTCTTATGGCTGGTAAATCCTATTTTAGATTTTTCTGTCAAAGCGTCTTCCCCATCGTTAGCCCATATTCTAGCATTAGGTACATCCCCACCAAATGATATAGAGGCGTTATGTGATTTATACCCTTTTGCTCGATCTTCAGCCCCAGGTACTAAATAGTTAAGTGACGCTGTAGCTCCTACCACACGTTTGATAACTTTGTCCATCTCTTCTGGAGGTGCTTGAAAATGTAAGTGTGATGAGGCTCCTAAGCCAACTCCTTTTTTAGTTGTGTCTGCATAGGTTAAATTTGTCAACTTGCTGCCTTTAGGGAGTTTCATCTGTTTTGAATACCCTTCAGTTATAGCGTCTCCTACGCCTTTATAAAGGTCATCTGCATTACCCGGCTTAAGTTGGACTTCAATACCGCCAGCAGTTTGGTCTCTAATAATAGAATATCTTTTACCTTTTGCAGCAACCGTTTTAGTTCCTTCATCTCCATAAACATTTTGGGCATATACTCTATTTTTATTCTGATTTAAAACCTGAATCTCAGAATCGTCGCCAAAAGTAGGGCGGCTATCTTTCCCTCTTAAGTAATTACCTAACGTTTTATTACTTTTCCTGGAAAACTCTACACCGTCAGGATCTTGAGCTAGAATCTTATCTAGATATTTTGGTTCTACTGGAATTCGTCCTGTGTTTGTGCTTCTTGTGCTCTGTACAAGCTTATTTATTTCTTTCTCTTTTTCAGTATAAGGGAGCATGTGGTAAACACCTGCTCCAGTCGCTATACCCCCTGCTGCAGAACCTCCTGCAATTAAAGCGTCTTTTTGATTTTCGGTAAGTTTTTTAGCCTCACCCAACTTTCTAAAAAATCTGTCTGCATTGTCGTATATTTTTTCTGCATAATTTTTATCGACATACGCTATATTTTTTCTAAACTCTCTATTGTTTAATAAATGCTTTAATCCTTTATAACCACCAAAACCAACCCCTGCAGACGTAGTGGCTATTAGGGAATTTCTTAAAAGTTTCTTTTGCCTATCAGATAATACAGGTTCCTCTTTTTTTGCTGCTGAGCGTTTTTCAAGTAGCTTTGTAGTTCCTACTGCTGAAGCTCCTGCTGCTCCTACTCCGTATAAAGCCGGGGCTAGTGTGGTTTTTTGTCCTGTAATTTGATTTAACATATCTTTTTTATCTGCGGGGTTTAAAAAGTTGAATGACCTTCCGGAGTTCGTATTACCTTCGATAACTTTGAATTTACCGTCTTTTGTTTTTGCGATATCAAATCCTATGATATAATTCTTGTCGTCGAGTCCTTTTTCTTTTAAGTCTTTCTGTAGAAGCTTATTAAATTCTTTACTATCGAAGCCTTTTATTTTGTCTATATCTTTGGTAGTAGGGACACCGTGTCGAGAGGTGGCCTTGTTTGAAAGTTCTCCCCCTACTGCATGCATCCTATATTCTTTTTTAATGTCTAGTTTGGGTTGAATTATAAATTCATCTTTCTCTAATCCCTCCCTTAAAAGCTTCATACCAGGAGTACCTTTATACTTAAACTTGGCCAGATCTTCTATTGGTGCATAAAGCCCTTCACTTCTTTCGCCGTCTTTAGGCTTAATAAAACTGTTTGGTGCTTTCTTTTTTAGAGCTGTTTGTATTTGCTCGTCTGTCATTTTTGACGATATACCAAGCTCTTTTAATGTTTTTGATTCTAGCAGATATGGGTTTAGGTTTTTAGCTTTACCAGCTTTAATATCCATATTTACAAACTGATCGTAATCTTTTCCTTGACGTGCTGAAGTGTTTACAAACGTGCTGTCTCCGCGTATGTTTTTCCCTGACGCATCAATAACAACGCCTTTTAACTTTGTGTTTCTTTTTATTTGTGAAGGGTTTACAACGTCTACACCTTTATAACGGATGTTTCTGTAAGCACTTAACCCTTTGTCCCAAGCTAGATCTATAATATTCTTTTTGCCGTCCGTAGTTTTTAACTTATCGGAAACCGCTCGGAGTTTGTTCGGCATAACTTCAAAAGGAAAGTCGTCTACAATCGTCACCTTTCCGGTGCTTTTATAGACGTCTTTAGCTTTTCTAAGAGCTTCTGTCTTTGGTACTGCTTTAGGTTTTCTTGTAGCTAAAAAAGTTCCTGCACTTATTGCTGCGCCGACTCCGGAGCTAATCAACAAGTTCTCTTTTCTTTTCTGCTTATCTGTTTTTTCGCTCATTAATTTTTCTTCTGGTAAACTCTGCTGCTGTTCCTGTTCCGCCTATACCCAAGCCAATTTTAGCTGCTGTGGGGCTATCTAACCTTCCGGTTAATTGTCTGTATTGCATCTTGGGGCTTTTCTCAAATGTTCCGGGCTTAAATTCGGGTCCTCCTTTAGGTACATATGCTCCCCAAGAACCGCTGTTATCATTAATTTCAACTATATGTTTTTTACCAGTTTTGCTATCCACTAATACATCGAGGCCCAGGATCTGATTTTTAGCGTCTCCTTTGGTAGACTTGCTGTAATTTTTCATAGCTTTCTGTACATAGGCTTCTAATTCAGGATTATCTTTTTTGACATTAATCTCCTCGCCTATTGTCTTTTTACCATTTATCTGTTTTACATAGCCCTGTGTTGTAGAAGCTTTGCCGCCTTGTAGGGCAACATGCACTCTATACTCTTTATCACCTTTTATAAGGTCTTGTGCTATATAAGATTTCGGATTGTCCGCTAAGGTTTCTAAGTCTTTTATAGTCTGTTTTTTTAATTTGCCAGGATTATTTTTATATAAATCTGCAAACTCTTTTAGCTTGTCAGGTTTGCCCTGGAAGCCTGCGCCAAACCCTTCGCCGCCTCTCATCTTAATAAATACTTTTTCTCCCTGAACCGCATCTGCGATAGAGTCCAGCTTTTCGGCCTTGCTCATATCTGCATAATTTTTTCCTGTTCTTTTTGTTTTGTTTTTCAAAACATCTGCTACCAGCCTAGACTTTGGAGTATACCCCTCAAATTCTTTCATTTGGGAAAAAGTATATTTGTCTTGAAGCTTGTCTAAGAATTCACTCTTATCTTTGTTATAAATAATATCCGCTTCTACTTTATAGTCTGGTTGTTTCGCTTTTTGTGTAAGTGTGCCTACACCGGTTTCTTTAGTTGGTGACCAGTCTGGATGGTTCATAGCAACATCGTCATAGACGGTCCCTCTCATCTTTGTACCCTTAGGTATTTTATTGGCTTCGACCTGTCGTATACCTGCCTGGCTGTACCAGTTTTTAAGTTTGTCCAGCGGGTTTTCCGATGTTAGTCCTCTAACGTTATAATCGTCCCCGGAAGCAGTTTCTGAAACTATTCGGGTAACTTTGCCTTTGGACATTTTTTGTGCTTTACGTACTTCTGGTATCTTAGACAATAACCATGGAGCTTTGGACACTCCATAAGCTCCTGTTCCAAGAGCTGCGCCTATACCCAAAGATTTTAAAAGTTTTTTATCGTCTTTTTTATCTGCCATCGTCCGTCATGTTATAGCCTATTGCTCCTGCGCCTACAGCTCCAGTAACACCTGCAGCCCCTAGTAACGCTTTTGTTTTAGCATCCATAGAACCTTTTGGTTTGTCGCTTGATTTAGCTTTAGGTGTTTGTGTTTTCTTGGACGTAGTTTGTTTTTTAACTTTTTCTATCGGGGAAGATTTTCTAGTTACTTCCATTTTTGGTGCATTCTGTATATTAGCGGGGCGTCCCGGGGCTCTCTCAATTGTTGTCTTTGCTCCTGTAGACGTTGGTGCTACGCTACCTGTTTCTACTGCAGCGGCGTTTCCTGTCCTAGGTTTAGACTTAGTTTGAGATGCTCTGGAGCCCATATCTCTTAATCTCTTTTTGGGTGATGGTTTTCTTCAAGGTGTACTCCTGCGCCTAACAGCGTCAACTAAGTCATCAACCCCACTTATAGCGGTCCTCGCTTTAGCAAACTTTCCTAAAAAATGCGCATTCTTTTCTTCTGGTAATCCTTTATGCTTTGTTTCTGCATAATCTTTACTTTCAGACTTTGTCATGCTCTTTGCCATAGACTTTATTTTCTTTTGCAAGCTGGGATCCAGTTCGCTAAAATTATCTAGCTCTCCGTTTTGGTATGCATGTACCATGCCCATTAAGCGCTGCTGAGATTTGCTCTTAGCCTCGCTTGTCTTTGTAATAGTGTCTCGTACTTTCATAAACGTTTGTGCAGCTGCTGGATTGTTGGCCATTATTTCTGGCGACATATCTTCCACTTCTTTCAACAGCTTAGCTCGTTTAGGGTCATTCTTTGACATCCCCAAAAGCTTTGTAAGCTTATTATCCATGTTTTTTAAGACTCTCACGCTGCCACTTTTTTGTAGCATTGGCGCTAGTTGAAAAGCTGCTTTGTTTAGGTTTTTCATCTTAGGAAGCTTATTCATCTTTTCTAATTCCTTTCTCTGCTTTTTTGCCATCTCCTGCAATTGAGAATTTGTAGGGTTCGAAAGATCTTTGTCCAGAGTTGTTAAATTCTGTTCAAGCTGAGTGCTTCCTTTTGTTGCTATTTTTTCCGAGTTATACTTATGTGACTCGGTAAATAAATTGTGAATTGCTTTTTTTGCAGTTTTACTTAATTCCATTGTGGATAGTTCTGTATTTAAAATTTTCTCGCTTTTCTTTACAAGTTGAGGACGGTATTTTGTTTTCTTATAGCTATCACTTGATGGCTTGTTGCCTTGCTCGTCAACCCTTAGTCATTTACCGGTTGATATTGTTTTCTCTTCATCGGCTGTAGCGGCTCGGCGTTTTGTTTGTTTGCCGTAACCTTTTTTCTTTTTTCCTTCTGCTCCTTTCGGTACTACCTCTGGAGTTGAACGGTTTGCATAAAAGATGAGGTCATGTTTGCTTTCGGCATTCTTTTTAAATACAACTCGTTGATCAGTATCTATCTCGTCTAATACTTGAGAAGTTGCGGCGTCATATTTTTTAAGGGTTTTGCTTCCTCGTCGTTTAGCTAACCCTCCTCCTAAGATACCGCCGACTGTAGCACCTATTGGTGCTGCAACAAGGCCCTGCGCTACTCTATTACCCTTGCCTGCAAATGCTCCTGTTAAAAGTGCTGTACCCAAACCTGAGCTAAACGCTGAGCGTCCGGCACTTGACCAAGCTTGATCACTGACGCGATCTTTTATAGCTTTTCTGTTAAGGGATTGTCGTTCTTTAAATTTCTTTTTTATATATTCTTTATTTTCCGGACTGGCTACAGAAAAGTCGCTGTGCTCTTTAAGCATGTCGAAGTTGGGTGAGCCTCTTTCGGCTATTAAATATCTATCATCTAGTAAGGCTTTCTTCTCTAGGCTCGCTCTTTTACTCGCCCAAATGGCCCGTTCTTGTTTTAACGCGTCCTCATAGCTGTCATGTGTCCCAAGAACTTTTGTCTTCTTGGAATTATACAGTTTATACTTTCCGTCTTCTTCTACAATCTTGGCTGTCTTTTTCATACCTTAAATCTATTTATAGTCTTCTAGTTTGTCAAGTGCTTTCTTGCGCTCTTCCCGCATCTTAAGCATCTTAACCTTCTTTTGTGGACCTCATACTTTCTTAGCTGCTTTATGGTGGTGGTGCCCATCCAGAATATATTTATCCTTACTTATTATCAATGGCTTCATAGACTGTTTCTTCTTAAGCTTGTCTATAAGCTTACGAAGTTTCTTCTTCTGATAGTCTATCTGGCTTGGCTTTACGTCTCTAAGGGCCATACTCACTGCTACCGGATCGTAGCCCCTCTTGAACTTATCGAGGTCCACCTGCGGCATATTTGAGCGCTTACGTTTAACTTGAGACTCTTTGTATAAGTTAGTATAGTTGTTCTCGTCTGCTCACTGCCTAATAGGTGGTAAAGGTTTTTTGCTCATACTTTTTGAGACCGAGTACCAATCAGCCAACATTTCTTTCTGTACATTTTTTGGAATGTCTGAGATATGTATATCCCTTGGCTCTCGGTACATATGGTGATCCTCAGAAATATAATGCTTTATCTTATGTGGGGTAAAGTCTTTTACTACATCTTCAGGTATTAACTCTTTGTTTCCTTTTTGGTCATAGAAGCCATCTTCTCCAAAGAAGTATTCCCGGTAAGGCGTCCAAGCTTTTGGATTAAATTTAGTCCTGTCGTGTAATAGCAGCTGCATCCTGGGAACACCTAATTCCCGGCCATGTTTATATACATCTGCCTTATGCTTTAAGATATACTTAAGTTGTTCCCAATCCTCTATACGGTTGTCTAAAAATTCTGATGTTTTGACATGTCCTAGTTTACTTTGCTTCCAATCTTTATATTTGTCTGAGTTTAAAGTCTTTCCTATTAAATATGAAGAGCTTCCTGCTGCTGCAGCCATCCCTAATGGAGTTGCCATATATGTCATCGCAGAGGGGAGTCTGGCCTTTGTATATTTTCCTAATGTTTTTAAATAACTACCTTTTGTTCCAAGTTCATCTGTTTTGTTCAACATTCTAACAGCTCGTCTATCCGCATCTAGCTCTTGTGCATTTCCTAACGTCCCAACTGCGCCCCCGGCTAATGCTGAGAGTCCTGCAACTTGAAGCTCTTTTCCTTTTTCTGCTGCAGGGCTTAAGGCACCACTAACCGCCATTACACCTATCATCGTTCTGGGTGTAGAACTTTGGGAAAATCTTAGCTTGTCTAAAAAATTTATCGACTTATTATACGCCTTGTCAGAATTAGAGAATTGTTCTATATGTCCTAACTCATGAGCTATAACATGACGCTTACTAGTTCGAGGATCAAATTGGACTTTTAACGCACCGTCAGTTCCTTTTGTTGCGGAAGATCCAAAATTAAGAGGGTTAGAAGAAAACTTTACCTCTTTATCTTTAACTTTAGAAACTTCTTTTAGTTTTTTAAAAGAAGCATTATCTTCTGGGCCAGTAGCAGTGGCAGATCTTGAAAGGAGTTCATCAGGTGTAAGTTTACCCTTTTTAAAATCCTCTGTTACTTTCTTTGTTCTTTTGTCGTACTGTTTTATATTCTTTTCTATTTGTTTATCGGAAGCACTAAACCCAGATAAATATGTACCCTGTCCAGTTATATAGCCTAAGCCGGCCGCACCTACTGCTTCAGGAAGCTCTTCCGGTTTTACTGGCCTTGAGAGTTTTTTTGTTGAGTCGCTCATTACTTAATTACTTTTAAAATATCTTTGAGTGTTTTTGCTCCATAAGCAGACTTTGTACTGCTGATCGAAGATGTTATGTGATCTACTCCCCGGCCTGCTCTCACTAACGGATTCATATTCTTTTGTGACTTTCTAAGTTCTGACCTGCTCGCAGACATCTCATTTAAGAACGTGTCTTTAACGCCTCTTAATGATTTCTCTTGGGTCCTTGGATACCTTCCCTTTTCTTTATTGATATAATGGGTTAGCTCGTGACGTAGAATTTTGCGTTCTCCGCCTCTAGAAGTTACGGGGTCGATATCTACCCTTCCTTTCGTACCAGCGTCCGGCACAAACTGACCTCGGCGTCCTCCGGGCAATGCACGGTATTGTACGAGGGGTCCGGCCGCGTTCTTTTCAAGTAGATAATCTACCGGTGTGACTTTGTTCATTATCTTGCATTCAACCCTGTGAAATATTTGAAGTCTGATTTTAATGCTTTATCGTATGTGTCTGTATGAGCATCTAACTCTTTCAGTTGTTTCAGTTCTTTTTTTGTCACATAGACGTCAGCTGGTCTTCCGCTCATCATTTGTTTAGATCGTGGCAACGCTCCAACTGCTAAATATTTAGAAGCTGTTCCGAAGTTCTTGTAATTTTCCTTCGGAGGTTCCGGGAAATTTTTATAGTCTGTCGTATTATATTTCTTATGAAGCTTGTCGACTGTTTTATTAAAGCGCTCTTTGTTAAACTCTGGATTTTCTTTATACTCTTTTTTAACTTTCGGTTTAGTAAGCATTCCTAACCCTCCAAGAGCAGTTGCTCCTGCTGCCGTACCTGCAAGAACTTTTCCTCACCCTGGTAATCTTTTGGTATCAGAGATTAATCCTGCTGCACCTCCTAAGGCACCACCTAGGCCTGCACCAACAGTTACATTTTCTTTTCTTTTTGAATAGTCTTTTGTTTTCTCTACTACTGATGGGCTTAAGGTAGGATCTTTATCCTGTAGCTTATTAAGTTCTTTATCTGCTTTGCGGTTGCCTTCTTCTATTTTTCTATAGTTGGCAACATACTTTTTATGAGCATCTAAATCTTTTATGCCTGCTATATCCTCAAAATATCCAGCTCTTTTCTCAATTAAATAGTCAATCATTGCTGCTTTGTTCATAAATTTCTCTGGTCTTATATCCACCAAAACCGGTGCTTGGTGCAGCCCACTGCTATGGACATGTTGTGATTTTATTTTTGCCCATTCTCCGATAAAGTTATCAGGAGATTCATAAGCTTTTTGTCGAAGATCGTCGCTTAAACCAGTACCAATTCTAATAGGCACAGAACTTCCTTCTGGCAGGGCGATAAAGCCTCCAACACCAGATCCTTCATATTTAGATCCCTCAGAAGCTTCAAAGGTTCCGAGAATCTCTGCATCATAATCATCTGTCTGTTTTACTTTCCTTGGAACAGGTTCATCTAGTTTATACACTACCAGACCTTCTTCCGTCTCAGGGTGAAATCCTTTCATAATACGATTAAACATCTGTCGCTTGTCATGTGGATCAAATGCTAGTTCGGGGAGTTTAAGGTCCGGAATTTTATCACGGACTTCTTTTAACATCTCAAGTTTCCGGCTATATGGTAAGTCTTCTACATCTTTACCTTTAAACTTAACAACATCGAAAATTTTAAATTCTAGTGGTCGTTCTTTTTGCTGGATTTCTCGAGCTTTTGGTACCGAGGAATTGAGGATACGGGCTGTGTCGTTTCCTTTACCTCCAGGAACGAAAAGCTCGGAACGGAGTATTGTATTCCCAAGCTCTTTAGGGCTCGTTTGTTTATAGAGTGGTGTTTTAAATGTGTGGTCAATTCGCTCAGATCCTTTCCTTGAGCTCCTATAAGAGAACACGTCCGGACGTTTGTTAGGGCGTAAAACGACCAAATTGTGAGCCCCGTCAAGCTTGGGAGCAAACACCTCTTCTGTTCTGGACGTGTCAAGCTTAAGCCTGTCGGCGTCGATGGTTTTGTAACTTTTCTTATAGCTGGGTACATCTTCATAAACTTTTGTTTCTTCTGATGGTGTATAATTATAAATCATCCAGTTATCTGTTCCACCCTTACGAAGTAAAATAAATCGCTTAGTGTCCCGGCCAGGATACATGTTAAATTCAATCTTTGAGTCGCCGGCCTTCAATATGTCAACGTCCCCGAGAAATTTACTTTCGACTTCTCCTTTGCCATAGCCATCTTCGATGGTTCCGCTTCACCCCATATATTTAGAGGTGTGGTCCGGCTGACGAACTGCTAAATGCTTTTGGCCTGTCCCAGGCATACCTTTGGGTAAAGCTCAAGAATAAGCCTTACTAGAACCAGGGGGAGATAGCCTAAGGTCTGTATGACTGTTGCTTACTAAAATTCCAGATATAAAATAATTATGATTGCCTTCTACTTCTAAGTCAAACTTTTTTAAAGATAGCTTTTGGTTTTTATTTTTACCTTGTTTCGTCCTATACCTCTCTTTCTTCAAAACAGGTCTAGGATAAACAGTATTAAACTCTAAAAAGCTTTCAAAGTGAGGGCGAGTTTTTATTTTATTGTAAGTATTTGGAAGTTTATATGAAAATTCAGGCTGTATAAATTTTGAAACAATATTAAAAAATAATTTATTAGAAGCTATTGCTGAAGAACATAAATAATAATACCCATCTCTTTCTCTTTTAGTAAAAGAAAGGCTGTACCTGGTATTTAAAAAGTGTTGTAATTTCTCAACTTCTTTCTCAGTAAAACCATTTGTATATAAATATAAATTTCCGGAATAGGGATCTACTCCTGCATCACTACGTCTTTTGGTATTACGTTCTAATTTCTTAAAGTTGCTGCTTTGTGGTGACCATTGGCCATCATCCATAAACCATTGGGCTATAGCTGCGGGGGTTAAAAATTTAAATAGCTCATCTTTTATTACCTTAGTTCCATCTTTATAAAAAAGTTCAGATAGTGTGTGAAAATATTCATGCTTAAATCTAAAATAATAGAAGTCTGATCTATTTTTTCTCGCTTTTCTTAATTCTGTGTTTGTTGCAAATTTTTCAGAAAAATATTCGACTAGCTCTTTTTTAGACGCTTGTCCCCAATTAAAGGCCGGTGTTCCAGTGTAATTTTGAGGTATTGAAGAATCTCCCAAAAGGGACCCAATTAAGAAATCTTTTTGGTTCTGTGATAGACCTCTGTCTTCCCGTAAAACCTCATGACTATTGGGATCAATATCTTTTGCAGGAATTTTATAGAGGTTATCTGTTCTTTTATCTTTTATAAAAATTTTATGGTTAGGCGTACTCGTGCACCCGTTTCTTTTATTTAGGTACAATTTGTGCCAAAAGTCGGTACTACCATTTTCCCACACCCTTATAACCTTTTTATCTTCTACTTTTTTCGTTTGAGGATTAAAAGATTTTACTAAATCACCTATTTTTATGTCTCTAATATACTTTAGAGTGTTATCTGCCATTTTAACGCGAGCAGAGGGCATGAAACATCCAGCCCGTTCAGCATCGTGCTCCTGCAGATTTAACTGCCAGGTAGCATTCTCTGCTCTTGGTATAGACGTTTTTTGTTTTTTATCTGGTATTCCTGGTGCGTACATAAGTTAATATAATAATAGATAAGCATTTTGTCTAACTTAATTTTACTAGTAATTCCTAAAATTTGGTATAAGAGTAATGATAAGCACTAATCTAAACTAAATAAAACCATGCAACAAATAACAGTAGAACAAATCCACAAAGATGTAGAAAAGGAATCTATTCGTTTTGGCCAAATGGTCAAACGACTTTCAGGCAGCAATCCTGATAAGGATAAAAAGCTTAGTCAACTAGGGTTTAAAAACTCTAAGACGACAACAAAAGAGGTTTATGAAGAGCCTTTTAACCTTCAGTTAATTCAGACTGAGGTGGAAGAATACCAGGAAATGTTTGGGGGGTTTCAATATATGAGCCATTCAAGTGTTCAACGAATCTGTAAGCGCTATGGGTTTTACTATGGTGATGCCCTTATACTTACAGAAGAGATACCTGATGCGAACTCAGAGGAGATTTTTCACTTTTCTGAAGAGTATGCTCGTATCGTTGGCAGGTGGGCGTTAGAAGACGTAATTTCCCTTAAGCATAACGTTGAACGTCTTAAAGATCGCAGGGCTCAATTAGAAGAAGAGCTCTATACCCGGCTAGAGGTCATCTTTAATAAGGACCGCGCGATTTATCACAGACCAAAACAAGATACCTTTAATACAAATATCGATCGGGCTGAGTTTAACTTTGTAAAAGATAAATGCTTAAACCACGAAGATCTTTATAAAGCTCTTCTGATTAACTGCGATCTTGGAACGGCATGCATTGCAGCGTCCCTGGGAGCTATAGAAGCTTACAGCCTGGACGAAAACGTGTATGAACTTCAACTCTCGAAGTACAAGAAGTATCCTTACATGCATATAGCTTGCTTTGATATGCGGGAAGTTCTTAAACTTCCTACACTACATGTCATTGCTGATCCTGATAGCCTTATTGACTTCGACGATAAAGCTAACTTCTATGGTATTAACGAAGGAAGTCATCGTATTGTAAAGGACACATGGTCTACAAAAGAACAGCAAGCCAGAGAAAGGATGCAATTGGAAGATCCACTTGTTTTAGCAGAAACCCTGTGCGGGTTTATTTTGATAAGCAAATGGGGCCCAGAAGCTCTTATAGACGAAGTGGCCTCTTAAAAAAGGCCATTTTTTGGTATAAGAATAATGATAAGGTTTATTAAAACCTTAAGTCACTAACACAAAAAATAACTAAATCGAACCTATTATGAATACAAAAAACGGACTAGCTGTATCTTCCTATAAAATTTGGACAGATGCAGAAGATAAAAAGCTTTTGAAGGCAATTTCTAATACAGAAACTCTTACAGAAGCCTTTGCTACTGTAGCAAAACATTTACCAGCTCGCACAGAAGCTAGCTGTAGTTCACGTTATTACACACTGCGAACAGGGGGCCAAATCCCGGAAGCAGATGTCCTGCGTAATCGACGCGGTATTATGACTCATAATGAAGTCACAGCCGCAGAAATTATCGATGTAACAAGTGACGAACAGGAATTTCTCCTGCCAGTGTCCTTGCGCTCGATCAAAACGCTCATAGACCAACTGTCTCCTGAGCAGCGATCAGAGCTTATCTCACACTATATAAGCTAGTGAAACGTCATCTATCTTACTTAAAATATGTACTTCTGCACAAATGGTATGTGTGGCAGGCTGGCCTGGTTACAGGAGCTCCCTTGTGGAGGCTCCTGATCCATGACTGGACAAAGTTTCGGCCGTCAGAGTGGAAAGATTACGCTCCCAATTTTTATAGACTGGACGGAAGCTCACAGGAAAGAGATGATCGTCCGGAAGCGGTAAAAGGCCCATTCCGAAAAGCTCTCCAACGACACTATAAGCGAAACAAGCACCACTGGCAATACTGGGTATATTTTCGCCCGGATACTCGTGAGCTCAAGGCTCTGGAAATGCCAGAAAAGTTTGTTCGTGAAATGATTGCAGATTGGATGGGTGCTGGAAAAGCTACAACCGGTGACTGGGATAGTATTGAAGAATGGTATCCTAAAAATAAGGATAAGATGATTCTGCATGATGCCACTCGGCTTAAGGTAGAGGAGATCTTGGTTTACGAACTGGACTATACAGAGATAGTCGCTAACTAAAAAAGGATAAATACTATGTGGACATTATACGCTTATGCATTTGTACTCTTGTTAGGACTTATTACCTATATCTTTGCTAAAAAGAACGGCATGAGAGCTTACTCTACAGAAACTTCAGCAATGATTTCTGCAGGCGTTTGGGGAGCTATTGTATTCTTCGGTTTCTATCTGGAAGGGTTTCTCTTCGGGTTAGTAAACATGGTTGCACTGTATTGTCTTATCTCTATACAAGAACGTATATATGACAGATTCTATGATGCAATAGAAGAAAAAGAAAAACAAAAGGAGACCTCTTAGGAGGTTTCTTTTTTTTACATTAAGAATTAGATGCCTATAGCTCGCCGCGCTTCGCGCGGCTCGCATGCATGTTATTCTATTAATGGTAAAATTGGGTCGATAGAGGAGAAGCATTCGTACTTTCCTGCAAATTCTTTTTTAGGTATATATGAATTCTTTTTACACTTGTTTTGAAGGTCTGTTTCAAATTCACATGTCTCTCTCGCCTGATCAAACCTTAGCGTATCAATAATCTCAACATTATACGGAAAATATGAAGTCCTCTTTTTAACACTAGTATAAGTTTTACCTATTTTGAAAAATTCAAAACCATTGTTTTCTTTCATTTTTACTATATAGATCTTAAAGCCTGTAAAATTTTTAGAATCTTTGCTATGCATTTCCCACTCACTATAGGACCATGAGCGGCTCTTGTATAGGCCTAAGACTTCATACTGACATTGTGTACAACCACCAGATTCGGCACTACGGTGGTCATAGGCTTTTGTAGTGATTTTTCCATGTAATAAACATCTTACTGTTATATCTTTTTTATTTCCGTTGTAAACCATGTCTGAATAGTCAAAACGCTTTCTTTTTTCTGGGGATAATGAATCTAAAAAATCTTGCTTACTATAAATCCTGTCTTCTCTTTTTTTCTCATTGACACACGTCGGACAACTGTCTAAAGAGTTCAAATGTGAAGAGGGGGTTTGCTTAAACTCTTTATTATGTTTCTTGCAAATAAATATTACTTTGGTCGCTGCGTCTTTATAAATAACCTTTGAATAATCGAACCTATCGCCGTAGATGGCCTTTGACTCCTTTATAAATTCTTTTTTAGTTTTTTTATTGTACGGTGTGTAGCATTTGCGACAGCCACCTTTAGAACTATCAAGGTGCGTTTGGGGAGTCGTCCTAAACTCTCCATGATCTTTGCAAATAAAGGTAACTTTTGTTCTCCAGTTAATATATTTTACTTTAGTGTAGTCAAACTTATCACCAAACTTTTCGTGAGCTCTTTGAAGAAATAATGTCTTTAATCTTTCTCTATTTGTGTTATGTATGTTATCAATTGCACAAAGGTTGCAACCGCATTTACTATTAAGGTGGCTGGCGGGTGTTTGCATAAATGGGCCATGATTCCTACAAATAATTTTTACTTTAGTTCGATTGTTGACATATTTTACCTTCGTATAGTCATATTTGTGGCCATGAGCTTTCTTAAAGTCTGCTATGCACTCTTCTTGTGTTTTTCGTCTAGGCATTTTTGTAAAAATAATTTAGTTTGTCCTGGTGATCTTCGAAAATACGATTATATCCACCGTCAGGTTGCAGGAATCCATGGAGCAGCGTGTTGTTTGGTTCCGGGGCTTCAGGCAAACCAGCGAACTCTTTCATTCTATTTGTAAAAAGTTGTAAATCTTCTTGACAATCTTCTAAATTTAAAACTAAAAGTGGCAACTCTGCTCTTTCTGTTCTTTTTTGAGCTCGCTCTATGAGCTTGTTATGTCGTTTTACATGGTTTAATACACTAGGTAGTTTCCCGGGAGCTCTATTATCGTGCTTCAGCGCACTTTTTGCATTTAGATCAGGATCTCTGTATATTATAATAAAGTGAGGGTTTGTTAGGCACTTGTAAAACCGTCTAAAGAAGTAGATAGAGTTAGGTAATTTACAGCCCCATGCATAAAACTTGTTATCGTTATACTCAAAGTACTCTTTGAAATCTTTTCTCGAGGCACCTTTTGCGCAAAGCTGCTTAAATTGCTCATCTTCATATTGATTCGAGTGGAAGGTGCCCATATAGACCCCCATACCGATAAGAGTTCCGGCCACAAGGCTCGTTCCTCCTCTTGGAGTTCCTAAAACTATAAACTGTTTGGTTTTCATAGCAGAATATAGTTAAATCTTGGTGAAAATAAAAATGAATAAGATAACAGTATTATTATTTGCATTATTAGTGGGTTTTATAGGTTGTGATTTGATAGCCGGTGGTGATCGCCGGGAGTCTCTTCCAGAGACTACTCCCTTAATGTCCCGGGAAGGTGTTATAATGGAAGTGTTCATCTTAGAAAAAGATGGAAATATTCACTTTTGGCAGGAATCCGCGCATGGAATTATAGCAGAATCAGCTAGGCATTTTAGCCATGAACACATAAATCCTTCGGACTCAACGGCTTACACAACTTTTAAAGTTACGTACTGTCTAACTGGTAAAGAAGTTTGGGACGAAGTTAGTTATCAGGACGCTAAATTTATTCACAATGTGATGAAACAACATAAGGAAATACATGCCCCTGTGATATTAAAACTAGACTATTAATAGATAACTTTGTATATTCCAAGTATGGAAATAAACAAAGATATTATTGAAAATGTATTAGAGCCTGTCGACTTTATTTTTGTCTATTCAGACAAAACACGGCAAGCGTTTGGTATGGATCCAAAAGAATTTGAAGACGCAGTAGAAGAATATGCTGATAACTTTTCCCAAGTAGGCATTTCTAACAACCCTATGCTCTTCCACATGAAGGCTACGAATATCATAGCACGGCTAAACGACTTTCACCAGGAACTTGCAAACGTTACAGATATGCAAAAATCTTCGGGTGGTATGGGCGACGTAGAAACAAAAGCAATTATAAATAGAACCAAGCGTGTATTTATAGAAGGAGTCAATATCCTAGCTCCTTATAGTGCACTGCTATTAACAGCAACAGAAACAGAAAATTACGCATAATCATGAAAATAGATAGAACACTAACACTCCTTACTGCAGCTGGTACTGCTTTATATATTGGCTGGCAATGGCTGAAAAAAGAGTCGGATGTTACAAAAGATCACCCGTGCTGCATTTATCCTGACTGCAATTGTAAAGAAAAGCTAAATAATTCCTAAATTTTGGTATAAGAATAATGATAAGGTTTATCCCTTATCAGCAAAGCTTCGAGCAGTTTTGTTTTGGACCCCGAGCGCTAACGCGTTTCGGGGTTTTTATTATCACTAACAAGCTAACCCTTAAAGGAGTTATCATGGATTCAAGACTCGTAAAAGGTTTGCTATATATAATCTTGTTGGTACTCGTGCTGTCATTCTGTTCGGGATGTGATGGCGGTGAGACTGCAGTTTATAATAGTGAAATCTATGTCAGTAAAACGGCTGAAGAGGTCCCTATATTTATATATACCATTGAGCCGCCAGGTGCCAACCTGGATAGAGATATAATTGATAACGCACTAGATGATCGAATCTCTGAACACAGGATAAGCGAGCTTGCTGAAAACTGTCAGAAGATAGCGATTGATTTAGAGAGATACTTTGGCTTCACATCCCTTGAACTTGGGGTAGAACGTCAATATACCCACCAATTATCCTGGCCTGAAAATAAGCGATGCCGAATCGTGCGGGACAGACCGGGGATTTAATTCTCACCTTTTAAAAATGCAAAGTACATATGTTAAACAACTTTCTGAATGGGTTCACGTCCTTGCAGTATATAAAGAATTTTTCGTTTGACACTATACTCTCAGAAGATAAAAAGACGGGTAATCTTCTTGGAGAATATATGATGAGTTATGATAAGGACTATATAGAGTGTCCTTCAGAGCTCGACCCTATACTCACGCCTGTCTTGTTAAAATCTGTGTTCGATTATCCTGTGCAATACTGGTTAAACCTCGTAATAGAGCACCCGGATTATGAATACACAGCTATATGTGAAGGTATAAAGCAAGATAAGCTTTATATGTGTGCAAACCTATGGCTAAGCCTTGGGTTTGAATTGCCCTTACCGGGCAGCAATGATACGCTAGAAACTCAGCTCTATAACACCAATAAATTGGTGAATATGGGGACAGTTGAACGGCGACGACTACTAATATTAACGCAACGTGCGTTAATTCTTTCCGGCATGTTTGGTAAAAATTTGCCTACGGAAAATATCTTTAACAAAACCTCTACGACATGACTAATGTATTTGTTGGTCCTGAAAGCCTACAAAAGGTCACGAGTAGTTTCTTCAAGGTACCGTTTTTGGCAAAATTCCGCTTTAGGGATATCAGCAATATCGAAGTCCGCGCTAACCAGCGAATGTTTTTTGCGGTACCCACTAAAAAAGACCCTGTTACAGGGGAAGATAGAGTACTCAGACGTATTCCTTCAGAGTTTATGAAGTTTAAAGAGCTCTATAGGATGGCGTATGACCAAAAAGCAGTCAGCGACTTAATTCAATCCGACGAGAACGTACCACTTGAGGATATATTATTTACCGGCATTACCGTTCATTTATGGAATCCGGAAAAGAGTATATTTGAACGTGTGGGATATAGAGAGCTTCAGGAAAAAGAGCTCTATAAAGAAACACAGTTGAGTCAGGTTCAGCGCCTGTTCAGCAAGATTTTTCCAACATATCACCCAGTCCCGCACTAACTATTGCGGACTGGTTTAAGTAATTGGGTTAGTGCTAAATTAGGGGAGGCTTCGGTCTCCCCTTTTTTTGCTAATACCAATGTAGAATTTTGAGGACAGCAGGGTTTACAGGCGACCGTCTAGTAAAGGTGTAAAAACAAAGACGCTGTTGCAGCCGACTTTACCTGCGTAATTGGGGCTTCGGATCTTGTAGGATAGCTAATTACTGTCTGAAGGGTCCGGAGCCACCTTTTTATTATTTATCCACCCTACTAACCCTAAAACTATATGCACTATGAAATCGATCTTCTTGTTAAGCACAGATTGGAATCTAAGAAGAATGATATTCTGAATAGCGAGTCTTTGTTTAGAAAGATGCACAGATTCAACCTTTTAAGAGCTGTTAAGCTCGGTGAAGACAAACAAGTAGTTTGTGTAGCTGAGACAGAGGTCGGCAAGGTTGTAATAAGGGACTCTGACATAGAGCACCAGTGTACTCAGAAAATGAAGCTTGTATACGAAGATATCATGGACGAATTAGTACAGGAGATATAATCATGAAGTATCCTACAATCGACCGCGAAATCGACGAGATACCGAATAGAGTACGCAAAGGTATAGCCTTTATCGAAAAAGTGCACCACGGCAAAGAAGATCTTGCTTTTGTAGACGTAGAGAAAGTAAACTTTCGTTGTGTCTATCAATCTATTTTTGTAATTCTCAGAAGCTATCGGCCTAGCAAATACGATAAGCATTCAGAGAAAGTACATGACCTTCAACAATTTGAGCTGGGCTTTACGCTGGTCGGCTATATGCCTGAACAGCGAGAAGCTTATAAAAAGGCTCTAAAAGAAGAATGGGCAGAACAGATCGATCGAATCGACTCTGGGAGAAAATTCTCAATCTTCTAAGAATACGCACAGCACCTTACCAGGGGGGGAGTTTATTTCCGCGTCGGATCTGCTCCCCCATTTTTATTCACTAACACAAAACAAACAATACTATGTATCAAACCAAGCAAATGTTAGAATTACTATTTAAGGACCCGCAAACGATTAATAAGATCTTAACGGGGATGCGAAAGCTCGATGAAGCAGACCTGGGATGGTTTACTGAGGATAAAGTGAACCTTGCAGAACTCGACTTCACTGTAGAAAATAATCAGCTTGTATATTTGGCCGGCGCTAATGACTGGAAGGTAGAAGATAAAGTTAATGCGGGCTTTTATATCGGCGATGAGCCTAAAGGTATGGCAAATCGTCTTTACGAAGCTGGTAAACTCGAAGATAACTGGATAAAAGTTATTGAGGGAGTAAGGAAGCTTAAACTAGAAAAGACACGGCAGTTTATTCATGATAAAAAAGCTGCAGTCTATTTAGGAAGGCTAGGATAAGAATATGCGGGCATTAATAGTTAACGCCCGCACTTTTAAACATAAAACAAACCTATACATATTATGAATAAGTTAATATTTACTATTCTAACACTGTCACTAATGTTGTTTGCAGGGTGTAGCTCTGTGACCGACTCTAACGTCGACGAACTGGGCGGCATTGAAACAAGTGCCTTTACAGACGCGGCTGAATCCAAAACTTCTAAGTCTAATTACAAGGACGAAGATAACAACGGTATACCTGATGAAGGTGAAGTTGTTACTGGGGCCTATAAATCAGTCTATGCTTTCGATGCAACCGGTTCTTATTACTGGGACTTGGGTGATGGGCGAGTACAGGGTGATGCCAGCTCTATAGCTGATCTTGATCAAGCCACATTATCAGTATGTGACTATAAGGTTGTTTACAGAGCAACCTTTGGAAATGATCCCTTTATGGACACTGGGTGGATTCGCAACAATATTAAGTGTAATGGCTATAGCTATGATAAAGCTAAGACATATAACTACTTGATTGTGCATGAAACTGACCACAGATATAGCGAAGATGCTCCTGAAATTTGGGGTAGCTGGGCTTACTTTGTAGATACAGAGAGCGGCGTTGGAAACAAACTTGCCGGTCCCAAAACACCACAAAATTAAATCTGTGGGTGAGCTAACAAAAGCTTCTGTGCTAGCTATATTATTGGTGGTATAGCTATAGTGATAGGTGCGGGCTTATTGGGGTCCGCACCGTTTACTATACTTGGGCAGATGAGTAGATTTTAGGGTAAAAAAAAATAACCAAAAATATATACAGGTAAGAAATTGCCAAAAAATAATTTCGGGGCCGGACCCTGGGGGTAGCTGAGACAAAATAATATGTCGGGCGCTACCTGGGTAAGGACCCGGGTATGAAATGGGACCCAATCTCTTAAGATGAGAATTAACCCTACCCCCATCGGGTAATACCTCTAACCCGGGTTAACCCTAAAGATTTAGTTTCTAGTCCAGTTAGTGTCTCTCATAGATCTGCTGAATTGGATTGCTGACCTAGAGGGTTGGATTGCCCTCTAGGTATGTTATTGGATACCAGTTAGTCGAGTATAGAAGGTGGATAGCCCTCTATACTCTTATTCCTCCTTTATTCACACAGGCCAATCAGGCTTTAAGCGGTTGAGAGCCCTTATAGCTGTTAAGTCGTTAATAAACAGCCATTTATGGCTTAAATTGGCGCGCCGGGGGCCGTAAGGCCCTCTATATCTACCGTTACCCCGTTATACCGGTGTTGCATGCTATAGCTGGCTATGCTGGGCCCCATAACGGTATCACGGTATCCCGGTATCCCGGTGGTGCCGGTACTAACCCAACCTTAACCATATAAACCCTCTTATATGCACTCATTATACACAATAAACCTCTTTATTGACTATGCACAAGCATTCTTAGATGAAATAAGCCCTGATGATAAGCTTCAATGTAAGAAATACAGGGCATTACAAACTAAACGTATGCTTGAGAATGCTAAGCTTAGAATTGACAGGCTATTAATGGCCAACCCCGGTCTCACGGAGAGCAGTCCGGATATAAAGCTGGCTATACAGCGCTATAACCTGTATAATAGCCAAGCTATGGGTATTATCACCACCTCAAGCTCTTTAAATGGGGCTGAATTGCTGTTTGACGCCTTATCACAGGCTGAAAAGGCTATGTGGATGGCTAGAGACGGCATTATAACCCCTAAAAAGGCCATAGAGAGCTTAAACAAGGTAGAAGCTATTAAAAACGCTATGGAAACTAATGGTAACAGGGTTCCCGACACGATAATCCACAGATTAGAGGGAGTTAAAGGTTATATCGCTTGGATATAGCTTTTTAGCGTGTTAGTGAAACCCTCAGGTCAGCATCTTTACGGTGCTGGCCTTTTTTTTAGCTTAAGATTTGTTCGCTTCGCTCAAAGGCCGGCGCTGCCATATTGTCTGTTGACTGCAATACTGCCATAGGATAGGTGACTATAGAGAAGTTTAAAAGCTTAAATTCGCCTAAATGGTCTTTGTTCGCCTTATTCGGCATATTTTTTCTCATTATATAGAATTGCTTTTTTACGCGCCTATTGGGTCGTACCCAGGGTTGCTCGCTGTAAGGCCGTGGTTAGCTTGTGCTTAGCTCAAATTGACTTTACCGCGTCCCACCATGCTCAATATTATAGGCCTTTAGGGGTGAAATGTCAGAAGTTTTTACTAGTATATCGAGACCTACGCTATATGTGGTATAGAACCTGTGATTTACTGTCGTGCCACTTGTTACTAGTGGGTTTTCAAGCATTATATCAACTAAACTCTTTTTTGGTTTTGGTGTATCTTTAATAACTGGTAATTCAACGCTGTCTTTCAAATATCGGCCTCTTTAAATCTCGTGTGTCTGCTGTTGTTTGTATAAATTGGTAATTGGGTATTATGTCGACAATTTCCGGGCTTACTCCATATACTAAACCATGGTCCCATGCAACTAGATACTCAACATGTTTTATAGGAGCGTATTTAGTTTTATCAGATTTGCGATAGTTACTAATATTAATTATCTCTCCCTCACATCCAGTATTGTGACATCTAACTCTATATCCTATAGTCATTATTACCTACCTGTCTAATGTGTGTGGTTTATTTGTTATCGAAGTGTCTAATAGACTCTTATATGATACCTTTACATGATCAATATCTACAGTTTCTAGCCTACTAGGAGAGTTGCTCGCCATCCACATGACTTCTAGCTCTATCTTAGGCTTTCCTTTGACATGTAATGTATTGCCCTGTGGTGTCTGTACAGGAATAAGTGATGTTGCCGTAGTTGAACTAGTTACATACCCTGTAGAGCCAGTACGTTTACATATTACTTCTTTCATAGGGTTATCTAGTATATATTTTAATTTTTGATCTGGCGACATACTATTGTGTGGTTTTGGGTATAAGAACAATAGACACTAAACCCGTTAATTTTAATATAACGAAATGGATACAAATAAGCTAATACAAGAAATCCTAACTTCTATGGATATGCATGATATAGAGCCTGAGGATGTAAAGAAAGCTAGTTATGCTTCCACCGACTCCTTTATTGCTCAAAAGTTTATTCTTGGCCAAGATGTCCCTGATGAGGAATTTACAGAGGATTTTGCACAATCGCAAATTAAAGCTTTTAATTTCCTGAATATCGCGCATCGTAAGCGAATGGAAGATGCTTTTGAATCTAAACCTAAAACAGGTAATGATGTCATGGACATGATGAGCAAGACAGAGATTCCACTATTGTGTATGACTATAGTTTCACAGATAGAGGCACTTCAAAATGTCATAGATCGCGCCGAAAACAAGGGCTATGATATTGTTGCTTTTTCTATGTTCACAGATGACGAACTAGACGATATAGAGGAAGAGCGAATTCATAAACTACATGGTTGGGAGCAAGACAATGAATAAAGATCAAACTACAAACGAGATAATTAGTGGTATTATATCACTTAATAAGTATATAGAAACACAATCTGATAAACTAGGAGCACAAAACGATCTAGATAAAGAGGATCGTGATCTAGATGTGATGAAAGATGCAGTTTTATCCATATTTGTATCTGCCAAAATAAGGGCGCTTGCAATAGAAGCAACGTTCAGTCAGTTATCAGATCAAGAAGAGCAGCTAAGAGAACAGGGCTCAATAAAGGCTGCAAACAAGCATGCTAAACACCTCTTAGCTAGTATGCAGCAAGCTTATCAGATAATGAGTTCTATGTATATCTTAAACGATGAACAAGAACTAGGAGTTGAGTTTACTGATGATGTAATGGTGCCTATGCTTGATTCTTTAACGCAGCTACATTTTCCAAATATAGTGGGAAAGAAAGAGGGTGAGGGTTAAATAGAAAAAGGGAGGCATTTTACTGCTTCCCTTTTTTTTAGCTTAAGATTTGTGTTACTAACTACTGTATAGATGGTAATGGAATTCTTTTTAAATCTCTGCTTGACTTAGCTATAGATCGACCTCTACTCATGTGTTGATTTTTTATCCAATAGTCTACTGGCCCTTCACCTGCATGATATCTCTTAAGGTACATCTTTTCTTGTCCTTTAGCGTAATTTGTCGCTAGCTCTTGTGACCTACTGGAAAAGTCTCTGCCTAGTAGCGCTCCTAAATTATTAGCTTGTTGTCCTGTCCTGTCCGCCTCTCTAAAGTATGTTATGTCTAGATCTTTGCCTTTTAATTCATCTAATTTTCTGAGCCTACTCAACATGGCTTTCCTTGCTGCTTGTTGGCTTATCGCTATTTTTACTATCTCTGATTTTTTAATCATACTCTTTATCTTTTTAGATCCTCCTTTAATTCCTCCTTTAATTCCTAATGCAGCAGCTAAACCTAATCCAGCTGCAGCGCCTACTATAGCGCCTGCCTTCATATTCTTCTTTTCCTGGCCAGGCTCGGCAGACATATTACCTGCTACTGCTCCAGTACCTGTTCCAAGTGTTAATCCTGCTAATAGTCGGCCCATTACACAATCCTGGTTTTAATTGGAAGTCCGTGAATTCTATCTACTGTGTCCACTATCCTATTTTGATAAGCCTTTGTTACAGCTTTTGCACTGATAGCTGTCTTCTCTAATAAATATTCTAGTATTTCTGCTTTCTTACTCATTATTTTATTTCCGTTGCTGCTGCTTGTAGTCGTTCTAGTTGCATAACAACATCTGTCATACTATCTAATGCTGTCTTAATGGCGTCCGGATCTGTTTGTTCCATTCCCATACGTGAGGCTAGTAGCAGTTTGGCTAGTTCGCCCAGCACGTATTGAAAGGTAGGTAGCATAGCCAAGTATTCTTGTATATTTTTCTTTCTCAGCATGTTCAAGCTCAATATCGCATCAACTGATGTCTTATCACGGAATTGAGCAGCTATTTTAGTGAGATTTTTGCTAATTTTAAGCTTCTTATCGCCAAATTCAGCATATTTCTCTTTTAGCTTCTTTTCTACTCTTTCTAGTGACACTGGAGCAGCCATTCGGCCTTCTAGTTCACAAGAGTCACCCATTTTTAAGCTAGCGACCTTTTTAAGGTCTTTTTCCGTTGCTCCGCAGTGTAATGCAGCCCATTTTGCGTCATTTTTGTTTAAATTGCGAATTGGGTTTGTTTGAGCGTATTTTGCAAACTCTTCTCCCCTTAATCCGTATAATCCGGATTTATCACGGTAAACTTCATGAGAGCTGTGGAAATTAGTTAGATTAGCGCTTTTTTCTATGTCATGGTGCTCTGCAAATACTAAATCTCCCTCATTAAGTACATATTGGTCTTTTTCTGCCAACCAAGTAGTATCTTGTGAGTTAGTAAGATAAAACGCCACTTTACGGAAGCCATTTAACCCTTCAACCTTTATTTGGGCCTCAAAGTCCTTTAATTCGGCCATTTTGTCGTTTTGGCCGCTTAATTTAACAAATTTTGCATTTTTTGGTACATAATGACCAAAATTGTTCTTTTCATGCTTAGTAAACGTGTTGTCTGTAGTATTTACCGGATAATACGCTACTTTTTTAAATCCTTGTTCTCCTGAGATCTCGTAATTGCCAGGTCCGGCCATTTTTACTGTCCCAGTTACCTCAAAAGGCTCTGTTGCTGCCTCTTTTGTTACAAATACTCCAAAATCACCAATTTCAGGCTCTTTTCCTTCTAAATCTTCAAATTTAATCGTTGAGTTGGCTACTTTATCCCGATAAGTGTATTCTCCAGTCTTTTCAATGACTATAGCGCCATTTTTTGTGTCGTCGTGTCTTGATACGCAGTATGCTTGAGGATTTGGCTCTACTTTGGCTATTTTAGTGATCTCAAAGTCATCATATGCAACAAGATCGTCACTTTTGACAGCTAAAACGCCTTTTTGACCCTCTTTTAGCGAATTCATGCTAAATGAGGCTTTTTTAATCTTTACAAAGCCTTCAACTTCAGGGTTCATCTTTGACTCATCATTTAAAGCGACGTAATATTTGCCATCTTTTACATATTCTGCTTTATCTTCAGACTTAACTTCCTTCATCTTGGCAGCAAGTTTCTCATTTGCCATAATAGGATCAAGATCTTTTCTGTCCAGTGCATCAACCTCTACTGTCCATGTCTTATCGACACGAGAGTTAGCCTGTTTGACAAAACTATTTCCATACTCATCAGAGTATACCATTTGCCTGTCAACATCTAGGCCTCTGAAGTAATCATCCAGTACAGAAGACTTTGAGCTTTTTTTAGCTCTTTCTGCAATTTTTGTGAATAGATCCATGTGACCATGCTTTTTATATGCTCTCTTGACTTCCGGTTCTTTAAGAGCTGCAATAGTCTCCATTGCATCATCAGTGTCTATATAAGACAAGTTTTCAATAACAGAAGCAACTTTAACAGCATCGCGTGTTGTGCGTCCACTGTTTCCGCCATAGTCCTGAGTAGGGCTAAATTGTAAGGCGTTGTTTGAACCAAATAAAGACACATAGCCACCTCGACGTTTTCCAGTCTCAAGCTCTTTAAAAGCCTCTGGCTTCTGATAGATCTTGCTAATGAAATAGTCATTAAGTGGAAGTGATTCACCATTGATCATAAATATGTCCATTGGTGAGAGTTTAAATTCGTTTACGATTAGAGGCACTGAGCCACCTAATACATTTAAATGTCCAACAGCGTATCCTTTATCGTTGTCTTTTTTATTCCAGGTTACCCCGATTTGTTCTTTTTGTAAATAAGGAAATTGCTGCAGAAAGTTAGTTATGATCTCTTTGACCCATAAGGTGCTATCTGAGGGAAGGAATACTGATCCCATCTCAGCGGATTTCTCGAACTCGCTGTCTATTTCCGGAAGTTCTTTTAAAAATAGATCGTTCATTGTATTTTTGTTGTGTTGTCTTTATGTGTTGCTTCTGAGTTTAATATATTCTTTGAGTAGCTATTAGTCAAACAGATTTTAGAGATCCTTTATATTCCTCTTGGTCCTTGACACTGAAGCCTTTACTTTTGTGCCTGCTTTACTCTGATAAGAAGAGCTTCCAGCTGCACCAGCTGATGCCGACCCGGCACCTATTGCTTTAAATGCAGTAGGTAAAGCTTTATTAATTGTGTCAATATCGTCTATAATATCCTTTAGGATAGGCTTAAGAGCCTCGGTGATAGCGTCTGCCAATATATCAGTATCTTGTTCTGGTAGTGGCCTTTGTACCTCTGCCTCTCTTAAGGCTTTTACAATTTCTCTGTTTATAGTATCTGATAGTTTACCCATTATTATCCCTGTTTATTAATTTGATTGAGACGTCTTCGGTTAAAATTCTCCTTTCATCGAATATTCTTAGTGTGTCACTTACTTTAATAATCATACCTTGTGCGCATAGTATATAACAAGTAGATCTGTTGCCCTGAGCAGTGATATAGTCATCGTCTGTCATACCTACCATGAATTCATTTTCGGTCTCGCTTTTAAACAAGCGGTTAATTAAATCTAGTGCTTCGTCGGCTTCCATGTTACTGCTTCTTGGTTGTTAGTGATTTGCTTATATTCTCTGACCAGTTCTCATATTGCTGTAGTTCTGTCAATACAGGTGGATTTAGTGGAGCAGGTGATCCAGGTGAAGTAGATATAGTGAAGTTGGTGCCATATGTTTTCATTAACCTGATTAAGGCTCCAAATACCAGTGATTCACCGTTATAAGTAAGGCCTTCTGGTGTAATCTCGAGTATACTTGCATCTGTTACTTTTAGAGTGATCCTCTTACCATCTATTGTAATCTCGACGTCGTCACTGCTTTTAAGTGAGAGCTTTTTGTTTGTTACAGTAATTGCCTCTATATCTTGTCCTTCTGTGTAATCTAGGATATATCCGTTGTTGACAGTGTGCCTAAATTGGAAATTGTCCGTCTTAAGAACCTCGCTGAAGGCATTCTGGTCAGTAAATATCTGTTGAGTAAAAATGCCGGTAGATGATCGCTCGATTTCTCGAATATATGAAACATCAGGTGATCCAAAGGTTGATGTAATTGTATCTGATTCATTTGCCATATGACAGTAGTGTATACTGTCCCCTCCTAGAGTTTCCAAGGATTTATATTCTAATTGTCCACTGGTAAGCTGTTTTTTGTGGATTGCTTTGCGATATAAGGTCTGGTCGTCTAATTCTCCAAATGATTCAATAAATTGATAAGCTGAATCACTGTCTAGGTTATAATCATAGCCTTGCCCCTGTCCTAAGGGGTTTGATATTGGATTTCCATAGGGAACTCCACTATTTAGGCCTTCATAAATCTGTTTTCTGTATATTTCACCACTTTGTTCGCCAGTCTGTAGCTCTCCATACCTTTCAAGCATGGTTCCCACGTTATTCTGTATATTTTTCTTATAGGATGTCTCTAATATCGTACCCTCAGGGTATTCTATGCCATCATAGCGCTCGTGTGTGGTCTGATAGCCAACTCTGTGTGATGTGACGACTGTTTTATCATAGGAATTAAGAGGCTGTTGGCTTTGCATTGTTTTTCGGTGATATACGACGTTTTCTCCGGGTATATTGCCATAATTATACACAACTTTGTTTGCATAGTCGTATGCAGGCGTCATAGGAGGTAAAGGAGTGGAATTTCCTTGTTCTAGAGCTCTGTTTGCATCAGAAAAGCCTCTAATATCCTTTATATCAGTATACACATGAGTGCTGAGTGTATTTTCTGTCTCTTTATTATATTCATCAAAGCGCCAACCGCCGGAATATAAAATCTTGGAGGTTCGTGATTTTGCTAAAAACTCTTTCTTCGTTCCATCTATAGATACTTGAGCAAATTCATTAGACAGTAGAGCTGCATAGCCTTTTCTGTTTAATATGAGCTTTGCATTCTCTAGTCCGTTAACCGAGAGCTGCATTGCGCCCTCATCAAGCTTGTCAGGGGGTAATTGGCCATAGGCTGCAAATCCAAACGGCTGAGTGTATGCTATAATATTTCTTTGTCCTTCGCACTCTGCTACTAAGCACTCCTGCCCTACTGATGGGTAAGATAGCAAGCCGCTACCTACCACTGATGTGGGTAAAGGGCTAGGTGGTGTAGCTGTTCGTTCCCAAACGCCCCCTCCATCACTATCGATAGGTGACACATAAATCTCTCGTTGCGTCTCACCGTCATCCATAGGGACGGAAACTTTTACAACTCTTGCTTTATATATTTTGGCCTGTTTATACATATATCATAATATACAGCAAAAAAGCTCCGATATCAATAACCTTGTTATTTTTTGGTATAAGAAGTATGATACTAACCCATAACGATTAAATAAATGGTGACTATATGGACTTTGCAAAGTTCTTATCTATTCTGTTGTTCTTTTTCATTGTTTGTTCTCTTCCTTTTGCCTGGATAGGAGATAAACTATTAATTGAGATAAACCAACATGCCCAGTACCACGAACAACTTGATGCTGGCGACTATAAAGGCTCAAAAGGTAGAGCTGAATTAAGAGAAAGCCTTCATGATACAGGTAACAACATCATAGGCATTGCTTTTCTAACAACTTTAGCTTTTATCCCAATTGTGCCTATCAGCTATAAGATCTTTAAAGTCTCTGCTTTTATGGCAATGGTTGGAGGAGCAAAGCTTACCTTTATATCTGATGAAAGCAAGCTTGGTTATTATATGAATGAAAGGGATAACTATTGCTATTGTGTGGGAATAAAGCCTTGGGGAATATTGAATGCATCCCTAGTTCCCGGATTTAGTAATAGTAGTGACTCTAGAAATAGGAATATGAAAGTTCATAAAACACCTCCTAAAAAGAGTCTCTTAGCTAGATCTAAAGTAATAATAGGCAATAGGGAAAACGGCTGGAGAACAGATGAGTTTACTTTTCCATTTGCTATTCTAAGCTGGGACGATGACTATAAATGCCCAGTCGAGAAGCAGGCTGAAAAGGTAAGGCAAAACTTCGAAAGAGCGGTAATGCAAAGAAAGACCTTAGCAGACCCTAACTACAATCCGGATACCGCTCCAGAAGACGCAGACTATACTCTAATAGAGGACAAGGACAGTAGTGTCTATAACTATGGGAGGGGCTAGTATGTCGATACTTATCAGACAGTCAGTATGGTCGATAGTATTGTTCTCACTTGGGCTTCTATCATATCTGATGGGAGCGTCCTTCCACTCTGGAGTGCCTCAACTGGTTATGCTCTTTCCAATGGTGGTGGGCCCTTTTCTTGGGTGTGCGGCCACTCTTAAGCTATACAGAATGTATAGATTCATGAAAGCATCGCCTAAGACAACAATGAGGATTATCCGAACTCCTTATGAGTTTGGAAGTTTCTTTCCAAGAGAAGGTCGAGAATATAACTTTCTGGGTCATAACACTTTAAACCTTGAAAGATCAAACTCTATCCCTCCTTATAAAGAAGAAGGGACAATATACCTTGTACCCTTCGAGGTAACATTAAATAACCAGGTTTATATGAGAAACAAGAACGGTCACACATCAGAAATGTTAGAGCTTCCTATAATACTGTGTGAATGGCCTTCAGGGTATAAATCACCTGCTACAAAAGCCAAAGAGAAGTCGTATAACGAATTTCGCTCTGGACTGCATCAGGCACATCTGTTATCGGATGGAAAACATGGCAAACCAATGCCACATTTAGAATAAGAGGGCTTTGCTCTCTTATTTTTTTTATATTAACATTATGGCTCGGTAATGGGTATAAGAATCTTGAGTCAAAAACCATCAAATTTTAAACTAAGAATTACAATGAGAAGTATTAACAATTAATGAAAATTCGACATTTCGGGTTATGCTTGTATTAATGATGAGCTAAACACGAGCGATCCTCGTGTATCCAGCTCCCGTACAATACGTAAAGTTACCTATGAGAAGGAAGGCCTGGCAAGGGCTGGTGAACTTGCACTACAAAATGCAAGAGATCTTCTAACAATCTTAAAATGGAATCAGAACAACAATATAAAGTTCTTTCGTATATCAAGCGATATCTTGCCTTGGAAGAGCAGATGGCACTTTAGAGATATAGAGCCTAAACTACGTCAGGAACTGTTTGATGCTTTAGAAGCAGTCGGTGACTTCGCTAAACTATTTAATCATCGGTTAACGACACATCCTGGCCCCTTTAATAAACTATGCTCTAATAAAGAGCGTGTTGTTGGTAACACTATCCGTGAACTCGAGGATCACAATGAGATCTTCGACCTTATGGGCTTTGAGCCCTCCTATAGAAACAAAATTAACATCCATCTGGGTGCAGCGTATGGCGACAAAGTTAAGACAGCCCAACGCTGGTGTGATAACTTTAAACGACTATCACCTAATCTCAGAAAACGCCTGACAATTGAAAATGACGATCGTGGTTCCCTATATGACACGAAAGATCTTTATGACATGGTCTATAAAAAGACAGGCGTCCCTATTGTATTTGACTTTCATCATCACCGGCTCCATAACATACATCCCGGTATGAATGAACAAGAATGTGCAGAATTAGCAGTATCAACATGGCCAAGCGATATTGTACCTGTTATGCATTGGAGTGAATCACGACGCGAAGAGCAGAATGATACCTCTATAAATACCAGTGCACATAGTGACTACTGTCACGGCCCTCTTCCAGACTTCAGCCTATCGAGACCGGTAGATTTAATGATAGAAGCGAAAAAGAAAGAACAAGCACTATTTACCTTACAGACAAATGAGTAAAAAGAAGACAAAAGACACATCACAAGTAAATTCACTCATGAACGTTAATCAGTTCTATGGATGTGAATTTGACTTTAAACAACCAACCGAACTTAAAGTACGTGGATATTTCAAAGGCTTCATTAAAGTAGAAGACTATGAGTACCATATTGCTGAGCTGCTCTTGGTAGCCACTGATAAAGGCCCTTTAGAGCAATACTTCAGTGATATTGAAGAGAACGGCAAAGCATCATTCTATTTCCCTTTTAGCAAGAAATCTGCTAACAACGACGATCTTGTTGCCATATTCAACAAAGGGATCAATGATTGGGAAAAGATGAAGGAAGTTATCGATGAATTTCGTATATTACCTTTTGACACAGAACGAGAACTCTTAGATTGGTTATTTGGATTCGATACAGCCCAAGCATCGACCGAGCTTGAACTTAATAGAGAAACACCGGAAACAGATACTGCTCAGTAATGGTATCTTGTTGGTGCTTTCCTTTTATAAAGGCGATGACATAGTTATCAGATGTTACTATAGTGCCCCTGCAGAGCCCTGTGGCTCTCAGGGAACTTATAGCTATCACTTCAAGTGCATTTCATCCGACTATGATCATTTCCATTATATGGGTAGCTTTGATGACTGGCCGGCAGAAACTGCCAGGCTGACTGAGAAAGTGTATAGGCTTATTGAGGCCAAGCACAGTAAGACCATAAAACCAATATCTTCCGACTTTTTTTACCTTAAGAGTCCCGGAGAAGCAAAAGAGTTAATAAACTTATGGAAAACGAAGAGCAACAAGTAACATATAAGCGGCCATTTCTTCATGGCCTGTTTTGGATCCTGGTAGTGGGAGGCAACCCCTATATATCTATTGGTGAGGATGAAACAAAGTTGAGGTTCATGCTATGGGGTAAAAACCATGTAGAGTTTGAAGTATCAACAAGAGGAGTAAAAAGTATAAGCGATCTGGTCCTTAAAATAGAGCGAGGTGAAAGAAATGGAGACATTGACATTCACTGCTTTCCCACCACACAAGACCAGATGGAGTATATAAGAGAAAACTTCGGAGATATATAACCATGAAGTTCATATCAAAGAAGATGGTAAAGCCTGAGTGCTTTGAGGATTTAAAGACTCCGGGTGTTATATGGCAGATCATGAAGCGGGACCAGCTTTACCTGCCTCCTGAAAAGAGGGCTTTTTGGGTAAGCATGATACCACCAGTAGATAAAACCCTTGCACAGATACCTATAGCAGCATTTCATAGAGTAACAGGCTATATAGGCTCAACTGTTGTGGAAGAGAACAAAATGCTTATATTTGAGGACAAGCATAAAAAAGACCTGTCATTACTTCCGTTCAGAATCTGGGGCTATCTAGATGCTGAGACATTTTACACTGAAATCATAGGTGATCTTGCCAGGTAACCTGACAAATTGCCCTTGACTATCCGGATAGATCCGAATATCTTATGGTGTAACTAATATTAACCGGTAAATGGAGAAGAATAATATGGAAAAATGCATTTCCTATATCCAAGCGCCGATCACCAACAAGAAACCCTCAGCAGAAGTCTCGCTAGAGACAATACATACTGCTCTTACAACTAACGATAGTTATAAGAAGGCAACTGAGGAATACAGAGACATTTTAAAAGATCCTGAAAGCGGTGAACGCGCTGTACGTGTTGCAAAAGTCAATAACTTTGACTATGTAACCATGAGCGGTACATTTACATATGTATCCAACAAGAATCTTAAAGAGCACAGCGGCTTTATATGTATTGACATAGACAAGCTGGAAGATGAGGAAACTGTGCATGAATTAAAAGAAAGGCTGAAAAATGACAAAGATGTCGATACAGCCCTTATATTCATAAGCCCAAGCGGTAATGGCATAAAATGGACCGTACCAATAGACATAAACCACGACCAACCTGAGAAGTCTCACCTGAAATATTTCCGTGCTTTGCAGAACTATGTAAAGAATAGCTATGGCATTGAAATAGATGAAAGCTGTAAAGATGTAGCCAGAGCATGCTTTTTATGCTATGATGGAAACAGCTATATGAATAAAGATGCCCTCCCAATAGGCGAAGCCTTTATAGAAACCTGGGGTGAGCCCGAGGTTGTGTTTAACTCAGCTACCAATAGAGTACAAACTACCAATGAAACACCATGGGAAGAGTATAATGAAAGCGGAGATGTAGAAGAGCTGCTTAAAAACTATGGCTATACATTTGTGAAAAGTGAAGGAATGGGTAATAAATATCTAAGGCCCGGAAGCCCAACAAGTGAATACTCATTAATCGTATTCCGTGATACGGGCATGGTGCATGTTCATAGCGACTCATGCCATAAGCTGGAAGTTGGTACACATACACCAGCTCGTATATTTTGTGACCTGGAAGCAGGTGGCGATTGGAAGCATGCAGCTAAGCTTTTAAAGCAGAAAGGCTATGAAGGCACGGTTGATGAAAAGACGCTAAATATAATCTCCGGGTCATCCTTACCTTCCGAAGTCCCACAGTTTTGGGAAATCGCCCAGGTCAAGAAAAACGGGGAGAAAGGGTATCAATGCAAAATAAAAGATTACCAGTTCCATAAGTTCTGCTTTGACGCATTAAGTATCGGACTGGTAGAAGTACCTCATAACGATAAAGGGCACCAGCTTGTACAGTCTCATGATAAGATTATAGAGAAGATTAGAATAGAGAAGGTGTTTAGGATCGTAGTGAAATATCTTGAAGAGCATATAAAGCCTTATAATCAGGAAATGTTCGAAGTTGTTTATAACGCCTTTTACCAATACTGGCATAATCAAAACCTTAAAAAGGTTGAGAGTGCAATGACAGTGATCACTCCAAAGCTTCTAGAAGAAGTGCCGGACAAAGCGTATGTATATTACCAAAATGGATTTTTAGAGATAACATCCAACGGCTATGAGTTTAAAAGCTATAAAGGCTTAGAGACCTATGTATGGCATGATCAGATTATTGAAAGAGACTGGTTAGGTAGAACATCTTATATAGAGTCAAACTGGGCTAACTTTATTTGGAAGATCTCCGGGCAGGACAAAGATCGCTTTGATCATATACGCCACTCATACGGATACCTTATTCACGGCTTTAAAGACCGTGCAAATCCAAAAGCAGTCATCTTAGTTGATGAAGAGTTAAAAGAGGACCTGTCAAAAGCCTCCGGTGGTACAGGTAAATCTATTGCTGCATCAGCTATTGATGCTATGAAGCATACCTGCCTAATAGCAGGTAAAACATGGGACCCGTCTAAAACCTTTGCATTTTCGCAAGTAAAGCCGGGCCACCAAATCATGTGGATAGATGATGCCAAATCTAACCTGAAGTTTGACTTCCTTTATAACGCAGTGACTCAGGACTTCGAGATAGAGTATAAAAATAAGAACAGGTTCAGCATACCGTTCGAAGAATCTCCTAAAGTGCTAATCTCAACAAACCACCCAATACGTGGTGACGACGCGTCCAGCGTCAGACGACAGCATGTCGTTGAGGTAGCTCCTTATTTCAGCAAAGACCATACAGCAAAAGATGAGTATGGTGAGCGCCTAGTAGAAGATACAGACTGGGATGAGAAGGATTGGCAGAAGTTTGATAACTTTATGATCGATTGTGTAGTTGACTATCTTAAGAACGGGCTGACCGAACTAGAGATAAACTATCGCTATAAGCGAACAATTGATCAGATCACTCCCGAGCTGTTTGAGTGGATTGAAGAGCATATGGAGCTTGGTAAGTTTTATCCAACCTCAGATATCCTGCACGGCAAAAAGCCAAAGGCTGATATCACAGGATTCCGGATGCTTTACCCTGATATAAAGAAAGTGTCCCGATATATAGGAGCGGACCTAGAAGTCTTTTGTAACTTTAAAGGATACTATCTAAAGAAAGAGAGAAGAGACAAGCGCGGATATATAATCTGTGAAGAGAAACCTTCTGATGAGTAGAAACCTTGCCCGGAACAGATTTTAAGTCTGCCATTTATTAAAAACCCCCAAAATCGGCCTCACAGCATATCTAGAGGCCGATTATAAACATTTTCCCAGCTAAACCTCAAAAAAAGCACTCATACTACAGTGTAGTAGTAGAATAATCGTTTGTGTTTAAACATAAATAGTATATAGGTTTATAAGTTGTAATATAGGTTTTTAACTGGTTAAGTGGTTTTAATAGTAGTAAGTATATAGTAGAGAGTAAGTTAGAGTTTCCAGATAAAGTTTTTTTATATGACAAGTATCCGGGTAAATAGCCCTTTTTAGACTTTATTACCTTATTTTATTCTTTTTTATCCTTAAACTTCAGTACTACCTTTAACATTCAATTTTAACAAATGTAAAACTATGTAAATAATGAAAGACCATAATATTATCTTTTTTCAAATAAAAGCTATGTTAGAACTAACACTTGAGTTTAGTTTGAGAGAAATTCCTAACCCACTTTCTAATAAAGTGCCTACTCAAATCTATGCAAGTAAGGGACGAGCAAGTTTTGCTAGAATAGAAGTATTAGACCCAAACCGCGTCCGTTATGGGTTCAACAACAGAGTAAATAAAAGGCTTCTTGAAGAATATAAAGAGTATCTAAAAGAAATGGGATTTGAAAAATGATAACAGCGTATATACAAGCACTTGAGAATTTAGTAGAACGTCGCCTCTCTGAAAATTTAAGGAAATCCCCGGAGTCATCTGTCAGGTCACCTTCGCTTTCCAGGCGAGTAGCTGTAAACCCTTTAATAATATCTCAAGGTCCGGCAATTACTGAGTCTCACCGCAAATTTTTACAAGACCATGAAAAACTTTTAAGACAAATAGGAATATTACCATGAAAAGCCCCGTAGATTTACATGTAGCCTTTATATTTTTAGAAACTTATCTAGAGTATGCTTTAGCTGATGAGCTTGATCTGTTTTTTGAAAACCTGCAAGTGACAGACCTTGAAAGTTCTACAAGACAGCATAGAAAGGTATTTTCAGAGGTTATCATTCATATATCTGCTCCCCGTGCCATAGGGGACAATGAGCACTTTTATGAGATACCTAACTTTTTTACGTTTATAGCAGCTTTAAAGTCGGATCACAGAAATTACACAATCGCTAGCTTTTACAATAGAGATGGAACTGATTAAAATATTAATATGCCTGGAGATTTATACAGAGGACAGAGCTATAGACTTTAATACAGACTGCTGCTGGTCACGTCATTTCTATAAAAACCTAGACCCTCTGGACCCTAAAATCCACGCAGACCATGATTTTTATGGCTATATGAGAGGAGCAGCCTTAAAAGATATAAGGGGACCTATCAAGTCCTATGAACGCTACCTTGTTTTATCAGGACTTATTATCGAAAAGCTACCTATAAAAGACTACCTAATAAAACTAGAATGCCTTATGGAAGATACGTTCGATGAAAGACGAAAAGTAGCAACTTTAAACTATAACAGAGTTAACTATGATCTGTATGATAAATATGAAGATACCTATATAAGGAACTATGTCTACGGAGGATAATCGACATTATAATACCTCTGAAATAAGATGGGCAATGGACGGACCCCCTCACCGATGAGTAAAATAGAACTTAAACCTAAAATTATAATCTTTGAAATTTTTATAGACGAAGTCCTCTCAAATAATTATTATCTAGACTATACATTGCTGGATCACTATTTCGAGAACGGCTTCTTACCTATGCCAAGAGTCAGGGCATTAGGCCTTGCTTTTAAACCTTAAATAAAATATATTTAATAGATATGAGACAGTTATCCCAATCACACCCACGACCCGACGATGCACTATATACAATCTTCTTGTCAGACAAATATGACATGAATGATGTAGCATTCTACCATCTGACGGCTAAACATCCACAAGATCCAGACGGGATCGATGTCATCTTTCTGTTTAACAGAGATAAAAAGATGGTCGGTCTTCAGAGTGAGAAAAGCCCTTATATCGAGGAGCCGCCAAAACTGCAGCTTGTTGATATTGCCGGTAGTCCAAGCACATATAATTTGAGCTTGCCTAAGAGTTTTCCAGACTTTCCAGAGTACAGTAGCCTGGTCAAAGCTCTCCATCTAAATAACTTAGATGGCGACGACGACTCAGATGGGTAACGGTAAAAAGCTCCCCCTATCAAAAACACTGCATTCTTTATTCTACAGGGTAGAGTATAAATTGATCCCTTATACAAAAAGAGTCAACACGGCGGACCCGGAAGACATAGACATAGACCTTAAACATGACCACACTAAACCATGGGCCGCCCTATGTGTAATAAGCGAAGGCCCCACCCTCGACCGTGACCACATACCAAAGGAGCTAAGATCATGGAACTAAGTGCTCTAGAGTATGACGTAACACTCCTTAACCCGATGGAACACCCTACCACAGAACGCATAGATCATAGATATTCGTCATGGGCGGAATATATGGTAAATTGGAGCCGCAAAGTTACACCTACTTACAAGGCTAAAATAAGGAGGGCATTCTGTGTATAAACAAGCTGTTTTGCTGTCATCAAAGGGAAATCTTTATTATAGTACAAACTTTTATCATATGGCATTAAAGCCTAAGTTTAAGTTTAACCTTTCTATCTTCAGACAGTTTAGCCCTCCGGGCTTTAGTGTGGGCTCCCCTTTTATCTTTAATGATGACGGTACTTTACCTGACAGAGTGTCAGCAGACCTTAAAGAAGAAGGCAATGAAATCCTATACTTTACCGACCGTAGAGACTATAAAAACTTTTTAGCCAGAAACAGACTAACTCCACACCCTGCATTCTTAGACCGGAACTATCCAGGACGTATAGACCCTTATCTAGCCTGAATAGCCAGACCATATACAATGGTTGAGGATGCTAATAAAACTCGGTGATATCTCGACTATCGAAAGATTCCTATCGTCTCGCACACCGACTTACAGAAAACATGGTTGACACACTTCTTTGATTCGCACATAGAGGCCCGCTTCTTAAGCCCTAACGGTGCCGACACAGATTATCAACCCTTACCATTCTTATATACACTTACGATCTCTAAGGCGTTTTTTATAGCCTTTTCTGGAAAAGTACCGATAAAGGCAGCATGGTCTTTTATGGACCAGAGCGAATTACTTGAGAATCTTTTGGTATAAGAACTATACATACATAACCTAAACCTTAAATATAAGGATAAACGTGATAGAAACATCTGAGCAGCATATCATCAGTGAACAGTGTCATCGAGAAACTAAAGAAGAGTTTATCGGCTCTCCTTTATGGAAAGAAGATGGCCCTGACGCAATAGGTTCAGTTATGACAATGAAGCGACAGCTTTACTCTAATAAGACAACTTATGGCCGGGGTAAGCTTATATCGCAATCATTAAACTCAACACACCAGGAACTTGATTATTTTACCTTAAAAATACCTCAAGATTTCCCTCTACAAAACCTTGACCATATAGTCAAAGCTGTAGAGCAACTTCCGAGCATTACATTAGGTGTAGCAATTACTAACCCAAAGGATAGCCGAATAAGGGTGATTACCCACGACTATTCAGAAGAAGGCTATATGCACCTTATCTACTCAGCGTTGTTTGCGTGGTTAGAATTTAACAACCAAACAATCGAAGAGCTCTGTGAGAACAATGGATTAGACGAGCATATATTAGAGCTTGAGGACTTCTTAGAAGATCCTTTTGATTCAGATTCCTGGATAAGTTTTAATTTAGGTTTCGATTTAGAAACTATCTTCTCACCATCAGAAAACTAAGACAATTAACTAAAAGACAATAATGAAAAAAGACAACGACAACACCATATTCTCAACGGTCTCAGCTAAAACAACTATTCCTTTTTATCAAGGGATATTGGCTGATGCTTCACAATATGGACCGAAAACACCAAATTATAAAATGGTCCTAAAATGGGTTAATTTCCGTGACCATGCGATAAAGAACAGAAACCCTATACAAAAAGAGATAATGGATCTCTCACTGTTCTTGAAGATAATAAAACCCCAGTTTTACTATCTGTGCAAGTTTTTTAATTTTGCACCAAACAGCGTAGACGCGGCTAGAAATCTTCAACTTCGTTGGAGAAACGGTGGCGATAAAGAAATGCCGATAACCTTAAACACTATCGGTTGGTTTGGCCCCCTGACAAACCTGGTTAATAAGTTTGACCAGACAACAGTCACGGATCAGTTCATCACTCCAAATGCTCTTCATAGTCATATGTTTAATCTTAATCAGCCTGACGGCGCTAAGCTTAAAAAGACTATGACAATAAACATGCCCTATGTCAATAAAAAGAAGATAGAGTGTGTTAGACTGGATGTGAAGAATCTGCACCCGAACGAACGCAAGTTCTCGATTGATAAAGACCATACGACTGGAAAATACTTTTTCAGAGAGTGGGACCCTTATGCTGACTCTAAGCCAGAGAACTATTATGACATCATGTCAATGCGGGCATCAGCCCGGGGCATTGTGAATTATGACTTGATGGTAGACATCAATAAAAAGCTCCCTTTAAAAGAGCGTCAGTTTGATAACCTCTTAGACTTAACAGGGCAACGCCACCTTAAAGATCTTCAGGATTCCAGAGGTTATGACGAAGTGCAAGCTTTTGAAGAGCTGCTAAAAAACAATCCTATGCTAGTCAGTTTTGCTGATGCATCCAGGAAAGACATCAAAGTAAGTGATCTTGCAGCGTCTGTAAGACGTAGAAGAGCTCAACAGGGCAAATATAAAATCTGCAACGAGCAAGGCTTTCCTACCACTGACAAGATGGTTAGCAGAGCTAGGGTCGGGCGATTCTTCTCCCGGTATACAGATAGTACAATATCTAGCAAGATACATAAAGGAAAACCTTTCTTTCAAGCTGGCAAGGTGTACTATGTATCCAAAAACAATGGTGATACCTCTGAGTGGCCACAAAAGGTCAGAGACTATAACTTTGACTTCGAAGAGTCACACAGATGCGCTGACAACGTAATGGAGTTACATTACGGTACGTCAATGAGTGATATGACTGCAGATATCTATAAATTAAGGATCATGCGTTTTGGAATAAACGAGATCTCCAGTATACTGCAAATTGCGCCGTCGGAAGTAGAAAGCCATGTTGAACTGGGACATAACATCCTGGAACAAAATCCTACTCCTCCTTCAAAGCAGAAAGCTAAAAGCGCTGATAAAGGGTCGGTTATCGACAGTAGCCTATTTAGTTTTGCAAAATTGCCTGAAATGCATGACTATGCATCAGACATTTTTGAATCCTATAATAAGGCACCAATAGCGCCAGCTAAAGGCTAAAATTTGGTATAAGAGTGGTGTAAGAGCCACTCTTATTAATATTAACCAAACCTAATCAGAATGAAATATGCTTTACTAATTATACTAGTATGCTCGCTTTTTGCCTGTAAACAGAAAGAGACCCAACCTATGAGCAAAGAAGCTGAAATAGGTATGCACACCTTAAAAGAGTTAAACCTTGACTATGTTGCTATGGAATGTGTCCGGGATGTCGGCGCAGAACATTGTATTGGATACCTTGACGAAATAACACCCGTTAAAGCAACCGAAAGAGCAGTGGATAGGTTTTTAGCCGACCACGACCATTTTGAAAATATAGAAGGCCGGCTGTTTAATTACAGATTGGCAGGACAAGACTATACAGTCAACTTCTTAATCACATCCAACGAAGTGAGAATCATAGTTAAAGAGGCAGTATAACCCAAATCTCTGATTAGGGTTATTAGCGACAAAATTGCAAGGCCCCTCCGGGGGCCTTTTTTATTTACTTTCAAAATCATAAAAAAACAATGCTAAATAATCCTATAGATCCTTTATGCCCGGAACAATCTTTAATTGGTTTATTATCGAGTCTTGGAATTTTAGATGATACTTTGTATTTTAACCTAACCCGTAGCCTCGTAAGAACCGGCAAGATTCGATATACCGACCAACATATGATAGAAGCTGTTTTTCAATCTGTAGACGGCCAACATCAAATTACAGCTGTTAAAACCAGAAGGACAAAACTGGGCCAAGATATTGGAATACTCGCATATTTCCACAGACTCTTCCCAGGCCCACCTGAACTATTAGCTCAAAGAGAATATAGAACAACATCAGATTTTAATAGAGATTTAAGATCTGCAGAAGGTAAAAGACTAAATTTACGACAACATAAGACAACATTAAACACCAACACAATAACTTTTCCACATAAACTCAGACGAGGTCTCGCGGCAATTACAACGACGGGACATTTTAACTATATATGACAAAAGATATACATAACCAAGACCTAATTACATTAGATGAAGCAACTCACCAGTACACTGTAAAGACAGCGCCTCATCTGCGATATACCTCTGCAACAACATTTATCGGAGAATTCTTCCGTGGTTTTGACGCAGACGGAATAGCAGAGAAACTAGCTGCAAAACAAACAGGCAAATACGCTAATAAAAGCAAAAAACAAATATTGGCCGGCTGGACGGCAATTGCCGACCGGGGCACAGAGGTCCACTTAGAGCTTGAAAACTATTTAGACGCTTGGAGAGAGAACAAGCCTTTACCAGAAATAGAAGACATAAAAGCGCAACATGGACGCATGTGGATAGAAGAGATGTTTGAGCCACACTACGTGCCATACACAGAGATTAAATTATTCAGCAATCAGTATCAGATAGCCGGTACTGTAGATCTCTTGATTCACAACCCTGACACAGACCAGTGGGTAATGGCCGACTGGAAGACAAACTCTAAGATTACAACGTCCTCATGGGGTGGTAAGAAAGGTATACACTATGCCACACGACTATTAGATGATTGTAAACTTACAAAATATGCCTTACAAATGAGCCTCTACCAATATTTACTAGAGAGCGAGTATGGCATAAAGATAAACAACAGAATATTAGTTCATCTAAGGCCTAAACAAACGATGACATACCCACTGGGCGTAAAAACCTATGAAACAGAATATTTAAAAGCTAATGTTGAAAAAATGTTAGAAGCAAGAATGGAAAAGAAACTAGCAGGTGAACTGTTTTTTAACCCTATAGAATAATGCTAAAAGAAACATTAGAAGATCTTACATACCTTCTTTACGAAGTACACGGGCTTAATCCACACAAAGGAGACATTATTGAATGTCCTTTTTGTGTCGAAGGGTCTTCTCGATTTTACTGCTTGTACTGCACATCCTCCGGTATTGCCCACCTTAAATTTTACAAAACGTTTAAACAATTGATAAAAAGGCATTTCACATGGACCGATATATCTCACTAAGAGATTATTTACTTTTGCTTCAGGGGCATCTTTACGATAAAAACACACCTTATTTCAAAAAAGACTTTCTTTTATGCCCAAATTGTAAAAGTGAAAGTTTTAAAAGTCCTTATGTGTGTGTTATCTGCATGGGGTGTGCAACCTTGGATAAGAGAAACCCGGCTCAATTTAACTATTTAAGTAGACATTATAAATGAAAAATGGAAACTTTCCGATAACTTACTATCTTGATGGGCTCCAGAAGCAAATATACCATAACATCCGACCTCCCTTTAAAAATAACTTTATGGGATGCACAAGTTGCGGTGACGACCCTCGCTTTGCTGTTATTAGATGTTCAATTTGCGGAGGGTCTTATGAAATAGATAAAAGGGACGCAGACATCTTTAACCATTTAACTAAATACCATGAAACTAACTAATGCCTTGGCCGTATTTCAGGGCCATATTTTTCTAGAAATAGACTATAGAGTCTGTGAAGTAGCACAAAAATGTTTTAACAGCTCTTATACCCAAGACCAGAAGTTCTCAACAGGCCAAAGGCTGAATTTTCAGGGTGGTACTATCTCATTTAAAGCTCCTGATATGTTATTTGGCCGCGGTTCTTTATTCTTTGAAGAAAATACCCATCTTAGTAAATACAGTAATATATTTTACGTTTTAAGTGACTTAATCCCCGACTATATCTATAAATATTTTCTATTTCATTTAATATTCCTCTCGAATCTAAAAAACACTGTTTTATATTATCCGCAGGGCAAAGAGCCATCTTTTATTGTCGCTACGACGTGTGAATCTGCTGTTAGGGACAAACTTACTAAAGAAACTCACTTTATAGCTAAGCCTTCAGAATTTTTAAAACATGTACACCCGTATGAGCATGTAGAATGTGCTTTCTTTAATAAAACCACATCAACACCGTAATCATGGAAAAATGGTATTTAGTAGAAACCTTAAAGAGGCTGTTTAGCCATGTCTTTATGGGAAATGATAGAAAAGCAGTGTTGGCAATGCTAAAACACGGCAAAAAACCTTATAAAAGCGCCTATTTTGACGTAAATAGGACCATCTCAATGGAAAGTATAGCAGATGAACGTATAATCGTTATAATTCCACTTTGGGCATGTAAATTTGAAATAGAGGGCTATACAATGTTTGATTTTATAGCAGAGGACGATCCGGAATCAACATTTTGTATTTACAGGTCAGAGGACGACCGTGTCTTATATGTGATACACGAACAAATAATCGAAGAAAACCTCCTTGACTTTATGTACCACCCCTTAACCGATAAAATATGTGGGCTTGGTCCTCGCTTTGATGAGGGCTCTGATAAGTTTCTGCCCAGTGCAAAAACAAAGGATTACTACACAGTAAAAAGCTATTATCCGGAGGCACATCTCGTCATACCTTAATATAAATAGGTATAAGAATAATGAACGAAACATAACTTTAATTTTAATTTTAATTTAGCAGCCGTTGAATAAGCTAATAGGAACAATAAAAGATATGGCGTCTGCAATTATTGTAGAAACCGTAAGACAACTAATAATAAATACAACTCAGGAACATATCACAGTAAAAGTCTCTGAGTTTTTTGATAGAAATAAAGTATGGGTGCAAGTTAATCACTCAAATACATTATACAGCGCGCTGTTATTTTTCTTGTCCGAACGAGTAAAACAAGACTCTGTACAGAAATTTACAGCAGCCATCTTAAATAAATATAACACTAGCCATTTAGAACAGAACCGAAATCTTTTGATAGCTCCCGGAGAGGACGAAATCACGGTGACCTATAAAAACTGCGAGTTTAAATTTCACCGTACAGAGCCTATATCATCTAAAGGGTCAAGCTCTGCAGAATCATTAACACCAGAGGATGAAAAACCAGGATTTAAAATTACCACCCATAAACGAAACCGAGCAGTCTTGGTCGAGCTTCTCAAAGAGGCTTACTCAGACTATACTGCTGAAGTGCGCACAGGAGCTTCCGTCTATTATACTCGCTGGGGCTCTGATTTTTTCCGTGCGGAGACAACAACGCTCCGACCGTGGGAAAGCGTCGTGTTGCCAAACGAAAAAAGAAACACCCTAGAAAAACATATAGAGGATTTTTACTCTTCTAAAGAATGGTATACGGACAGAGGCATACCTTATAGAAAAGGCTTCCTCTTGCATGGCCCGCCCGGAACAGGTAAAACATCAATTGTAAAAGGGCTAGCTAAAAAATATAATCTTGATATTTATATCATAAGCTTCTCTTCTACAAACTTTGATGAAAGCACACTGACCGACTTATTCAATGATATACCGGAAGGTGTAATTGTTTTATTTGAGGACATTGACGGATTATTTAAATCTCGTCAGGACCCGAATAAATCACCGGAAGCTGATGACAACCCTATAAGCTTTAGATCCTTTATTAATCTATTAGATGGAGTTATGTCACCGGAAGGCGTATTAATCTTTATGACGACAAACTTTAAAAATCGCCTTGATGAAGCATTAATCCGACCAGGCCGTTGCGATGTGAGAATGGAGATTGGTTATATAGACGAAGAGATGGCTAAAGATTTCTTTCGATATTTCTATAAGGATAAAGATGATTTAGACGATCTAGTCGTAGAACGGTTTTGGAGTGTAATCGGTGGCACACCAAAGTTAACCATAGCAGTACTTCAGAGTTACCTTACTAAATATAAAAACGACCCCGGACAAGCAGCCACGAACGTTTATTTTGAAGAGTTCTACACGGATTATAAAAAGGAGAACCAATGACAGAAACATTAATTATCAGATCATTAATACTGGTTGATGATGATGGCCACTTTAACACATTTGCGCTGTCAAGCCAAAGAGGGGCAATATACCAATTCTTAGTACACAACCTTACACATCGTGACCGGATAAATCTATCAGCTGAAGAGATAAAAGAGGGCGTGCTCCATGAAGACTATGAAGAGTTTCTTAGTTTTCTTCAGGAGCATATCCTGCAAAGAGGGTTCGCAGAACTAGGTGATATAAGACATAACCTGGATGATGACCCCTTCTAAAAACATATACCTGTTACAGATAATGAAAGGATTAGAAAGCCGTTTATACTTTGAGCACTTTTGCACATATGATAAAACTCCAGACTTAAACCCCTGTAGCGACTGTGGGTGGGCTGTAAAGTACTGCGAAAAGTGCACTAAACAGCTGCCGACATATGCTCTATTTAAATCGGCATTAAAGTATAAATGCATAAATTTAGACAACCTTAAACAGAAAACATAACATGTCATTACAAGAAACCGAACGGTTTAATACCAGAGAAGGTACGAAGGGTATGAGTAAAGGAATTGACGCATCTTCAGAAAAGATGGTCATGGATATACTCCAGGCTACCCAGTATGCAAAGCCTGAAGAATCTACAGTACGTGAGCTAGCATCCAATGCTGTTGATTCACAAAGAGAAAAAGAGATTGCGTATGATATTTTGTCAAACGGGGCTGACCCTGACGACTACTTTGTCGAACGAGAGGGAGCGCAGTACGAAAGCTCTAAATGGGATCCGTCCTATTTTGATATAAACTATTTCGACATGACGAAAACAAACGTTCTCATTCAATATATAGAGAACGCCGGCACAGGCTATTGCGACGAGTTCAGTGTAACTGACTATGGCGTAGGTCTGGGCATGCCAAGACTCCGGGGTTATTTTAACTTAGGATATTCCTCAAAAAGAAATACAAAACATGCGTTAGGCGCTTTTGGTATCGGAGCAAAAAGTCCGCTGTCAACTCAGGTGCCATTCTATACTCTAGAAACTGCGCATAACGGCCGGAAGTATAAATTCAATATCTATCCCTATAAAGTAGAGAGTACAACCCCTCGCTTTAATATGGAGACAGAGGATGAATACCCAACGCAGAATATAGGCACAGAAAAAGACCCCTATATCATCCACTATATTCCAACGGATGAGAAAAACTTCTGTAAAGTATCAATGGGTGTCAAGCGCCATAACCGGCACAGATACCGTGATGCGGTAAAACACCAACTACTGTATTTTCCCAATGTAGACTTCCAGTATAAATATGAAGGCAACGACCATTGGAATGAAATAGAGTTTCAGGCAGATATTCTACACAACAGCGACAGCCTGATTATATCCTCTAACATGCAGTATAGTAAACCACACATTGTGGTAGTAAAAGAGAAAGGATCTGACATGGGCGTTACCTATGGCACGATTGATTTCCAAGAGCTTGAGATGGAAACCCTACGTGGTTCTATCGGCTTTAAATGTCCTATTAGATCGGTCGTGGAAGACCGAGAGACTGGTGAACGAAAAGTAGTACAAGACGGCGTTTCTGTAAATCCTAGAATTTGGTTATTAATATAACTTTTTGTACTTTAGATTATGAAAAAATCTAAAGCAGGTATTTATAAAATAAGTTTCCAATGTAGCCATTTAAATGTATACTACGGAAGCACAAATAAGTTTAACAGGCGTAAATCTCAACATTTACATCTTTTAAGACGAGGTAAACATAGTAACCCTATATTACAGAGTTACTTTAATAAATATGGAGAAACCTCATTTAAATTTAGTAAAGTTGAGACAATCTTAGATGAAGACGAAGAGTATATAGTAAAGCGAGAGCAGTATTATATTGATGCTTTAGAATCTAACCAAGATATAAAAACTCTTAATTGTAATTTGGAGGCTGGAAGGCCTCCTTATACATGAACAGAAGAAAGACGAGAGGAGCTCAGAGAGCGTAATAAAAATTATAAGTGGACAAAGGAAAGACGAGAAAAGCACTCTCGTATAAAACAAGGATCCACACGCTCAGAAGAGGCTAAAGAAAAAACCTCAGAATCTTTAAAAGAGTTTTATTCTCACCTAAGAACAGAAGAAAGGGCCTGCCCTTATTGTAATTCGCTTTATACAAGGAAAGTTGGTAAGCGATATAATAAAACAAAGAAGCAAATGAATCAGCGATATAAATGCACCGACTGTGACAAGAACTTCTTTAAACCTATCAAAAAGTAATTAATAACTCGCTGGGCCTTTATAGAGCAATCTATAAAGTGCATTGGGTGAATTGCTGGAAGGCGAAAGCTAATCAGCAGCCAAGCTAGGGGTACACCCCTAGAAGGTTCAGAGACTAGTGGAGGGGTAAAGCCCCCTTAATGACCACAATAGCGCCCAACATCTCTCAGAGATGATGATATAGTCCACCCCGCTTTATAAGTGCGGGTTGAGCAGAGAAAGCGTTGTCTGGGACGAAAACACCAGAGCTTATATCCAGAAAGTAATTAAAGATGCTCAGGATGAAGCATCAAAAATTATCCAGGCCGAGCTAAAAACAGATGATTTCTATACATGGCTGCAGCGCAGCACAGAGATTATCAATCAGATGAGCGCCTTCTCCTATCAGGAAACAAAGCTAACTATATTAGCAAAGATTGTTGATAAGCATAAGCTTCAAACAAAGTTTCCAGGAGACTCACGCATTATATATAAGCATAACCCGTCTACATTCTTTAAGGATATAGAAGTAAAAGCTATTGAAAAAGACCAGATCTATAAAAATGGCAAATATAAGACAAAGATAAACCGGGATGATGTACCAAACTGGGGATACTTTAAAGGGTCTTTAGTGTATGAGATGACTGAGGACGAGCGCCACAGTGTGACGAAAGATCTTTATATTCAGCACTTAAAGGATAGCAATCACTTTATTACAGTAAAGAAAGCTACCGATGAGCAAGTAAAAGAACGAATAGGTAAACGCTTTAAAGATACTCAGGTAGCCACAAGAGGTGGTGAAAAGATCACCAAAAAGATTAAAGAAGAAATCGCATACGCTATAGAACAGCGAGACATTATTTGGGATGCGCTATTTGGAAGTGATCATATAGAGATTGAAAACTATGCTGACATTGAAGTAACGGATGAGTTCCGAGAACTGATGAAAAAGCAGAAGGAAGAAGCGGAAGAAGAAGAACAAGAAGACAAAATGGCAAATATGACGCCTAAAGAGCGTCGTGAAATGCTTGGTAAGACTGTTTGCTATTCTTTCAAAAAGAACCCAAGAGCTACCGGGTACAGCAGCTCTAAGGACTGGGTGCTATCAAAGAAAGAGCCAGTCGTAAATGACTTGGTCAATTTTGATAAACCGGTTATCTACGGTACGTCAAAAGATGACGACAGACTTAAAGCGTTATCAGCTTTCTTTTCACATGACGTATGTCAGAGACTAGGCAAAGGTGAAAGACATGCAGATTTATGGGCTATAAATTCTATAAAAAATACGCCTAACTATGATGGCATGAGCATTTTACGGTTCAGTAAAAGAAACCTAAAGCATGTTCGTGACGTAGACAACTTTATTAAAGTAGAAGATTACCTAATGCAAAAAACAGAAGACACCTACCATATAGGGGAGATTTTCGTCAAGTATTTTACGGGTCGAAAACTCAAAGAACGCTTGGAAAACATAAAGTTTTTGCGTAACTTTGAACAGTTAGACGAGAGTATTCAAAGGGCGTATAACTTCCTGTATCAGTATACAGTGGATCACTATAGTCACTATGACCATTATTATTTTAGAGACAGTGCAATCTATAAAACACTGAAAGAAAATACCGAGAAAGCTTTTAAGTTTCAGAAATTTGTTAAGGACGCAAATCCTACAGAAGACGAAATAAAAGCTAAAGCTAAACTGCTCTTCGATAACGAAGATATAACAGAAGCAAAAGGTATTGAAATAGAAGTAATTGAACTCTTAGAAGAGGTAGAAGCCTATGCTGAGCCTATAAAAGAGTTGATGAACTCTATACCTGCACTTAATGGCGGGAACGGTAACCTCGGTGACACAAGCATTAAACAACTGAAGACGGTCATAGCGTCTGAAGGCTTGAGTCAATATAAATTAACCGAAGAAAAGCAGAAACTAATACAACAAGACAAAAACGAAGAAGAAGAGGAAGATAATTAAGTATGATCACATTTAATATAATTAACAAGAATATCGCTGGTTCCGTCAACAACAAACCATTTAACGTCCCTTACAGCAAAGAGCTGTGGGATAAACTGGTAGATGCTGAGAAAGAATATCAAGCAGCATCGGACGTAACAGCAGCGAAGGAAGTTATGAAAAACTTTCAGAAGTTAGTTGAAGGTCAAACACATGAAGAGGCTATCCAAGAAGTAACGCCTTATATAAAGTTTAACCCAACTAAAAAGACATACCATCTCCACGATCCGGGTGAGGATAAAACCTCAGTGATTCCTCTACCAGAGGTACTGATCGATAAAATGAAGTACGCTCATGATGAAGGTCTTCCAGTAGATCCACTCGTAAAGTTCACTATTAGAACCTTGCGGCACCGCAACCTAGAGAAAGCGGTTGATGCTGAAGAGTTTATCAGACTTATGTGCTCTTATGCATTCCGGACATTTTGTAGTCCGCAGCTTATGGAGCATTATACAGAAGAGGGGTATAGCGAGGAAGCAGCGAGAGAGCTGTCTACTGTATACCAGACGCCAATTACGATGGAAGGCTTGCTATCCACTAAGAAAGTGGTATCACCACTTTATGACCGTCAACGCTATAAATTTGAGTACGATGAGGATGGAAATCCACAGAAAGTACTACGAGACGGCATTCAGAAAGAACTCAATGAGGATACTGGTGAGGAAACAATCCATGACCCTGAGTATGCTGAAGACTGGGTATTTGAGCCAGCCATAATGGGAGATCGATATGATCCATTTTACTGCGGAAGTGATGACGACGCTGAGTTAGGTCACATCATGAAAGTCGGTAAAGAGATGAGATTAGAGAAATGGAGCCAGGTTGATTGGGATCCACGGCATACAGCCGTTAAAGGCCTGCACTGTGGTAACCAGGACTATATTGACACATACGAACGTGACAACAACGTGACGTTTGACTGTCTTGTAGATCCATCTAAAGTAGTGGTGCCGTATAACACAAGCGATGGAGCAATCCGTTGTAAAGAAATGATGATTATCGGCATCAAAGATCGAAAGATCGAAAATAAAAACCTTTATCACTCTAGCGAGTATGCTGCACTGCAGGATGAGCGCTGGGATGAATATCGCAAAGAGGTACTTGCGAGGTATGATGAAGAAGAGAAAGCGTTCCTCAAAGAACTTGAAGAGCGCAAAGAGCGAATGGGCCTATAGCCCGAGTCGTTTATTCCTATTATAAAGAGAGCCTTGATCGGCTCTCTTTTTTTTTAGTTTAAAATTATAACCTAAATCTAAACAAATGACCCTAAGTGAAACAGTAGATATATTCTATAGAAAGCAAATTGAAGAGCACTATGCACCCTTTATAAAAGATCGCATATCAAATTTACTTGTAATGTCGCTCTCCGAGCGCCCAGCAAATGTAAAGGTAATGAAAAATAAAGAGCGGGTGCATGCACAGGATACACAGGAAGACCCAGCTATCTTGCGGTACCATGAAATACATCTCGGTGATATATTCCGGGTATATGTATGGCCGGCCAAAGGGCTTATCTCTATATCAATAAGCGAAGACTCCCCAAAGCCACCCCATGTAAAGACAAACTCTCCAAGCTTGGACTTTAGAAATTTTCTTAGCTTTTCTATACAAAAAGAGTTATTTTCCAATCTTGGTGCAGACTATGCACCCATTAAAAAGGCAAATCTTGAGGACATAAACCTTGTTGAGTCCTTTATAACTGAACTAAAAGAACTTAAACTATGATAAAAAAGAATTTAACTATTTTCCTAGACCTCGACGGAGTACTGGTAAATTTTATCGGCGCTGTCGAAGACCTCCTAGGTGTTGATTTAAAAGACCTTGATTCCCGATCGATGGGTAAATATCTTGGCATATCAGATCAAGAGATCTGGGAAGAGATAAACAATGACGGCTCTAGATTCTGGTCGCAGGCAGAGTTATACCCATGGGCCCAGGAAACCTTGGACATATGCTATAACACCACACCGGATTTGTTTTTGGCTACGTCCCCCTCAAATCACCCAAGCTGCGTCAAGGGAAAGCATGAACTTATTTTGAATAAGATGCCTAAAGAGTTGCACCGTCGATTCTTTTTAGGCCCCCATAAAGAAAGATTTGCCAAAGACCATAATACAATCTTGATTGACGATAGTGATAAAAACTGTAAAGCGTTTCGAGATGCCGGTGGTACAGCTATTGTATTTCCACAGCTATGGAACAGTGCAGCTGACCATGTAAGCAACCGTATGGACTATCTAAGGCACCAGCTCTCGCCAGGCAAGCCAGACATCCATATATTTATTTTAGAGGACGATGAGCGGCGTATGGACTTATTTAAAGCAAGATTTAAAGAGAGTGAGATAGCAAATTTCACCTTTGATCATGCAAATAATGTTCATGCGGCTAAAAAGCTTTTAAAGGCCAACAATTACGACATGCTCTTTTTGGATCATGACTTGGGCGGCCAAACATATGTGTCAAGTACAGAGGAAAATACAGGAGCAGGCTTAGCAAGGTGGATAAAGGAAAATAAAGAAACAATAAGTTTGTCGGGAGCAATTCTTATTCACTCTTTTAATCCGCAAGGCGCAGAGTATATGAGAAAAGAGCTGCACTCCGTCCATGACAACGTATTTAAGGTGCCATCACTGTGGTCAAAACATACGTTTGGAGCGGTAATCACCTAAAATATTTGGAATAAAAATCTAAAGTTTGTATATTGATCTATGATAATTAAATCAATAGATACAGAATACGATGGATACCTATTTCGCTCCCGGCTAGAAGCACGCTGGGCAGTATACTTTAACGAAATGGGTATTCGATATATATACGAACCAGTAGGGGTCATCTTATCTGATGGGTCTAAATATTTACCAGATTTTTACTTTCCAGACTTAGAATCTTGGGCAGAAGTGAAGGGCACTATGCTTGACTCTTTTGATAACCATCGGGCACAATTATTGTGCGAAGATTCAGAGAAACCAGTTTTAGTTTTGGACGGCGACCCAGGTACATGCTATTTCACACTGTATATACCGGAGCCAGACGGTTACGGTGTAGAGATGGCAAATGTGATCGATGATGACGGAAGCTTTGTGATCAAACGACAGATGAAAGGCAAAAGAGCCTTCAGAGAATTTGGTAACAAAGGAGAAAAGGCCATAATGGCCGTAAATAAGGCGAGGCGTAAAAGATTTGACGTCTACAAGAACATAGACGCCGAAATACTTAACAGCTAAACCTTAACTTAGGATAACTCAACAGCCCTCGATGCAGCACACATCGGGGGTTTTTTATTTCTATGAACTATGATAAGACTACGAAGACATTTATATGCATTAGAAAGGGTGATGTCTGGCGGACCTAAGACGTGTGACTATCGCACTCCTTTCAGTAGCTATCGAAGGAAAGTCTTATTGAGGAATATTCAATCACTTGGTCACTCTGATCAGATAACCCAAAATGTTATAAGACACCACTCGAATAAATCACAGAAAGATTATGAAAACAAATATCTATCATGAAACTCACAAAAAAACAGTTAGAAAAATGTGAATACGATTTAAAGAAAGGTAAAGGATGGAGAAACAAAAAAGAGCACTGTTTACGAATTCTGAATCAGTGGAATCTATTAGACAGGAAATTAGAAGACAGCGATCTGGAGTGGTTCTTCGAACGGTTTGTCCCGATGGAGCGGTCTCGTATAAACCGAGAGTTGCACAACCGTTACCAGTCCGGCGACTTGATTGGGTCCAAAACACCAACAGACTTGCCAGGGCGTTCCACGGGGTTCAACATAGTAACGTGTCCCCGCTTAGGACAAAAGTACCACGTATCTTGGGCCTATCGGGGAGCCTTGTTCGTATTAGAGCAACTGGACCCAGACGGGGTACATGGATATCTAAATAACCCAAAAAATAAAAGAAAGAAGCTTCTAAAAGTGAAATTAGAGGATTTGAGACATTTAAAAGGAAAAACAGATGAGGGATGAACTCTTTTATTATGAACCAGGTAAAAGTAAACTACAAGATTCATTTTGGGCACTTGAAAAAATAATAGAGCTTGAAATACATGGCAAACATCGCATCTATATCCAACCTTTCAGTTTTTATAGAGGCCACACTACCCGAAAAAG
>Ga0209942_1000064_pt1 | contig 68382 bp, 54 predicted proteins | sample SalPonR1_A_D2_MG_FD_185695 | JGI IMG/M metagenome (GOLD analysis project Ga0209942, IMG submission 185695) | Salt pond soil microbial communities from South San Francisco under conditions of wetland restoration - Salt Pond MetaG R1_A_D2_MG... ...
GCGTGCGCTGGACAGAGACCTATGACGTGCTTGCTGTCCCCTGTGACATGCCGATTCCGGGCTATCGTAATGGCGTGGTCAACACCCTGCGCCTGTGGAAGGCCGAGGCCACGGAGGAGTTCAATCTCGATGAGTTCAACGCCGGCAGCTACACCGATGCGGTGCAGGCGAGAACCCGCGCCGAACAGATCACCATGGTGCTTTACCCCAATGACCAGAGCGAACAGGGTAAGGAACTGCGGCTGCGTCAGCAGTATTTTCTGGCGTCCGCCAGCCTCCAGGACGTGCTGCAGCAGTGGCATGAACTGCATGGTCCCCAATTCGACACCTTCGCCGCGTACAACGTCTTCCAGCTCAATGACACGCACCCTACCCTCGCGATCGCCGAGATGATGCGACTGCTGCTGGACGACTACGGCCTTGAATGGAACGACGCCTGGATAACCACGCACAATAGCATGGCCTACACCAATCATACGCTACTGCCCGAGGCGCTCGAGGTCTGGCCCGTCAGCCTCTTCGAACGCCTGCTGCCGCGCCTGCTGGAAATCATCTACGAGATCAACGCCCGCTTCCTGAGCCGTGTTGCCGACCGCTGGCCGGGTGATGTCGAGCGCCAGCGCCGCATGTCAATTATCGAGGAGGGACCGGAACCCCGGGTGCGCATGGCCTTTCTCGGCATCATCGGCAGTTTTTCCGTCAACGGTGTGGCCGCCCTGCATACCCGGCTGCTCACCAGCGGGCTGTTCCGGGATTTTTACGAATACTCACCGCAGCGCTTCAACAACAAGACCAACGGCGTGACACCGCGACGCTGGCTGAGTCACTGCAATCCGGGACTGAAAGCGCTGCTGGATGACACGCTCGGCGACGGCTGGATATGCCATCTGGACGAACTGGCACGCCTTGGAAGCCGCGCGGACGATGCCGACTTCCGCGAGCGCTTTGCCAGCGTGAAACGCGCCAACAAGGCGCGCCTTACCGAGCTGGTGCAGGAGCGCTGCGCGCTGGAGTTTGACCCTGACATGCTGTTTGACGTACAGGTCAAGCGCATTCACGAATACAAACGTCAACTGCTGAACGTACTGCATATCATCTATCGCTATGAGCGGGTGCTGCGCGGCGATACCGACAACCTGCAGCCGCGCTGCATTCTCATCGCCGGCAAGGCCGCACCGGGCTATGCAATGGCCAAGCTCCTGATCAAACTGATCAACAACGTCGCCTGGGTGATCAACCGCGATCCGCGCATGAAGCCCTGGCTGCGCGTGGCATTCCTGCCGGACTACAACGTATCCACCATGGAGGTCATCTGCACCGGGGTCGACCTGTCGGAACAGATTTCCACCGCAGGCAAGGAAGCCTCCGGCACCGGCAACATGAAGTTCATGATGAACGGGGCAGTTACCATCGGCACCCTGGATGGCGCCAACATCGAAATCCGTGACACCGTAGGCGAAAGCAACTTTTTCCTCTTTGGTCTCGACGCCGACCAGGTGCAGTCGCAGCGCGGGCAAACAGATCCCGGGGCGTTGATCGCCGCCGACACCGCGTTTTCCCGGGTCATGCAGCTGCTGGAGAGCGGCCATTTCAACATGCTGGAGCCGGGCCTGTTCCGCACCGTCATTGACAGCATTCGCGACCCCTACGATCCGTGGATGACCGCGGCGGACTTCCGCAGCTATATCGACGCGCAGCTCGCGGTGGATGCCGCCTTCGCCGACAGCGAGGGCTGGACGCGCAAGTGCATTGCCAACACGTCAGCGAGCGGCTACTTCTCCAGCGACCGCACCATCCGCGACTACGCGGACGAAATCTGGTTCCGAAAGGGCCACTGGTAACCATCGGAAGAGACAGGGTGTGATGCATGGATGACCAAAATCCTCGCTACGTCAGCCGGCTGACGCGCAATACGCTGGCACTGGTCCTCGCCGGCGGTCGCGGTTCAAGACTCTACGAGCTCACCAACTGGCGCGCCAAGCCGGCCCTGTATTTCGGCGGCAAGTACCGCATTATCGACTTTCCGCTCTCCAACTGCGTGAATTCCGGCATACGCCAGATCGGCGTCCTCACCCAGTACAAGGCCTATTCGCTGATCCGGCACCTGATGCGCGGCTGGAGTCACTTCAAGAAAGAATTCGGCGAGTTCGTGGAAATCCTGCCTGCCTCCCAACGCTATTCCGATGACTGGTACCAGGGCACCGCCGATGCGGTCTACCAGAACCTGGACATTATCCGCGCCCAGCAGCCGGACCATGTCCTCATTCTCTCCGGCGACCACATTTACAAGATGGACTACGGACCCATGCTGGTAGAACACGTGGAGTCCGGTGCCGACATGACAGTGTGCTGCCTGGAAGTCCCCGTGGCGGAAGCCGCCAATACGTTCGGCGTGATGCAGGTGGATGCCAGCGGCCGTATTGTGGGCTTCGAGGAAAAGCCTGCCGAACCAAAGGAAATACCGGGAAAACCCGGTATGTGCCTTGCCTCGATGGGCAATTATGTGTTCGATACGGAGTTTCTGTGCGAGCAGCTGATTCAAGACGCGGCGGTCGCCGATTCAACGCGGGACTTCGGTCACGACGTGATTCCGGCTATGATAACGGCCTGTCATGTACACGCCTATCCGTTCCGCGACCCTCAAACCGGCGACAAGGCCTACTGGCGCGATGTCGGCACACTGGATTCGTTCTGGTTGGCCAACATGGAGCTGGTCTCCACCACGCCGCGCCTGAACCTGTACGAGCGCGAATGGCCGCTGTGGACCTACCAGGAGCAGCTGCCGCCCGCCAAGTTCGTCTGGCAGGAGGGTGATCGTCGAGGACAGGCGCTGGACTCCATGGTCGCAGGCGGCGTGATTGTTTCCGGCAGTCATGTCAGCGAGTCCGTGATTTTTTCCAATGCGCGACTGCACTCCTACTCCCGCGTGCGCGCTTCGGTGATCCTGCCCGATACGGAGGTGGGTCGCCGCGTGCAGATGCAGAACGCGATTGTTGATCGCGGCTGTATCATTCCGGAGGGAATGCGCATTGGCTTTGACACTGAAGAGGATAGAGCAAACGGCTTCCGCGTCAGCACCGGCGGCATCGTCCTGATCACCCGGGGCATGCTGGGCCTGGCAGAAGGATCCGCCTGATTATTATGGATATATCGCAAATGTCAGTAGCGCACATCGAAACCCGCCCCTATGATGGCCAGCGGCCGGGAACCTCCGGACTGCGCAAGAAGGTGGCAGAGTTTCAGCAACCGAAATACCTGGAAAACTTCGTGCAGTCTCTATTCAACGCTATCGGCCGCGATCAGCGCAGGTCGCTGGTAATCGGCGGCGATGGACGCTACTTCAACCGCGACGCGCTGCAGCGAATTCTCTGCATGGCGGCCGCCAACGGCTTCAGCCATGCCATCGTCGGCCGCGGCGGACTGCTGTCAACGCCGGCCGCTTCCTGCCTTATCCGCAAGTACGGCGCGACCGGCGGCATCATTCTCTCGGCCAGCCACAACCCCGGCGGCCCGGAGGCCGACTTCGGCATCAAGTTCAACGGCAGCAACGGTGGCCCGGCAACGGAAGCCGTTACTGCCGAAATACACGAATGCACCCAGACCATTGACCATTACCTGACGCTGGATGCGCGCTATATCGATATCGACCACGATGGCAGCCAGATGCTCGGCAACATGGTCGTCGAAGTGGTGGACCCGGTCAGCGACTATGCCGAGCTGATGGCGTCTATCTTTGATTTCCCGGCCATTGCCAAGGTGCTGGGTAACAGCCGCTTCCAGGTCTGCTTCGACGCCATGCACGCCGTCACCGGGCCCTACGCCAGGGAGATTCTTGAACGCCGACTTGGCGCGCCCGCCGGCACCGTCATCAACGCTGAACCACTGGAAGACTTCGGCGGCGGCCACCCGGACCCGAATCTGGCCCACGCGCGAGAACTCGTCGCCCGCATGAATGGCGATGACCCGCCGGACTTCGGCGCCGCCTCCGACGGCGACGGCGACCGCAACATGGTGCTGGGTAAGGGATTCTACATCAATCCATGTGACTCACTCGCGGTGCTGGCGGCAAATGCTCACCTGATACCCGGCTACAACGGCCGTCTCGCAGGGGTGGCGCGCTCCATGCCCACCAGTCGCGCAGTCGACCGGGTGGCGGCGACAAAGGGCTTCGACTGCCACGAGACACCAACCGGCTGGAAGTTCTTCGGCAACCTGATGGATGCCGGCCTCATAACCCTGTGCGGTGAAGAGAGCTTCGGCACCGGCTCTAACCATGTACGCGAGAAAGACGGACTATGGGCCGTGCTCTACTGGCTCAACATTATCGCCGCGCGCAAGCAGTCGGCCCACGCCATCGTGCGCGAACACTGGCGACAGTACGGCCGTGACTTCTTCACCCGGCACGATTACGAGAACGTCGACGCCGCGGCGGCCGAGGCGCTGATGGACGCTTTGCGGAAAAGTCTGCCGCGCCTGTCAGGGCAGACCTTTTCCGGGCATACGGTGAGCGCCGCCGATGACTTCCGCTACGTCGACCCCGTGGATGGCAGCGTCAGTGAAGGCCAGGGGATTCGTATTGTCTTTGAGGATGATGCGCGCATCGTTTACCGGCTTTCCGGCACGGGCACCGCCGGCGCGACGCTGCGCGTCTACTGCGACAGCTTTCAGCGTGATCCGTCACTGCTGGAAGTCGACACCCAACGCGCCCTGGGCAGCGTGCTGCGGGCGGCAAACGACATCGCCGGGATTGTCAGCCGCACCGGGCGCACATCACCAGACGTCATCACCTGAGGGCCTGAGCTTCATGCGTTCACGCCAGGGCGACAAAGTCCTGAACATCCTTATGCTCGCTGCCGAGAACGGTGCCCTGCCCGGCGGCAAGGTCGGCGGGATCGGCGATGTGATCCGCGATGCGCCTGTCGCTCTTGCCGGGCTGCAGCACTCGGTCACCGTGCTGACCCCGGGTTACGGGCACTTCAGCCGCCTGCCAGGCGCGACACGGATCGACACGCTGCAGACGGTGTTTCGGGCACAGCGGGACAGCGTCTCCCTGTACCGGGTACCGCACCAGACCGGGACCGCCGGCGTCAGCTGCCTGGCGCTGGAGCATCCGCTTTTCAGCAGCGCCGGCGCGGCGCGCATCTACGTCGATGATGACCCGGCACGACCTTTCGCCACGGATGCCAGCCGCTTTGCCCTGTTCTGTGCTGCTGCCGCTGCCGCCCTTGCAGACGGCGTGATCCCGCGACCCGATATTATTCACCTGCATGACTGGCACAGCGCGCTGTTCGCGCTATTGCTGCACGCCGACCCTGCCTACGCGGCCATCGCTGATATTCCCCTGGTCTATACCATTCACAACCTGGCACTGCAGGGGATCCGCCCTCTGAGCGGCGACGAGTCGGCGCTGTTCTCGTGGTTTCCGGCGCTGCCGCACCTGCCGCCGTCGGCAATTGATCCGCGCTACCGCGACTGCTACAACCCGATGCGCGCGGCCATTGCGCTCTGCAACCGGGTGCACGCGGTGTCACCGCAGTATGCCCAGGAGATCTGCGACCTCGACAGCGACGTTGGCTGCGGTCTGCAGGCAGACCTGCGCCATGCCCGCCACGAGGGCCGTCTCGCCGGCATATTGAATGGCTGTGACTATCCCGAGGTAACAAAAGCACCCGCCACATTCGCCGACTCCCTTGCGCTTGCGCGACGCGATGTGCGGCGCTGGATCGGCAGGACCACGGAAGCACGCAGCAGCCATGTCCTTGCGCTGCATCAGCTCGACCATTGGCTGTCGGGGAGAGAGCCCCGTCCACAGGCACTGCTGACCTCGGTGGGGCGGCTCACAGAGCAGAAACTCGGCCTCCTCTGCGCCGTCATGCCCGGCGGACGCCTGTGCCTTGAGCACGCGCTGGATGCACTCGGTGATGACGGCCTCTGCGTGATGCTGGGCAGTGGTGATCCGACGCTGGAAATGATCCTGACGCGTCTCGCCAGCGAGCGTGACAACCTGCTGTTCCTTTGCGGTTACTCGGACGCACTGGCCGATGCGCTGTATTCGGCCGGCGATCTGTTCCTCATGCCGAGCACGTTCGAGCCCTGCGGCATCAGCCAGATGCTGGCCATGCGCGAAGGCCAACCCTGCCTGGTCAATGCCGTGGGGGGGCTGGTCGATACCGTCCAGGATGGGGGAACAGGCTTCGTTTTCGCGGCGGATGCCGACCGAGGCGCGGAGCAGGCGCTGCTTGTGCGTCTTGGCCAGGCACTTGACTGCCTGCGCACACAGCCCGAGGCCTATCGCAGGATCCGCGCGGATGCCGCGGCGGAGCGATTTCCCTGGGAACGCACCGCGCTGGCCTACTGCGAGACACTGTATTCCCCGCTACTGCCGGCATCGCCGGACCGGCAAGCGCCTCAAAGGGTTGGAGAGAACGACCTCAGAAGGCAATAACCTCGCCGCGCTCCGGGATTCCGGCCTCGATTCCCAGCTCCGTCTGGAGGCGCTCGGCCAGGGCGATCTGCGCCGAGGCCTCGCCGTGTACCAGCACCGTCGCGGGACACCTGTCAAAGGCGGATAACCATGCCACGAGTTCACTCTGCCCGGCATGGGCTGACAGCCCGCCGAGCGTTTCAATCTGTGCCTTGACCACAAACTCATCCTGAAACAGCCGGATCTTGCGTATGCCGTCCACCAGCAGGCGTCCGAGCGTGCCACGTGCCTGAAAACCGGCAAAAATAAGGGTATTGCGCTCGTCCCAGATGCGCTGCTTGATGTGATGCCGGATGCGCCCGCCGGTGCACATGCCGCTGCCGGCAATGATGATCGCGCCTGACTTGATGCGATTGATGGCCATCGACTGTTCCGTATCCGGGGTAAGACGCAGCGTCGGCAGGAAGGTGTTCAGCGAAGCGCGGTGCGCTGCCTCGAGGGCTTTCATGTCGGTATCGTCAAGCAGCCTGAGCCAGTTGTTGTAGGTCTCGGTGACGGCAATTGCCATGGGACTGTCCAGGAACACCTGCCAGTCGTCGAGTTCGCCGGCATGGTACAGGCAGCCGAGGTGAAACAGAATCTCCTGAGTGCGGCCAACGGCAAAGGCGGGAATCATGACATTACCGCCCCGTGCCCAGGTATCACGCAGTATTTCCCGAAATTCCGCCACTGTGTCAATTTCCGTGCGATGCTCACGATCGCCGTAGGTGCTCTCCATCATGACCAGGTCGGCATGCTGCAGGGTGGCCGGCCTGCGCATCAGGACAGAATCGGTTTTGCCAAGATCCCCCGAATACACCAGGGTGCGCACTTCACCCGCCTCCATACAGCGGATTTCGATAATGGCTGACCCGAGAATGTGACCGGCATCCTGAAAGACCAGACTGGCGCCGTCGGCCAGAGCAACGCGCTGATTGTACGCATAGCCCTTACAGGCGCGGATCACCGCGTCTACATCCTCCATCGTGTACCTCGGCGCGATCTCCCCGCGGCCGCGACGACGATTACGCAGATTGGCGCGCTCGAGATCGCGCAGGTAGAGACCCGCGGCGTCCTTGAGCATGATCACCAGCAGCTCTGCCGTTGCCTCGGTGCACAACAGCGGACCGCTAAAACCCTCATGAAACAGGCGGGGCAGCAGGCCCGAATGGTCGAGGTGCGCATGGGAGAGTATCACGGCATCCAGGGACGCCGGATCGAAGGCAAAGACCTCGTCCTGCACGCGGTCAACGGCATCACCGCCCTGGTGCATGCCGCAGTCGAGCAGAAAGCGCCCGACGCCAGCGGCCTCAAGAAGATGGCAGGAGCCGGTCACCTCGCGGGCGGCACCAAAGCAGGTTACGGTCGGCATAGCGGGTCTTCTCCGGCTCGAAGGTCGCGACAGGGCGCACTACGGGGCGGTGACCCGGCGTCCGCATCAGTCACGTGAGGACACAATGGGGCGCATCAGCTGCCGGTTACCTGGCTGAATCACCTGAAAGCCCGGGGGCACCCGGGCTGGAGAGAAGGGGCGGTGACGAGGATGCCGCAGCGAATGCGGATATGTACCGCGCAGACGTGGGGTAATCCACAGCAACGGCGCGGGCTGTGGCGACCTGGCTGCCTCCCGGGCAGGGAAATCGCGATTCGTGGTGTAGCGAGTACCCGACGGTCTGGCGTTCTCACGCTCGGCCTCGCGTTCGCGACGTGCCTGCACCATACGCCGGGTTGTCAGTCGCAAAGTCCGCAGACGCGCCTTGGGATCCGCCGTCGCAGCGCCCGCCGTGACGTGCATCACCTCGGACGCGGTGCCGGACGCCGGCGGCTGGTCGCTGAACAGCACCTCGCCATTGTTGCCGACAGAGCGATAAACCGTGGTCGCCCAGGCCGGCTGCAGCAGCAGCAGGAAGAGTGCAGAGGCTGCGATCAGAGACGGGCCTCTGCACCCGACATTGTTCGAGCGCTGTCCTGTCCTGCCGGGAAGGCAGCAGGCGAGCGGACGAGTGCCGCCGTGCAGACGGCTACTCGACCACCAGTTCCACACGTCGGTTCTGCGCACGACCGTCTTCCGTGTCGTTGCTGGCCATGGGCTCTGACTCGCCTTTGCCGGAAGAACTCAGGCTGCTGCGGCTTACGCCCTTGGACACCAGATAGTCTACCACCGCGTCAGCACGACGCTCCGACAGCTTCTGGTTGTAGGCCTCGTCTCCGCGGCTATCGGTGTGGCCGACGACGTTCAGGTTTACGGCCTCGCTGTGGGATTTGATCACCGCGACCGCCCGATCGAGCGCTGCCTTGGATGACCGGTCGAGTTCAGCACTGTCGAAGTCGAAGCCCAATCGGTTGATGGTCAGAACCACCTCGTCCTTTATCGGGCAGCCAATCTCGTCCACGTTGACATCCGCCGGCGTCCCGGCGCACTGATCGAGGTAGTCGGCAACGCCATCACGGTCGCCATCCAGCGCGCAGCCCCGACCGTCGACGTCGACACCCGCGGGGGTGCGGGGGCAGCGGTCCCTGTTGTCGGGCACACCATCAGTATCGCTGTCTGCCGGCGGCGCCTGACGCGGTGCCGCAGCTTCCTCTCCCTGCTCACAGCTGATAAGGGAAATGCCGGTCCCGATCACAGCCCCGGGAAGGACACCGGTACCACCCGAACTCGCAGCGCCGATCAGGCCGCCGGCCGTGGTCAACCCGACGACACAGGTTTCCATCTGCCGCTCGGTCAGGTTGCTGCAGGCGCCGAGCACGATCATGAGCGGTGCCAGGAGCGTGATTCTCATTGTTGTATTCATAAAAAATCCTTTTCAGTTGTTGCTGGATACGGCGCTTGCTCTGTGTACCCCACAGATCGACATCCCATCATGGCAACCATCATACACCCCGCCGGAGGGCGAGGTCAGCCGCCTGCCGCCGCAGCCAACCTGACGTCGGCCGTGGATGACATGATCTATCTGACCAGCCCGAGGCGCTCCAGGTTCACCGTGGCGGCATGAAACTCCGCCTGCGCCAGCTGCGCAGCCCTATATGCATCATAGTACCGGACGCGCGCGTCTGCAGCCGTCTCTTCCCGCACATTGACCACGAAAAAGTCGCTCGCACCCTGCTCAAAGCGCCGCTGTTCTGCCTTGCGCATGGTCTCGGACTGCTCTACCTCAAGGGCAGCCAGCTGCATCAGCCGGCGGGCAACGTTAAGTTCAAGCAGGATGTTGCGTAGCTCCAGCTCTATACGATCCTCCAGCTGGCGCCGCTCCTGCTCCAGCGCATCCAGTTTTGCCCGGGCCTGGGACAGTCGGCCCTTTGCGGCCCGCTGTTCCAGGGGAACAGAAAAGGTAAAGCCGACAATGGCGTCCCGGGTGTCCCTTGATGGCCCACCCTCACCGATACTGCCAAAGGGCTCGGCCAGCTCAAAATTCAGGTCCAGACGTGGCAGGAGGTTGTTCTCCGACAGCGCCACCTCCCGCGCTGCCCGGCGCATGGCAGTCTCGACGATGTTGAGTTCCGGCCGTTTAGAGAGAATCGAGCCGACGTCCATGTCGGGCGCACCGGCGGGCTCCGAGACATCCTTGACCGCGTCACTGGCGGGCAGCCGCTCGGCGTCCGGAACGCGCGGCTGGCCGTCGTCATCGCGAAGAAAAAAGGCCAGCTGGTTGGCCGCTACCCGGAAATCACGCTCCGCCTGAGTGACCAGCGTCTGCCGCCGCGTAATGTTCTGTCGATTTTCGGTAAGAAAGATCTCCGCACGACGGCCCGTACGCACCTCGACTTCCAGCGCTTTTTCCCGCGTCAGCGCAATGTCCAGCAAATCGCGGTAGACGGCCAGCTGCTGACCCATCGCTACCCAGTGCCAGTAAGCCGCGAGCGCACGCTGCTGCACGCCGATCCGGGTCAGCAACAGCTCCAGATCGGCCTGCCCCAACGCCAGCTCGCTGTCGGTTTCGGCAAAGCGTCGCGCATCGATATCGCGATCGCGCAGCAGACTGAACAGGACGCCAACCTTGAGATCGCCACCGTTATTGGTGAAATACTGGTCCTCGTAAATGGGAAACCTGCCGTCAGACACCGAATACTTGCTGTAAATGCTTGCGCCGAGAGGCCTGAGGGCCTTGCGCGCGCCGCCCTCAACGGTCGTGCCATCGTAAAATCCGTCCACCCTGCCAAAGCTGTCGGCGGAAAACACCAGGTCGAACGCGCCCTGGGCTTCCGTGACGCGGCCCTCAGCGACGCGACGCTGGGCCATACTTTCGAGAATGCCCGGGAAATGTTCCGCGGAAGAGGCCAGGACCTCATCCGGCTGCAGCGGGTCACTTGCGGCCATCTGCGCCTGCGAGGGTGTGCACAGGAAGCACCACAGAATCAGCAGGGTTCTGCGCAGCATCAGCCGTCTCCCCGAACCGGCGCCTGCCCATCCACCGGGAAGTTCGGCGGGAAATTGTTCATGAGTCGCCAGATCTCGTAACCGACGGAGACCTGGTCGAGCAGCACCCAGCCGCGCGCCTTCGCGCCAAAACGCACGTAACGCCTGTCAGGCCATTCGTGCTCGTCATCCGGATCCTGCTCCACAAGCACCCGGAAACGCCCGCTGGCCTGGGCGGACGCATCGATGGCCACCACCCGGCCACCGAAAGTGCCCACCGCTTTCGATGGCCAGCCGCTTATCTGCACTACGGGCCAGCCCTCGAACTGCAGACGCACTGGCGCGCCTTCGCGGATCAGGGATACGTCCATGCCATCCACAAACAGCTCCACGGCGCGCTCCACGTCGTCCGGGACAAAGGTGGCCACCACCTGCCCCATGGATACCATGGTTGCGGCATCACCGGCGTTGACACGAAGGATGACGCCATCGCGCGGTGCCCGCACAATCTGCATGGACTGTCGGGACAGACGCACGTCAACGCGGCTGACCTCGGCTGACGCTGCGGCCACCTGCGAACGCAACTCTTCAATACGAATACGCGCCTGCTCGAGATCGCGGCGGGCGGCCAGCCCTTCCGCCAGCAGTTCTTCGGTACGGCGCCGGTCTATCTGCGCGATCTCCAGCGCCGTCTCTGCCGCAGTCAGCTGCGCGAGGACCTGCGACCGCTCGGCCTGCAGCCGCTCAATCAGCTGTGGATCGTTGTCTACGATGCGCACGATCGGATCGCCAACGCTGACGCGACTGCCGTCGCGAACATACCACTCCTGAATGCGCCCAGGCACAAGGGCGTTGATCTCCTGCATGCGGTCATTCGGATTGATCGCTGTCACGACGCCCGAGCCCGTTGCGGTCTGCACCCAGGGGACATAGATCAGTATCGGCGGCAATATCAGAAGCACGAAGGTAATGAGCAGGCCGACGCGGCGAGTTACCCGCGGCGTGCGAATCGACGCCAGCGTGGTGAACTTGTCCTGGTGATAGTCGAGAGAAGCCATTCAGCGGTTCTCCCCGTCGACTGCACGCGTCTCAGGCAGACGCGATCCGCCTTCCGTGGGTGCCCGCAACTCTGTTGGCGCCAGCTGGTGAGATTGACACATGCTGTCGTAGTCCTCGTACAGATGCTGCGACTGACTGCCAAGGTACAGATAGTGGCTGAATCCGAAATCCGCCAGCTTGCCGGAGAAATACAGTACCGTTGTCTGCTTCTGCGCCTCCAGCAGCTCCAGCGAAGCCAGCAGCGCCGGCTCGGGCACGGCGTCGAAAGCCTGGCTTAGCACCAGCACACGCGGTCGCTCGATTATTGCGGCAGCCAGTGCAAGCTGCAGCGTTTCAGTGATACTGAGTGGCCAGCCGGTCGAAGCGATCTCGGTGTCGAGACCATCTGGCAAATAGGTTATGGCCGACTCCAGGCCAACCACGCGGATGGCAGTGACCGGATCAACGGCACTATCGTCATCCGCGCTCAGGCTCAGGAAGTTGCGCAGACTGCCCTCCACAACGGTGGGCCGGTCGATGACGATGATCTCCTGACGGATCTCAAAGGGTCGCAGGGTCCGTAGATCCGTACCGGCCAGTTCCAGCGTCCCGGTATCGGGGCGGGAGTGCGACTTGAGCAGCTCAATGACCAGGCGCTGAACCGCTGGCCCCGCGCACACCACGCCGACCCGCGCGCCGGCCGGTATATCGCAATCTAGCAGCACCGACTGCCCACCGACCTGTAACCGGGCGTCGCGAAAAGATAGCGTGGGCGGGCCCGACAAACGACGGTGCGGGCCCGTCGCCGGCTCCTGCTCGATCTCCATGAACAGGGTGAGCTCATCGACTGCCGCGCACACATCGTAGAAATAACTGAGGTAGATACCCATCTGGGAAATGCCGACGAAGACCACTGACAGCACGAGCTCGGCGGCGACCAGCTGCCCCAGCGAGAGCTGCCCCTGAATGACAAGCCAGCCGCCCAGGCCCAGCAAGGCGGCACTGGCGCCGGCATAAATAACGATAAAGGCCAGCGTCTGCGAGAAATGATGGCGGAAATGCCTTACGTGCTGATCCATGTAATGCTGCGTCTTGCTGTCAGTCCGATAAAGCACGTCCTCGATATGACGCTCGCTCTTGAAGCAGTCGTTAGAGCGGCCGATGCTTTCCAGCCAGGCCGCATTGGCGTGCTTGCGGTGTGACAGTTCGATAGCGCTGCGGATGGCGCGCTTGCCCCAAATCGCCCACACCAGCCAGATCATTACGCTGAGGACAACGTTAAAGACAAACAGCCAGGGATGATAGAACGAAACCAGCACGAAACCGACAACCGTCTGCAGCAGTATGGTAAAGCCACCCACGAGCAGATTGGGCACCTGTTTGAGCATGATCATGATGTCGAAATAGCGATTGAACAGCGCGCCCTTGCGGTTGTCCTCGAAAAAGGCATTGCGGGCATAAACCGCTCGCACCGCCATCTCCGAGACTATCCGGGCATAGAAGCGTCGACCGAAAACGTCCATGAGATGAATGCGCAGCGCATTCAGGCCGCCGGCAAATAACAGGAGCGTGAACATGCCGAGCGACAGCACGACGAGGGGTGTCGCAAGGCCTACGTTGGCCACCGTATTGATGAGCATCTGAACAGACAGCGGCGTGGCCAGGGAGAGCAGGGAGATGCCGATGCCGTAAGCAAGCGCCAGACTGTAAAAAGCGTGCTCTGGGCCGAGAATAGTGCGGAAGAACTTCCATAGCTGCTCTGATGAGGGCGATGGGTGATCGGCGGGTCCGGCCATGCGGCGTTAATCCTTATCGGACAAATCGTCCACTATACGTCCAGATACCGGGCCGGGATGCATGGGGCACTCTTTTTTTTGTGGAAAATCACATTGGCGCACAAATCAGACCACATCGGCGCCGTCCAGCAGCGGTGCCGCGTCAATGCCATCGGCATCCATCATTTCGGCGACCCGGGCCAGTGCCGACACGATCTGGTGCTGCTCCCACTGCGACAGCGCATCGAAGCGGCCGGAAAAGGTGTCCTGCAGGGGCAGCGGCGCCTCCCGAAGCACCGCGCTGCCGGCCTCCGTCAACTGCAATATGACGCGTCGGCGATCCTGCGTACTGCGCTCTCGCGTCAGCAGGCCGCGCTCTTCAAGACGGTTCAGGATAGTGGTCACCGTAGCCTGACTCAGGCTCACCGCACGCGCGACCTCACTCGCGCTCGGCAGGCCTTCGTGGCCGATGGCGCGGATAACCACGAGTTGGGGCACGGTAAGACCCACCGATTTTCCCAGCTTGCGCGAGTGCAGGCTGCTGGCGCGCATGATGCGTCGCAGCGCCACAAGGACGTCGCTTTGAAGGTCTGCCATGGCATCGGATCCTGCTAATGAATGTCAGCTGTCGGGCATGCTGGCCAACGGCACGAGGGACTCCCCAAGGGCGTCTTGCAGCGGCTCCAGCCAGCCTGCGTAATTGTGCCACTGTTGCTGGGCATCGCGATAGATTGGCCGGCGCACCTGTTCCGAGCTCGGCGTCCGCACGGCGCGCTCCGTCTCGTAATATCGCAGACAGCCCTCCTCAAAAGGCAGGCCGAGAAAGTCGAGCATGCGCCGCACCTGCCCTTCCAGGTCATTGAGGACATCCTCGTGCTGAACTCGCAGCACCTTCCCGGGCAATACTGCGTCCCAATGCGCCATGAGCGCCACGTAATCCCGATAGTATCGCCCCGTGTCCGCAAGGTCGTAACTGAACTCCTGGCCCTCGGCAAACAGCTGCTTGAAATTGCTGAAACAGCAGGCCATGGGCTCGCGCCGGGCATCGATGATGCGCGCGTTCGGCAGCATCAGATGAATTAGGCCGATATGGCGGAAGTTGTTGGGCATCTTGTCGATGAAGCGCGGGGCCCCGCGGCGGTGAATCTGCGTATCGGCGAGAAACTGCTCGCCCAGTGCTCGCAGTTCGTCGGCCTCAAGAGCATTGAGGACGGCCGGATAGCCGGGCACGTCGTCACCCACCCGCCGACGGCGCAGTTGCTGGCTCATGGCGAGCACATTGGGCAGTTCCTGCGTGCCGTCTACCTGTGAATGCGAGGACAGTATCTGCTCCAGCAGCGTACTGCCGGCGCGCGGCATGCCGACGATGAATATCGGATCGTTCGCCGGCGCGCCCGCACCCGACAAGCTGCTGAACAGACTGGCGCTGCAGTGCTCTTGCTGAGCGGCAAATTCCCGCGACAGGGCGTCGGCGTCGTAGTGACTGGTGCTGCGCTTGAGTCGGTTGCCCTCGGCATAACGGGCAAAGGAGTCGGCGAAATCCCCCCGATCCTCGAGCGCTTTTCCCAGGGCGAAGCAGAGGAAAATCCGATCCGTGGAGGCGAGGTCGGCATCCTGCAGAAGCCGGTCCATGACAGCAATATCGCTATCGTCAAAGCGGTAGGTCTTCAGATTGGCGAGCGAATACCAGGCTTCGCCGTAATGGCGACTGCTGTCGAGTGCAGCCCGGTAGGCGGCGACTGCAGCCTCGCCGTCGCCACGGGTTTTCAGAGCATGGCCGCGCGCGGTCAGGGTAACCGGGTCGCCCGGTATCTGCTTTAGCACCGCGGCAAAGCCTTCCAGAGCGGCCTCGTAATCCCCTGCCTGCAGGCACTGCACTGCGTGCAGCGACGCCAGCTGCGGGTTCCCCGGGTGATCGCCAAGCAGCCGCGCCGCCTGCTCCCGGGCGTCGGCGAAGCGCTGTCGCCGACCCAGCACGCGCACATAGTCGATGCGCGCGGCCATGTTTTCAGGCTCGAACATCGCCGCGCTCTCGAGCAGGAACGCCGCCTCCTCAAGCGCCCCCAGACGCTGCCCTATCTCCGCCAGAAGACGCATGCCCTCTACCTGCCTGGGCGATTCCTGTAAAAAGCGCCGGCAGAGCGCCTCCGCCTGCAGCAGGCGGCCACGGGCAAGCAGGTCGGTAACGGCAACCAGAGGCGGCGGCAGGCGCTCCAGATAGGCGAGCTGTGCGCGCACCCGCGCGGCCGCTTCACGGCTGCCTCGGGCTTCAAGAATCGCAAGCTGGCCGCGGAAACTGGCGACCAGGGAGGGGTTGGCCCTGCAGGCATGCGCGTAGGCGCGCAGCGCGCCGTCCACGTCACCGCGGTCACGACAGAGGTGCCCGCGCTCCTGCAGTGCATGACCGTGCTCGGGATCCTGGACCAGAATGCGGTTCAGACAGTCCTCCGCCTGCGCACCGTTGCCCTGAAAGCGATGGCAGACCGCCGCCAGATAGAGTCGGTGGCTGTCTGCTCCGGACGCATCCGGCGCGAGAAGCGCTAGCGCGCCGGAGAAATCCCCGGCACGCATGCGCGAGCGAACGGCTGCCTCGTCCAGCGTGGGCGCCGCGCCGCTCACCCGACTCACATCAATTAAAGTCGTAATTGATGCGGAAGCCGGCGGTCAGCGGGCGCGCGAGTGTGACGCGCTTGCGGTCCGCAACAAAACTGCCGGTCAGCTCCGCCGCCTCGTCCGTCAGGTTGTCGACAAACAGCTCTGCTGTCCAGGAGGCCGTGCTGACGCCGGCAGTCACACCGAGCATCATCCAGGAATCCAGCTCCATGCGGTTGATGGCGATGATATCCGTGAACGCATTGTCCGAGTAGGACACGTGCGGCATGACATGTGCGCGCATGCCATTGTCCAGATCCCAGCCATAGCGCGCCCGCAGGTTGCCCTGGAACGCCGGTGCGTAGGCCAGCTCATCACCCTCGCGCACGTCCTCGGTCGGTGTCAGTACCTCGGTAATTTCCGAGTCGAGGAAGGAGAAGGCACCGGTTACCGTCAGGCCGGGCACTGACGCCGGCGCCCAGGTCACGTTGCCTTCAAGCCCCCAGATCTCGGCATTGGCCGCATTGTCAGAGAAAAACAGGTTGGTGATGCTGGGATCGAAAATCGTCGTCTGCAAATCGTCGATCTCGACGAAAAACAGGCTGCCGTTGACGCGCAGTGACTGGGCCAGGTCGAGCTTCCAGCCCACCTCATAGTTGGTCACGTTGTCGGTGTCGAGCGCAAAGGGCACACGATAATCACCCGGTCCACTGGCACCCCCCGGACGATTCAGCAGCCCCGGACGAAAGCCCTCGGAAATCGTGGCAAACCACAGCTGGTCGGCATTGGGCCGCCAGGAGAGGGAAAGCTTGCCGATAACGCCGTCCGTTGCGGCCACATCAGGCGCAGAGCGCAGCGCTGCCGCCACCTGATCCGGCGCCTGATCGATGGTATCCATCGTGTAGGTGACCTGCTCCGCAGGATCGCAGGTGCCCCGGAAGGTAATCTGGCCGTCGTCGTTGTAAAGGTCGGATATATCCGTACCAAAGGCGTTAACGTCCGGCCCGGTCAGGTTGCAGAAAGACGAGTTGGCGCCACCCTCCAGATCCACCTCGATGTCGTACCAGCGTGCGCCAAGGGTCAGGGCCAGCTGCGGCGTCAGATCATAAGTCGCCTCACCAAACAGGCCGAGCTGCTTATCTGTACGTCGCACGTCGTTACGGAAGATTGTGCCCGCCGGAAATGGGCCAGGGTCAGAGGTGAAGCCGGTGGTGAAGGGAAAGTTCGGCGAGAAACCTGTCTGTACGCCGAAGCCATCCACTCGCGTGGAGCCGGGATAGACAAAATCGTTGCGCTCATCCAGCTGCAGATCGCTGTAGAAACCCCCCACCGTTGCCCGTAGACGGTTCGCTTCCGGCGTGTTGATACGCACTTCGTGTGTCTGCACCGTGGTATCGGTGACGCTGGTCACAAAGAGATCGGGCGGCTGACAGGTGCCCGAGGGCGCGGCGTCGCCGGGATAGGACACTGATCCGTCGCAGATATAGTACGGCAGGTACTGGCCGACGAACATGTAGTCCGAATAGTCGACGCGCTGGTCGCTGTCGCGCTGGGTAAAGGCGCCGGCATACAGCACCTCCAGCTGGCCTACCCGGCCTTCCAGCGTCAGGGCGGTGTTGTGAAACTCGTCGGACAGCTTGTCCTCGGTGAAGCGTGTCACCTCGTAGTCATCCAGCGCAGGATCGGCGTAGAACACGCCGTCGGAATCGAGCTGCTGCTGCATGTGCGACAGCTGCAGAGTCCAGTCCTGATTGATCAGATAGGTAGCCGACAGGCGAAACCCTGAGTAGGTGGTATCGTTATAATCGTCCTCGGCAATGTTGCCATTATCGGCCTCGAGGAAGTTGACGTTGCTCAAGTCGGCGGTGGACTGGAATCCGGCTCGTCGCGCGTCGACCGGCACCCCATTGTCTCGCACCGTACCTTCGGGGCGGAAACGTGCACTCTCGCGCAGGGTCTGCGTGCCAGGCACGTTATCGATGTAACCGCCCATGCTGTCCGCGTAGACAACGCCGCGCAGGGCCAGCTTGTCGGTCACGGGCAGGTTCAGGACGCCCTCTACGTTGTTGCTCATTTCACCGCCACGGGTGAAGGAGGTTCCCGCCTTGAGCTTGCCGTAGGTGCCGGAAAAATCCGGTTTGTTGGTGATCAGACGCACAGTACCTGCCTGCGAACTCGCCCCAAACAGCGTGCCCTGCGGCCCGGAAAGAACCTCCACGCGGTTGATGTCGGCCGTGTAGACATCGAGGTTGCGGCCCGGCTGTGCGAGAGGCTGCTCGTCGAGATAGAAGGCGACGTTGGGGGCCAGACCGGCCACGCCGGCCGTGGTCAGTGCCGGCGTGGTCGAGGCAATGCCGCGGATGTAAATCGTGTTCTGTCCCGGGCCGCTGCCGCCTGCCGTAACGCCGGGCAGCTGCACCAGGTAATCCTCGAAATTGGTGATCCCGAGCTGTTCGAGACCTCGCTGCCCCAGGGCCTGGACGCTGAGTGGAATGTCCTGGGTACTCGCGGAGCGCTTGGTGGCCGTGACGATGACTTCTTCCAGCTGGGCCTGTGCACTGCCGGCCAGCATGGTCCCGGCAATCGCGGCCACCACAGCGTGGCTGAGACGGCGGCGATTTACGGTTGGACGTTGCTGCATTTAAAAATACCCCTTTTTTGAAAATCCATAGACAAACATCCCCTGGGAGCAGACCGCTATTAACACGATTCGCTCCTGCTGCTCATCCAGTTGAGCAACGTATCATACTTACAGATCTAACCAATTGCCAGATCACACTTTTCGGCAAACTGAAGATAATGTTCACAATCTGGACGAATGTTCCGGCTTTTTACAAAGCAGCTCCGAAAATCCGGCATCCATATGCTTTCCTTACGAAGGATATACTCACGCATCGTGATAGACTTGCGTTCCTCACCTATCACCTCGTTTGAAGAAGTCATCGTCCATGAATACGCCCACTGAACGCCGTTTTTACGTCGACCATACGGTCTTCTGGCCCGCCACCGGGGCATTGATGCTACTGGTCATCATCGCCAGCGTCTGGCCGGAAAGCAGCCAGCAGGTCTTTCAATCCCTGCAGACGGCGATTGTCCACTACGCCAGCTGGTACTACCTGCTGGTGGTCGCCATTATTCTGATCAGCGTTGCCGTGTTCAGCCTGTCCCGCGCCGGGGACATCAAGCTGGGCCCGGACCACTCAGAGCCGTCGTACTCCTACCTGTCGTGGTTTGCCATGCTGTTCGCGGCGGGCATGGGGATCGGGCTGATGTTCTTCGGGGTGGCCGAGCCGGTGATGCACTTCCTGACCCCCCCGCTCGGTGAGGGCGGCACGGTGGATGCTGCGGCCGAGGCCATGAAGCTCACGTTTTTCCACTGGGGTCTGCACGCCTGGGCCATCTACGCCATTGTCGCCCTCATACTCGCCTACTTTGCCTTTCGCCACGGCCTGCCCCTGACCCTGCGGTCGGCGTTCTACCCACTCGTGGGCGAGCGAATTTACGGCCCCTTCGGCGCCGCAATAGATGTCTTTGCCATTGTCTGCACCACCTGCGGCGTTGCCACGAGCCTGGGACTGGGCGTACTGCAGATCAACGGCGGCCTGAACTACCTGTTCGGTGTGGAGATCTCCGCGGGCGTCCAGGTCGCCCTGATCATCGGCACTATGTTGCTGGCAACGGTCTCCGTGGTGCTCGGCCTCGACGCCGGCATCAAGCGCCTGTCAGAGCTGAATATCGGCCTGTCGATGATCCTGCTGTTCGGCGTTCTGCTGGCCGGCCCCACCGTGGTTATTCTCCAGGGCACAGTGGAGAATTTCGGTACCTACATCGGCGACCTGGTCACCAATACCTTCAATCTTTACGCCTACGATCCGACCGACTGGCTGGGTGGCTGGACCATTTTCTACTGGGGCTGGTGGCTGAGCTGGTCGCCCTTTGTGGGGCTGTTCATTGCCCGCATCTCCCGCGGGCGCACCATCCGCGAGTTTGTTCTGGGCGCCATGCTGGTTCCCTGCGGCTTCACGCTGCTGTGGATGGGGGTGTTCGGCAACAGCGCCATTGAGCTGATACTTCACGGTGACGCGACGGAGCTCGCGGCTGCGGTGCAGGAAAACCAGTCTGTGGCGCTGTTCAGCTTTCTCGAGTATCTGCCGATGAGCACCATCCTGTCGGGCATCTCGCTCCTGATGGTCGTGGTATTTTTCGTGACCTCCGCCGACAGCGGCGCGATGGTGCTGAACATGCTCTGCGCGAACGGTCGTGATGACACGCCAGCACCGCAGCGCATGTTCTGGACTGCGCTGATCGCGCTGATCGCCATTGCCCTCCTGCTGGCGGGGGGGCTGTCCTCGCTGCAGACGGCGGCTATTGCCAGCGCCCTGCCCTTCTCCTTTGCCCTGCTCGGTGCAATCTGGGGTTTCAGCAGTGCCCTGCGCCAGGACGTCGCCAAGCGCACCACGCAGACCGTAACGCCCTACGTGAATCTGCCCGGCGACTGGCGCCAGCAGCTGTCGACACTGCTGCACTACCCGGGACAGGCTACGGTGATGCGCTTTATGGAGACGACCGTGGCCAACGCCATGCGGGATTTTGCCGCAGAACTCGCTGCCCACGATGTGCAGGCCCGCGTTGTCGATGAACTCAGGGAAAACGGGTCCCTGCACATCGATGCACTGCACGGCGAGGAAATTGACTTCGTCTATCGCGTGCGCTGCCGGCCACATCCCATGCCCTCAGCCGGAATAGCAGCAGAATCCATTGAGGAGCTCGGTGACGAGGACCTGTTCTACCGCGCCGAAGTCCACCTCAAGGAAGGCGGCCAGGACTACTGTGTAATGGGCTGGACTGCCGAACAGATCAATCACGACATTCTGTCCCAGTACCAGACACATCTGCAGTTTCTGCATTCCCTGCGCTAAACCCCGCGACGCACGGATCCGGGCTAAAATAGCCGGGTTTTCATCGATCACGGGACGTCAGGCATGCCAGAGCAGAACATCACGGCAGGACTCGAGCGAGATATCTTCGGGCGCTTCTATGCGCTTGTTGCGGAGGAGGAGGACGCGCGGGTCTGCAGGGATATTCCGGACGCTGCCTGCAGCGAGCAACCCGCGGCTTTTACGCTGCAGCTGCTGGCGCAAATTCTGACCAAGACAGGCGACGCCCTCACCAGCAGCCGCATCGTCCTGGCCTGGATTCTCGCCTCGCTGGCGGCACCCGCGATCTACCTCTCCCTGCTGGTACCGATCCGTGAATCACTGTCGCTGCTGCCGCAGCTGTTTGTCGCCGAGCGCGTGCGCCAGCACGCCCTGCGCAAAGGCCTGTGGGTCGCCGGGAGTGCAACGCAGGCGCTGTGCCTCCTGGCCATGGTGCCGGCAGTCCTCTGGCTGCGGGGGCACGCACTCGGCCTTGCCGTGATCGGCCTGCTGGCCATGTTCAGCCTGGCCAGAGGGGTGTGCTCGGTGGCCGCCAAGGACGTGCTCGGCAAGACGGTCTCCAAGAGCCGCCGCGGGCGCCTGAGCGGCCTGGCCGGATCTGTCGCCGGCCTGGTGACGCTGGCGGTGGCTGCCGGGCTGATGCTTTACGGGAGCCTTGATACGCAGCGCGAGGCGGGAGATACAATGCTGTTCGTTGTTCTGCTGACGGCCTCGGCCCTTGCCTGGATTCTCGCCGCCGCACTGTATGCGCGTATACCGGAAGTCCCGGGTGCCACCAGCGGTGGCGGCAATGCCATTAACGAGGCGCTGCGGAGCCTTGCCCTGTTGCACTCGGATACGGCTTTTCGTCATTTTGTCATCGCGCGCATTCTGCTGATCTCCACCGCATTCGCCATTCCCTACCTGGTGCTGATCCTGCGCGCCAACGGCGACGGCGACAGCTACGAGCTCGGCGCCCTGCTCCTCGCCGAGGGCCTCGCTGCTCTGCTCTCGGCCCCTTTCTGGGGCTACTGGTCAGACAGCGCCTCGCACCGGGTAATGGCGACAGGGGCAGCAATTTCCGTATTGACGCTGGCTGGCACACTGTTTCTGCAGGACTACGCGCCCGCACTGCTGAGCAGCGCCCTGATCGGCGGGCTATTGATTTTTCTGTGCGCCGTGGCCCACCAGGGCGCACGTATCGGACGCAAGACCTACCTGGTCGACATGGCGGACAGCGGCAACCGCGCGAGCTATACCGCCGTCAGCAATACGGTGGTCGGGGTGTTTCTGTTCAGCGGCGCCGGGCTCGGCGTTGTGGACGCGACCTTCGGCACCAGCAGCGTACTCTGGCTGCTGATTGCTGCAGGCACACTGGGGATTCTGCGCAGCGCCAGCCTGCCGCGGGTTGACTGATCAGGCCGCCCAGCCAGCACCGGACGGTGCGCCCCGCTGCGCGGGGCGCACGCGCAGAGGTACAGCACAATCCGGCGTCACGCCGCGCCACAGGTCATCACCCAGGCGCGCCAGCGATTCGTTCGCGTAATCCCCGGCCAGCAGCCAGTCCGCCAGCGACGAAGCGACATCCGGATAACGCACTCTCGGCGCAAAGGCATTGGACGCGAGCCAGGTTTCAACGACCTCATGACTCAATCGCGGCATGCAGGTCGCCAGCCGCAACTCCGCGAGCGCCAGGGCATTGGACGCCTGCTCCATCTGCCGCAGCTGGGGTTTGACCAGCAGCCGCTTGCCAAGCGCAAGACACTCGCTGGCGAGTTCGAAACCGGCCCCGCAGATAACCCCCTCGCAGTCTCTCAGATCCGCCTGAAAACCGCTCAGCGAGGTCGGCCGCAAATGCAGATTACCGCGGTCTTCCGCTTTCAGTCCCGGCGCATAAAGATGAAAATCGAAGGCCGGGAAGTGTTTCAGCAAGGACTGCACCGTTGCAATGTCCTCAAACGGCAGGTAGACGAGGATCTTGCCGGCCCGACGTACACCCTCCTGCACCGACAGGTGAATCAGCGGCGGCAGAATCAGTGGCGAATAGCGCGCCCAGTGCAGACCTATACGTACCTGTCCCGGGGCAAACCAGCGCATCACCAGCTCACTCGCCAGATTCGTGTCGGCCACCGGTACGGCGTAATCGAAGGCCGGCTGATGACCAAAGCTGATCACGGGCTTGCCGCGCAGACGCCCCGCCCAGGCGGTAATCGGCTCGAAATCCGTGAGAATGACATCGTAATGCGCGACATCCAGCGCCCGGACATCCTGCAGGAAACGGAGATAGTGGTTTGACAGCAGCGTCTTGCGATAGCGGACGCATCCCGCCTCGCTGACAAAGCTTAAGCCTCTGTGCACCCGGTAGTCATGAAAGTCCTGCATGGCGAAGAGCTGCGAGGGCTCACGGCCGCTGAACAGATAGTGCACGTCAGCGCCACGCGCCGCAAATGCCGTCGCCATGGCCCGAGCCCGACTCAGGTGGCCATTGCCGGTAGCCTGCACGCCGTAGAGTATACGCATCAGGCGCCCCACCAGCGGCGCACCCGGCACCGTCCTGTCACAGCAGGTAACCGGCAGTGAACAGGCACAGAGACGTTCCCAGGGCCGCGCCCAGGACGGTATCGCTGGGAAAGTGCACGCCGAGACTCACACGCGACATACCCACGGCAGCAGACCACAGGTAGAAGGGGGCCGCTGCGACGCCATAGTGCACCACCAGCAGCGTGACAAACAGGAAGGCACCCGATGTGTGCCCCGAGGGCATGCTGAACTGGTCCGCGGCGATGATCCGGCTGTGGAAGCCCGGCAGTAGCTCGGCGGGACGACGGCGGCGGACACTGTTCTTGAGCACCCAGTACACCACCCGCTCAAGGCTGAACGTGATCGCGGCGTGCTGCAGCAGTAGCACGCCAGGCGCGGTAACGCCCGCCAAAAGAAGCGGCAGCGCGATGTACAGATAGCCATCCGCGCTGCGCGACAGAACCCGGCTGTGGCGCAGAATCCACAGCGTGGATCCGCGGGTAGCCAGCAGCCACTGTCGGTCGATTGACGCTATACCATTTAATGCTCGCATGCGGTCAGACTAGGCAGAGCGGATGACAGCAACATGACCGAAAGCCATCGCTGCGTGAATTTTTCATGACAGCTGACCGACCGGACGCCGCGCCTGATCACTTGCCGTGAGCAGACCTGCAGAGGATTCCGGCGTGGCTTTGCAGTATCATCGCAGACGCAGCCACGCAGTCAGAGGACAGCCAACCATGAGCCTTCTTTACCGCAGCGCATTCGGCATTGCCGAAGACATCAAGGCACGACAGATTTCCGCCGTCGACGTCCTGACCTTTTTTCTCGACCGCATTGATACCTTCAATGCCGAACTCAATGCTGTAGTCGCCATGGACACCGACGCCGCCCTGACTCGCGCCCGGGCGGCCGATGAGGCGGCAGATCGCGGCGAGGACTGGGGCCCGCTGCATGGGGTACCGCTCACCATCAAGGACGCCTATTGCACGGCCGGCCTGGTGACCGTGGGCGGCATACCTGCCCGCGCCGAGCACATACCCAGGCGCAATGCCGCCGCTGTCCAGCGGTATATCAATGCCGGCGCCATCGTGTTCGGCAAGACCAACGTGCCGTTCATGAGCGCCGATCTGCAGGTGTTCAACGACGTCTACGGCGTCACCAACAATCCCTGGCGCCGGGATCGCACCTGCGGCGGCTCATCCGGCGGATCCGCTGCTGCGCTTGCGGCGGGATTGACGCCGCTGGAGCTGGGTTCGGATATTGGCGGCTCCATCCGCACGCCCTGCCATTTCAATGGCGTTTTCGGTCACAAACCAACCTATGGTCTGGTCAGCCTGCAGGGACACCTGCCGCCGGGAGAGGACGTGCTGTCTGAACCCGACCTCTCGGTCGCTGGACCACTGGCGACCTGCGTGGACGACCTTGAAAAAGCCCTGGATGTACTGATTGGTCCTGCGCCCGGCGTGGCGGCGGAACATCCCTTCAATCTGCCGGCGGCGGGCTTCGATGCCGTGGACCAGCTGCGCGTCGCAGTATGGTCCAACGACAGCTTCTGCCCCGTGGACCCGGTCATTGCGGAACACGTGGAGGCGGCGGCAGACTGTCTCGAGGGCCTCGGTGCCAGCGTGGATCGCCGTGCCAGACCGGACATCGATCCCGAAGCCAACCACCACAACTACACTCAGCTCATGCTGTCGGTCCTGGGTGCCGACATGCCGGAGAGCGTGCGCCGCATGGCTGAGAGCAGGGTGGCAGAGGCGGACCCTGACGACATGAGCGAGCCGCTGCTGCAAATGCGCGGTATTGCCCTGTCGCACCGCGACTGGCTGCGACAGAATGAGATTCGCATGCGCACCCGCCGGGCATGGGCGTCGTTTTTTACGCACTACGACGTTCTGCTGTGCCCTTGTGCGCATGTCCCTGCGTTCCCGCACGATCACGCGGAAGACATGCAGTCCCGTCTGCTGCACGTCGACGGCGTCGCGCGGCCCTACACGGAAATCCTGCGCTGGGCCGGCCTGACGCTGAACGCCCTGCTGCCTGCCACCGCAGTCCCGCTGGGCACGACCCGGGACGGCCTGCCGGTCGGCTGCCAGATTGCCGCGGCACACATGGGGGATCGCACCAGCCTTGCGGTAGCTCGCCTGCTGGAAACCCATCACCGCTCTTTCGTTCCGCCCCCCGGCTACAGCCACTGACACAACGAGACGCCCGAATGCCCGACAGCCATGACCTGCCAGAAGACAAACGTCCGGATTTTGCAGCGGAAACCGCGCTGCGCCGCGGCGCGCCCCAGCCCGGCGGCACGGACCCGGCCAGTGAATTCCTTTGTCAGCGGGTCACCGAACTTCGTCAGCAGCACCGCTTCACGCTGGAGCAGCTCGCTGCAGCCTCCGGCGTCAGTCGCTCCATGCTCAGCCAGATCGAACGCGGCCGCGCCAACCCCACGCTGGCGGTGACCTACCGCATCGCGCAGGCCTTTGGCATCAGTATCGGTGAACTGGTGGATGATCCCAGCGCCAGTACCGGCATCGAAGTGGTCTACGGCAACGATCCTGCCACTCTGTTTCGCGCCGACCACGAATGCCAGATACGCACGCTGTCGCCGCTGCATCAGGAAAAGTCCGTGGAGTTCTACGAGATCCGGCTGCAGCCGCGGGCGCGGCTGGCCAGCAGTGCACACTACGATGGCACGCGGGAACTGTTCACGGTTGCGGAAGGATGCGCACGCATTCTGAGTGGCGGCACCAGCTGCGACCTGGGCAATGGTGATACCGCGCAGTACCGGGCAGACGTGGACCACTGCATCACCAACGCCGGGGATGATGCGCTGCGAGGCTACCTGGTGGTCACCTACAAATAGCGTTCCCCAGGCCTCGCGGCAACGGCGCGCCGCTCAGGCGTGCGCACTGTCCCGGCGCAGCAGCGTGTGCGCCAGAAAAATTACGCTGCTCAGTAGCAGCACCGCGCCACCCTGGTGCGCGGCTGCCAATGGCACCGGCACGTGCAGCAGGAGGGTGCTGATCCCCAGCACAAGCTGGAGCGTGAGCGCCGCCACTACGCCCAGCGCTGCCCAGCGGATGCGCGGCTGAGTTTCACGCCGCAGTACAACCACCGCAAACCCCACCAGCAGCAGTGCCAGCAGATAAGCGAACAGGCGGTGATTGAACTGTATCGTGGTGACGTCCTCAAAGGCCGCCAGCCACGCCGGCTCCGTGGCGTACAGTCCCTCGGGCACAAAGGTGGGGCCCATCTTCGGCCAGGTGCTGTAGGCAAACCCGGCGTCGGTGCCGGCAACAAGGGCACCCGACAGGATCATGAGGTACACCAGCGCGACCAACGCTACCGCCCCGGCACCCAGCCCGGAGCGGTGATCGTTGCTCGGTGCCGGCCCCTGCGGATGACGCCACAGGTCCAGAATTACCCACAGCATGAAGGCGTAAATCGCCACCGCCAGGCCGAGGTGCGCGGCGAGCCGATACTGGCTGACGCTGGGCCGATCGACCAGGCCACTCTGTACCATATACCAGCCGAGAAGCCCCTGGCAGCCACCCAGCACAAACAGCAACAACAGTCGCGGCAACATGCCGGGCCGTATCATGCCGCGCAGCGCGAATACCAGCAGCGGCACAAAAAACAGCACGCCGATGAGCCGGCCGAGTACCCGATGCAGGTACTCGTACATGAAAATCACCTTGAAACCATCCAGAGACATACCGCGGTTTATCTGCTGGTACTCCGGAAACTGACGGTACTTGTCGAACACCGCCTGCCATTCGGCCTCAGAGAGGGGTGGGATGATGCCCATCAGCGGTCGCCACTCGACCATGGACAGGCCCGAGCCGGTGAGTCGGGTGACACCGCCGAGCAGAATCATACCGAAAATCACGCAGGCGCAGGCGATAAGCCAGAAAGCAATACTGCGGTCGTGCTGTGGCAGGTAATGGCGTGAGGTCATGGGCTCCCGTTAAATCCGGCAATGACAGGCGCGCAATGATAGCCGATTTGACCGCAAAACCGGAGCTGCCCGAGCGATAATAGACAGGCCGCGTAAGCGTCTAGTGCTGCAGCTCTGGCCGGTTCGCAAACAGGGACAGGGCCTCGGGATTGGCCAGGGCGTCCGTGTTTTTCACGGGCCGACCGTGGACCACATTGCGCACCGCGAGCTCGACAATCTTGCCGCTGATGGTGCGGGGGATATCGGCCACCTGCAGCACCTGGGCGGGCACATGCCGCGGCGTGGTATTCTCTCGGATGCTGCGCCGGATGCGATCCACCAGCGCCTCATCCAGCACCACGCCCTCCCGCAGCACCACGAACAACACCACGCGCACGTCATCCTGCCAGTCCTGGCCGATAACCACGCTCTCCAGCACGTCCTCGATACGCTCGACCTGGCGGTAGATCTCTGCGGTACCGATGCGCACGCCACCCGGGTTGAGCACCGCATCCGATCGACCATGGATCACGAAGCCGCCGTGGGCAAATACCTCTGCGTAATCACCGTGGGCCCAGACCCCGGGCCAGGTGGCGAAGTAGGCGTCGTGGAAGCGACTGCCGTCCTCGTCGTTCCAGAAGCCCAGCGGACAGCTGGGAAACGGCCGCGTGCAGACCAGTTCGCCCTTTTCTTCCACCACGGGCCGGCCGCTGTCATCCCAGACCTCCACCGCCATGCCCAGACCGGCTGCCTGAATCTCACCGCTGTAAACCGGCAGTATCGGGCAGCCACCGACAAAGCAGGACAGGATGTCAGTACCGCCGGAAATACTCGACAGGCACAGATCCTGTCTGAATTCGCGATACACGTAATCAAAACTCTCGTGGGACAGTGGCGAGCCTGTGGACAGTACGCTGCGCAGAGAAGCGAGACGGTGGCTCTCGCGTGGCCGATGCCCGGCCTTCTCCAGCGCGGCAATGTACTTGGCGCTGGTGCCGAACACGTTGATGCCCTCGCTGTCGACGGCATCCAGCAGCAGATGGCCGTCCCGCGCAAAGGGCGAGCCGTCATACAGCACCAGCGTCGCACCGCAGGCGAGACCCGACACCAGCCAGTTCCACATCATCCAGCCGCAGGTGGTGTAATAGAAGAAGACGTCGCCCTCGCCCAGGCCCACCTGCAGGCGATGCTCTTTGAGGTGCTGCAGCAGCGTACCACCGGCACCGTGCACAATACATTTGGGCACACCAGTGGTTCCCGAGGAATACAGAATGTAGAGGGGGTGGTCGAAAGGCAATGATGCGAATTCGATGTGGGTGGCCTCCGCATCACCGAAAGCGGCGAAGGCGATAGCCTCGGGATGAGCCCTGCTGATGTCCCGATCCCCCACCAGGGAAACAATCACCACAGTGTCGATGCTCGGCACGTCACTGCAGACCGCCTGCACACGCTCCAGGCAGTCACAGGTCTTGCCATTGTAATAATAGGCATCCGCGGCAAACAGCACCCGCGGCTCAATCTGACCGAAGCGGTCGAGCACGCCATTGATACCGAAGTCCGGTGAGCAGGACGACCACACCGCACCCAGGCTGGCAGCGGCAAGCATCGCCACCACGGTTTCGCCGATGTTCGGCAGGAAACCGGCCACGCGATCCCCCGGCTGCACGCCGGCGTCACGCAGACCGGCGGCAACCCTGGCGACTTCGCGGTAAAGTGCGTCGCGGCTCCATGTACGGCGCTCGCCGTTTTCCAGCAGCGACACCAGCGCCGTCTGCTCGCCACGATAGCGCAGCAGGTTGGCGGCAAAATTGAGTTCTGCCCCGGGGAACCAGCGCGCACCCGGCAGGGCATTGGGATTCTCCAGCACCGTATCGCCCTTTGAGAAAGCCTCGACGCCCGCAAAGTCCCAGACCGCCCGCCAGAAGGCCGCCGGCTGCTCTACTGACCAGCGGTGCAGCAGCTGGTAGTCACCATTGAACACAACACCGTACTCGCGCTCCACGGTGTCCATGAATGCCGTAATCGGCTCACTGGCGATGCGCCCGGCACCCGGTGTCCAAAGCTTTTTGTTCATGAGCTCTCCCTTAAAAGGCGCCGAAGCTTCGCACACCCCAGTCAACACTGCCAACCCGCTGGGGTCAGGTCCGAGCGCTCCCCCATCACGGACCACCGCAGTCAGGCCGGTCGCCGGGTTGCGGATTTTCGAGACCGTCGGCGGCCAGGACGGCCGCCGCCGAGCCGCCACGGATGGCTGCATGGCGTGTCTCGAAAATCCGCAACCCGGCGACCGGCCGACCTACGAAGTCCCCAAAACCCCACTCGGCCCGACCCCTCCAGGTAGGTTATGATGCCCGCCTTCTCAATCAAGGGCAAAACGCCGACGAGGAACTATGGATCTGCTGCGGCTTGACCGCGCCGGCCTGGCTTTCGGGACCCAGGTGCTGCTGGACGATGTTGAACTCACGCTGCGCCGGGGTGAGCGCCTTGGCCTGCTCGGCCGTAACGGGGCCGGCAAGACCACCCTGCTCAAGGTGCTGGCCGGCGACATTGACCTGGACAGCGGCGAGCGCTGGGTGCGCCCGGGCATCCGCATTGCGCGCCTGGAGCAGACGCTGCCGGACGGTGACGACGCCACGGTGTACGCCACGGTGGCCGCTGGACTGGATGATGTGGGCGAGCTCATCGCCCGCTACCACGCCATCCTCGGCAGCGGCGAGGACATTGACATGCAGGAACTGTCAAACGTCCAGCAGAAGCTGGAGGCGGCAGACGGCTGGCGACTGCAGCAGCGCGTCGAAACGGTCCTCAGTCAGCTGCAGCTTCCGGCAGATGTCACTCTGGGTTCCCTCTCCGGCGGCTGGCGGCGTCGTGTCGCGCTGGCGCGAGCGCTGGTCGGCGAGCCGGACATCCTGCTGCTGGACGAGCCCACAAACCACCTGGATATTCCCTCCATCGAGTGGCTGGAGACCCAGCTGGCCCAGTACGGCGGTGCCATCGTGCTCATCACTCACGACCGGCGCTTTCTGCAGCGCGTGGCCGGACGCATCGCCGAGCTGGACCGCGGACACCTGACACTGTGGGAAGGAACCTACCGCGGCTTTCTCGATCATCAGGCGCACCAGGCGGAAATCGAGGAACGCGCCAACGCCCTGTTCGACAAGAAGCTCGCCGAGGAGGAAAAGTGGATCCGCCAGGGGATCAAGGCACGCCGCACCCGCAACGAGGGCCGCGTGCGCGCCCTGGAGAAACTCCGCGGTGAACGCAGCGAGCGCCGCGAGCGCACCGGCACCGCCAGTTTCAGCATTGAGGACGGCGCGCGCAGCGGCAAGATTGTCGCAGAGCTCCAGCACGTATCCCATGGCTATGGTGATAAGACCCTGCTGCGGGATTTCTCCACGATCATCCAGCGCGGTGACCGCATCGGCATTGTCGGCCCCAACGGCGCCGGCAAGTCGACCCTGGTGAAGATCATTCTGGGCGAGCTGACCCCGGACAGTGGCGAGGTCATTCTCGGAACCAAGCTGGAGATTGCCTATTCCGACCAGCTGCGCGGCAAGCTCGACCCGGAGAAAAACCTGATCGACAACATCTGTGAAGGCCAGGACTTCATCGAGGTCAACGGCAAGCGCCGCCATGCCATCTCCTATCTGGGCGATTTCCTGTTCTCGCCGGAGCGCATCCGCACGCCGGTAAAGGCGCTATCGGGTGGCGAGCAGAACCGTGCCATCATGGCGCGACTGTTCACCCGACCGGCCAACCTGCTGGTCCTCGACGAGCCGACCAACGATCTCGACATCGAGACCCTGGAGCTGCTGGAAGAGATTCTGCTGGACTTCAAGGGTACGGTGCTGCTGGTCAGCCACGACCGCGACTTCATGGACAACGTGGTGACCAGCCTGATGATCGTGCGCGGCGATGGCACTGTCGAGGAACAGGCCGGAAGCTACAGTGACTGGGAAGCCCGGGGCGGTCGCCTGGCAGAGCGTGCTGACACGGGTCGCGCCACCCTGAGCGAATCCGTGGCGCCGCCCGCCGCCGCGCCCTCGAACAGTACCCCGCCGACGCCGAAGAAGAGCGACGGCAAGCGACTGTCCTACAAGGAAAAGCGTGAGCTCGAGCAGTTGCCGGAGCGCATCGAAATGCTGGAATCACGCCATGACGCGCTGGCCAAGATGACCAGTGCCGCCGACTTTTATCAGCAGCCCAAGGACACCATCGAAGCCGCTCTTGCAGAGCTCAATGAGGTGCAGCAATCGCTGGATGCCGCGCTGGAGCGCTGGACGGAGCTTGACGAGCGCGCCTGATCCGGCGCGCCATCCATCACTCGGGGAAGGCTACAGCACTGCGGCAATGGCTTTCGACAAATAGTCGATATTGCCGGCATTGACCCCGGCCACATTGATACGCGACGACCCGAGCATGTAAACACTGTGCTCCTCGCGCAATTTCCGCACGTTGGCCTCGCTCAGGCCGAGAAACGAGAACATGCCATTTTCGCGGCGAATGAAATCGAAATCGCGACCGGTGCTCGCCTGCAGGCTGTCCACCAGCTGTGATCGCAGGCCGTTGATGCGCTCACACATCGCCAGCAGTTCCTCGCGCCAGATACGGTCCAGCTGTTCATTATTGAGCACCTTGCCCGCGAGAAGCGCGCCGTGTGCCGGGGGCATGGAGTAGAGACGGCGCGCGGCCACCTTTGCCTGGCTGAGGATAGCGTCTGCATTATCCGCTGACTCACACAGGAACATGGCACAGCCGGTGCGCTCACGGTAAAGACCCATGTTCTTGGAGCAGGACGCGGCGACAATCATCTCCGGCAACCGTGCGGCCAGCAGACGCAGGCCGGCGGCGTCTTCGTCGAGGCTACTGCCGAGCCCCTGGTACGCAATATCGATGAACGGAATAAAGCCCTGCTGCTCGGCCATGTCGGCAATGACCTGCCACTGGTCCAGTGACAGGTCAGCACCACAGGGGTTGTGGCAGCAGCCGTGAAGCAGCACCAGATCATTCCTGCCGGCCTGCTTCAGGTCTCCAACCATGCCGTCGAAATCCACGCCATGAGACACCGCATCGTAATAACGGTATTTGGAAAACTCCAGCCCCACACTGCCGATCAGCGGGAGATGCACCGGCCAGGTGGGGTCACTGATCCACACCCGCGCATCGGGCTTTGCCGCGTACGCCACCTCTGCGCCAATGCGCAGCGCACCGCAGCCGCCAGGAGCCTGGATACTGGAAACGCGTCCCGCCGCAAGGGCGTCGCTATCGCCGCCGAAGACCAGTGCCCGCATGCCGCGATTGAAATCCGCATCTCCCGCCGGCGGCAGATAGGCCTTGGTAGTCTCCTCTTTGACCAGTGTCTGCTGCGCCTGCTGAATGGCCTCGAATACCGGGCAGACACCGCTTTCATCCATGTAGATACCGACGGTCAGATCTACCTTGTTCGGATTGCTGTCCTCGCGACAGATCGCCGCCAGACCGAGTATCGGATCATCGGGAAGACGTTGCAGGGTGTCCAGCATGGTGTCGTGTCCTTCACTTTAAAATAGCATGCAAGAATAGCGCATTCGTCCAGATACTGCACAATAGAGGCTTCCCCCGACACATGAGCGATACCCCATGACACGCATCCTGGTCGCCGGTTCCTACAACACCGACATGGTCATTCGACTCGACCGGCTGCCGCGCCCCGGGGAGACTCTGCTTGGCGGTGAGTTCGGCATGGGCGGCGGTGGTAAGGGCGCCAATCAGGCGATAGCCGCCGCCCGCGCCGGCGGCGACGTCGCCTTTGTCGGCTGCCTGGGCGCCGACACCCTGGGCGACGAGGCCCTGGCCGCACTCACCGCGGAAGGCATTGACACCTCAGGCTGTCGACGCGATGCCACAGCGCCGTCTGGAGTGGCGCAGATACTCGTCGCGGCAAACGGCGAAAACTGTATTGCCGTGGCACCGGGCGCGAACGCCCTGCTGTCGCCCACCGATATCTGCAGCGCAGCTGCGCTGTTCAGCGGCGCTGCGGCCATATTGCTGCAGCTGGAGACGCCTCTGGACACCGTGCTGGCAGCGCTTGAGACAGCGCGCCGCCACCACTGCTATACCGTGCTCAACCCGGCACCGGCCCGCGAGCTGCCAGCGACATTTTTCCCCCTGGTCGATCTGATTACACCGAACGAGACAGAAGCCGAATCCCTCACCGGCGTCACTATCGTGGACAATAGCGACGCCGAACAGGCGGCACGCGCCCTCCATGCAAGAGGCGTGAGACATGTGATTATTACCCGCGGCAGTGCGGGCGTGACGCTGTCGCGACAGTCGCCGGACGGCCAGGTCAGCGGCTGCCACCGGCCGGCCTTTGCCGTGACCGCGCTGGATACCACCGCTGCCGGCGACGTATTCAATGGCTGCCTGGTGGCCAGGCTCGCGGCGGGTCAGGATCTGGCCGATGCTATTCCTTTCGCCCAGGCGGCTTCCGCCATGGCCGTACAGCGGGTCGGCGCGCAGGACAGCATTCCCCGGCACGACGACATCAGGCACTTTCTGGCAGAGCGCAGTTGCTGAAGCACCGGGCAGCCGGGACCTATCGGTTCGACGCCAGGCCTGGATTCCGGTGTCGAGGCCTGGGCCTGGTGCTGCGCCGCTGTCATGCGAATGTCACAAAGTCACAGGAATTTTGCGACGTTTTTACGCGAAAGTCTTGACAATCTGCGCTACAGTCCAGGGACACACATTGGATCACTGAATATTCATGGCACCCAAGAAAGTCAGCGGAAAAGGCAGCGCCGCATCTGGCAAGACCTTTGTCGATTTCGTGCGCAGCATCAAGTTTCGCAAGGCGAAAAAATCCACAGACACCCCGGACTGCGAGAGCCACTTCGCACAGCTGGAGTCGCCTGTGGATGTGCGTCGTCAGCGGTTTACCAGCGAGGATTACCAGCTGATTCGCAGCGCCAACTGAGCAGACTGCCGCCGCGCCTCATGCAGCGGCCGATACCTGATCACGGCGCTTTTGCGATGACCACAGCCCGGCGCGGCGCGGGATAACCCTCTACGGTGCGCGACCTGTCCGCGGGATCGAGAAATTCAGCCAGTGAATGGAAGCGCATCCAGTCGGTCGCTCGCTGCTCGTCTGTCGACGTCACCGAGACGTCTACCACGCGTGCCTCGCGGAACTTCAATTTACGCAGCCAGGTCAGCAGGGTTGCCGGACTCGGCAGGAACCAGACGTTGCCCATTCGCGCATAGCGTCCGGACGGCACCAGCGTCGTACCCTCACCGCCGTCGATAACCAGGGTTTCCAGCACCAGTTCACCGCCCGGACGCAGGCTGTCGCGAAGGTCCAGCAGGTGGTCCAGCGGCGAGCGGCGGTGATAGAGAATACCCATCGAAAACACCGTATCGAAGGCCCGCAGCCCAGGCGGCACGTCCTGCATGGCGAGCGGCAGCACGTGAATACCCGGTTGCTGGAGATAGCGCTGAATGGCGCGGAACTGCAGCACAAACAGGGGCGTCGGGTCGATGCCGATGACCTCTGCCGCGCCGGCGCCCAGCATGCGCCAACAGTGGTAACCGCTGCCACAGCCCACATCCAGAACCCGCCGACCGGCGAGCGGCGCGATCTCCCCCGCAATGCGCTCCCATTTCCAGTCCGATCGCCATTCAGCGTCGATGTAGATGCCGAACAGATCAAACGGCCCCTTGCGCCAGGGGTGGAGCCCTTTGAGCGCGGCCTGCAGGGATATCAGCAGCGCATCGGAAAGCGGCTGCGCGGATGTCGCCCCGACGGCCGGGCCGTCAAGACTGACACGATCGACCGCTATATCCGGCAGTGCGCCGAGCGCCGCCTGCCAGCGCGGTAGATCGCCGTAACGCTCTGGCGACAGACCGCGCTCGACCTGCGCCGGCAGTCGCTCGGCCCAGGGCGCCAGCGGTGTATCGCGCCAGGCGTTGACTAAGGACGAAAGGCTCATGCTTTCAGCGCAATCAGTGACGCGAAGTTGAAACACTGGAACCAGACATCGCAGGAATCAAAGCCCGCTAGGCGCGCTCTTTCACGGTGAACGTCGAGGGTTTCAGGAATCAGGACGTTGTCGATAGCGTTGCGCTTGCGGGCGATTTCCAGATCGCTGTAGCCGTGCTCGCGCTTGAACTGATGGTGCAGATCGATATTCAGGGCATCCAGCTGCGGATCGGCAATGGTCACCTTCTCCGACAGAACAAGAATCCCGCCCGGGCGCAGCCCCCGGTAGATGCGCTGCATAACGTCTGCTCGCTGCGCCAGCGGAATGAACTGCAGCGTGAAATTCAGCACCACCACCGACGCATCGACAATCGGGATATCCGCAATGTCCGCCTGCACCAGTTCCACACGCGTGTCGTGGGTATCACTATCGATCACCGAACGGCAGCGATCCAGCATGGCCGCGGCATTATCCACCGCGATGATGCAGCAGTCCGCTGCGCGGATGTTCTGCCGCATGGCCAACGTCGACGCACCCAGCGAACAGCCGAGGTCGTACAGATTGCTCCCTGCCGTTGCGTAACGACCCGCCAAAAGGCCGGACATCGACACCACCGTGGTATAGCCCGGCACCGAGCGACGTATCATATCGGGAAAGACCCGCGCGACCTCGGCATCAAAGCGGAACGGGTTAGTCTCTCCCAGGGGGTCGGCAAAAAGGGTGTCTCTTGGCTCACTCACGGCTCTGGCCTGCTGCTCTGATCTGCACAATGGATTAACGCGCGTGCGCACCCGAAAAGCATTATCCGGGCAGGGGTAAATGATAACATGAGGGCTTTTCTTCACCGTCACGGAGACAGCATGAAAGGCTCCCATGAATACGTTATCTAGCGATGGGCAAGCTCACGAAGTTGCAGCCTGGATTCGCGCCATCAGGAGAAGAATGCGCCTGCCAGGCCATCGCCAACGCCGCAGATCTCTCACCACGCCATTTTTCAGGCTATTGCCCATACACCGCCAGAAGGTACCACCGACAGAGCGTTTGCCGCGGGGGTCAGGGTGGTGGTGCAGACCATGCGAGCCATGGATGGCGAGCCTGAGCCCCCATGGACGGGTTCACGGCCACCCTGCCCCTTGCGGCAAACGCGGCCTACGGAGCACCAACCCAGGCACAGCGGCCCGGAGGATCAGTGCAAAGACCCATCCCGCCGATGCTCCCCGAACACACACTCGAAAACCTCGCGGAATGTCCGCGCAAAATGCACCGTCATCCCGTCGCGCAGGTAATCCGGCAACTCGTCGAAGTCCCGCTTGTTCGCCTTCGGCAGGATGAGCTCCATGACCTTGCTGCGACGCGCCGCTATTACCTTCTCGCGAATGCCACCGACCGCGAGCACCTGGCCGGTCAGGGTCAGCTCGCCGGTCATGGCGAGGTGGCGACGGATACGCTGATTGCGCGCGAGAGATACCAGCGCAGTGGCCATGGTGATGCCGGCGCTCGGGCCATCCTTTGGGGTCGACCCCTCGGGCACGTGCAGATGCACCAGGCCGGACTCGAAGAAGTCCGTGTCACAGCCGTAGTCTTTCAGGTGCGCAGCGACATGACTGTAGGCGATCTCCGCTGACTCTTTCATGACATCACCGAGGCTACCGGTCTGCTTGAAACCGTGCTTGAGCGTGTGCACCTGTGACGACTCCACGGCCAGGGTGGCGCCGCCCATCGCTGTCCAGGCCAGGCCCGTCACAACACCCACGCCGCGCTGCGGTTTTTCCGGAGTGAAGATCGGCTTGCCGAGGAAGTCTTCAATATCTTTCTTGCCCACGCGCAGACGCGTATTGCTGTCGCCTTCGAGCAACTGGCGAATGGATTTTCGCATAATCCGCGCCAGCTGCTTTTCCAGCGATCGCACCCCCGCTTCGCGGCAGTAGGACTCGATCACGTATTTCAGTGCGGCGTCGTTGATCTTCAGCTGAACGGGTTTGATACCGTGTCGCTCCAGCTGCTTCGGCCACAGATGGTTGCGCGCGATCGCCAGCTTCTCCTCGGCGATGTAACCTGCCAGCCGCAGGGTTTCCATCCGGTCCAGAAGCGGCCCGGGGATGCTGTCGAGCTGGTTGGCGGTGCAGATAAAAAGAACCTTGGACAAGTCCAGGCGCAGATCGAGATAGTGATCGAGGAAGTCCACGTTCTGCTCCGGGTCCAGCACCTCGAGCAGCGCGGAAGCGGGATCGCCCTGGAAGGAGGCACCGATCTTGTCGACCTCATCGAGCATGATCACCGGATTGGAGACTTTCACTTCTTTCAGCGCCTGCACAAACTTGCCCGGCATGGCGCCAATATACGTGCGACGGTGGCCCTTGATTTCCGCCTCATCACGCATGCCGCCGAGACTGAAGCGATAGAATTCGCGCCCAAGCGCGGTTGCCACTGATCGCCCGATACTGGTCTTGCCGACCCCGGGCGGTCCTACCAGCAGCAGGATGGAACCGGCAATTTCGCCCTTGAACGCACCGACCGCGAGAAACTCTAGAATGCGCGATTTCACATCCTCGAGCCCATCGTGCTCCTCGTCGAGCACTTTGCGGGCGTTGTCCAGATCGAGGTTGTCCTCCGACAGGCGGCCCCAGGGCACGGATGTCGCCCAGTCCAGGTAATTGCGCGTCACCCCGTATTCGGGCGAACCCGGCTCCAGGACGCCAAGCTTGTGCAGCTCATCGTCAATACGCTGCTTCACCGCGTCGGGCAGGACGAGTCCTTCGAGCCGCTCCTCGAACATCTCCGCGTCGGAGGTACGATCGTCCTTTGAAATGCCCAGCTCTTTCTGGATCACCTTCATCTGCTCGCGCAGAAAGAACTCCCGCTGCTGCGCGGAGACCTTCTCGTTCACCTGATCGCTGATCTTGCCCTGCAGCTCCGCTACCTCGCGCTCCTTGCGCAGCAGGTTAAGCACTTTCTGCATGCGCGACTGCAGGGGCAGCGTGTCGAGAATTTCCTGAAGATGCTCCCCCGAGGCAGTCGTGAGTGCGGCGGAGAAGTCCGCCAACAGGCTCGGTTGATTGGGGTTGAAGTTAGCGAGATACTGCTTGAGCTCCTCGCTATAGAGGGGGTTCAGCGGCAGCAGCTCCTTGATCGCCTTGATAATGGCCATGGCATAGGCCTTGACCTCATCGCTGTCGCGATCATCCTGCGCCCGCGGATACTCAACCTGCACGCGATACGGTGGCTTGTCTGACAGCCAGCGGACAATGCGAAAGCGGCGCAGCCCCTGGGCGAGGAAGTGCCCCGGGTTTTCCGCCATCATCGGCGGTCGGTGCAGTCGCACAACGCAGCCCATGGACGGGAACTGACGCGTGCTTATCTCCCCCGGCGTAGCGCCCTCAACGAAGGCCAGACCAAGCAGGCCATTGCCCGATTGCCCCAGGGCCTCGAGGGTCGACTCCCACTCCTCGCTGTTGATCGCCACCGGCTGCACCTGGCCCGGGAAAAAGGGCCGGTTAGGCACCGGTATCAGGTGCAGGGTTTCCGGAAGAACCTCATCAGCCACCGCCGGCGACTGCTGGCCAGCCTGGCCATCGTTTCCAGACGCCTGGTCCCCCGGTACACGGCTGTCATCATGCTGATCGCTCATAATTGATAGTTCCCCGCCACAAAGTTACTGAGGTGGGGTTAATACCAGAGGATTTCAAGCAATCGGCCGCGATGCCACTGCGTCAGTCGTCCATCCCGTGCTGCCCACCACCGGGTCCGGATCGACCGGGCGGAAAGGGAAATGCGGCCACGTTGCCCTCCCGCGGCTTTACCTCGGAAATTTTCCCCGTACCTTCCTTGTCAACCTCATCAATGCGAATCACGGACTGCAGCGGTATGTAGCTGCGCGTGACACCGGCAAATTCGCTCTTGAGCTTTTCCTCGCCGGGGTCCACCACGATCTGTGAGCGCTCACCGAAGACAAACTCCTCAATCTCGATGAAGCCCCACATGTCGCTCTGGTAGATCTGGCGCGCGAACAGCTCAACCACTGCGTTGCCGTTGTGGAAGATGACCTTGTAGACGGGGTTGTTAGCCATAATTATCCGGAGAATGAGCGGGAAAACAAAAGCGATGAAGACCGGTCTGGCAACCACCACCAGCCAGGCTTCATGTTACCATTGGTAAATGCAAAAGCCAGCAGGGCCTCAGTGGCAGGGTGGCTGGCTGTCGCGCCGGTCGGGCAGCCCGCAAACCACCCGCTCTCGAATTACTCCATGACTGCAATGGTGGCAGGGGTTTCTCCAGCGCTGACCGGCGGCGTGTCATGCAGCATCAACAGCGTACCCCTGGCCGGCGAACGAAGCTCAAGCATCGGCTCTCCGAAGTAGTTCGTCACCACACCCAGCAGGGTGCCGACTTGCACACTATCGTCCACGCTCGCGCGCGCAACCGCGAGGGTCCTTGCGTCCAGTACAGCATCGTAAAGCACTGGCGAATAAACTTGCGGCAGCAGAGTCTGGTAAGCACTGCCTGCTGCCCGGAGACGCAGACTTGTCGGCAAGCAACGCTTGCGCAGCCTGGTGCTCCTAAAAAATAAAACCGATTGCCTATCGACGTGGTCAAGAAATCGCCCTCTATGCGCTACATAACAGCATTGCATAAGTTTATAACTGTCAACAGCCTGATCGGACAGTTTGGCTCCCGCGGCTATGGATGCTTTGCTGCAGCGCCCGCATACCGCGTGCACAAACTGGGCGTCGCTCACCACCCCATGTATACTCTGCACCCCTAATCATCAGTCAGTAGTGGGCAAGACGCCCGGGAACAGACAGTGGCCAGGAAACTCTACGTCAAGACACACGGTTGCCAGATGAACGAGTATGACTCCTCGCGCATGCAGGACCTGCTGCGCGACAGTCACGGCCTGGAAACCACCGACAACCCGGACGAGGCCGACGTCCTGCTGCTGAACACCTGCTCCATTCGCGAGAAAGCCCAGGAAAAGGTATTCCACCAGCTCGGCCGCTGGAAGCACCTGAAGCAGAAGAACCCAGACCTTATTATCGGTGTCGGCGGCTGTGTCGCCAGCCAGGAAGGCGCCGAAATCGGTCGCCGCGCGCCCTACGTGGACCTCGTATTCGGCCCGCAAACGCTGCATCGGCTGCCCGAGATGATGGATCAGCGCGGCCCGGGCGGCACGCTCGTCGTCGACGTCAGCTTTCCGGAAATCGAAAAGTTCGACCGCCTGCCCGAGCCCAGCGTGGACGGCCCCACCGCCTTTGTCTCCATCATGGAGGGCTGCAGCAAATACTGCAGCTTCTGCGTCGTGCCCTACACCCGTGGCGAGGAAGTCTCGCGGCCCCTGGACGACGTAATTTTGGAAGTCAGCCAGCTCGCCGACAAGGGCGTGCGCGAAGTCAATCTGCTCGGGCAGAACGTCAACGCCTATCGCGGCGAAAACTATCTGGGCGAAACCGTCGATTTTGCGGAGCTGCTCGGCTATGTGTCGCGCATACCCGGCATCGACCGCATTCGCTACACCACGTCGCATCCCATGGAGTTCTCCGACGCGCTGATTGATGTCTACGCCGAGATTCCGGCGCTGGTGGACCACCTGCACCTGCCGGTACAGAGCGGCTCCGACCGAATCCTCGCGGCCATGAAGCGCAACCACACCGCGCTCGAGTACAAGTCGCGCATCCGCCGCCTGCGCCGCATCCGGCCGGATATCAGTATCTCCTCGGATTTCATTATCGGCTTTCCCGGTGAAACCGATGCCGATTTCGAGGCCACCATGAAATTGATCGATGACATCGGCTTCGACACCTCCTTCAGCTTCATCTACAGCGCCCGACCCGGCACACCGGCGGCAGAGCTGCCGGACAACACGCCGGAAGACGTCAAGAAAGCCCGTCTCAGTGCGCTGCAGGCACGCATCAGCCAGCAGGCACAGGCCATCAGCCGGCGCATGGTCGGCGGCGTGGAGACGGTGCTGGTCACCGGCATATCGCGCAAGGATCCGGGTCAGCTGCAGGGGCGTACGGAGAACAACCGCGTGGTGAACTTTTCCTGCACGGACATGCGCCTGGTTGGCGAGTTCGCCAGCGTGGCAATTGAGGAAGCCCTGCCCAACTCGCTGCGGGGCACGCTGCTGCCGCTGGCTCCAGCAATGCACGCATCGCATGGTTGACTGCACGGGAATCCCGTATATTCTTTAAATTCCATTCAGCGAAGGCGATCACGCCTGGACATTTTGACTACAGACACTCCACACACTGAATCCATTCAGCAAAGCCTCACCCTGGAACCGAATGACGCGACGTGCCTGGCCGTATTGTGTGGCCAGTTCGATGCCCATTTGCGTCAGATAGAAGCACGTTTACGTGTCTCCATCGCGGCGCGCGGCAATCTTTTCGTGTTGACAGGGAGCCCTGCTGCCGTTCAATCCTGTGCCGATCTCCTGCAGCGGGTGTACAGCGAGGTGTGTCAGGGGGTTGGGCTAACCCCTGAGTCCCTGCACCTGCAGCTACAGCATGCCGGCGTTGACGGAGAGGATGACGAACCCCAGGGCGCGCAGCCCGCCTCAGTGGAGGCACTCCAGGTCATCCGCACACGGCGCGCGTCGGTGAAGCCCCGGGGCCGCAACCAGCAGGGCTATGTGCGCACCATCAAGAATACGGACATCAATTTCGGCATTGGACCCGCCGGCACCGGCAAGACCTACCTCGCGGTGGCCTGCGCGGTAGAGGCACTGCTGGAAGAAAAGGTACGCCGTATTCTGCTGGTACGTCCGGCGGTGGAAGCCGGTGAAAAGCTCGGCTTCCTTCCCGGCGACCTGAGCCAGAAGATCGATCCCTATCTGCGGCCGCTGTACGACGCCCTTTACGAAATGCTCGGCTTCGAGACGGTCAACAAGTACATCGAGCGCAGCATCATCGAGGTCGCGCCCTTGGCATTCATGCGCGGTCGCACACTGAACAACGCCTTCATCATTCTCGATGAGGCGCAGAATACCACGCGGGAACAGATGAAGATGTTCCTGACACGTATCGGCTTCGGCTCCACCGCCGTCATTACCGGCGATGCCACGCAGATCGACCTGCCCCGCGGCGCCCAGTCGGGCCTGACCCACGCAGCAAACATACTCGCGGATGTCGAAGGCATCGGCTTCACCTATTTTGCCAACAGGGACGTGGTCCGTCATCCGCTGGTGCAGCGCGTGGTCGAGGCCTATGACAGCCACGATGCGCGCACCACGGCCATCGACAATACCCGCCGATGACCCTCACGCTGGACGTACAGACAGCCTGCTCCGATCCGGCCCCGGAGGAATCCGAGTTACGCCGCTGGATCGACTGCGCCCTTGGCGAAGCAGGCTATACCCGCGACGCCGAGATATCGCTGCGCCTGACGGACGAGAGCGAAATGGCGGCGCTGAATCATCGCTATCGCCAGCGCAATGGCGCCACCAACGTGCTTTCTTTTCCCGCGGATCTGCCGCCAGGTCTTGAACTGCCTCTGCTGGGCGATATCGTCATCTGCGCCCCCGTGGTGCTCCGGGAGGCCTCTGAGCAGGGCAAGCCGGCAAGCAGCCACTGGACGCACATAACCGTCCACGGCTGCCTGCATCTGTTGGGCTACGACCATATTGAAGCGGCAGACGCCGAGATCATGGAGTCGCTGGAGACGCGCATTCTCGCTGCCCTCGGACTGCCCTGTCCCTATACATTTCTCACTGAAAAGGAGCGTTTCGCGTCGTGAGTGACGAGCGCAACAACCAGGATCAGGACGAGCGTTCCTGGCTGAGCAAGATAGGACAGCTGTTCTCTTCGGAGCCCCGCAGCCGCAAGGATCTGGAAGATGTCCTGAGCGTTGCCGCAGATAACGAAGTCATCGATGAGGACGCCCGCAGCATCATCCAGGGCGCCATGCAGGTCGCCGACATGCAGGCCCGGGACATCATGATTCCCCGGGCGCAGATGGTGGTCATCAAGTCAGAGTCAACGCTGGAAGAGATACTGCCGCAGATCATACGCTCGGCGCACTCCCGCTACCCGGTGATCGGTGACAACCCGGATGACATCCTCGGCATCCTGCTGGCCAAGGACCTGCTCCCGCAGATTCTGAAGAAGGATAATGCGGATTTTGACATCCGTGAGCTGCTGCGCCAGACCGTGGTTGTCCCGGAGAGCAAGCGGCTCAACGTTCTGCTGCGCGAATTCCGCGAAAACCGCAACCACATGGCGATCGTCATTGACGAATATGGCGGCGTGGCGGGACTGGTCACTATCGAGGATGTGCTGGAAGAGATTGTCGGCGAAATCGAGGACGAGACTGATATCGAAGAAGACCAGCATATCCGCCGCATCGGCGATGACGAGTTCTTTATCAAGGCACTGACGCCGATCGAAGATTTCAATGATTACTTCAAGACCGACTTCAGCGACGAGGAATTCGACACCATTGGCGGCCTCGTGATTCACGCTTTCGGACACATGCCCGCACGCAACGAAACCACGCGCATTGACGATTTCGAGTTCAAGATCATCAACGCCGACCAGCGCAAGATACACAGCCTGCGCATGCGCCCCATCCGGGACTAGGTCTTGCTCTTGCTGATGCCCCTCGCCGGGGCGCTGCTGACCCTCTCCTTCGCTCCTTTCGGACTGTGGCCAGCGGGCATTGCCGGCTGCGCCCTGTTCGGCTATTTCCTCTGCACCTGCGGCACCGGCGCTGCCATCTGGCGCGGATGGCTGTTCGGCCTGGGGCTGTTCGGGACGGGCGCTTCCTGGGTTTACGTCAGCATCCACGTCTACGGACAGGCGGGTGTCGTGCTGGCGAGCCTGCTAACGGCCGTGTTCTGCGCCGGTCTCGCGCTGCTGCCCGCCCTTTTTGCCGGTCTTTACGTGCGCTGGGTGCGCGGTTTGCCCGGCGGCATGCTGATCGGCTTCCCGGCACTCTGGGTCCTGTTTGAGTGGCTGCGCAGCTGGTTGCTGACCGGCTTCCCATGGCTCTATCTCGGCTACGCGCATATCGACACCTGGATCGCCGGCTGGGCGCCGATCACCGGCGTTTACGGCCTGAGCTTTTTCACCGCACTCACCGCCAGCTGCCTGTTCCTGGCCTGGCGCAGCCGCGGTGCCGCGTCACTCGTGACCTACGCCGGCATCGTCGTCACCCTATGGGTTGGCGGCCTGGTCCTGCGACCGATCGAGTGGGTGGTGCCCGCGAGCGAGGCACCGCTCAGCGTTGCACTGTACCAGCCGAATATTCCCCAGGAGCTGAAATGGGATCGACGCTATTACGACACCATTCTGCAGCAATACGAGCGCGCCGTACGTCCGATGTTCGGCAAGGACATCATGCTCTGGCCGGAATCGGCGATTCCTCGCACTTACGCCAATGCCCGCGACTTTCTTGACCCCATGGCACGCCGTGCCAGCCTGACGGACTCCACCCTGATCACGGGCGTCCCGTCCCGCGATGATAGCGGCGCCTACCGCAACAGCATTGTCGCTATGGGCCTCGGCGAAGGCATGTACCACAAGCAGCGCCTGGTACCGTTTGGCGAGTACGTCCCACTGGAAGGCTGGCTGCGCGGGCTGATCGCCTTCTTCGACATGCCGATGTCCAGCTTCAGCAGCGGCCCGCCCGACCAGCCACCACTGCGCGCTGGCAGTCACCGCGTGGCGCCCTATATCTGCTACGAGATCGTTTATCCTGGCCTGGTGGCCCGGGCCGCCCGCCGTGCCGAACTGCTCGTTACCATCAGCAATGACACCTGGTTTGGGGCCTCCATCGGACCGCTGCAACACCTGCAGATGGCGCGCATGCGCGCGCTCGAAAATGGCCGCTACCTGCTGCGCGGCACCAATAACGGTGTCTCCGCCATCATCGACCACCGCGGCAAGGTCACGGCGCAGACTGAGCAGTTCGTTGAAACCACGCTCACGGGGACGGCGGAAGTCATGCTCGGACACACGCCGTTTACCAGCTTCGGCCCGATGCCCGTCATCATGGCCTGTGCCATTCTGCTGGCCCTGATGGCGCTCGCTTACCTGACCCTGTGGCGCAATGATCACTAGCGCGCGCAAAGCGACGAATGATCGCGACCCCTGTGGATTGGTGATAACATCGCCGCTTTTCAGTGACCTACGGCATGCAAGAGCAATACGATCCGCAAGACCTTGAGCGCAAGGCGCAGATATTCTGGCAGGAAAATGACAGCTTCGCCGCGAGCGACGATTTTACGCGCGAGAAGTTCTACTGCCTGTCCATGTTTCCCTATCCCAGCGGCAAGCTGCACATGGGGCACGTGCGCAACTACACCATTTCAGACGTCATCGCGCGCTATCAGCGCATGCTCGGCAAGAACGTGCTGCATCCCATGGGCTGGGACGCCTTCGGCCTGCCCGCCGAGAACGCGGCTATAGCTAACAGAACGGCGCCGGCAGCATGGACCTACGCCAATATCGACGAGATGCGGCGCCAGCTGCAGGCGCTCGGCTTCAGCTTTGACTGGTCGCGGGAAATCGCCACCTGCCGCCCCGAGTACTACCGCTGGGAGCAGTGGTTCTTCACCCGGCTGTTTGAGAAAGGCCTGGTCTACAAGAAAATGTCCACGGTGAACTGGGACCCTGTTGACCAGACCGTTCTGGCCAACGAGCAGGTTATCGACGGCTGCGGCTGGCGCTCGGGAGCCCCCATTGAGCGCCGCGATATTCCGCAGTGGTTTATCCGCATTACCGCCTATGCCGAGGAGCTCCTCGACGACCTGGAGAAACTCAATCACTGGCCAGAGCAGGTGCGCACCATGCAGCGCAACTGGATCGGCAAGAGCCGCGGCGCCAACCTGCGCTTCGATCTGGCGTCATCCGTTGCCGGCGTCGACACCCTGGAGGTCTACACCACGCGCCCGGATACGCTTATGGGCGCGACCTACCTCAGCCTGGCCGCCAGCCACCCCGTGGCATTGGCGATGGCGGAGGACAACCCGGAACTCGCCACCTTCATCAGTGAGTGCCGCCACGGCTCGGTCGCCGAGGCCGATCTCGCGCAACAGGAAAAGCGCGGCATGGACACTGGCCTGAAGGCCGTGCACCCACTTACCGGCGATCTGCTACCGGTGTGGGTTGCCAACTATGTACTGATGGACTACGGCTCGGGCGCCATCATGGCCGTGCCCGCTCACGACCAGCGTGACTGGGAGTTCGCCACGCGCTATGGCCTGGCCCTGCGTGTCGTGGTCAGCGACGACGACGGCAATGCGCCCGACATCTCGCAGGAGAGCTACAGCGGTCGCGGCCGGCTGATCAACTCCGGCGAGTTTGATGGCCTGGAATTCGAGGCAGCCTTCGATGCTATCGCTTCAGCGCTGGAGGCGCGGGGCGCCGCCGAGGTCACTACCCAGTACCGGCTGCGCGACTGGGGTGTGTCGCGGCAGCGCTACTGGGGCGCTCCGATTCCAATGCTCAATCTGCCGGACGGTGGCGAGATTCCCATCCCGGCGGATCGCCTGCCGGCGCTGCTACCGGAAGACGTGGTGATGGACGGCGTTTCCTCACCCCTGAAATCGGACCCACAGTGGCGTCGCTTCGACCTCGACGGCGTCGCCTGCGAGCGCGAGACCGACACCTTCGATACCTTCATGGAATCGTCCTGGTATTACGCCCGCTTTACCTGCCCCGACTATGAGGATGGCATGCTCGACAGCGAGCGCGCCAACTACTGGCTGCCGGTTGACCAGTACGTCGGCGGTATTGAACATGCCATTTTGCACCTGCTCTACGCGCGGTTTTTCCACAAACTGATGCGCGACGAGGGACTGATCACCTCCAGTGAACCCTTCACGCGATTGCTCACACAGGGCATGGTGCTGAAAGATGGCGCCAAGATGTCCAAGTCCAAGGGCAATACCGTTGATCCGCAGGCCCTCATTGACGCCTACGGCGCCGACACCGTCCGTCTGTTCAGTATGTTTGCCGCACCGCCGGAACAGTCGCTGGAGTGGTCGGACTCGGCCGTTGAAGGCGCCAACCGCTTTCTCAAGCGTCTGTGGCGACTGGTCTCGGGACACGTGGCAGCCGGGCCGGTACCGGCACTGGACGCGGCTGCCCTCAGTGATGCGCAGCGCGAGCTGCGCCGCAAAACGCACGCCACCATTGCCAAGGTCAGCGACGATTACGGTCGCCGACTGACCTTCAATACCGCGATCGCGGCCATCATGGAACTGTGCAACGATATCGGCCGGCTGGATAATGACGGCGACCAGTCCCGCGCCGTCATCCATGAGGCACTGGATGCCGTTGTGCGCATGCTCTGCCCCATCGTCCCGCACCTCTGTCATCATCTGTGGCGCATGATGGGGGGCGATGGCGATGCCATGGTCGCCGCCTGGCCGAGCGTCGATGAAGCCGCGCTGGCGCGCGACAGCATCGACATGGTGGTCCAGGTGAATGGCAAGGTGCGGGCCAGGATGTCCGTGCCCGCAGACATTGACCGCGAGGGCGCAGAGACTGCAGCCCTGGCACAGGAAAACGTCCAGCGGTTTATTGAGGACAGCACCGTGCGCAAGGTCATCGTCGTGCCCGGCAAGCTGGTCAATATTGTGGTGGGTTGAACGTGACTCGCAACCGCCTCGCACGCTGCACACTGACCCTGTTGCTTGCTGCCCTGGCCGGCTGCGGCTTCCAGCTGCGCGGTGGCGCTGGCGGTTCCTCTCTGCCCGACGCCTGGCAGCCCATGCACCTGAATACGCCCAGCCCGAACAGCGAACTCAGCCGGGTGGTACGCACGCGCTTTACCGCCAGCGGCATACGCTGGCTGCCAGCCAGTGAGGCGGCCTACTGGCTCGAGCTGGGCAATGAACGCTTCAACCAGCGCAACCTGTCCATCAACGCCCAGGCGCGGGCGGCAGAATTTGAGCTGACGCTGCGCGCCCGCTTTGCGGTGCGCGACAGCGACGGCAATCTGTTGCTACCACCGGACGACGCCATCGTCACCAAGCAGATGGAGAACGATCCGCGCAATGTGGTCGGCAAGGCGGAGGAAATCCGCATTCTGCGCAGTGAGATGCGCACCGAACTGGCACAGCAGATCATGCGCCGTATTTCCTTTTACGCCGCCAGCGAGCGCTGATGCGTATCTACCCCGAAAAACTCCGGGGGGATCTGCAAAAGCGGCTGCTGCCGGTTTACCTGGTCAGCGGCGACGAGACACTGCTGGTGCAGGAGTGCGCTGACAGCATCCGCGCGGCGGCACGCGAACGCGGCTGCAGCGAGCGCATTGTCATGGATGCCGGACACAACTTTGACTGGCAGGAACTGCTGCAGCATGCCAATAACCTGTCGCTGTTCTCTCAGCAGCAGCTGCTTGAACTGCGCTTGCCGGACGCAAAACCGGGCAGCGAGGGCAGCAAAGCGCTGTGTCGGTACCTCGATCACCCCTCACCCGATAACACTCTTCTGATCGTCGCCGGCAAGCTGGATCGCACCGCCGCCAACAGCAAGTGGTTCCGCGCCATCGACAGCGCCGGAGCCACGTTGAGCCTGTGGCCGGTAAGCGCCGGTGAGCTACCGCGCTGGCTGCAGCAGCGCGCAGCAACGGCCGGCCTGACCCTGACTCCCGAGGCGGCGGCACTACTGGCAGAACGTACCGAGGGCAACCTGCTGGCCGGTGCGCAGGAAATCGAGAAGCTTGCCCTGCTCGGCGAAAATACACGTATCGATATCGACAGCGTCACCAATAACGTTCTCAGCAGCGCGCGCTTTGGCGTGTTCAGCATGGTGGATACGGCTCTGGCAGGCGACGCTCGCGGTGCCCTGCGCATGTTGCAGGGCCTGCGGGCCGAGGGCGTGGAGCTGGCGGTCATGTTGTGGGTGCTGGCCCGGGAACTACGCCTGCTGCAGGCCCTGGTAGAAGACTGCGCGCAGGGCATGCGGCCACAGCAGGCCCTGCAGCAGCACCGGGTATGGAAATCGCGCCTGCCGGCAGTCGGCGCCGCTCTGGAGCGGCATGACCGCGGCAGCATGCCGCGGATTCTTCAGCTGGCACTGCAGGCGGACGCGGCTGCCAAGGGCTATGGTCCGGGCGATGCCTGGCAACACCTCGAAACACTGCTGCTGGCAATCGCGCGGCGTACCGTCCTGCATCCGGCGCTGTAACACCGCCAATCAACCTGTCGTTTTTTCAGGCAGGCGGAAAATCATCGCACTTGCGCTTCTACACAACCGACGATACTGTATATCCATACAGTCATTGCAGACGGTCATCGTGAGGAGAGCCACCATGAACAGCGTACTCGAGCAGGTCATGCGCCGCCAGGACACCTGGGTCGGCCGTGCCGAACAATTCACTCCCGCCCGCGCGGCGGCCAATAGTGACAGACACGGTCGCGAACACCTGTCTACCGGCTATAGCACGCTGGATAACGCACTTCGCGGACAGGGCTGGCCCCTTGGCAACAACATTGAACTGCTCAGCGATGCCTCGGGCATGGGTGCCATGGGCCTGTTCCTGCCCGCCATGGCCAGTCTCAGCGCGCAACAGCGACAGTGGCTGGTCTTCATTGCGCCGCCTTTCATTCCCTATGCCCCACTGCTGGAAGCCCGTGGTATCGATACCCGACAGGTGCTGCTGGTGCATCCGCGCAGTCGCGAGGATCTCCTCTGGAGCACCGAGCAGGCGCTGCGTAGTCGCACCTGCAGCGCCGTATTCAGCTGGCTGGGCAATACTGACTATCGCTACAGCGAACTGCGCAAGCTGCAGTTGGCAGCCACCAGCCGCAACAGCCTATCGGTATTGTTCCGTGCCGCACAAACGGGCCAGCAGCATGCGCCCGCCGCCCTGCGTCTGCAGATGACAGCATACCGCCAGGTGCAGCTGCTGAAGCAGCGCGGCGGCAAGCAGGGGCTGACGGTCGAACTGCCTGTGGCGGACGATATTCCCGGTCAACCGCAGCTCTGGGAACTGCCTGCCAGCCCGGCAGCGACAGCCCCTGTGGCCGCACCGGCAGCACGTTGACTCCGCCAGACAACATGCTGCACGGGGGCGCTGCGCCCTCCGGGGTAGCAGACACCTGACTTTCTCGTTATAACGGAGATGGATATCCACAAGGAGTTGAACATGCAGGATCTGCCACACCATTATCAAGCGAGCGCCAATGGTGCTGATACCGGCATCATCACGCTGAGCGCAACCCATGTCCCCGATATCAGCAGCGCGGCACCCGCTGAATTTGGTGGGCCCGGTGATCAGTGGTCCCCGGAATCGCTGCTTGTTGCTGCGGTCGCCGACTGTTTCATATTGACCTTTCGCGCTATCGCCCGCGCCTCAAAGCTGGAGTGGAGCCAGCTGGAGTGCAACGCCGAGGGCACGCTGGATCGCGTAGAGCGCGTCACACGCTTCACCGCCGTACACATTACAGCCACACTGACAGTGCCAGAAGACACCGATCCGGAAAAGGCAGAAAAACTGCTCCACAAGGCAGAGGAGAACTGCCTGATCACCAATTCACTGAACGTCGAACCGCAGCTGACAACCCACGTCCATCACAGTCGCTGAGGTCATCGTATGGACGCGTGGCTGACCGACTACGGGGTCACTATCGGCGTTGGCGGACTGATACTGTTCATGGTCTTTATCGTCTGGGATCTTGCCCGCCGCAGTAATGCGGGCAAGTTCGGCACGCTGATTCTGTTTATCGCCCTGGGGATGGGCATCCTGGGCTTTCTGATCAAGGGTGTCATTACCTACCTGATGGAGAGCGGCGGCATCTAGTGAACTGCTAGCCCGCCTGCCTCTCGATCATCGCATCGATCTTCTTCTCAAGAATGGACAGGGGCACCGGCCCGTCCTTGAGAACTTCATCGTGGAAATCGCGGATATCAAAATTCTCGCCAAGGGCGACACGGGCTTTCTCGCGCATCTCCATGATCTTCAGCTTGCCAATCAGATAGGCCGTTGCCTGTCCGGGCATGGCAATATAGCGTTCAATTGCCCGGGTGGAATCACCTAGTGAGTTCGGTGTGTTTTCCACCAGGTAATCGATGGCCTCCTCGCGGGTCCAGCGCTTGCTGTGTATGCCGGTGTCGACCACCAGTCGACAGGCACGCCACAGCTCCATGGCCAGGCGACCAAAGTCTGAATAGGGGTCCTCATAAAAGCCCATATCCTTGGCCAGCTCCTCGGTATACAGCCCCCAACCTTCGGTGAAAGCAGTAAAACTCGCATATTTCTGGAACTCGGGAATATCGTCCAGCGTCACGGTAATCGCGCGCTGCATGTGATGTCCCGGCACGCCCTCGTGGAAGGCCAGCGCTTCTAGCTGGTATGTCGGCATATCCGCCATATCGTACAGGTTGGCGTAATAAATACCCGGACGCGAGGCGTCCTTCGGGGGTGCCTGATAGAACGCCTTGCCGGCGGAACGCTCGCGGAAGGCCTCTACGCGCTTGACCACCAGCTCGGCCTCCGGGAGCAGGCCAAAATAGTCCGGCAGGCGCTCACCCATGGCGTCGATCGCCGCGCGAGCCTCTGTCAGATAGGCCTCGCGGCCGGCCTCCGTATTCGGATAGTAGAAGCGTTCATCCTCGCGCATGAAATCGAAGAACGCCGGCAGATCGCCTTCAAAACCCACCGTCTGCATGATCGCGCGCATCTCGCCGTGAATGCGTTCAACCTCGTTGAGGCCAATGATATGGATCTCATCGGCACTCAGATCCGTTGTGGTAAACCAGCGCAGGCGCTGGGCATAGAACGCGTCACCGTCCGGGAATTTCCACACGCCGTCGTATTCCGAAGCCTCCTGTGCCTGCTGGGCAATCGCCGCAATCAGCCGCTGGTAGGCCGGCTTGACCACGTTTACAAGGACGGTTTCCGCCTCATCCAGAAGCGCCTGCCGCATCTGGTCATCAATATCCAGCGCTGCCACCTTGGTCTTGAAGTCCTCCCACAGAGTGGAGTCCATGCCGCTGTCATCGTAAGGAGCCCCGACGATAACGTTCTGCGCCGATTCCAGCATCTTCGGATACTGCCAGTCTGCCAGCAGCAGGCCTTTCTCGGTGCGAATAGCCATTTGCGAGATAACCTGGTCGAAATAGGTCGCCACGTTACGCAGCCGGCCGATATAGTCCTCGGCATCCTGACGGCCTGCAATACGATGAATGTTGATCAGCGTACTGGGAACCGCAGTGTGCGGCCCTCGGAACTGATGGATCACGTAGTGGTGATGGCGGAATTCGTCGCTGGCAATCTGTCGCTCCAGATTCAGCTTGTACAGATCATAGGAAAGCCGCTCGCTGGGGCTCAGGCTGTCACGATCAAACTGCTCCAGCTGCTGCAGGCGCGCCTGATTCAGCTGACGGGTCTCCTGCTGAAAGGACTGCGAAACCGGGTTCCACTTGTCGTTGTTGGTCTTGATACCACGATAAGTTGCCGTGAGCGGATAACGCTCCATATCCGTGGCGTAGGCTTCCTCAAGAAACTCACGAAAGCTGACCGGAGCCTCCTGCTCGCTGATCGGGCTCGCACTGCCGGTCGTTTCCGTGATTGACGTCTCCGGCGCGGCATTATCGGCCTTGTCAGAGCAGGCGATCAGACCAAAAGTGGATGCCAGCGCCAGCGCCAGCGCACGGTTGCGTCGATGTTTCAAGATAACTTCCTTCAGCATAAACAACGAAGCGGATAATGGCGTAACGACCGACAAAATGCCAATGCTGCGGTGTAGACGGGACAGTCTGCGATCATGGATACTGTTCATCCATACAGTAGTGGTCTGTCATGCTCTGGTTGTGCCTACGATTCAACCGGCTTACTCTGCAGTGCCTGAGCCGGGATGACGATGCCCCACGGGCCGTGGTGGCGCGGCAGCGATTGTTGTGCCTGAATGACAGCGCAGCCGCCTGTGGCCTGCAGCCGGGAATGGGCATCGCCACGGCGAGGACTCTCTGTGGCGAGCAGGGCCTGCAGCTTCTGGAGCGCGACCCCGCGGCCGAGGCCCGCTGCCTGCAGGAGCTGTGCTGCTGGGCTTACGGCATCACGCCGACTCTCTACCCCTGGCGCGGCGACTGCCTGCTGCTTGAGATAGGTGGCAGCCTGCGTCTGTTCGGCGGCCTGCAAAGCCTCTTGCGCCAGGTCGATCGCGAACTCGAGCAGCGCCGCTACCATGTCGAAAGCGGCATTGCGGCCACTCCGAAGGCTGCCTGGCTACTCACCTTTGCTCCGACCGACACCGCCCTCGATCCGGGCACTGCTCTGGAGGTGCGGCTGGGATCGCTTCCGCTGTCCCTGCTGGCCCCCCTGGCACCGGGCATTGACGCCCTTGAGCGGGCGGGATTGCGCACGCTGGGCGACCTTCTGGATTTGCCGGCATCCGCACTCGGCAAACGCTGCGGTCAACGTCTGATCTCTCTGCTGGGACAGATAACCGGGCGCGTTCACGACCGCGAGGCGGATTTCCGCCCGCCATCAACCTTCAGTGACAGCTACCTGTTCGGCTACGACATCGGCAATCTGCAGGAAATGCAGCCTGCTATCGCGCTACTGCTGCAGTCACTGCAGCATTTTCTGCACAACACGCAGCAGCAGACGCGGGAAATTCACTGGCACTTCATCAGCGCAGACCGCAGGCGGCAATCGCTGTCCGTCCGCGCCAGTGAGGGCATGATCAGCGCCAGACACTGGCATCTGCTGACCACGGCTCGCATAGAGGGCCAGACCTTGATCGACGGCGTGGAGACCATCGTGCTGGATAGTCCACAGCTGGAGTGCGCAACCCAGGCCAGCGCCGACCTGTTCGGCCGCGCCGACGACGAGCCGCTCGAGAGCCTGCCGGACCGACTGCGCAATCGCCTGGGCATGCCGGCGGTGCAGCATGTTGCGCCGCGCAGCGAGCATCTACCGGAATTCGCCGTACAGTGCACAGCCGAGCTCAGCACGATGCGGCACAAGAGCCACGCCCATGCATCCCAGCGACCCTTCTGGCTGCTGCCACAGCCGCAGCCCGCGCGCCAGCAGGATTCACAGACGCTTTACTGGAACGGCCTGCTGACGCTGGTCTGCGGTCCGGAGCGCATCGAGGACGGCTGGTGGCATCGCCCCGCCAGTCGCGACTATTTCGTGGCAAAAAATGCCCTCGGCGAGGCGTTCTGGGTGTTTTTTGACCGGATTGAGCGGCAGTGGTTTGTCCACGGCATATTCGACTGACGCAAAATCAGGCACAACCCCCTGTTTTTCATGAAGTAAATAAACCAGCAAACCAGGCAGCGGCAAACCGGCGTTTATGAATTTATTGTGACAGTCAGGTTACAGTCTGGCTTTTCCGGGGGCGCCAGCTTACTATCGAATCGTTCCTAGCATTTTTTTGTGACAGGAATGTGACAACCCTGTGAATATTGGCGCTAGCGGCAACACGAGGTCATGCCACCAGCACCAGACTTCCACAGCTCCCAGCGACGGGAGTTTTATCGCCGGGAGGCGAAGGAGACTAATCATGAAAACAGGCTTCAGCATTATTGCATCCGCACTCGCGCTGGCTCTCACAGCACAGGCGCACGCAGAAATCACCCAGGACTGTATTCTGGAAGGCACTGTTAAACAGACCCGTACCGCTTCCGGTAGCGAAAAGGTGCGCCTGGTGTTCCGCACCGCCGAACGCGGCGAAGAAGCCCCCTGCCGTATGTCACGCGCAGAGCGCAGCCGCCGGATACAGTTCAAAGTCCCGAGCGACAGCGACATTGTCGAGGCGCCGCATGGCGCAAAGGTGAAATACCGCTACACCGAGGACGTTGACGGCAGGCGTCAGTGGCGGCTGATTGATCGCAGCGATGAGATGCGCCTGTAGAAAAGGAAAGCATCATTATCTGCGGGGTGTCTGAGAGCCCGCAGAATCACGTTTGCGCCCGGTGCGTTACTCCCGGGCCACGCGCGACTGATCTACCCACACCAGGTCTTCCGTCGCAAAGCCCAGCGCTTCAGCCTGGCGCACGAAATCGGCCTTGACGCTATCGTCGACGGAGGGCGAGCGCGCCAGCAACCACAGATAGGAATGGTTGTAACCGGACACGAACGCGGTGTCGTAATTGCTCCGATCCAGGTCGAATACCACGTAAGAGCCGTAGAACGGGCCAAAAAACGATACCTTGAGATGGGCAACGCTATCATCTTCAACGAAATACGCCTTGCCTACCGCCTCACGCCACTCACCATCCTCGGTATCGAAACCACGATTGACTACCTTGATACCGCCATCGTCGCGAACACTGTACGTTGCGTTGACTGCCTCCAGGCCCCGCTCGAAACTGTGATCCAACCGCGCTATCTCGTACCAACGCCCGAGGTAGCGATCTGCCTCGAAGTTACGGACCGGCTCAACGCCGTCGGGCATGCCGAGGCATCCCGATAGCGACAGAAACGCCGCGAGCAGGATAAGCCGTTTTAATTGCCGCATGTATTTTCATCCCTCATGTGCCGCTGCGCCCATCGCGCGCGGGCCGTTCAATCGATACGTTCAACGCTGGTTTCCTGCCGGTTGCAGTTAACCGGCGCGCCGAACTGGTTGTAAAGCGCCACATCCGCGGCATCGCGCCCATAGCCGATTACCACGTAGCCACGGCGCAGATTCTCCTGAGTCGCGTCAAAGGTATACCAGCGTCCTCCCACATAGGCCTCGAACCAGGCGTGCATGTCCATTGGCTGCAGATCGTGCAGATAGCCCACCACAATCCGGGCGGGGATACTGAGACTGCGACACAGGGCAATGCCCAGGTGCGTGAGGTCACGACAGACACCGGACTGACGCTGGTTGACCTCGACCGCCGATTCGGGGAACTCGCTGCTGCCGGGCAGATAGCGGATACGCTCGCGGAGCCAGGATTCGATGGCCGCCACCTGATTGTAACCGGGTTGCTGACCCGCCGTGATCTCGCTTGCCATGGTATGGAAGCGATCCGACTCGCAGTACCGGCTGGGGAGCAGATAGGTCAGCGCCGAATCCGGCAGGTGCTGGACCTCGATAAATGGCGCACCATGCCCGCGACCCGAGTTGTCCGCCGTCATCACCTCCGCCGAGGCATAGAGCGCAAACTCACCCGGCGGCGCTACCAGACGCAGGCACAGGTTGCCAAAGGTGTCGATGAATTCCGAAGCTGGCATCGTCGGCGACAGCCGACACTCCTCCTGCGCGACCCACTGGTCGGGGCCGCGATAGGGTCGCAGCATGAGCACGAAGGGCGTGGGCTCCACAATGGTGAATTCCAGCTCACAGCGAGTCCTGAGCCACATAATCAGGGCTCTATCACGACACGGCCCACACGATTGCTGCTGCTCTGGTGAATCAGCAGCTCGCCGGCCGCCGTCACCCACATGTGCCGTATGATGCCGACGCCCGAGGGAATGGCCCAGCTCTGGAACTGCTCGGTCGCCGGATCGAAACGCACCAGCGTATCCGGGCGCATACCGGACTCGTTGTACCAGACCACATCGTCGATCACTGCCAGCGCATAAGGGTGCGAGTCAGGACCGCTCGGCGATGGCCACTCCCGGATACTGCCGGTGGCGGGATCGAGTCGGCCGATGCGGCCCAGGCTGGAGTTCACGAACCAGACATGCCCCTGGCTGTCGAGGTCAAGCCGGCGCACGCGCGACGCGGGATCCGGCAATTCGAAATAGCTCACCTCCATGCTGTCCGGCGCCATGGCACCAATGCTGTTGGTGCCGTTATACGCGATCCACAGCTGACCGTCGGGCCCCACGCGTATGCCATAAGGCCGCTGCCGTGTCTCCACCTCGCGGATATCGCCCGTGTCAGGGTTAAGGCGTCCAAGCCGCCCCGCGTGCTGCGCGGTAAAGTAAAGCTGTCCGTTGGGATGAAAAACGCCGGTATGGGGATCCTGCGCCTGGGTGGCGTATTCCTTTATCAGCCCAGTCTCTGGATCGAGACGACCGATGGTGGCGTTGCCGTTGCCGAGGTACCAGATATGCCCGTCGCTGTCGGGCACGATACTGTGGGGTCGTGCCGCCGGTGGCAGGTGGTATTCCGCCATGTTACCGCTTTCGGGATCCAGTCGTCCCACCAGGCTGGCCCACATGCCTGTCCACCAGATCATGCCGTCCGGGGTTTCTGCGGGATCGCGCGAGCGCTGACCCAGCGTTGGCACCCGCCACTCATCGATGCGGATACGGGTATCACCGTCGACCAGCGTGGGGCGGCGGCTCTTGTCGGGCTCGATCGCTTGCGCCAGGTACGACGCAAGTGTCTCTGCCTGCGGATCGGCGAGATCCACCATGCTGTCGATCAGTGCCCGCCATTCCGTCGCAGAGGCAAAACCCGCAGAGCGGGTGATGACGCTGACACTGTGGCATCCGCTGCATACCGCTTCCACCAGGTTTTTCTCATCCCCCTCGGGAAGCGATGATATCTCGCGTGCGGCAGCAGCGGGCAGCGTCATCGCCGCCAGCAGACACAGTACCACCCAATCATGTAACCAGCGCGGCATCGCGATGCTCCTTTAGCATTCTGCGGTCAGAGTCAGCATAACGCATGTCTGCGCCAATGTGCGCGACGTGTGGACACCTTGCGCCACTCACGCTACCCGTGATGCCGGTGTCTCACAGCACCAATCGACGTCGCATAGTTGTATTATGCGGCCCTGCGCGCCATCCTGCGCGCTGCCCCCTGCGAGGTCCGGTATGTCTGTTCCTGTCATTCTCAATCTGATCGCCTTTGCCGGCATTATTGTTGCGCTGGCGCGCCTGCGTGGACCTCGAATCACCCTGTCCCGGCGCATCCTCGCAGGACTGGTCGCCGGTGTGCTTTTCGGCCTTGCCCTGCAGCTCGTCTATGCCGGGCGAGCGGAGATCATCGATGACACGCTGGTGTGGACCGGCGTTATCGGCAGCAGCTACATCAATCTGCTGCGCATGATCATCACGCCGCTGGTGCTGGTGATGATGATTGCCGCCGTGGTGCGCATGCAGGATGTCGCGGCGCTTGGCCGGATTGGCGGCATGGTCATTGGCATTCTGATCGGTACCACCATGATTGCCGCGCTGGTGGGCATCAGCGTCACCCGCCTGTTTGGTCTTTCCGCCGAGAGCCTCACGCGCGGCGCGCGGGAGATGGAGAGCGCACGTGATCTCAGCAGCCAGTATGCGGAGCTCGGCGACCTGGGACTCGCTGACATGCTGGTGCGCTTCATTCCATCCAACGTATTCCTCGACCTGACCGAGGCACGGCCGACCTCGATTATCGGCGTGGTGATTTTCGGCATTCTGTTCGGTATCGCTGCCCTGGGTGTCTCCCGAGAACATCCACAGCGAGGCCGCGCTATCCGCGAGTTCATCGACACGGCCCAGGCCATCGTCATGAAGCTGGTACAGATGATCATGGCGCTAACGCCCTACGGTATATTAGCGCTGATCACGCGGGTGGTGGCGGGCTCCGACGCCTCGGACATCCTCAACCTGCTGGGCTTCATTGCAGCGTCGTACCTGGCCATCGCGATCATGTTCGGCGTCCACGCAACTCTGCTGCTTCTGAGCGGTAACAACGTGGTTCACTATATCAAGCAGGTATGGCCGGTGCTGACCTTCGCCTTCACCTCACGCAGCTCCGCCGCCAGCATTCCGCTCAGCGTGGAAACCCAGATCGATGCGCTGAACGTACCGCCGCCGATCGCGAATCTGGCGGCCAGCTTTGGCGCCACGATCGGGCAGAATGGCTGCGCCGGTATTTACCCGGCCATGCTGGCCACCATGGTAGCACCGAGCATGGGCGTCAATCCGATAGACCCTTCCTTTATTGCGGGCCTGGTAGGCATCATTGCGATCAGTTCCTTTGGCGTTGCGGGGGTTGGCGGCGGCGCCACCTTTGCGGCGTTTATTGTTCTTCCGGCCATGGGCTTTCCGGTGACGGTGGCGGCGCTGCTGATATCGATCGAGCCGCTGATCGACATGGCGCGAACCTCACTGAACGTGAACGGCTCCATCACCGCCGGGGTCCTGACCGGCCGCTACCTCGGCGATCCGGGGGCGGAGCCATCTCCTACCGGGTAACCGACCGACCCGGACCACGGCTGCAAGGCCCCTGCGCCGGAACTGACAATACGTTCACATAGGCGTCAGAGCCCGCGACGATGCTTTATACTCGGCCTTTTTTTGGGGCCAACACACCATGGACAACAGCAAAAACCGGGAAGCCGCACGCCAGGCCGCCCTCCACTACCACGCACACCCCAAGCCAGGGAAGCTGGAAATCCGGGCCACCAAGCCGCTGGCCAACGGCCAGGACCTCGCTCGCGCCTACTCGCCAGGGGTGGCGGAAGCCTGCATCGAAATCCAGAAAGATCCACAGCGCGCCGCCGACTACACTGCGCGCGGCAATCTCGTCGCGGTTGTCAGCAACGGCAGTGCGGTGCTTGGCCTTGGCAATATCGGGCCGCTGGCGGCCAAGCCGGTGATGGAAGGCAAGGCGGTCCTGTTCAAGAAGTTTGCCAATATCGACTGCTTTGACCTCGAACTGAATGAGTCTGACCCGGAGAAACTAGCCAACATCATCTGCTCGCTGGAGCCATCATTCGGTGCCATCAACCTGGAGGACATCAAGGCGCCGGACTGCTTCATCGTCGAGAAGCTCTGCCGCGAGCGTATGAACATCCCGGTCTTCCATGATGACCAGCACGGCACCGCCATCGTGGTCGGCGCGGCGGCCACCAATGCCCTGATGCTGGCCGGCAAGCGCTTCGAGGACATCAAGGTCGTCTCCGCCGGCGGTGGCGCGGCCGGCATCGCCTGCCTGAATATGCTCGTCAAGCTGGGTGTGCGCCGTGACAATATCTGGCTTTGCGATATTCACGGACTGGTCCACACGGGTCGCACAGAGGACATGAACCCGCAAAAAGCCGCTTTTGCGCAGGACAGCAACCGAAGCGGCCTCAATGACGTGATCGAAGACGCGGATTTTTTCCTGGGTCTGTCCGGACCGGGTGCGCTGAATGCAGACATGGTGAAAAAGATGGCGCCGCGACCCATAGTCTTCGCGCTGGCCAACCCCAACCCGGAGATCATGCCTGATGAGGTGCGCACAGTCGCCCCTGACGCCATCATTGCCACCGGCCGTTCGGACTACCCGAACCAGGTCAACAACGTGCTCTGTTTTCCGTTCATCTTTCGTGGCGCGCTGGATGTGGGTGCGACGGAAATCAACGACGCCATGCAGATCGGCTGTATAGAGGGAATCGCGGCACTGGCGCGGGCGACTACCAGCGCCGAGGCCGCCGCCGCTTACCAGGGCGAACAGCTGGTGTTCGGGCCCGACTACCTCATTCCCAAGCCCTTCGACCCAAGGCTGATGGGTGTGGTGGCAACTGCCGTGGCGAAAGCGGCCATCGAGTCGGGCGTCGCGACGCGTCCGGTAGACGATTTTGCCGCCTACAAGGCACGCCTTGACGGCTCCGTATTCCGGTCGGCACTGCTGATGCGGCCGGTGTTTGCCGCTGCCGCACAGTCGCAGCGCCGTATCGTGTTTGCCGAGGGGGAAGATGAGCGCGTGCTGCGCACCGCCCAGGCGATTGTTGAGGAGATGACCGACCGCCCGATTCTCATCGGTCGCCCCGACGTTATCGCCAGCCAGAGCGAGCGCGCGGGCCTGACCATTCGACCTGGGGAACATTATGATATCGTCAACCCGGCGGATGATGCCCGCTATCGGGATTACTGGGAGACCTACCTCAAGCTCATGGCCCGACGCGGCGTTACGCCCGACCTGGCGCGGGTGATCATGCGCACCAACACCACCGCTATCGCCGCAATCATGGTACACAGGGGTGATGCCGACAGCCTGGTTTGCGGCACGTTCGGCCAGTACCTCTGGCACCTGAACTATGTCAGCCAGGTGCTCGCCCGCGATGGGCGCAAGCCGCTCGGCGCGCTGTCACTGATGATTATGGAAGACGAGCCGCTGTTCATCGCCGATACCCATGTACATCCAGAGCCCACCCCCGAGCAGATCATGGAAACCGTGATGGGGGCGGCGCAGCACGTACGGCGCTTCGGCCTGACACCAAACATTGCCCTATGCTCGCACTCTCAGTTCGGCAATCTGGATATCGACACCGGCCGTCGCATGCGCAGGGCCCTGGAACTGCTGGCACTGCGCGAGCCCGACTTCGACTACGAGGGCGAAATGCACGCTGACAGCGCCCTGGATCCGGCACTGCGCCGACGCATTTTCCCGGACTCGCGACTGGAAGGGCCAGCGAACGTACTGGTTTTTGCCAACAGCGATGCCGCCTCAGGCGTGCGCAATATTCTCAAGATGCGTGCTGGTGCGCTCGAGGTCGGCCCCATACTGATGGGCATGAATAATCGCGCACACATTGTCACGCCATCCATCACCGCACGTGGACTGCTGAATATTTCTGCGCTCGCCGGAACGGACTCCGCACACTACGGTGGCTGAGGTGCGCGTCGAGTCCGCCGTCGATTGGCCTTCTACAGCACGTAGAGACGCAGCGGCATCCAGATGCCCATCCCCATCATGATGAGGTTTTCGGTAAGGGAGACAAATCCCAGCGGCACGTTGCTGTCGCCGCCGACGCAGGCACACTTGAGTTCGCGGCGATCCACGTATACCGCCTTGAACACCGATACCGCGCCCACAGTGCCGATAAACAGGGCGACAGGCGCCGCCAGCCAGATCAGGGCCCCCGCCAGCATGAGGATACCGGCCAGGGTTTCCGCGTAGGGGTAGACATAGCCATAACGCACCTGCCGCTGCGCCAGCAGATCGTAGTTCAGAAACATGGTGCTGAAGCTCTCAATGTCCTTGAGTTTCTGCAGGCCCAGCAGGGTCATGGCGATTGCGATGGCGTACTCTGCGAGGAAGGGGCCCGCGAGCGTTCCCCATACCTGATTGTGCATTGCTACACCCATGGCGAGCGCCGTAGCGAAAAGGACAATGACCGGGGCATAGGTGGTCTCGTCGCTGTCCGGGACATTCAGTCCAAGGTGCTCGCGCAATGCCTCATAGCCGCCAATCCGCTCGTTGGCTATGAAGACCTGCGGCGTGGTATCCACGCCCTGCTCAGACTTGAACGTATCGATTTCCTCACGCGACGTCAGCGGGTGGTCATCGACCTGGTAGCCCTCTCGCTTGAGAAGATCGAGGGTCTTGAGTCCAAAAGGACAGACGTGTTCGCTGGTCTGCATGCGATACAGATGAGCTTCGCGCGTGTTGGCTGCGTTACTGGTACCGTTCATATTGCCCTCCGCAAACATATCGGATAGGCAGACACCGTATCACACAGGGCAGGCCTGATTGAGGGGCTCGCCACGCCGCGCAGGGAACGCCAGTAACAGCGCAAGCATGAGCAGCGTCACGTTGACGCCAAGCACCGCGGGTGCGGCAATCGCATACACGCCAAACCGCCACACATGCAGAGCAACGGCAACCACCAGGACAGCCGCGGTCAGCCTCTGCAGAAACCTGCGGCTGCACTGCGGGTCGTCGACACGCTGCGCCAGCGCCATGCTACCCAGCATGACAAACCAGAACAGCGCCGTGGGATTGAGCACCGATGCGACACTTCCCAGTGCCGGAACCGCCATTGCCAATGGTGCGCCCCAGACAATGGCGACCCAGACATTATTGAGCGCGTCCCGGTTTTTGCGTCGGTGCAGCCAGACATTGACACCGCTTACCGCCACCACGCTCAGAGCAAGGCCCAGCCCTGCATAGAGAAACAGCACACCCACGCCACCGAACTGACCAAAATGCAGCCGGTAGGTGGCGAAAATGGCCTGCTGCCCCGCCGGACCATCGGTGTATCCGGCCTTACCAAGATAATTGCCCGACGTGTCGAACCGGTATTGCTCGCCGTAAATCAGGCGGTCATGATGACGACCGCCAATGATTATGTACTGTTCCGGCGTATTGACATCTTCTATAGCGATATAGAAGGGTTCAGCCGCCGGCGCCACCTCCGCCAGCCTGTGCAGCGCCGAGCCCACCGCCGCCGGCGCGATCGGCTGTTCCAGGGCCGGCGGCGCACCGTGAATGGCAGCGATAGCGGCATCGCGATCGCCACCGAAAAAGACGCCAGCGATCAGCGTGGTCATCAGGGCGGCAATACCAAAGTAGGCACCCGTCACCCCGATCATCAGATGAAAAGGTGTCGCCCATACGCCGAGCCGGTTGTGCAGGTCTACCTGCTCCAGGCGCAGCGAGCCACCCCGCCGCCAGCGGAACGCATCGCGGATCAGCCCGGGATGGGACAGGAACCCGGACAGGATGAGCGCGCACAGTATTGCGCCAAAACCGCTGACGAGGACCAGACCCACCTTGTGTGGCAGATGCAGATGCAGGTGGAGGTCGGTGAGCATATCGGACCAGGGGCGATCAATGTCGCCGGCGCGGCTGCCATCTTCATTCAGGAACCAGGCGCCAGCCGTTGAGACAGCGTAGGACCGCGGTGCGTCCCGCTGCGGCAGCATCAGCAGGGCATCACCGCTGATATCCGGGGCAGCGGCAAGCATGTCGCGGTAGGCCCGGTCCAGCGATGCCGCAGGCATCTGCTCGAACTCGGGCACGGCGGGCTGCTCCCAACGCATCAGGAAGTAACTGAATACCACCACCGCGCCGGAGAGACAGATAAGATAGAGCAGAGCGCCACTGAACAGGCCCAGCCACCCGTGGGACGCCAGGCTGCGCTTGACCAGGGTCCGGGAGAGGAGATTTCTCACCGTGCCGACACCCAAAGCCATGCGGCACTGGCCGCGACCAGCAATGCCAGCACCAGCAGCGGTCGCAAAGGCTCCCTGTCTGCGCACACCCAGTACGCAGCGCCCCCCCACAGCAGGGGCACGGCGAGTATTGCCAGCGACAGCCGGTTGGCCCACTGCCAGGGCAGGACAGACGCAAGAACGAGAGCTACGCCAGCCGCCGCCGCGCCGGCCAGCGGCAAAACACCGACGCTGCGCAGCAGCTGCCGGCCAGAGACCGCCAGACCAGGTACCGTAATGGCCGCTGACGGCATGGATTGCTCACGCTCAGGCCGCCTGTCGGCATTCAGAACAACGAATATCCACGCCAGCGGGCCAACACCCAGCAGCCAGAGGCTGACTCCGATTTCTGCACCCTCTGCCGCGGTCCACAGGGGAAGTGCCACCAGCAGCAGACAGGCAAAACCAAGCGCCGTCAGCATCGCGCCACGCCGCAGACCAGACATCCGCCAGGTCGTGTACACCAGGCCCATCCCTGCGAGCGAGGTCAGAATCGCGGTGACCATCCAGGCCATCAGAAGTCGATGGAAGCCGAAATAAGGAGCGTCCTGGGCTCGGCGAGCACCAGGTAATTCGAACCGGGGAAGCCTCCGACCGATGCCCAGTAATCACTGTCACCCACGTTCTGCAGACGCGCGCGCAGGCTGACATCGCGCGTGGCGATACGTGTCCGAAAGCGCGCGCCGAGATCGACGCGGGTCCAGGACGAGACGCTCACCGTGTTGGCCTCGTTGGCATACTGCGAATCGGTATACAGCCCGCGCGCCTCCAGCGTCAGGCCGGGCACGGCGCTGGGGTCCCATTCAACGTTGAGATTGACCTGGGCTTCGGGTGTACCGATGACCGAATTACCATCAAGCAGTCCTCCCTGGGTATCGGCAAGCTCGGCCTCAAGCAGAGTAACGCCTCCCAGCACGCGCAGATTTTCCCTGAGGGCACCAAAAAACGTCAGCTCGATGCCTCGGTTTTCCTGCTCTCCGAACGTCGAGAACACGCCATCCTCGACATAACTGCGTGGGCGGCTGGTGGTGAATGCCGAGAGAGAGCCGCCCAGCCCATTGCTATCATACTTGAGGCCGACTTCTGTCTGCCTGGCCCGGTAGGGATCGAACACCTCGCCGGCATTGCTTACCGGCACGCCGCCACTGCTGCTGGGCGCGATGTCGCCGGGCAGGAGGCCTTCGATATAGTTGGCGTACAGGGACAGAGAGTCGCCAGGCTGGAACACCAGACCCGCAACCGGGGTCACACGTGACTCGTCGTAGCTGGACAACTGCTCGCCGCTGGTGAAATCGTAGGACCGCACGTCAATCGTCTGGTGACGCGCGCCCAGCGTCAGAAGTAGCTGCCCCTCGAGAAAAGACAGCGTGTCGGCAATCGCGACGCTGCGCGTCTCGGTTTTCTCCGTTACCAGTGGCGCGTTCAGATCACCACCAAGGAAGAAATCGGCTGCCGGCGGCAGCACCGCAACCGGCTGGTAGAGATCGCCGGCAAAACCGGCAAAGCTTGAGAAGGCGAAGGCGTTGGCCGACTCCAGAGAGAAGGCCGACGCGGAAATCGTAAGATCGTGCCCGATGTTGCCCGTCGCGAAAAGCGTATTGAAACCCATGTCGCCCGAGAGCACGTCGTCTTCGCGGGCGTTATCGAAGCGGAAAGCGCTGGTTGCGCCGCTGGCATCCGCGTTCGGGTTGCTGAGGACATTTTCCTCTTCACCGTCGCGCAAGCCCGCCGCCAGCCATACCCGGGAGCGCTCGCCGATATCGTATTCCGCCCGCGCCACCGCAAACAGCTGCCGCTCATCCGTGTACGTCCACGGCTGGGCAAAGTTGCTCGAGGCATCTGGCGCATCCGGGATGCTCCCCAGTGGGGTCACGCTGGGTCGTGGCTCATCGATACGATGATCCTGATAGCCTACATCGGCGGACAGACGCAGGCGTTCGCCGCGGTGATCAAGGCCAAGCGCTATCACGTCGAGCGCGCGGTCCTGGCCATCGACTGAGGTCTCACCGTCACGGCGTACGAGGTTGAGGCGAACACCCGTGCTGTCGTCGGCGCCAAAACGGCGGGACGCATCGAGGGCGACGACACCGTGACTCTGATCGGTATAGCCCACGGTCAGCCGGGTAAGATCAGCGTCCGTTGCACGCTTTGGCACCAGATTAACCGCACCGCCGAGACTGCTACCACCTGGTGCGGCGCCATTCAGAAAGGCGCTCGCGCCGCGAAACACTTCCACTCGCTCCAGCAGTTCCGCTGCCACGAACTGCCGCGGCAGAATGCCGTACACCCCGTTGTAGGTCATGTCATCGGAGAACACCGGGAAGCCGCGGATCATGTACAGCTCCTGAAAATTGCCAAAACCCTTGGCAACACGCACCACCGGATCATTCTGCAGAACGTCGGCCACGCTGATCGCCTGCTGGTCCAGCATCAGTTCACTGGTGAAGCTGGTGCCGGCAAATGGCGACTCCATCATGTCGAGATTACCCAGCATTCCGGCACGCCAGCCGCGGGCTACCTGCCCACCAGCATAAGCATCGGGGAGGGTCACCTGAGAGGCATAAACCACAATCTCCTCAAGTTCCCCGGACTGCGAATCGGCGGCCACAGCGGTGCCGGCAGAAAGACCCGCGAGAACGAAAAACACAGCACGAGGCAGAATCCTGGCACGGCACCCGCCGGCGCGGGTCGCGCACAAACGATCAGTGGCAGAGGGTGACAAAGGTTGTTGAATTTTCGACATGAGGCTTCCTGCAGACAGATGAAAGGAAAACGGCGGCGGCCACGCTGCGGGGATGGTAATGGGTCTGATTCTCATTAACAAGCGGATGTCACAAAGCCTGAGGCTGACAATGCACATCGGGCCAGTCGGAGAGTCCCTGACCGGGAGTGACGCCGCAGGTCGCACATATTTACGCTTCACCTGACGCGGCGCCATCGTGCACAATTCACCGCCTCACATCATCAACACAGGACACCCGCATGGGCCGCGCTTACCAGAACCGCAAGGATTCCATTGCCAAGACCTCCGATGCCAAAGCCCGCGTATACAGCAAGTATGCCCGGGAGATCTATGTCACGGGCAAGGCTGGCGGGACTGATCCCGACGGCAACCTTGCCCTGCGCAGCCTGATTGAGCGCGCCAAGCGCGACCAGGTGCCCGCGCATGTAATCGAAAAAGCCATCGACAAGGCAAAGGGCGGTGGAGGCGAGGATTTTACGCTCGCCCGCTACGAGGGCTTCGGGCCAGCCGGCAGCATGGTGATCGTGGAATGCCTCACGGACAACAATAACCGCACATTCGGCGATGTGCGCCTCTGCTTTACCAAGACCAAGTGCAAGCTGGGCACGCCCGGGAGCGTCAGCCACCTGTTCGACCACAGCGCGATTCTGGTTTTCCCGGGCGACGATGAAGAGGCCGCGCTGGAAGCGCTGATGGAAGCGGATGTCGATGTCACCGAAATCGAGTGTGAAGACGGCATGATCAGCGCCTTCGTTCCACAATCCGATCACTTCAAGGCACGCCAGGCGCTACTGGATACTTTCGGGCCGATCGCCTTTGAGGTGGATGAGGTGCAGTTCGTGCCGCAGACCTCCGTGATGCTGGAATCCGACGACGATGTTCAGACGATGGAGAAGCTGCTGGACATGCTGAATTACCTGGATGATGTTCAGAACGTCTACCACAGTGCGCACTGGTGAATCAGCACCCCGCTGGCCGACTCAGGGCGCATCGCCCTGCATGTGCGGATGCAGATCAAACGCATAGAGCAGTGTGCGCTGCCGGCTTGAGAAGTTGTCGTCCGACACCAGCCATAGCCGGAGGCTGCCATCCTCGCGCCGCTGCAGTGCAATACCCTCGACGTTGTCAGTGCCATGACGCGGTTCCAGACGAAGAATCCGCCTGGCGGGCACTATTGATTCACGACCCGGCAGTGGCAGGGCAACAACCTCAATGACATTACCCACCAGCGGCGTGTAGCTGCGCAACACCGCGTAAAGCGTGGCGCCAGCCCGGTCAATGCCGGTGAGAACCGGGGCTCCACGCCGGGGGATCAGCGCGACAAGCCTGGCACC
>Ga0209942_1000066_pt1 | contig 66920 bp, 60 predicted proteins | sample SalPonR1_A_D2_MG_FD_185695 | JGI IMG/M metagenome (GOLD analysis project Ga0209942, IMG submission 185695) | Salt pond soil microbial communities from South San Francisco under conditions of wetland restoration - Salt Pond MetaG R1_A_D2_MG... ...
ACCTTTCTTATTATTTTGATTTGATTTTCTCTTGTATTTTCTATCTCACTATCTTTCATGCCCAGGTTATCACGTGAAGATAATCCAAGAATCGATGCTGCTTTAGCAGCTTCCTGTAACCGGAGTTCAGGCGTTCCGCGTGTTCCCATTTGTCCCCGGGTAAGATCGACCACCGCAGCTTTTTTATCCTGGCTTATCAATGCAGCTAAGGTGCCGGCACAGCAGAGTTCAGTATCATCAGGGTGTGCTCCAAATGCAAGAATATCTACATTCATATTTATATCATTGGCTGAAAAAAATGAAAGGTTTTTGAAACGAAATATTTTTTTTGTCGTAGAGAATAAGATAACGTCTGCACGGTAAGATATGAAATAGCAATTTACACAATGCAAACTTCATCTGTTATCGATTAAATAATCAAAAAAAAATAACCAGCATTTGTAATGCACCGACTGTTTGTCAGTATTAGTGAGGGATTCAAAATTGCGATTCATGCAATTATGACGAATAAAACCAGGGCAATGCTAACTACTACATGTATTGTCATTGGTATTGTAAGTGTAACCACCATGAATACCATAACAGATGGAGTAGATCGTGCTTTTGATGAGAGCATGGATATGCTTGGTCAGAATGTTCTTTTTATAGAAAAATGGCCATGGGGCATTGGTGGCGGTGAATACAAGTGGTGGGAATACCGAAACCGGCAGGAGATGAAAATTGAATATGTGGACCAGATTAAAGAGATGAGCAGGTATGCCTCGGAGGTGTCTGCACAGGTTACCCGTTCTGCCACCCTGCGATACCAGGATAAATATATTGAAAACATTGATGTGAACGGTGCAACCGAAACCTATTTCAGGACCTCCGGATTGAACATAGAAAGCGGACGGTTTTTTGGTGATTCAGATGTTCAGAGATCAGCTAAAGTTGTTGTAGTTGGTGCTACCGTTGCAGAAAAGTTGTTTGAAAATACGAATCCTTTAGGGAAACAAATACGGATTCGCGGTCAGCGTTTTCAGGTGATAGGAGTTTTGGAGAAACAAGGCAACTTTCTCGGCATGGCAGATACGGATAACCGTGTACTGATTCCCATATCTGCATATAAATCACTTTACAGTTTGAGATGGGGGCTTCAGATATCTGTTCAGTTCCCTGACGAAGAAGCATTGGCTGAAGGTGAATATGAGATTGAAGGATTAATGCGCAGAATCCGGCAGCTGGATCCCGCTGAGGATAATGACTTTGCCATAAATAAAGCAGCGCTTTTTGAGCAGCAATTTAAGTCAATGAAAACAGCGATCTATGGAATTGGAATCTTTCTGACCGGGCTTGCTCTTTTCGTCGGGGGTATCGGTGTAATGAATATCATGTTTGTTTCTGTAAAAGAGAGAACCAGGGAGATTGGTATTCGAAAAGCAGTTGGCGCACGGGCATGGGAAATTCTTTTTCAGTTTTTAATGGAAGCCATTGTTATTTGCCTGATCGGGGGAATCATTGGAATGGGACTTTCAATTGGAGTCACCTATTTGATAAATCAGTTTTTTGTTGCCTACATGGATTGGACAACGGTTATTAATGCAATTGTAATTTGTGCATTTATAGGGATTTTGTTTGGGTTTTTGCCTTCAAATAAAGCGGCAAAATCAGACCCGATTGAATCATTGGGATACGATTAGAAAGTAATTAGTAAAACATAGAAAACAGCTGGATTTTGTATATCCCGGAAAACAGGAAGTGAAGCAATTATGAGAATTCTGGAAACTTTTCGACAGGCTTTTGATTCGCTGAAAGCAAATATGTTGCGGTCATCACTGACGCTTCTTGCGATTGCAGTCGGCGTTTTTGCGGTTATAAGTGCAAATACGGCAGTTCTTGTACTTGATACATATTTTAAAGACACACTGAGCCTGATGGGCGGAGACGTGATAACTATACAGAAATTTCCGGCCATTAATATGGGCGACGACTGGCAAAACTACCGAAACAGGGAAGATGTTACTTTTAATCAAATGGAGGAGCTGCAGGAACGTACAAAACTGGCAAGACAGGTTGGTCCTAACAGCCCGTTCAGAACAACCAAAATTTCTTATGAAGAGAGAGAGACAGAGCCCAATGTATCTGTGAGAGGTGGAAATCAGTATTACCTGCCAAATAACGCCTACGATATTGAATCCGGCAGAAATTTTCTTGCAGAGGATATAGATTTTGCCCGGCCCGTCGCTATTATTGGTCATGATGTTGCCGCAACTCTATTTGAAATTGAAGATCCGCTCAATAAAACCATTCGAATAGAAGGAAGGCCCTATCTGATAATTGGAGTCACAGAAGCACGTGGAAATGTGTTTGGGCAGACACTGGACAGGTTTGTCATTATTCCTTACACAACACTTTCATCAGTTTACGGGGGTAACAGGAATATTGGCATCCAGGTAAAAGCTCCGTCCATTGAACTGGTAGAGGCAACAATTGATGAATTGACCGGCTGGCTCAGAACCATACGAAAGGTTGAACCGGGTGATCCCAGTGATTTTGAAATTGTAACAAATGAGTCGCTTGGAAATGTTTTTGAACAGTTCACAGGAATTCTCTACCTGGTTGGATTCGTTGTGGGAGGAATTGCACTGCTGGGAGCCGGAATTGGTGTCATGAATATTATGCTTGTTTCTGTGACTGAGCGGACAAAAGAAATTGGCCTTCGAAAAGCAGTAGGGGCTACACGTAAAGCCATCGTATCCCAGTTTTTAATGGAGACAATAGCAATCTGTCAAATCGGTGGATTTATCGGTATTATTGCGGGAGTTCTTCTTGGTAATGCCGCGGCTTTATGGCTTGAATCCAGTATTGTTATTCCGTGGTCGGCAGCTATTGGAGGTGTTGTCGGCATGACCATCATCGGAGTTCTTTTTGGAGTTTACCCGGCATTCAAAGCATCCCGGCTGGATCCTATCGAAAGCCTTAGGTACGAATGACTATTCCGATTGATAAGCAGAATAAATCTGTTGCTTGTCTTTAATACAAATCTTAATCTTTTTAATTAGTAGTTTAAGATTATCGATGTATAACTTATTTTAGCTATTGAATAGAAATTAAATGACAAAATTATGGATGAAGAAATAATCAAGGATTTAAACGATGAACTTGAAGGCGCTATTGACGATGTGCAAAGAAAACTGAACAGCGTTGATATCGAGGAAAGCATTGATGAATTAAAAACCGAAGCTGAACTTCTGATTCGCAAGTACCCGGTTCGCAGTGTATTAATCGGAGCTGCAGCAGGTTTTTTACTGGGCAGAATATTTAAATCCTGAACGGATATAATTATGAGTATGAAAACCTCGGAAATTTCAGAGGGAATAAAAGAGATAAGCCGTGATGTTCGGCTATATGTCGAAAAACGGTTTGAACTCTTTTCTTTGACCATAAGTGAGCAAATTTCATTTATCCTTGCTGATTCCCTGCAAAGAGTAATCGGGTTTCTTTTACTTGCAGGAGGGGGGTTTTTTCTATGGCTGGCACTTGGTTTTTACCTGGGAGAACTATTGCAAAGCAACAGTCTTGGCTTCCTGCTTTCCTCGCTGCCGTTATTGATAGCCGGATTCCTTTTTTTGAAAATTCACCCTGTTTCCGTTACGAAACAAATTCAGTCCGATATTCTGAAACAAATGGTGGATGCAATGGATATGATATCTATTGAAACCGATAGTGAAAATGATAAAGCAGAAAAAAGAGAGGCTGAATCTGAGTCAAAATAAAGACATATCAATTGAAGATCTGAAACACAGAAAAGAGAGGCTGAAAAAAGAAATTGAAGGCCTCGAATCTGAAATGGATAAATCCTTTACAAAAGTAAAAGAGAATACTTTTGGATCCTTAAAGATGGTTTCAGGAATAAAAAGAAATCCATTCAAAGCAGTTGGTATCGCCGTTATCGTGGGTGCAGCAATTGGACTAACCGGCAGAAAATCACCCAAAAAACCATCACAAGGTAAAGATAAATACGGTTTTGGTGCTCTTTTGCTTGACGAACTGAAACGTCTTGCTGCCCGTCGTGCTACCGAATACATCTCTACTATAGTTGATTCCGAAATTACTCCAAGAGTGCTTCATAAGTTTGATAAAAGCGAAAAAGGCAAAACAAAAACGGATTGAAACCCGTCTTACCTGAGAAGTTGTTAAAATTCGTATCGGAATTATTATTTCGGAAATTTTATTGCAACTCTATTGTTACTTTTACGTGTAATGAATACAAACGAACATCAACCCTGTTATGTACATGAATAAATTTATTTACTCTTTCCTATTTCTGCTATTACCAATTGTTAGTCAGGCTCAACAAAATATTACACTCCAGGAAGCTATTGATACAGCCCTTGAAAACAATTATCAGTTGCAGCAGTCTGATAATAATCTAAAGCTGGCTGAAACAAATATCTGGAGTGCCAGAGCTGATTTTTTGCCGTCTATTAACGGCAGTTCCAGTTACAACAGAACTACCGGTCAGCAGTTTGATCAAACCACTGTTGCTTTTGAAGATGTAACTACCAATCGTATCGGTGGGAATATTAGTGTAAATCTTACCGTTTTTAGCGGTTTCCGTAATATTTTAAACCTTCGAAGTGTAAATGCAGATGAAGCCTCCCAGCGCAATAGTAGAGAGCGATTACGGGAAACAATCATTTTTGACACGGCCAGCCGTTTTTTGCGTGTTGCTTTGGATGTTGAATTGTTGAAAATTGCAAGAGAAACCCTTGAAGCATCTGAATCTTTGTTGGAGCAGATTTCAGCCCAGGTTGAGGTAGGTGCACGTCCCACTGTTGATCTGTTTAACCAGGAATCAGAGGTGGCAAGCGATGAACTGGCCGTTATTCAAAGCGAAAATGCACTGGAACTGAGTAAAACACGACTTCTCAGAATTATGCAGGTTGACCAGGAGGCGGAATATGAGTTTGATATTCCATCAGCTGACGAGCTGACATTAATACCGGCAGACCTGGAGCTGAGAGAAATGATTGACGCTGCACTGAATAACAGGAATGATTTACTTGCACAAGAGCAGGTAATTAAGCGAAATGAACACCAGGTTGGAATAACGAGGTCCGGTCTCTATCCTACTCTTTCAGCCAGTTACGGAATCAATACAAGCTATAATGATAACTTCAGGGTAACTGCTATTGATCCGAATAACCCCGGAGAGTTTATAAGACAAACCGTAGGATTCACCGATCAATTCTTTGATCAATTGGTTACAAAGAATGTGGGGATGTCTCTACAAGTTCCGATTTTCAATAACTGGGATAACCGAACATCTCTACAAAGTTCAAAAATAGCACTTAAAAACAGCAAGCTTGAACTTGAAAATGTTAAATTTCAGATTTTTGAGGAAGTCCGGCAGGCGTATAACGATTATACTTCTTTTTCCAAGGAGCTTGAATCTACTGAGAAATCACTTGCAGCTGCAGAGCGTGCCTTTGAAACTGAACAACAACGGTATAATGTGGGAGCAAGTACTCTCATTGAATTGAACCAGGCAAATTCCAATTTTGTACAGGCACAGTCGAACCGGGTTCAGGCTATTTATAATTTTGTATTTCAGGAAAAACTGCTGGACTATTTTATCGGACGACTCGACTCGCGAATAACCTTGAATTAAAAGTGACTACTTAAAATTATGCCTCAGAGTTCATCAACGAAGAGATTATTGAAAATTATTGGATTCAGCCTGATTCTGATCATTATCCTTGGGCTGGCTGCCAAAACTGCGGGCTGGCTTGATGGGTCTGAAAATGCGGTTGAAGTAGAGACTGCAAAGGCTGAAATAAGAACTATTACGCAGATGGTATCAGCATCGGGCAGAATTCAGCCTGAGGTAGAGGTAATTATCCGCCCGGATGTATCGGGAGAGGTGATTGAGCTGAATGTGATCGAAGGAGATTTTGTGCGCAAGGGAGATTTACTGCTGCGTATTAAGCCTGACATCTACCAGGCCCGCATAGATGAATTAAATGCAGCACTGCTGACCCAGAAATCCAGGATGGAGCAGGCTCGTGCTCAGATGTTGCAGGCAGAAGTGGAATTCAAAAAAAATGAGACACTTTATCAATCTGGTAATATTTCGGAACTGGAGTTTTTACAGGCTAAAAATAATTTTGAAGCACAAAAGGCTAATTTAAATGCTACTGAATTTCAAATTCAAAGTGCTGAGGCTCAGCTTCGAAGAGCTGAAGAAGAATTGGAGCAGACTGTAATCCGCGCTCCGCAAGATGGAACCATCAGCAGCTTAAGTATTGAAAGAGGAGAAAGGGTTTTGGGTAATGCACAAACAGCCGGAACGGAGATGCTGCGTATAGCCCGCATGAACCAGATGGAAGTTGAGGTGGATGTCAATGAAAATGACATTGTCAATGTATCAGCCAATGATACCACAATTATAGAGGTTGATGCATATCCCAGCCGGTCCTTTGAAGGTGTTGTTACGGAAATTGCAAACTCAGCATTAATTACAGGGTCAGGATCTGCAGAGCAGGTAACCAACTACAAGGTAAAAGTCAGGATCTCGACACCCCACAACATAGAAATGGCAGGATCCAGTTTTGCGCAGGATACTGCTTTCGAAATTACTGACGAAATGTTGTATCCAAATTTTAAGCCGGGCATGTCAGCTACCGTAGATATAAAAACAAAGACGGCAGAGAATGTTGTTACAGTTCCTATCCAGGCAGTAACCGTACGTGATATTTCAGAGTTGTCAGATAAAATAGATGAATCAGGAGATAGTGAGGATCAGGAGAGCATTCAGGAAGAAGATTTACGCAGAGTTGTTTTTAAAGTAATTGACGGAATTGCAAAGGTTCAGGAAGTTGAAACAGGTATCAGTGACAATACACACATTCAGATTATGAGTGGTATTGAAAATGGCGAGGAAATTGTAACCGGCAGTTACAGGATTTTATCACGCGAACTTGCTGATGGCGATGCCGTGGAAATCCTCAATAATTCTGATTTAATTGCAAAAAATTAAATTTTGTGCTTGCGGTAAATTTTTTGAACCTCAGAAACTGCAACACTCATGAAAAGAGAAAATGAGAATATCCTATATTAAACTAATAACCTAAGAAGCAGTTGAAAACAATGCCTGAACCGATAATTAGAATCCGGGATCTCAAAAAACTATACAAGATGGGCACATCAATTGTCCGTGCACTAAACGGTGTATCTTTTGATGTAAAAAAAAACGAATATATTGCAATTATGGGACCCTCAGGTTCAGGCAAGTCAACATTAATGAATATGATCGGATGTCTTGATACGCCTACATCCGGTGAATATATCCTGAACCAGAATAATGTGAGTGATTTAAACGATGCCGAACTTGCCAATGTAAGAAACAGGGAGATAGGTTTCGTATTTCAAACATTCAATCTCCTGCCGCGCACCGATTGTCTAAGTAATGTTGAGCTTCCTTTGATATATTCGGGGTTAAGGACAGCTGAAAGAAAAAAAAGAGCTACTGCAACTCTGGAAAAAGTAGGTTTGGGCGATCGTCTTGATCACAAACCTAATGAATTATCTGGAGGTCAGAGGCAGCGGGTGGCAATAGCACGGGCATTGGTTAACAATCCATCTATACTGCTTGCAGATGAACCGACAGGTAACCTGGATTCAAAAACCGGGTACGAGATCATGATGCTGTTTGAAGAACTCTACAGGTCCGGAAATACAATATTGGTTGTAACTCACGAGCAGGAAATTGCAGAGCATGCACGAAGAATTATCCGTCTTAAAGATGGTATTATTGAGAGTGATACGAGAGTTGAAAAACCTGTACTGTCTGATTTTACTTCATAAACCCGATTACCGGCTAGAGATCGATAGGGCAGTAAACATCTGAACAGACCAAAGAATTGTGATCAAATCCAATACCGGGAAACCCTTTCTATATTCTTCTTGTTGATGCTTCATGAAAAAAAAGAGACAATGTTTTGATATTATTGTCATAGGTTCCGGAATGGGAGGTATGACGGCAGCGAGCTTATTTGCCAACCAGGGCAGAAATGTACTTGTTCTTGAAGCTGCTCATTTGCCCGGTGGCTGCAGCTCTTCATATAAACGAAAAGGGTATATTTTTGAAAGCGGAGCTACTACCCTGATTGGCTTTGATGAAAACCAGCCCCTAAAAGAACTGGAAAAAAGGCTGGATATAGAACTTCCCAAAGAGCCTCTGGAACCTTCCATGGTTGTTCATATGGATGGAGAGACAATAACCCGTTACAGGGACAGGAAAAGATGGATTAGCGAAGCAGCTGATCGGTTTGGTAATTTCAGCGGTCAGAAATCATTCTGGGAACTGGCTTATCGTGTTTCTGATATAGTCTGGAAAGTTTCCGGTCAGAATCCCTCTTTTCCGCCAAATTCGATATCAGATGTGGCAGAATTGTTAAAAAATGATCCAAGAGATCTTTGGATCCTTCCTTATGCATTGAAGTCAGTTAAGGAGGTGGTTGCGGAACATCATCTTGACACCCCTTCTTTTTTACGCTTTTTGGATGAACAGCTTATGATTTCAGCACAGGCCACAGCTTCTGAAACCCCTTTTATTTTTGGTGCACCAGCCATTACCTATACAAGCTGTACGAACTATTATGTTCCCGGTGGTCTTATTTCAATGATAAAAAAACTGGAAGAATTTATTACAGAACAGGGCGGTGAGCTGCATACGAAAGAAAAAGTTTTAAAACTTCATAAGAACGAGGGAGAATTTCTGGTCTATACCGATAAAAATGAAACGGAATACCGTGCACCTGTCATAATTTCTAATATCCCGGTTTGGAACATGGAGAGCATTACAACTGGTGAAACAGCTTCATATTTTAAAAAGAAGTCGAAAGAGTACTCTTCGTACTGGGGTGCAATTACCATGGGTGTGGTCACCAATGATATTTACCCGGCTGATATGCCGCTCCATCATCAAATTCACCTGCAACAAAATGACCGGATTCCCGGTATAAATTCAAAGTCACTGTTTGTATCTTTTTCAAAAAGAGGAGATACTGTTCGGGCACCAAAAGGTGATCGTGTTTTAAATATATCAACTCATACTATTCCCGAGTTTTGGTATGGCTTAAATAGTACATATGATGTGATGAAATCAAAGGCAGAAAGTTGTATCATTGATGTTTTGAAAAGAAGATTGCCGGAGTTTGCCGGTTCAAAGATAAAATTGGTGTTCTCGGGCACCCCTGTAACGTGGGAGAAATGGGTTCATCGCTACCGCGGAAGAGTAGGTGGTATACCGCAGAGCATGGATCGCTCTCTTTTGGACTGGGTGCCCAATAAAACACCATTCCCGGGGTTATACCTTTGCGGTGATACTGTATTTCCCGGACAGGGAATTCCGGGAGTTACTTTAAGCGGACTCAATGTATATTATGAAATCAACAAAAATCACAATAAAGATAAGTTTCGTTGGGCTATATAGACGATAATTATTCACCAAATACACAGTTTTCGGTATTTCCGCCGGCTGTTAAACATTTACTGATAATAAATGTTCTCTGTTTTCTTGCGCTGACAACTCCAAATATTGGCGACTTCCTCTTCAGATTCGGAGCACTATGGCCGATTCAGAGTCAATACTTTGAAGTGTGGCAGCTTGTGTCCTATATGTTTTTACATGGGGGACTGGGCCACATCTTTTTTAATCTTTTTGCGCTCTGGATTTTTGGACAGGCTATTGAAAATTACTGGGGTACCAAAAGATTTGTTACCTACTATTTTTTAACAGGAATCGGGGCAGCAATCATACATATGTGGATAGGAGGCGGTGGCGCTCCCACAATCGGAGCATCCGGAGCTGTTTACGGTATTCTGCTGGCTTTCGGAATGATGTTTCCTGATCGCTATATTATGTTATTGATTCCGCCAATACCTATAAAAGCCAAATATTTTGTAGCCATTTTCGGAGCTTTGGAACTGATGAACGGAGTGGTTGGCACTCAAACCGGAATTGCGCACTTTGCCCACCTTGGCGGAATGATTGTCGGGTTTATTCTGATAAAATCATGGGGCATGAAAAAAGAAAACAATTATTATTGATTGATACCGGAGAGTAACTATGTATCAGGACTCATTTGCAGGAGCTGCTAAACGAGGATTTTTAAGCCTGCCTATAGCAATACGCACAATTATTGCCATCAATGTAGTGGTTTTTATTCTGCAGGCTTTATTGGGACAAAGTGTGAACCGGTTTCTTATCGAGTGGCTTGCTTTTAATCCTGAATGGAGCGTTGCTATTACCCAGCCCTGGCGTTTTGTTACCTACATGTTTTTACATGGAAGCGGGTTTCATCTGCTCTTTAATATGCTTTGGCTTTGGTGGATGGGACGATCCGTTGAAACAAGCCTCGGGCCACGCACATTTCTTGTACTGTTTCTTGGTTCGGGAATCGGCGGTGCGGCCATTAATGTGATCTTCTCATTTCTTATGGGCAGCAGCCTGGTTATTGGTGCATCGGGAGCCGTATTTGGTATCATGGTATCATTCGCTTACCTGTTTCCGCGAACCCCGATTATGCTGATCTTTTTTCCTCCGATTGAAGCCAGGTTCGTTGTAGCCGGACTGATCGCGCTCGATTTGCTGTTTATTGGATCTGGTGACAATATTGCGAGAGCCGTACACCTGGGTGGTGCAGGAATTGGATACCTTCTGATTGATGCTCACTATAAAGGGATTGACCTCTCTTCTTATGTTCGGAAAATTGAATCGATGTGGCAAAAACCAACTTCCGGCAGAAAGAAAAACAAAAATATGTATTCTGTCAGTGATGTAGAGATCGTTGAAGAGACAGATCAGACCGAGTTGGATGAAATTCTGGAAAAAATTTCAAAAAAAGGGTATGATGGCCTTACGGACGAAGAAAAGAAAAAGTTGTTTGATTTGAGCAAAAGAAATTAGGTAGAAAAATATGAACTCCATAGATCGCAGAAAGTCAATCAAAGTCATGGTCGGTGATGTTCCTGTAGGAGGAGACTCACCAATTGTCGTTCAGTCGATGACCAATACTGACACAGCTGACATAGACGATACCGTAGAACAGATTGACCAGTTGCAGCAGGCCGGGTCAGAATTGGTGAGAATTACAGTAAATAACGATGCTGCCGCGAAAGCTGTTCCGTTCATAAAGGAAAAGCTTATCAACAGGGGGGTTACGGTTCCTGTAATTGGTGACTTTCACTACAACGGGCATCTGCTGCTGACTAAATATCCCGATATGGCTCGGTCACTGGCCAAGTTCAGGATCAATCCGGGAAATACCGGAACACGGACAAGAGACGAAAATTTTTGCACGATTGTTGAACAGGCGATTAAATATGATAAACCGGTTCGGATAGGTGTGAACTGGGGCTCACTCGATCAGCAGCTGCTTGCACAAAAGATGGATCAAAACAGTGAACTGGAAGATCCAAAATCGAGCAAGGAGGTTATGCTTGATACAATGGTCGAAAGTGCACGGCGTTCAACAGCGCTTGCTGAAGATGTAGGACTTTCACCTGATAAAATTGTTGTAAGCTGTAAAATGTCAGGGGTTCAGGATTTAATTCATGTTTATCAAAGGATAGCAAATGATTTACCCTATGCATTGCATCTTGGACTCACAGAGGCAGGAATGGGGATGAAAGGAACAGTAGCAAGTTCAGTAGCTCTTGCCGTACTGCTGCAAAAAGGTATTGGTGATACCATCCGTGTATCACTCACACCAATGCCGGGAGCCGATCGTGCCGAAGAAGTCCGGATTAGCCAGCAGATACTGCAATCACTCGGGATTCGAAGCTTTATTCCACAGGTCACCTCTTGCCCGGGATGCGGACGCACAAAAAGCACCTATTTCCAGGAGCTGGCTGATCAGATACAGAATTATGTTGTTGAAATGATGCCGGTTTGGCGTGAGATCTATCCAGGTGTGGAAGAGATGGATGTGGCAGTAATGGGCTGCATAGTAAACGGTCCGGGAGAATCAAAAAATGCGAACCTGGGTATTTCACTTCCGGGTACATTTGAAGAGCCAAAGGCTCCTGTGTATGTGGATGGTGAACACTTCAAAACTCTCAGGGGAGACCATATAGGAGAAGAGTTCAAAAAGATTCTTGATGAATATGTAATTCGAAATTATTCAAATAGAGAGAAAACAGAATCAGTCGGTCAGAAATCCTGAAGAAAGAAATTTAATTCTTTTTTAAAATTATTGATTATAGGCTTCCTGTTTTCCCGGGATAATCACTTCATTTAATATCCCTTCTTGTCTGTTTCCGTAAACTAATTTAAGCCAACAGATTATTAAATCTTTTATTGAAATTTACCTCCCGATTTTGCAAATTGAGTAAGCGCTTACATTGTTATATAACCAGTTTACTGTAGCGCAGGAATTTTAAAATTGGCTGTGAATTAACCTAAATTCTACTATTTAAATACTACTACATTTTGGCAAAAACAATTTATGATATTGCCGAAGCTGCCGGCGTCAGTATAGCTACCGTCTCAAGATCTTTCAGTAACTCAAAAGGGGTAACTGAAAAAACACGTGAGAAAGTTCTGAAAATTGCCGAAGAGCTTGGATACCATCCACAGGGGTTCGCGCAAAGTCTGGCGAGAAATAAGAGAAATGCACTTACAGTTATTGTTCCTGTAATTTCAAATTACTTTTTCATGGAGGTTCTTGCAGGAATTCAGGACCAGCTGAAGAATCTTGATTTTGAATTGAATATTGTGAATGTAAAAGCTGGTGATGATCTGCTTAACCAGATAAAATTTCATCTGAAGCGACGCTGGTCCGAAGGATATATTTTTATATCTATCCATTTTAATGATAATGAGTGGAAATCTCTTGAAAAATTCGAAACGCCGTCTGTTATTGTCGATGATTATTATCACAAATTTGATTCTGTCAGTATTGACAATGAAAAAGGGGCTTACATGGCTACGAAATACCTGATTGAAAAGGGATACAGAGATATCGCAATGCTCTCTGCTGCCCCGCACTCCAAACCAATTATTTTGAGAAAGAACGGGTATCAAAAAGCTCTTAAAGAAGCCGGAATTAAATTCAATGAGAAGAATATTGTTCAAAGCAGTATACGTGAAAGGGATGGATTTACAGAGGCAGCCGGGTATGAAGCAATGATGAAAATAGTAGAAATGAAGCCTCTGCCCGAAGCCTGTTTTTCAGCGTCAGATATCCAGTCTGTCGGTGCTATGAAAGCAATGCGCGACACCGGAATCAGGATTCCCCTGATCAGTTACGACAATCTTACCATTTCTGAATACCTGGATATTTCGACAGTTGCGCAACCTATGTATAAAATGGGCCGGGATGCTGTCAGAAAACTTGTTGAAAGATTGGAGAATAAAGAAAAACCGGTCTCACATACGATCTATTCCCCGGACCTGATTATCAGAAAATCATCTGAAATAAATTTTAAAAACAGAAAACAAACGGTATAATTATGAAACGAACGCTACAGGTAATTTTAGTTATTCAATTGGCTCTTCTTTTTGCGGCCAACACGGTGTACAGCCAGATTGAATCTGTTTCCCCTGCTTTTCCGACAGATAGTGATGAGGTTGAAATCATATTTGATGCAACAGGGGGAAACGGTGAACTGGAAGGCTTTACAGGTGATGTATTTCTCTGGACAGGTGTGATCACCAATGAGAGCACCAGCTCTACCGACTGGCAATTTGTTCAGGGTACCACCGAGAATCCGGACTTTAATTCTGATTTTCCGGAATTTCTAAAAGCGACACCTCTTGGCAATGACAGATGGAGCTTTACGTTCAGTCCATCAGTAAGAGAATTTTATGGAGTTGATGATCCTTCCATTGTCATTGAACAGATCGCTCTTCTCTTTCGCGGAGTCCAAAATGGAACAGTTACTGCTGTGGGCAGGGGACCGGGAGACTCCGACATTTTCATCGATATATTCGAGCCGGGCGGCGTTAATGTTCAATTCACTAATCCGGCGGATGACTTTGTGATCCTGGATAAAAATGAAAACCTGGAGATCACTGCACAAGCCAGTTCGGACAACAGCGAAACCATCACCCTGTCTCTTCTTTTAAATGGAAATGAGGTGACATCCCAGGTAGGAACTGAACTCAGCTACACATTTTCATCCCCGGACCCGGGAAATTTTGAGTTTACAATTAAAGCAATCGATGATAGCGGCGGAAGCGGTGAAGATACCTTCTCAGCAGTTGTTAGCCCCGATCCGATTTTAGAGGCCCGTCCTGCAGGGCTTCAGGATGGAATCACGGATGTGGGGGATACGGGAGTTATCTTGTCACTGTTTGCACCCGGTAAAGAGTTTGTCTACGTGATCGGTGATTTTAACGACTGGCAAATTGATACAAACTTTTTTATGAAACGGGATGAAGTAAATGCTGACAGTGTCTACTACTGGCTGGAGATCGATGGGCTTACTCCCGGAGAGGAGTATGGGTTTCAATACCTGGTGGACGGAGAAATCAGGGTAGCTGATCCCTATTCAGAACTGGTTCTGGACCCGTTTGATGATCAGTTTATTACAGATTCTACATTTCCAAATCTGAAGCCTTATCCTGCAGGAGAAACCGAATACCAGGTGGGTGTGCTTCAGCCCGGTAAAGCGGAATTTGAGTGGCAGGTAAATGAATGGGAAAAACCTGCCCCGGAAGAGCTCGTGGTTTATGAACTGCTTGTTCGTGATTTTATTGACAATCATGATTTTGCCACGCTGGCCGATACTCTCGGCTATCTTGAAAACCTCGGTGTTAATGCTATTGAACTGATGCCAATCATGCATTTTGAAGGAAATTCGAGCTGGGGATTTAATCCCGCATTTCACCTGGCCGTGGATAAATACTACGGCCCGGAGGATGACCTGAAACGATTTATTGATGAAGCTCACAGTCGCGATATGGTGGTTATACTCGATATGGTTTTAAATCATGCCTTCAACCAGTCACCTCTCGTAAGACTCTGGAATGAAGGAGCATTTGGCAGGCCAACGGCTGATAATCCTTACTTCAACGTAGAGCCTACACACCCTTTTAATGTGGGATCTGATTTCAATCACGAAAGTGAAGCTACGAAACATTTTGTTGACCGGGTAAATCGTCACTGGCTGGAAGAGTTCCGTTTTGACGGTTTTCGCTTTGATCTTTCAAAAGGGTTTACGCAAACTGATTCAGGTGGGGATGTAAGTTTTTGGAGTCAAAGAGATGACTCACGAATCGCTCTTTTAACACGTATGGCGAATCGTATTTGGGAAGTAAACCCGGAGGCTTATGTAATACTTGAACATTTTGCAGCCAATGATGAAGAACAGATTCTTTCTGATCGGGGAATGCTTCTGTGGAATAATCTCAATTTCAATTATAATGAAGCAACAATGGGTTTCCATGACCAGGGAAAGTCGGATTTCTCTGCTGTGCATCACTCCGTAAGAAACTTTAATGATCCGGGTCTGGTCAGTTACATGGAAAGCCATGATGAACAGTGGATGATGCTTAAAAACCGCAAGTTTGGCAATCGTACTCCCGATCTATCCTATGATGTACGTGAATTGGAAACTGCCCTGGAACGGCAAAAAATAGCAGGAGCATTTTTCTTTACCGTTCCCGGTCCTAAGATGATGTGGCAGTTTGGTGAGCTTGGTTATGGAGGCGGAGAGAACGAGTGCCTGAAACCCGGAGGCGGGGGAAACGGAGATTGCCTTGCATCAGATCCCGGAAGAACCGCTGAGAAACCAATTCGCTGGGACTATTTTGAGGATCAGGACAGAAGAGCCCTGTTCCAGGCATGGAGTGCACTGATCAATCTCAGGAAATCACACCCGGCGTTCAGCAGCGGCGAAACAGTATTTGAACGTGATTTCAGTGGCTCCGGGAAATGGATGAATTTAATTCATCCTGATCTCAGCGTTCATGTTATTGGAAATTTTGATATCGTTGAACAGCAGCGCACCCTGGATTTCCCCGAGAGTGGTACATGGTATGATTTCTTTACGGGTAACAGTATTACCGTAGCAGATGGAGAAAGTCCTGAAATAACACTTCGGCCGGGTGAATTCCGGCTTTTCACCACACAGTTTTTTGAAACACCGGCTGATGATATATTCACAAGCAATGAACCCGGTGAGTTTGCTGGTAATGGCATTCCCGAATCATTTAAACTGCATAATAATTTTCCGAACCCCTTTAATCCGTCAACGCAAATACGATATGATGTCCCACGGGTAAGCAGTGTAAGAGTGGATATTTTTAATATGCTCGGCCAGAGAGTGGCCACATTGGTAAACCAGGATCAGCACCAGACCGGAAGCTTTACCATTACATTTGATGCTTCAAACCTCAGCAGCGGGGTATACATAGCAAGAATGGTAACCGGAAGCAATACCATGATTCAAAAAATGACCCTCATTAAATAATGGGACACAACTTTGCAAAAGTTAACTTTTAAGCTTTGAATGATGACTAACAAAATATCAAGATATCTTTTTCTCGCATTTCTGCTAGTTGGTAGCATCTCACTTCAGAGTTGTAACAATACCGGGGACAGACAACCGGCTGCAGATTCACAAACCACTTCAGAACGGTTTGTTGAACACCCCGAATGGGCTGTAAATGCGACTATTTATGAGGTAAATATCCGCCAGTATACTCCTGAAGGAACCTTTTCTGCTTTTGCGGAACATCTGCCGAGACTGAAGGAAATGGGGGTAAAAATCCTCTGGCTGATGCCAATACATCCGATCGGGGAAGAGAACCGAAAGGGCACTCTTGGCAGTTATTATTCAATAAAAGATTTCAAAGAGGTAAACCCTGAATTTGGAACCAAAGAGGATTTCAGGAATCTTGTTGAAACCGCACATAGCCATGATATGAAGGTAATCATCGACTGGGTCGCGAATCATACGGCATGGGATGCAGAATGGACCAAAACAAATCCTGAATATTATTCACTTGATGAAGATGGAAATTTTCATCCTCCGGTAGAAGACTGGGATGATGTAATTCAGCTGGACTATGAAAATGAGCAACTGAGGGCAGCTATGCATGATGCTATGGAATATTGGGTCAGTGACTTTAATATTGATGGTTACCGTTGTGATGTAGCTTATATGGTTCCCACAGATTTCTGGAACAGAGCCCGCGAAAATCTGGATGCTATAAAACCAGTTTTTATGTTAGCTGAAGCAGAAGTACCGGAACTTCATGTTCGTGCTTTTGATATGAGTTACGCCTGGGATTATGCCCAGACAATCCGGGATATAGCTGCCGGGGAAAAGGGTTTAGAGGCTATTGATGAAGTGATGGAAAAAGAATTTGAAAGGTTTGAGAAAGAAGACTATCGCATGTTTTTTACTACAAATCACGATGAAAATTCCTGGAATGGCAGTGATCCTGAACTATATGGTGATAACTTTGAGAATTTTGCTGTACTTTCAGCTACCATTTGGGGAATGCCTTTGATTTATAGCGGACAGGAAGAGGGGCTTGACAAGCGGCTGGAGTTTTTTGAAAAAGACCAGATAAACTGGGAAGACTATAAATATGAAGAATTTTACAACATTCTTCTTGAAGTAAACAGAAATAATACCGCTTTGTGGAACGGGGCTGAAGGTGGTGATTTTTTAAAAGTTTCTACAGATAATGATGACAGTATTTACGCATTCAAACGGGTAAATCCACAGGATGAAGTTTTTGTAATACTTAATTTTTCTGATTCAGTCGAAGAGTTTACATTCAGAGATGAAATAGATGGTAATTGGCTGGATCTGTTTGACGGAACTGAAAAAACTATTGGTTCAACAATGGAGCTGGAGGGAAACACTTACCTGGTTTTGGAAAAGCAGTTTTGAAATTATGAATTATGAATTGAAAATTGAGGGAAAAGAAACAAACTACCTCTTTTGAATCAACAGGATGCAGTATTACTACACAAAAAATTTATTTATTATTAACACCAATAATCAATGAAAATATCACCTAAGCCACGTCCCAAGCTCAGTTTTTGGCAAATCTGGAATATGAGTTTTGGGTTTTTGGGTATTCAATTTGGATTTGCCCTTCAGAATGCAAACGTTAGCCGTATTTTTGAAACACTTGGCGCCAATGTTGATGACATTCCCATTCTCTGGATTGCAGCACCTGTTACAGGTCTTGTAATTCAGCCAATTGTCGGCTATTTCAGCGACAGAACATGGACGAGGCTTGGCAGGCGTCGCCCCTACTTTTTATGGGGAGCGATATTTGCCACGATTGCATTGATAATCATGCCTAACTCACCGGCTCTTTGGGTTGCCGCAGGGATGCTCTGGATCATGGATGCTTCCATTAATATTTCGATGGAGCCTTTTCGTGCTTTTGTGGGCGATATGCTGCCCTCTGAACAGCGCACCAAAGGTTTTGCCATGCAAAGTTTTTTTATCGGCACCGGCGCCGTTGTGGCCTCTGCTCTGCCTTATATGATGACCAACTGGTTTGATGTTGCAAATACTGCACCCGAAGGAATTATACCTCCATCGGTCAAGTGGTCATTCTATCTTGGCGGTGCAATTTTTCTGCTTGCAGTGATGTGGACAGTATTCCGGTCTCACGAATATCCCCCTGAGGAGCTGGAAGCTTTTGAGCAGTATGAAAATGATCAGATCGAGGATAAATCAGAGGTTAAGCGCGAAGTTCCGATTCAGGCGGGAGAAGGACAAAAGAAAGTAAATTTTGGGTTGGTATTTGCACTATTGGGTGCTGTTTCAACATGGCTTGTGTATAATGGAGGATATGATAAAGAACTCTATGTACTGACGGTTGGTCTTGCAGTACTGGGAATAGTTTCACTTCTGGCCGGACTCTGGCAGCGCTCAGGAAAAACAGACCAGGGGCTGGTTGTGGTAGTTCACGACTTTTTGCACATGCCTAAGACAATGGTTCAATTAGCTTTTGTCCAGTTTTTCTCCTGGTTTGCCCTTTTTGCAATGTGGATCTATACTACGGCTGCAGTTACTGCTCATATTTACGGAACCAGTGATACCACTTCCGTATTGTACAATGAAGGAGCTGACTGGGTAGGGATTATGTTTGCAGTCTACAATGGATTTGCTGCTATTGTTGCTTTTGGTCTTGCTCCATTAGCCAAATTGACGAGCCGTAAGATTGTTCATGCCATATCACTCATTGCAGGTGGACTGAGTTTGATCGGGATCTATTTCATGTCGAGTCCCAATATGCTGATCATATCCATGGTTGGAGTGGGCCTGGCCTGGGCCAGTATTCTTGCGATGCCTTACGCCATATTGGCCGGTTCACTTCCCTCCAAAAAGATGGGCCTTTACATGGGAATTTTCAACTTCTTCATCGTGATCCCGCAAATTATTGCAGCCAGCATGCTGGGATTTGTTACCCGTAACTGGTTTGGCGGGGAGGCCATCTTCTCACTGATGCTTGGCGGAGGAGCTATGATCATAGCTGCCGCTACCATGTACTTTGTTGATGATGTAGATGCGGATTGACGATTTATTAAAAAATACGCTGCATAATTTAGAGATGGCAGGTCTGGACACACCCCTGTCTAACCTTAAACACCTGTCGGCGTTAAGGTTAAACTTCCCCTCTCGTTGAGGCTTTTGCGAAATCCCGTACACGGATTTGTCGGGAAGAGGGGACAAGTTTAGACGCATTCAGCGGATAAACAAGGGGTGTGTTCACTGCTTTGGCCAAAATCTTTTCAGCAGATCTGCCATTGGTTGGTAGATTGACAAATATGCTGCCGGAATTCGTTCCGTCAGGAACGGCTGGTAAGGAAGAGTGTGGTTGTTACGTTGCAAATACAATGTAAAGATACCATTAACTTATCTCATCAACTCTTTGAAAACATGAATTTGTCTACAGACATAATTACCTTATTCCGAGGTAACCAGTAATAAAGAACAGGATTTATTTACCCATTTCGTTCAAGCAAATATGACTATGAAATCAAATAAATTAAGCCGTCTCGATTTTTTAAAAACCGGAGCACTCTCAACAGCTGCCTTAGGCAGTGGGGTTTTTGGCCTGAACCCCGCACAAAAAAGAATAAAAAGCAAAATCGGCGATGCCAAAAATGTGATATTCCTGGTATCTGATGGAATGAGTAGTGGTACTTTTACACTTGCCGACCTGGTAAAACAAGATCAGTTTGGGGAAAAAACAAATTGGATAAAATTGTACGAATCAGATCGCGAATACCATCGCGGTCTAATGGATATGGCATCACTCAATTCAACAGTTACAGGTTCAGCGTCAGCAGCGTCATCCTGGGGAAGCGGCCATCGTATTAACAATAATGCTGTAAACTGGGGACCAAATGGAGAACAGTACAAAACCATTTGCGAAATTTTCAGAGATGCGGGTAAAGGAACCGGTCTCGTAACCACAACACGAATAACCCATGCAACACCATCCGGATTTGCGATCAATATGCCCGACCGCTGGATGGAAGATGAAGTGGCTGAACAGTTCTCAGAGCGGAATTACGATGTGCTTCTTGGCGGAGGGCAGAGGCACTTTTCACCTGAAAAGCGTGACGATGGCAAGGATTTCTACTCAATTTTTCGTCAAAACGGCTATACGGTAGTAAAAACAAAAGATGAACTTAACAGGGCTACACGCAACAGCAAGTTGCTGGGACTTTTTAATGAATCGCACTTTCCCTATATGGTGGATTACAAAACTAATTCCGAACTAAATAACAGAATACCGACACTTGCTGAGATGACGGATGCTGCTCTTGAAAGACTTGAAAAAAATTCCAATGGATTTATTCTTCAGATCGAAGGCGGCAGAGTAGATCATGCAGCACATGATAATGATGCTGCGGGCCTGGTCTACGATCAGATTGCCTTTGATGATGCGGTTAAAACGGTGATGGATTTTACGGAGGGCCGGGATGACACGCTTGTTATCCTCACAACAGATCACGGGAATGCCAATCCCGGGCTGAGTGGTCTTGGAATCGGTTACGGGGATTCTCCGGCGATGATGGCGACACTATATGACTACCGCCACAGTTTTGAATGGATTCAACGAGAGCTCAGAAAACTGAAAAAAGGCAAACCCTGGCAAAGAGTTTTGGTCTCAGGTATTAAGGATGTCATGGAACATGCAACTCAAACGAAAATAAAAAGTGATGAAGCGTTGATGATCAGGGAGGCGCTCGAAGGTAAATTCAGAGCTCCTTATCATAATCGTCAGGGAGTAGTGGGAGTAATGTCGGGGGTGCTTGCCAACTATAACGGTATCAATTTTATAGGGACCAATCACACAGCCGACTATGTGGAATTAGCTGCCTGGGGTCCCGGCAGTGATCGAATCCCAGCCTTTGTCCGAAATACAGCCCTTTTTGACCTGATGGTAGACATGGCCGATGTGCGATCGTATGCCGAGGGATAGAATGGGTTTTGAATCTGTGAAATGAATTTGAAATCGAAGGTGTTCCGCTTATCTTTCAGGTAATTGTACCTGCCGGATTTCAGATTTATACCATGAGACTTGACCCCAAATATTTTAACCTCTTTATCGGCATTTGTGCCGTAATTACACTGCTGGTTATTCTTTTCAGTACTTTCAGGTATGTGGAAAATCAGGAAGAGATGTTTGAAGAAACTTTGGATCAAACGGAGATTGAAAACAGGAAACTGGCTTACTTAAACCAGAGTGACAGTCTCAGAATTGGTGATCTTCAGGGAGATCCTGTTGTGATTCATTTTTGGGCTACCTGGTCGGGCAAAGCAAAAAATATGCACGAAGCTCTTGCAAATATAGCAGAGAAGAAGCCCGGTTTGAAAGTTGTTGCCGCCTCAGTCAAAGATGTAAAAGAACTTATTAAGGAGTATATTTCTGAAACAGACTATCCGTTTATCTATGTGGATGGAACTGATCTTTTTCATGATTTGCAAGTCCCCGGAGTTCCGTCTCAAATCATACTGAAACGGGATGGAACTGTATCGGATATGCAGGTGGGAGAGGGTGTCGAAGAGTTATCCAATAAAATTGATGAAGTTCTATAAAGTGAAGAATTTCAATGATATAATTTGGTTTGATAAAAAAATAATAGACAAAAATGCAGCTGTTCTAAGTGCGGGCAGTCTCGGTATAAAATACGGTGCCGGCTGTTTCATTACACTGAGATATTATGCAGGAAGATATCTCCATTTTGAGGATCACTTTCAGAGACTCGTTAACGGAATGAAGTACCTTGGGGTAGACCCGGCTCAGTTTCCTGATCCGCAGACGATCAAACAGGCATTTGGTATGCTGACTGAGAAAGCAGATGTCAAAGGCAGGGAACTGAAAGCCCGGTTCCAGGTATTTATTTCGAATGGCGGGGGATACAGTTTAAATCCGCTTCAGAATATCTCAATGGCAGCAACGATTGACACCATCAAACCGGTTTTAAGAGATTATATTTTGAATCCGGTTGACATTTCCGTAATCCCGAATTCCGTAAGACCGTCTGATCTGAAACTCTGTAACAATCTTCATTTTATGAAAGCCTGGAGGAAAGCAGAAGAATCCGGGGCTGATAATGCACTTATGAGCACAGTTGATGGCAGGATATCAGGAACCGCTACAGGCAATATATTCTGGAAAAAAAATGACGAGATTTTCACTCCTGACGAGTCGTGTGATATTTTAAATGGGGTTACGAGACGCATTTTCTGTAAACGTATTCGGGATAAAGGATATTATCTGCTTAATGAGGGATCATTCCGGGTGAAAGATATTCTGCAGGCGGATGCTGTCTGGATGACCAATTCAGTTTCTGAGATGCAGCCTGTCTCTCAAATAGATCAGGCAGAGTTTGATACGGATGATCCTGTTTTTGTGTATCTTGAAGATGCCTTTTCTCAGTATAAAAAAGTAAACTTGAGATCATGAAAGAGAGTAAATTTAAAACTCCGGAGGATGTGTTCCGGTTCCTTGATTTAATCCCGCAATTCGGATCATCAGGTACAGGGGCGATTGATATGTCGCTGGACAGAGTTCGCCATTTTTGTGAGGCAGCCGGTAATCCCCAAAACCGTTTTAAAGCAGTGCATGTTGCCGGAACCAATGGAAAAGGTACCGTTTGCAAAATGCTCGCATCAGTTTGCCAGGAGGCGGGATATAAAACCGGTTTGTACACATCTCCGCATTTATTAAAATACAATGAGCGGATACGTATAAATGCAATTGAAGTTCCGGATGAGAAAATTCTTCAGTTTTTTCAGAACTATGAGAATGAACTCGAAACAATTCGGTTAACTTACTTTGAAATCGGAACATGCCTTGCCTTTTGGTACTTTGCCGATCAGAATGTTGATATTGCGATCATTGAGACTGGGCTTGGCGGGCGGCTGGATGCTACGAATATAGTTACACCCGAAGTAAGCGTTATCACATCCATCTCAATGGATCATGCGAATATACTTGGAGATACGATCAGCCTGATTGCATCAGAAAAGGCGGGAATTATTAAACCCGGAAGGCCTGTTGTGATTGGAAATTTGCCAGATGATGCTGAGGGTCTGATAACGAAAACAGCAAAGAAGACCGGTTCCGAGATTATCAAAAGCATGAAGTTACGGCCTGAATTTACGTATCAGAATATGATTCGTTTACAAATGGGAAACCAACAGGTCCGGATAAACGCAACCGACAGAAAACAGATTGACGCCGTGAATGCAGCTATCTGTTACAGCGTTACAGATCTTTTGCAAAAACAGTTAAATATTTCAGAAACAGATTTTATTCGTGCAATTGAAAAAATAGATTGCTATTATCCAATACATGCTCATTTTCAGAAATTGCATCCGGATCTTGACTGGTATTTCGACGGAGCTCATAACATTGAAGCATTAAGTACGTTATCAGTACAGTTACATAAGATAGCTCCTGTCGATCAATGGACCATTTTTCTTTCACTTATGAAAGACAAAGTTTCATTGGAACTTTTAAATCATTTTCAAAACGCCGGGAAAATTTATTATTATCCTTTAAACGTGGAACGTGCGGCTAACTATTCAGATATAGAAAAAATCCTGAACAGAGCAGAAAATCCCGGTGATAAAAATGAAATTCTGAATCTTTTGCATACACTGAAAACTGAATTAGTAATTTTTACAGGAAGTTTTTACTTTTATGAAACCGTTTGGCACTGGATGGGAACCATTGCTTCCTCTATTGATTGAATCTTTCCACGCTACAGAAGTTATTGCATTTACCTCAACATGGTGGTTTGTCATTGAACAAAAACGATGATGCACACCTCCCATAAAAAAATTTTTTCAAACTGAAATTAATTGTTCATTATGTCGGAGACTCAAACCGATACTTACTCAACTCTTGACACAGATACACTGCATCAGAAAACTGTTCAGGAATTAAAAAAAATTGCAAAAAATCTCCAGGTCAAAGGGTTTTCAGCTCTAAAGAAAGAGGCCCTTGTTGATCGTATTAAGACTCAGCTGGACAACTCTGATAAAGAGATTGATCCCGGCAACTCTCAATATGGAAGCAAAGATCATATCCAGACCTACAATGATAACAGCCAGAAAGACCAGCGCGATGGCAAAGGCAGATCACAAAAAAGCTCAAAGAGTAAAGGCCGTAAACCTGGGAAGAAGCATGTCAGCAATGTTCTTCCTGATTCAGAAGGTGATTCGCTGGATGAACGGCTGAAAGAAATTATTCCCAAACTGGGAAAATTCTTATTGAATGAAGGTACACTTGAAATTTTGCCTGACGGTTATGGATTCCTGAGATCCGTGAACTACAATTACAAGGCAAGTCCGGATGATATATATGTCTCACCTTCTCAAATAAAAAGATTCAGACTTAAACAGGGAGATTGTGTAATCGGCATCATACGACCGCCTAAAATCGGTGAACGATATTTTGCACTGCTGAGAGTGGAAGGTGTAAATGGAAAGATCCCTCACGATATGGATAACAGGGAAGATTTTGAAGATTTGATGCCAATCTATCCGGATGAGCGCTTTAAGCTTGAGTATAAATTCAGTGAATACACTACCCGGATTATAGATCTCTTCTCACCAATGGGCAAGGGCCAGCGCGGATTGATTGTTGCTCAGCCGAAAACCGGGAAAACAACCATTATGCGTAATATTGCAAATGCCGTTGCTACCAATAACCCGGAAGCTAAAATTATGATACTGCTTATCGATGAGCGCCCGGAAGAGGTTACAGAAATGCAGCGTAGTGTAAAAAATGCCGAGGTTGTAGCTTCAACTTTTGATGAAAAACCGGAAAATCACGTAGGCCTTTCTGAAATTGTTTTTGAAAAAGCAAAACGCCTCGTTGAAAGCGGTCATGATGTACTTTTGCTTATGGATTCCATTACCCGCCTTGCAAGAGCCTACAATGTAGCCAAAGGAAACTCGGGACGAACAATGACCGGTGGTGTTGACTCCGAAGCACTGAAAGCACCCCGCCAGCTTTTCAGCTCTGCAAGGAATATCGAAAATGGCGGTAGCCTTACGATTATCGCCACGGCACTTGTTGAAACCGGCTCGAGAATGGATGATGTGATTTTCGAAGAGTTTAAAGGAACGGGAAATATGGAAATTGTGCTCGACCGAAGACTGGCCGACCGAAGAATTTTTCCAGCAATTGATATCTTTAAAAGCGGAACACGTAGAGAAGAGCTTTTGGTGCCTGATGCCGAGCGTGAACGGGTGGTGTTGCTTCGTCGCTATCTGAATAACCACAATGCAATTGAAGCTGTTGAATTTCTTCTCGACAAGATGAGAGGAACAAAATCAAACGAAGAGTTTCTCCTGTCAATGAATAAATGATTTTTTACATCAGTTCGTGAGTATGCCTACATTATTCAAATATTATCTCGTTTGATGTTAAAAAAGCCCTGAAAGGGCGCGGGCAATAGCGCTGGGTAAAACCCTGCGAAACAAATGAACCATAATAGAGACAGCCCCGCTGGTGAGGCGCAAGCCGGATACAAAACCAAACCCGTTGCTATATTAATTATCCCAGGGTGATAGTGAAGGGAAGTGTTTAGAATGGAATTAACATATTCCCGTTTCCTGCTGGTACATTCAGAAATAGAAGGCTTACGCCCGCGTTTAGGTCTATCTTTTGATTTGGCATTCAATTAACTATTGCCAGCGCCCCTTCAGGGCTCTGTTGTGCCAGGCCATCAGACTGTTTTCTGAATGATCAATTCTTGGCGTTTTATTCGGTTTCTTAACTGACTATTGATGCTGCTAATTCACATCAAGAAGAACATACTTTTTATGTTCATCACGAGATAGCTTACCGGACTTTTGATAAAGTGAGTGATAAAACAGCATATAGGCATCACTTTGCAGAGCTTCTTTTAAAAGAGTGGTTTTCATTTTTTTTGAATGAAGCGGATCCGTATCCAGCTGTTTCATTGAATAGTTATTCAATTGATGTTCTGTTGGAACCAAATCACCCAGAAAGTAGGCGCTTTGGCCTCTGCTGTTCAGCCTGACAACCTGGTGACCGGGTGTGTGGCCCCCGGTATGGATTAATTCAAATCCGTTCATCACTTTATGAATTCCATTGTTTAATAGTTTAAGTCTTTTTTCAGCTTTCAATTTGTAGAGTTCATCCATAAGGTAGCCCGGCCCGATCATTTTACCGGAATCTGCTATTGACTGCTGAACAGCGAAATTCCATTCAGATTCCTGAATAAGATAAACCGCATTAGGAAAGGTGACCGTAGTCTTATAATTTTCATTTACAAAAGTGGATCCCGCAGCATGATCATAGTGAAGGTGCGTTAAAATAACGATGTCAATATCTTCCGGTTTGAAATCAAAAATATCCAGGTTAGTGACAACATTTGACGTATCACGGTATTTACTGTTGTGATCCAGTCCCCACCCAAGTCCCGGATCAACCACGATGCGAAGGTGACCATCAGAAATAAAAAGGGGATCAATGCCAATTGCTGAGGAATATTTTCCCAAAGAGGGATCATCCATACCCCGTGCAAGCCTGTCCGGTTCTATTTTTTGAAGAGTTCCGTCAGGAAAGAGTTCAAAAAACCCTTCACTTAGCTGCTCTATATAAAACTTACCAATCTGCATATTACAATTTTCGTTGACAGCTGCCGGCTTCTTAAGAATTATTCTATAGTAAACTGAACCGGCAGGTATGCCCAGTTTTGTCCAACAGGTTGTTTAAGCAGATAAGTGAAGTCATTCAGAGGTTCATAAACCGGGACGAAACTCTTAATCCATGTTCGTACCTGGGAGTTGGCTGAACCAAAAAGTGTACTATAAATATCTTTTTTCTTTGGGAATGTAACCACATTGTAAGTTTCAATACCAGCCATTTCTGCAGCTGTCTGTAATCCGGTTTCAAGATTTCCGATGATATCAACCAGGTTTTGTTCTTTTGCGTCGGCGCCAGTCCAGACCCTTCCCTGTGCAACTTCATGGACTTCATCACGTGTCATTCCCCGTGATTCTGCCACCCGGTTCAGAAATGTCTCATAGGTCTTATCAACCCCATTTTGCAATCCTCTCTTTTCTGCTTCGGTCAGAGGGCGGGTTAATGTAAAGATATCTGCATGATCATGGGTTTTGATTTGATCAAATGTAATTCCAAGTTTTTCATTGTAGAAATCCTGTGTATTTACCAACAGACTGAAAACCCCGATCGAACCAGTAATTGTATTGGCATCGGCTACAATAGTATCGGCGCCTGCAGCCATGTAATATCCTCCGGAAGCTGCCACAGAGCCCATGACCGCCACAACTGGTAGTTCCGTTTCTTTCAGGTAGTGCCAGATCAGGTCTGATGTACTTGCCGATCCGCCGGGACTGTTAATGTGAATGACAATCCCTTTAACGTTATCATCTTCTTTGATGTCATTTAGTTGCTCGCGAATCCCAGATGCTGTGATTACTGCCTGTTCTTCAAAGGGAGATTGCTCAATATCCGGCATGATTGCCCCCGACGAATAAATCACTGCAATGCGGTTATCCGTATCAGGTTTTTCGACACCGGCTGATGACGATTCTACCCGGTTGTATCTGTTATAACTGATTTTTTTGAGATCTTCATCTTCACCAAGTCCGATTCTGGATTTTATATGTTTCTCAACCTCATCCGGATAGGCAAGAACATCAATTAAACCATTTTCAAAAGCATCCTCAATACTCCTGTCGGGCACATCATTCAGTATTTCGTTAATCTCGTTCCTGTTCAGCCCTGTTTTCTGTTCAACAGCAGAGAGGAATCGTGAAGAGGCACTATTTAAAATAGCAGACAACTGTTCCCGGCTTTCCGGAGAACTCTCTTTCTGCAAAAATGGCTCCACTGCTGATTTATATTTTCCTACCCTGATAATCTCAGGTTCGATCCCGAGTTTTTCCATGGTTCCTTTATAGAAAGAGAGCTGAGTGAAAAATCCATCAAACTCGAACATGGTTTCTTCAGGTGAAAAGATGGAATCTGCAGTTGTTGCAAGAAAATAGGCTTTTTCGTTCATCCCGATGTCATCTGTACTGAAATAGAGAAATTTTCCGCTCTCTTTGTATTTCTCCAGATATCTGTGTACAGATTCCAGATTGGCCCATGATGCACCAACAATATTTGTTTTAACCCAAACACCGGCAATGCGCTCATCAGAAGCAGCTTTTTCCAGGTTAATTTTCAGATTTTGAAGAGACGGATTCACTTTACCAGTTTGGAAAAGATCTTCAAAGGGATTTGATACGGTTCTGGCGGGTATACTCCCCGTTAATTCTATTTCAAGAACTGTATTCGATCGTACATAAGGTTCAGGCTCTGATGATGAGCTTGAAACGATAAGAAATAGTACAAACATGAGAACCATAATTCCTATTATGGTGCCAAGCAACGAAGCAAGAAAGGTTTTTAAAAATTTCATAGATGGTTAAACGATTGTTGTAATTGGTGAATGAGTGTGATTGCTAATTTGTTCAGTGAACTTACTAAAAGATTTTATATCCTACACACAATGGTATACGGAAAATGGAAAAATTTGATACAATTATTATTGGGTCCGGTCATAACGGCCTGATTACAGCTTGTTACCTTGCAAAAAAAGGGTTTAAAGTGTGTGTTCTTGAACGCAGGGACACCATAGGAGGCGCAGTTTGTACCGAAAATATGTTCCGGTCAGATGAGTATCCCCATGGATTTCAAATGGACGTGGGCTCCTCCGTTCACATCATGATTCATCAAACAGGTATTGTCGAAGAACTTGAGCTCGAAAGATACGGACTTGAATATATTGAAATGGACCCGATTATGAGCTACCCGGTTCCGGATGGGCGCGGAGTGATCCATTTTTTCAGGGACCTGGAAAAGACTCTGGATTCCATCGGGTCTGTGGCCCCCGGAGATGTTGACAATTACAGGCAATTTGTCGAATTCTGGGCGAAAATCAACAAAGGTGTTCTTAAAACATTTATGGTTCCGCCAACCGGGAAAAATATTTTTATGGAAATATTGAAGGGAAGATTCCGTGATGGAAGCATGTTTAAAAAAGGAGAAGAGAACAGAGCCCTTCAGAAGATATTGGGCAGTTATGGACAGGTAGTGGATAACGCCTTCAAAAGCCCGTACATGAAAGCAGCTGTCACCTGGTTCGCCGCCCAGTCGGGACCCACACCGGATCATCCTGCAACCGGGGATTTTGCCGGATGGCAATCGATGTTGCACCAAAGCGGTGCCAAACATCCAAAGGGCGGCAGTGGCATGCTTACGCAGGCAATGGCACGTTTTATTGAAGCGCACGGAGGTGTGGTAATAGCTGAAAGTCCGGTTGCGGAAATAATCATCGAAAAAGGTACAGCACGGGGAGTGATCACCGAAAGTGGGGTAACGTACAGGGCAGATTTTGTCGTATCCAATGCTCATGTTCAGACCACAATGCTTTCACTGATCGACCGCCGGCACCTGGATGATTCCATGATTACAAGTGTTGAGAATATCCGGGTCGGTAATGGCTTTGGAATGGTAATCAGATGTGCGGTTGAAGAATTGCCTGAGTATACGGCATGTCCGGATGATCCGCATATTCACAACGGAATGCAGCTGCTGGCTCCCTCGGTTCCCTATATGAACCGGGCAATCGGCGATTATACGAAGGGATTACCCCCTCAGGATCCAGCAGTTTTAGCAATGACGTTTTCAAAAATTGATCCGGAAGTTGCCAAAGATGGTAAACACACTCTTTTTGCATGGGCCCAGTGGCACCCGTATGAATTGAGCAACGGATTAAACTGGGATGATATAAGGGAGAGGGAGGCACAGAAAATCTATGATGTGGTTACGCGTTATGCTCCAAACATGAAGGGTAAATTGATTGACTGGTACATTCAGTCCCCGCTGGATATAGAGCGAAAACACGGCCTTCTCAGAGGCAATGTAATGCATGTGGAGATGAATTTTAACCAGATGTTTATGTTTCGGCCCACTCCTGAACTGAGTCAGTATCAAACACCGGTCAAAAATCTTTACCTTTCAAGTGCATCGTGTCATCCGGGAGGGGGCGTGTTTGGAGCTGCAGGACGAAACGCAGCTAAAATCATTTTAAAAAATCATTCACCGGCAGATAAAAAATGAGTAAACATTTTCACAATATCATGAAATCTCCAAAAGGGGCTGCGGGGACGCAACCGGAATTACGCTTTCCAAATTCTGTAGCTTATATTGATTTCAGGAAATTAAAGAGCAATCTGACCTATCTGAAATCAAAGGCAGGAGAGGAAAAAAAGATCATGGCTGTGGTCAAAGCAGATGCCTACAGCCACGGAGCTGTGAAGACGGCCATATTTCTTGAACCACTGGTAGATTGGTTTGCTGTTGCATCAGTGGATGAGGGGATCCAGCTGAGAATGGCAGAAGTTCAAAAACCAATTTTGGTATTTGGAGTACCATGTACTGATACCGCTGCAGCATATGGCAGATACAATCTGGCCGCTACAGTAAGTCATGAATCTCATTTTTCAATTCTGACAGACGGAACACGCTATCACATAAATTTTGATACAGGGATGGGCAGGCTCGGTTTTAAAGCGGGCCAGAGTGACCTGGTACGTTCACTGGCAGTCAAAAATCAGCGGCTTATTTGCTCCGGACTTTATACACATTATGCTCTGGCAGATGAACCGGATTCCCTGTTTGTGGAAAAACAGCATCAAGATTTTGAGCAAATTGCACAATCGTTCTCGGAAATACCCAACAAACACATAAGCAATACCGGTGCAGCTATTCACTATTCACTGAATCACTATGATATGTTACGGGTTGGAATCGGCCTCTGGGGATATACTCCCGGACAAATACAGGATACCGACTTGCAACCTGTATTAACCTGGAAATCCAAATTGGTACAGGTTCGGTCAATTGCGAAAGGAAAGACCGTTAGTTACGGCGCATCCTGGAATTCTCCAATGGATGGTTACATTGGCACAATTCCGGTTGGCTATGCAGATGGATTGCCACGATCTCTGAGTAATAAGCTGGATGTGATGATAAATGGGGAGTTTTACAAAGTGGCAGGAAATGTTACAATGGACTACACGATGGTTTACCTGGGTAGTAATCAGCCGGAAGCCGGAACAGTAGTGACCTTACTGGGCGGAAATGGATTGCCTGCAAACAGGTGGGCAGAACTTGCAGAAACCAACACTCACGAAATTCTTACAAACATAACCGGCCGTGTAAAAAAAGAGTACAGCGAATAGTATAGAAAATTACGAAATCTGAAGAGATGAATTTCAATGCAATTACAATTTGCAAGTGACAGGACCGGGTGTGCAAAAAAGGATTATTGAATAAATTGGTGATACAGAAAACCAAGTATGATACCTATCATTATAAGTGTAATCAATGCGGGTAGTCCGTCGTTCGTTAATATCGACAGACCAAAAAAAGTAAGAATAAACCCTGCAATATTTGCGCTGAATGGAATCAATTCCATTATTGGCATCAATAATGCTGTGCACAGGCAGAGGACTGCTATCACGTATAACATAAAACCTTCCGTTAAGACCATAAGTCGGGGACGAAGAATACGGTCTATAAATTTTACTGGTTTCTTTAGTTTATTCAGCGCTTTGTGAAGTTTTTTCCGGTCTACTGATCGCTTCAGAATAAATTGTGGCAGCCTGAGGTTATCTTTCTTCAATAGCATCTGGAGAGCTGTCAGAAAAACAATAATTCCCATTAAGGATGGAACACCCGGAATATCGCCAATAAGAGGTGCAAGAGTTATGACACCTGCCAGGAAAATGAGTGTTCCGAATGACTTTTGCCCTGAGGTCTGCAAAATATCGCCAATAGAGACAGAATCTTTTTTCAGAACAATTTTATCAATTCGGTCAATTAGCCCACTGAGGCTTGCAGGATTTGAATCATTTTCCATTCTGGTTGAAGTTTTGGTCATAAAAGTAAAAATTGCTCAGATAAAATGATTCTCAATGAAGCAATGAGAGTAATCGAACTCTTAAAATAATCTTTCTGTTTTTATAATATAATGATCATAAAAAACTATGTAAGAAAAAGGTCATCTTGAATTTTTCTGCTGAACGAGTTTTAAAAAGAGATATTTGTTAAAAATAATCAGAGAATTAAAGGAAAGAGATAAAAATGGATCTTAAAGAAAAAACACGTGAAGAACTTGAACAGATTATCGCAGAAAAAGGCATAGGGTCCGATCAGCTGAAAAGGGCTGAAAGAATTCAAAGAGATATCAACCTGGCCCTGATAATCGGCGCCACAGCAACTATTTTAGGGCTGACAGCGTACACAATTTACAAATACAAAGGGAATTAGTTCATATTAGGACGTTCTTATATGGCTATCGGATGTAATTAAAAAGTATCCATTGTGCCTCAGACGAAGAGGGGAAAGGAAAAATTACAGAGAAGTCTTGGGCTTACGGCAGCTCTTGCCATTGGAATAGGAACAATGGTAGGAGCAGGTATATTTGTTTTTCCCGGTATCGCTATCGGTTATGCCGGACCTGCCGCAATGGCTTCTTTTGCTATAGCAGGTTCAATTGCACTACTGGTTGCTTTTTCAACTGCTGAACTTGCAACTGCAATGCCCGAAAATGGCGGAGCTTACTACTTTGTATCCCGAGCTATGGGAAACAGGTTTGGGATATTTGTCGGAATTGGTCAGTGGTTTGGCCTTGTATTTGCCAGCTCTTTCTATCTGGTAGGTTTTGGACAGTATCTTGTTGAATTCATGAGTGAACTGGGCCTGAGTCCGGGTAATCCCTACGTTCTGATTGCTGCTGCAGGTGGAGTTTTTCTCACACTTCTGAATATTGCGGGAACCAAAAAAGTGGGAAATTTTCAGAATGGTATTGTAGTTACACTTACAGTAGTTTTGGTGATGATGTTTGCCTATGGGATCCTTGAAAATATGGGCATTACCGGGGAGAGACAGCCACTAATTGTGTTCGCGCCGAACGGTGCCTGGCCTGTTTTTACAACAGCGGCACTTATTTTTACATCTTTTCTCGGATTTGTACAAATTGCCACCGTTGCCGGAGAAATTAAGAAACCCCATATAAATCTTCCTCGTGCATTGGTGGGAAGTGTACTTATTGTAACAGCACTCTACGTAATTGCAATTTTTGTTACTTCAACATCATTAACGGCCTCTCAGCTATCCGGACTGGGCGAGAATGCCATGATAAAGGTTGCAGAGGAAATCATAGGTGATTTCGGGGGAATGATTGTGCTTCTTGCTGCATTGATGGCTACACTTTCCAGTGCCAATGCATCTGTTCTAAGCTCCTCAAGAGCTGTGTATGCGTTAAGTAAAGATAAAATGATTTCACAATTCGCTGCTAAGGTGCACGATCATTTCGGTACACCCCACATAGCTGTTCTTCTGGTGGGAATTCCTATTACCCTGTTTACGCTTCTCGGAAGGCTGGAAATACTTGCAGAAGTTGCATCACTGCTTCACCTTATATTTTACAGTCTGATATGTGTTTCTTTGGTTATACTCAGGAAAGAGAGGCCGCTTTGGTATGCCCCAACCTATAGGGTTCCAGGCGGAAGACTGATTCCTATTCTGGGTTCTGTTACCAGCTTTGGCCTCATATTTTTGATGCAGACTCTTTCTATAATGATTGGTTTTTCGATTCTTCTTTTATCAGCCGGCTGGTATTTTCTGTATGCACGACATGTAAAAATTCCGGAACCTGTACCTCCTCATATCATTCCGAAATTACGCGAACCTCATATATTGATGACTGCTGAGCTGCCCAACCCTGATCCCCCTCCGGTGTCTCTTTTCAGAGCTTTTAAAAGTCTGAATCTTTTTGTTTTAGGATATGTGGAATCTCCTGAACAGACAAGCCCGCAACAGTCACAGCAAGAAGAGGGAGAAGAGGCAAGAGAGGCATTCAAAGAATATCTGGATCATCTTTCATTTAAAAATATCAATATTAACTATGAGCTGGCTTACACATCGAACTATTCCGATACTCTCTCCTCCTTTATTTCAGAACAGGAAGTTCATGCCCTGTTGATTCCCGCTGAAATGAAAGTACTCAATCGGTTACTGATTCCTATTTATCGGCAAGACCAGATTAATACAAGGATGGCTGCTATTTTGAGAGAACTTTCTGAGTCCAGCAAACTCCCTGTATCACTGATATTTCTTGATCATAAAGGCAAGCATGATGAAAATATCCTGTCTCTTGATGAGCTTGAATTTCAGACCAGGAATCTTTTACAAAGAACAGGTATACAATCAACCCAAATAAAAACCAAAAGTATATCGGTAGATAGTATTACGGATGCCGTTGTACAGATCTCGTCGGCTGATGATTTGATTATAATCAGTGAGTCTGAGCTGGATAAAAGAGAACGATGGTTCAGTTCTCTGCATGATAAAATCCAATCTGAGGTCAAATGCCCGGTATTATTGATTTTCCAGGAAAAAGAGAAGTCAAAAACAGATAAAACAGTGCAAGAGAAAGCTGAGGAGGTAGTTTCTGACTAATTGCGGTGCACAAATATTGAAGATTTAACATTTTTCCAATCTGTTCTACTCTGCTTACGGACAATGAATAAGAGGCTTATATTCAGCTGGTACTCTCCTTAGCTTTCAATAAAGAGTGTTTTGCAGTAAGCGGGCCGATCAACTCATTAATGATTACTCCTCCCATAACTACATTTAAAAGAAGATCAAACAGTTCTGAAAATTCACTGTACTGGTTTACCATTAGGGCAAGGCCGATAACAATTCCGCCCTGGGGTATAAGTCCGCCTGCGGTATATTTTTTTATGGCAGGATTCGTTTTAATAAGAGATCCCCCCAGGTAGCTTCCAAAGTATTTTCCTGTAAATCTCAAAATCACAAAAAACAGAATTGGAATAAAAGCAGCGGGTATCTGATGAATATCCAATTGGAGGCCACTTAGCACAAAAAAGAAGAGAAATATCAATTCTTCGGTATATCTTTCCAATGTTTGAAATACTATTTTTTGCTTTTTGCTGGTATTGACAATCACTAACCCCATCACCATACAGGCTAAAAGGGCATCCATATCAAAATGTGAAGCAACCCCGTAGCACAAACTAATAGCAGAAAAAATAACGATAATCCAGTGCCCTTCCCCTTTAATATCTACATATTTTAAGAAAATATTCATGATGATTGCTGTTAAAAATCCCACGAGTAAACCACCTCCGACGTGTGTGGCTGCAAACATTAATGAAGATTCTATACCACCTGAACCACCCAGGATATAAAGTGAAAGCGCAATAGCCAGGCTAAATAAAAAAATTCCTAAAGCATCATCCAAGGCTGCAACTCCTAAAATTGTATCCTTAACAAGACCTTTTGCCTTATACTGATGAATAACGGCAAGCGTAGCCGTAGGATCTGTTGGGCTTGCCAACGCAGCCAGAAGAATGGCAAAAACCAAAGTTGATTCTCCTGCAGAAAAGGGAACAAAATCAGGAAACAGCAAACCTGCCAGGTAAAAACAACCGGTTATAAGAATAAGCGGAATAAATCCCGCCATAAGCGTAATACTGACAATCTCCTTTTCCAGCCTTTGAATCTTTTCCCATTTTAGTTCACCGCCTACTTCAAAAGCAATAAAAGCCAGGCTTACTGACAGGAGTGTATTCGTATCTGAAATTATCTGTTGAGGTATCCAATCAACGGAATTGGGACTGAATATTATACCGGTTAGTATATAACCGATGATCTTTGGGATCCCAATTTTGTCCAGCATTCTTCCCAAAAAATATCCTGTAATAACAAGAAATCCTATGATCAGAAGAAGGTTCATTGATGAAATGGTTGTTGTGATTTAAAGATATCAATCATATTGTCTTGAATTCAGATTCGCTATGTAACTTTTCTCCTATAAATTTCCTTTTATTAAACATACCAATATTTCAGCTATTTATATATAAATCCAAAAAATGAAGCTTAAAAAGCTATCTTAACATGATAAATTCATTCTTGTTTATAGAGTTGATGCATACTGCTATATTTGAAATCTTAAATCAGAACTATTTGTAAGCATCATTGAATTCTGAGTAAAAAAGATTGGTTCGTGTAGATGGCAATTTTAAAAAGCGATATTATCCTGGCGTGAATAAATCATAAAAATAACTGGAGATAGTGAAGGTTTTATTAAAATAGAACTTTTAAAAAGAAATTATATGTTAAACGCCCGAAAGTGGAATGAATAAAGAAGAAAAAAGCCGGAAGTCCATTAAGTCTCTTTGGAAAACACTGACTGATATTTTTGCTCTAAGCAAGCCTTACAGGATCCGGTTTTATTTAGCTACAGCTGCTACCCTGATTGCAACCGGAATCTGGCTGACCGTTCCGCTCGGGCTTCGCGAATTACTGGATGCCGTTTTTGAGTCAGGTGATGCAGCTCTTCTAAATATGCTGGCGATTGGGTTGTTCGTACTTTTTATACTGCAATCAGCATTTTCATTTTTTGGAAATTATCACCTGGAATGGGTAGGTGAACGTGTAGTAACTGATCTTCGAAAAAATTTGTATGAACATTTGCACCGTCTTGGTTTCCGTTTTTTTGCAGACCGGAGGCTCGGTGAAATCACATCACGGCTAACCAATGATGTAGGTTCTGTTCGCACCGCACTGACAGATTCTGTTCCCCAGTTGCTTACGATATCATTTTCGCTGATCGGGTCCGTCTCGCTGATGGTAATTCTGAACTGGAGACTCAGCATGGTTATCTTTTTCACGGTTCCATTTGTAACGATAGCCACGAGATATTTCGGGCTTAAGATCCGGAAACTTTCGCGCAGCATCCAGGATGAACTGGCTGATTCTACTGCTGTGGCAGAAAATGCGCTTGGCGCTATTCGGCTCGTAAAAGCTTTTGTCAGAGAAGATTACGAAGTAAACCGTTATAAAAACGCTGTGGAAAAATTATTTAAAACAGCACGGCGTAAAGTTATACTTACGCAGTTATTCTGGTCGGGTGTGGCAATTATGTTTATGACTACCCTGGTGATTATTTTCTGGTATGGAGGAAAGGAAGTTCTGGCCAACCGGCTGACAGCAGGAGATCTCGTCGCATTTATTATCTATGCACTAAACATTTCCCGTTCTATCAGTCAGTCTTCCCGGCTCTATGCCGCCCTGAATACGGCAGCCGGCGCATCGGAGCGCATATTTGATCTGCTGGAAGAGAAACCGGAAATCTGGGATTCAGATAATGCACAGACAATTAATAATGTCAGGGGTGAGATTCAGCTGGAGGATGTACATTTTGCCTATGATGAAGGAAAAGATGTTTTGAAGGGAATATCGTGTAAAGTAAATGCGGGCGAATCGGTAGCTCTGGTTGGGCCAAGCGGGGCAGGCAAGACCACTCTTATGAATTTGATTCCCAGATTTTATGATCCGCACAGGGGTTCTATCTATGTAGATGGGATAAATATCAAAAATATCAAAGTAAAATCGCTCAGGAAACAGATTTCAATTGTGCCGCAGGAGGTTCATCTGATTGGTTCGACCATCAGGGAAAACATCCTTTACGGCAGGCTGGATGCTACTCACGAAGAGGTTAAAGAAGCTGCAAAAGACGCCAATGCACATCAATTCATCATGGAGACCTCAAATGGATATGATACCCTAATCGGTGAGAAAGGCATAAAACTGAGTGGCGGGCAGCGTCAGCGTATTGCGATAGCAAGAGCAATTTTGAAAAACCCGGCTATCCTGCTGCTCGATGAAGCAACGTCCTCGCTTGACTCCGAATCAGAAGCACAGGTACAGGAAGCGCTCTACCGACTGATGCAAAACCGGACAACATTTGTAATAGCACACAGGTTATCTACTGTTCAGCATGCCGATCGCATAATGGTTCTTGACGACGGAAAGGTGGTAGAGGCCGGAACACATACCGGACTGATCCGGGAAAACGGATTGTACAGTCATCTTTATGAACTTCAGTTCAGAGACCTGGAAAAGGATCACGGGATATCGTAGTTCCGCATAAATATATAGGCCGAGCAAACTGTTCTTCTTATTTTTCACCCCACTTTTCAAACCAGGATCTCAAATAGAGCTGGCTTCTGATAAAGTTTGACGGTATGGAACTGGTTCCGTGCCACTCATTTTGAAAACGGACCATTGCTGTCGGAACGCCCAGAACCTGGAGAGCGGCATAGTACTCCTCAGTTTGTGACATGGGAGTCCGGAGATCATTTTCACCGGTCATAAGCATAGTTGGAGTTGTTACATTTCCAACCTGCATGAGCGGAGATCTTTCGAGATGTTCAGTCGGATCATCCCATGGCAGGCTTTCAAAATTCTTGTACCAGCTGATTCCATCTGTAGTTCCTACAAATGAAAGCCAGTTAGTAACTGGACAGTTTGAGGATGCTGCAGTAAAGCGGTCTGTCTGGCTCACAACCCATGCAGTCAGTACACCTCCGCCGGAACATCCGTAAACATACATTCTTTCTTCATCAACCCAGCCTTTGCTGATCAGTTGATCCACACCTGCCATCAGGTCATCATAATCCTTTCCCGGATAGGCGTTATTGATTTCGTTGCCAAACGCACTTCCATACCCGCTGCTGCCCCTGGGGTTGGTATATAACACGAGATACCCGTTGGCGGCATGCTCCTGCCAGGAATAGCTGAACCCGACTCCATACATTCCGTGAGGACCGCCATGAATAGCAAGCATCATGGGATAGGTTTCTGAGGGATCAAAATCCGGAGGTTTTACAACCCAGCCCTGGATATCAAGATCGTCGGACGATTTATACCAGAGTTCTTCCACGTCTCCCAGTTTTACATTTTTCATCAGGTCCGCATTCATCTCTGTAAGCCTTTCCATGCGCTCAGGTCTGTCCGGATTGATAAGGTAAATATCACCCGGCTCATGGAATGAAGAGACTGTGGCACCTAAAATTCCATCTTGACTGACCGACGCGACACTGACCTGATGAATTCCCTCTGTTACCGTCTGCACGCCACCATTTACAGATACATAGTGAATATTACGGCTTCCTTCTGAATTAGCGGTGAAGTAGAGTCCTTCACTGTCAGGTGCCCATATCATATTTCTTGCCGACCTGTCAAAATCACCGGAAATTATTCTCGGGCTTGATCCATCACGGTTCATTAAATGGATTTTACGATTTCGGTATGTGCCTGTATGCCAGTCATCACCGAGATAGGCAATATGCCGGCCATCAGGAGATGGAATTGCATTATAGTCTACTCCGTACCTGTCGGTAAGCTGTCGAATCGTACCATCTTCAACAGAAACCGAATAAATTTCACTATGGCGCCACTGCAGATCAGCATCTTCTACACGCAGCGATGAAAAAACAAGTTCCTTTCCATCGGCAGTCCACTCAGCGGATGAGTGATTCCAGTCGCCATCGGTAAGCTGACGAACAGCACCTCCGTCAGCAGACACTACAAAAAGGTGAGAGTAGGAATCATCTACATATCCGCGGCGGTCGCGCCTGTAAACCGGACGTTCCACAACCTTTGGACTTTCGGTCCAGCTGGCGCCTTCAGGACGCGGAGGCATATGAATGGTAAGCGAAGTCTTTGAATCTACTGCACGGTTAAATGCGATATATTTACTATCGGGAGACCAGCGTATGCCGGAAGGGGAGTGATTCAGCCGGGTAATCTGACTGGTTGCGCCTTCATCATCCATCCAGCGCACAAAAATTTGATTACCATCCGGCTCACCTTTGGCAGTGTAGGCAATACGAGTTCCATCCGGTGACCAGGCAGGGTTTGAACCCTCAGCTAAAAATCGTTTTCGTTCACCATTGGCTCTCATGATCCATATTTCTGATTTTCGGGCGTCCTCTATTTGGTCGATCCAGCCCCGCGTGTATACCACGTGTTCGCCATCAGGCGAAATTTGCGGATTTCCTGCTGACTGAAGCTGCCAGTACATATCAAGGTCCAGCATTTTATCAGAATCAGATTGCTGTGCATAGCTTTGGGGAAGAATCAGGAAAAACAGAGTAAATGCCGCAATGGCAAACTTAAGAATAGCTGGAGGGTAGCAGAGTATTTTCATCATGGTAGGTTTAGTTACTGGTTTGGCAAATGGCGTGGTCCGGAATAGAAGACACAGAAATTTGCATTTCGCTTTAAATCTATCAAAGAATTTGGAAAAAGCAATAAGCCACAGAAAAAAGTGATCGGGATAAGATGAAAGTCAGGGCAGAATCACCATTAAAAAGGAAGATATGAGCGAACAATAATCTGTATAAGTGGAAGATTTACAAGGTATAATTTTTGATTAGAAAGATGCAGCTTACTTTTATTTAAAAAAAACTGTATGTGCACATATCCATAAATTCATACGATATCTCATATAGTATATTTCTATCAAAGTTCAATTTATATAACCAAATGATTTGTTAAATTTAGGATAGCGAAATAAAAAATTATAAATAAAATTCGGCATGGATAATATGGACAAAAAAGAGAATCAAGGCTCATCAAACAAAGCATCAACGTATAAAGGAAATGAAGAAAGTAAGTGTCCTTTTCACAATGGTTCTGCAAGACAATCTGCCGGTGCCGGTATCAAAAATCACGACTGGTGGCCAAATAAACTAAACCTGGATATACTTCGCCAGCATTCTTCTCTGGCCGATCCCATGGGCGAAGATTTTAACTATGCAGAAGAATTTAAGAAACTTGATCTGAATGCCGTTAAGCAAGATCTCTACGATCTGATGACCGACTCCCAGGACTGGTGGCCGGCTGATTGGGGTCACTACGGCGGGCTCTTCATTCGAATGGCCTGGCACAGTGCCGGAACATATCGTGTTGCTGACGGTCGGGGAGGGGGAAGTACAGGTAATCAGCGTTTTGCTCCTCTCAACAGCTGGCCCGACAATGTAAACCTCGACAAAGCCCGCCGATTGCTTTGGCCGATCAAGAAAAAATATGGAAGGAAATTATCATGGGCCGACTTAATGATTTTGGCAGGTAATGCCGCCCTGGAATCAATGGGTTTTGAGACTTTCGGTTTCGGCGGCGGAAGGGCAGACATCTGGGAACCTGAAAAAGATATCAACTGGGGACCTGAAAATGAGATGCTTGCCGACGAGCGTCATGATGAAGACGGCAATCTTGAAGGAAGGCTTGCCGCTGACCACATGGGATTGATTTATGTGAATCCAGAAGGTCCGAACAGCGAACCGGATCCGGCAAAATCAGCATACTTCATCAGGCAATCATTTGCCCGTATGGCGATGGATGACTATGAGACGGTAGCACTGATTGCCGGCGGACACACTTTCGGCAAAGTACATGGTGCTGCTCCTGAAGACCATAAAGGTCCTGAGCCCGAAGCAGCCTCTATAGAGCAACAGGGGCTTGGCTGGGAAAGTGATTATGGAACCGGTAAAGGCGGAGACACAATCTCCAGTGGCCTGGAAGGTGCATGGACTAACAAACCAACGGAATGGGATATGGGCTTTTTCGAAAACCTGTTCGGTTACGAGTGGGAACTGACCAAAAGTCCCGCAGGTGCCTGGCAGTGGGAGCCAAAAGATGGAGCAGGTGATGGCACCGTACCCGATGCACACGATCCCTCAAAAAAGAATCCGCCAATGATGTTAACCACCGACCTCGCTCTGAAAGTGGACCCTGAATATGAAAAGATCTCGAGACATTTTTATGAGAACCCGGATGAGTACGCCGATGCTTTTGCCCGTGCATGGTTTAAGCTTGTTCACCGCGATATGGGACCAAAGTCACGTTATCTGGGGCCTGAAGTTCCTGAAGAAGATCTGCTCTGGCAAGATCCCATTCCGGAAGTTGATCATGAACTGATTGATGAACAAGACATCGCACAGCTAAGGAAAGAGATCCTGGATTCTGATCTGACCGTCTCTGAACTTGTATCTGCTGCCTGGGCATCCGCATCAACCTACAGAGATTCCGATAAGCGGGGAGGTGCAAACGGTGCGCGGGTCCGGCTGGCTCCCCAAAAGGATTGGGAAGTCAACAATCCTGAACAATTAGCCAGGGTGTTACATATACTTGAGGATATCCGGGAGAAATTCAATGCAGCTCAGTCCGGCGATAAGAAGGTTTCTGTAGCCGACTTAATCGTACTTGGTGGATGCGCCGCTATCGAGAAGGCAGCCGAAAAGGCAGGGTATGATATAACTGTACCTTTTACACCTGGACGCACCGATGCCACGGAAGAACAAACTGATGTAGAATCCTTTGAATGGCTGAAGCCCGATGCAGACGGATTTCGTAATTACTACGATACCAAACGCAACGCAACAGCAGAAGAACTGTTGATAGATAAAGCACAGCTGATGAAACTAACTCCAACCGAAGTGACAGTGCTTCTGGGCGGTATGCGAGTGCTGGGTACCAACTACAATGGTTCTGATCATGGTGTATTTACCAATAATCTGGGTTCATTGACCAATGACTTCTTTGTGAACCTGGTAGATATGGGTATAACCTGGAAAGCCGTATCAGATGATCAGGAACTGTTCGAGGGGCGTGATCGTAATACCGGTGAAGTTAAATGGATCGGAACCCGGGCAGACCTGATATTCGGTTCAAATTCCGAGCTGCGCGCTCTTGCTGAAGTTTATGCAACGGATGACTCCGAGGAGAAGTTTGTTAAAGACTTTGTAGCAGCATGGAATAAGGTGATGAACCTGGATCGGTTCGACCTGGATTGATTTCACCCTGCGTAGAATGAGATTCTGAAAAGAACCTCTGAATTGTAAGTGTATACCTGGTTACAGGTAAACTAAAAAGGCCGCCCGGCAACAGGCGGCCTTTTTCATATACGGCTATTGCTGCCTGATTAGGTAATAACTAAAAAATTTAGAGGCAGGTAAGCTTCAATCTTCTCTGAAAATTTTAGATAATCTATAATTTTTGCCAAGTTACTATTTAAAAATCAATGACATTCCTGTGAATTTATTTATTTTCTTGATTTTTGATCAGGATTAAAAATATAACGCCTAAGTGTACAACAGGTACATGTACAGTTTCGTACTACTATCTGTTATTTGTAGTTATGAACCAACTTTCCTGACGCTAATACCGTATGCCTTTTTAGGGTTTTCAACAAGCAGTAAATGAATATCCTCCCGGGTAAAGCCGTTCTCTTTTAAAGATGGGATAAGATATCTGAACATATCGGTATAACCGCTGAAGTCACCACCGTTATTCTCTCCAACCGTATACCAGCCGGAATCATGTGAAATCAATAATTTATTTAATACTCTTTCCTTTTTCATGCCGGTTAAACGCTCAATAAACCATTCAATGCGGTTTGGTTTTTCCGGATCTGAAGAAGGAGCATTGCTGACATTATCCAGGGATATCCATGCTCCCTGGTTAGCGGCTTCGATATTTCCATTTAATGTACCCATTTGAGCATGAGTCCAGACAAAGGCCTCGGGCGAGACTCCTTCATTTCTTAAAATTTCGATCTGCTCAAATGCAGGTTCATCGGTTCCTGTGTGAGATACAATCGTCAAACCTGTGGCTTTGTGGGTAAGAGCAGCTGCTTTCACAAGTTTTTGATGCAAAAGTGAAAGCGTACCTTCTTCCTGTACTGATATCTTTATAAATCCGGGATAAACACCACTTTCTTCGATTCCTTTTTTAAACTCATCGATCCAGACGCGGGCAATTTCTTCCGCATTATCTTCGAATGCATGTTCAGGGATAAATTTATTATCTCTGGCACCGTAATAACCTGTATTGGTAACGATGTTGAGACCCGTTTTTTCCGCAAGTTCTTTCAGAACTCCCGGATCGCGACCCAAATAAGCCGGCGTGCATTCGAAAAATGTATCAACACCCTCTGCTTTGGCTTTCATAAGAAACGGAAGTACGCGTTTAACCACCTTTGATTTGTCCCATCTATGGTATCCCGAACTGTCGGCTCCGATCCAGTCTACCATTACATGTTCGTGGATCAACGAAGTTCCCATCTCTTCAGTTGAGATTTCACCAGTTACCGTCATGATTTTTTCCTGGCCTGAAGAGTTATTGCAGTTTATGAAGATAAGAGCCGTAATCAGAATAAGCAGTTTTTCATAATTCTTCATTTTTCTGTACATGATAAGTTTCAATTAGAATCACAATAAATCAGTAAATAAAAACAATATATGGTGTATTATAATCCGAATAGACAATTTATTTTACTGTAATTGCTGACGTTGTTAAAAAGTATTTTTATAACTGGAATTTTTGAGTCCAGGCCTTAAATCCCGAACCAATTTCTTCCATTTCATTTAAATAGTGATACTTTGAAGTTGAACCCCATTGGTGGTTTTTAAGGTTGTTTAAGAAATTTATTCCCTGTTCCTTATACAACTCTTTAACTCTTAGCAAAAAAACCACTTGATACCAGGCATAGTTTTCAACTCCAACGCTTACATACATCTCTTCAAAATCATTAAGAGAGGTGTAGCGCGGATTTATCTCTTTTACTAAGATTTCCGATACATCAATCCAAATATCACGTTCCTTTTGGAAACCCTGGTCGATATAAGAATAAGCGAAATAAGTTGCTGCAAATTCATATGTCCACCTGTTCGGGAAACTGATACCATAAGCATTGGCGTAAATATGGCCAAGTTCATGAAACCCGATTAACGAAACAAAAAGGTTGACGATTTCATCGTTTGTCATTCCATATTGAGAATCCAGCTCGTATCCATTGATAGCAGTCAATATTGCGTTAGAGAGAGCATTTTTAGAATCAGCCGGTATGCAAACAATATAGGGCGGACCTGAGACAAAGGGCAGGCCATAGGGGATAGGGGTTATTTTTTCCCAGCTTACTGAATCTATAACAGCTACCGAAAAGGATTGCTTAGCTCCAAAATTATCTTCAAAGAATCCAATAGATTTACCAAGCAGATTTAAACTCGATTCCGCCCGGCCCTTAAAGCCTTCCGTGTAATATGCAACAATATCACCATCTATCGAATTAAGTTGTAAGGCCCTTACTTTTTCGAGTGTTGATTGATCGGGAGCTCTGCAAGAATTGCTGAGAAACAGAGTAAGAAGTAAAATAAAATGCGTAATGAAGTATTTCACTATTCAATATAGTTTTGCTGTAAAGGTATTACTCTTAATTTGCAATGGATTTATAAATTACGAAGTTTAAATAAATTTGTGCTACAAATTATTTGTGAATGCAATACTTACAGCGGTTATCAGATCTTTTGAATATTCAATCTTTTCTATTTTCCCGTTGATTAATTTTCCAAATTCGAATTTCCGTGAAACAGATGGCATTATTTATAAAAATCCGCCATGATCCAGAGCCAGCGACTTGAAGGATGAACCCAGATCTCTTTCCAGTTATATACATTCTCGGCAGGCCAATAGGGTAGATCACGGTTAAAATGTGTTTGTACTCCAACAGGCAAACCGCCGACCAAATTACCACTCATTGCACTATACTGAGCAGCATAACGATATCCCTCGCCATACATTAAACTTTGATTAAAAGGGTTTAAACCTAAATGCCAGTCAAGTTGCTTATAGCTCAATGCTAAAAGCTCGTCATCATTTAAATAATTTGCCGCGGTACTCAGACCCTTGGCTTGTGAAAGAATTGTTCCGCTATTGCCGCGGAAAGAGGTCCAGGTTGGAAAACTTTTCAGGTAGTATTGATCATTTAGCTGAAATCCACTTTTGATCTGCTCTGCCTCGATATCATCGTCCGCACTGTTCAGGTCGTAGATACCGGCCGGAATCATAAAATAGGGATCAGTATATTTCGATATTTTCTTGTAATAATCTGCATACAGACGAATTGCTTTTTGCCATTCACCACTTTTTATATGGTCAGGGAATAATTGGCTTAACCTTACAAGACCAATTACAAGGTCTTGTTCGTGTCCCCTGTGAGAGTAGTGAAGAATCGATTCTTTATTGGCTGAACGATAAAAGAATCCTTTCAAAGGAATGTCGGCAGTAAGATCTTCCTGTTGCTGACTTTGTAAAATATAATCGCCATATAAAATGGCGGCATCTTTATACGTTTTTTTTCCTGTTGCTTCAAATAGAGTGAGTGAGGCATTTAAAGCAGTTGCGGCCAACGGAGCACTATCTATATTTTCGTTCAATTCGTCCGTTGCAAATTTCCAATCTTCCTCAGCGCTGTCCAGTGCATATTTTGCCAGTTTCAGATCTTTATCGCTTAAAACCATCGCAGCTTTGGCTTCTGTCCTTGCTGCCCGGAAATTTTCTTCCGCACTGTTTCTTGCTGTGCTTGGAACATCATCTACTTCTGTTCCGATGATTCCGTCCGTCCAAAAATCCATGGTGGACCAGGTTGGCCTGTATCCATTCCCGAAACGGGTTTTTAACATCCAGTCTAATCCCCATTTTCCCTCTTTTATTAACCGAGCCGAGAGCACGGGATCAGAGTGGCGAAGATCATAAGCCAGTGTGAATTTGGCATGAGTTGCCTCTGCGGTATTTGTTAGTCCCTGGGATAAATCTCCCGCATCATGCCATCCGCCATTGATTGTAACAGATTTGTCACGATGGACACTAACCCAGTCTCTGTGACATACTGCATGGACCCCGGGTACGGCATAACCACACCGTTGTGAATAAAAATGATTGATCGTTTTGATGACTGTACTACGATATACATCCTCAAAACTCCCGATTTTAAATGATTTAGTTTTTTTATCACCGGCTTTAAGAATAAATGTACCTGTCTGATCAAACTCACTGAAATCCATCTGCTGAAATGTCCCAATAGGAGTTTCTTTTGAAACAACAGACTTTTCAAAGACAACTTCATCTGTCAATCTGTTTATCAAAGAAAAACTTTCTGAAGTTACATCTGATGCAAGTGCTGTTTTGGGCATACCGGTAACATAGCCAACATGGTTATAGGCTATATGCCCTGGTGCAACATTCCAGCCTTCATAGTGATCAGGCTTTACTTTTTCAAGAAATACCTCATCGATATAATATTTCACAGTTTTCGTTGCCCCGGGTTCATTGCCCTGTAGCCGATATCGGATTTCAATTCCGGTTACTTTGTCACGACCAAGGTGTTCAAATTCCCAGTATACCTTATTCCATTTTTGATTTTCAACGATTTGAAAATTTAAACCATTTCGATCGTAAGGCCCCGGTACTTTTTCTTCACCTTCATTATGAAATACCATATTTAATGAAACAACCCTGAATCCGGGCAAGTCGGGATAGACCCAAAAGCTTATACGGTTCCAATCCGACCAATCTTCTCCCTGAACTGCATGATATGCACTGGAAACACCCCAGGGTCGTCCATCAGTAAATCCTTCCTCCATCGTAGAGACGTCACCTTTTGTGGGTGATACAAGTAAAAGTGAAGCACTTCCCTTAAAAAATTTTTCTTGTGAAACCGACAGACTTCCATATTCACCTCTGTGTTCCCATTGATCAAGGCTTTCGGTACCTGCTAATCGCTTCGATTCAAGTACTTCTTTTTGAGACCATTCATACTCCAGAGTATTTTCCCAGGGTGCATTTATGGGCATTTCGGGTATGGTTTGGGAAATCCCGGATTGTGAAAGAAGCAGCAAGCTCCCGAGACACAGTAATGCTTTCTTTGCGTTTTTCATGATGCCTGTAATTTTTATCTATAATTGTGTATTTCAGGTTTTTTGAAATCTCTATTACCTCAAGAGGTGAAAAATCATCAGTGATAATTGATACCGGTAGCATCTTATAATCTATTGTGAAAAAGATTTATACACAACCACCTGGTTTCTCAATAGTGAGGATAACTTTTTGACAAATTCCATTTAAAAGAGGTTACAAATATTAGTTATTAAAATAAATTGATTGTGTCAGATTTATAATCTTCTTTCACTTTCTTTCTGCAAGCAGATTTTTTACGACACGTTGTGCACTGTACACAGCACCATCCATATAGCCCGGCGATATAGCCGATGTTTCGGCACCGGCAAACCATAATTTTCCCTCCATATGCGGTTTCTGATACACTTCGTGTCCGTTGTTCTGGTGCGGTATAACGCTATCAGCGTACCCGGAAAACGTATACGGCTCATGCCGCCACACTTTTTCAATATAAGAGAGTGGATGTGCGGCTTCTTCTCCATAAAACTTCCTTAGCTGCTGTAATGCAGCGTTTTTTCTTCTCTCTGCAGAAACAGAATAGTATGACCCCGACATAAATCCTTTCAGAGCAAATGCTTTTTCTTTGAAAGAGGAGTGGTCGTACATTTCGGTAATAGGCCCAACATTACTCATAATGGTTCCGCTCGAACCGGCATCTCTCCAGAACGGCCGGCTATAGGTGAAACCCACTTTTATCGAATCAGCCATCCAGGTTTGGGTTGATGATGCAATTTGTCCGAACTCATTTTGTAATGCAGGATCCACAGAAATCGTATCCATAAACAGCTTTGGAGGCAGGGTTGATATCACAATGCCGGCCTCTACATCTTCATTAGATGTAAGCAGGTTTATTTTGTCTGATGATTTTGAAATCTCTTTGACGACTGTGTCTGTTTTCACTAATGAATCTTTCCATAGCTTTTTAGCCAGGGCATTGATTAAAGAATCCGTTCCATATTTCAGCCGAAAGGTATCTTCATTACCGGGTGGCAGATGAACCAGCTGTGGAGACGACATCGAATTCATTTCGTAAAATACTTCGCCGCCAATATGCTGTTTTGCACGTTCCAAACCCAGCTCATGCATCAGTTCAATAAGATGACCATGCTGATTTCCAAACCACGTAGCTCCAAGCTCAACCGGGGCTTCACCATTTTTTCTGAGGGTATGAATACGTCCGCCAAGCCGGTTACGGGCCTCAAGAATCGTACTCGGGTATCCGGATTTTTGAAGCAGATATGCTATAGTGAGACCCGAAAGGCCAGCGCCAACGATCACAATTCCCGGGTGGAAGTTTTGGTTCATAAAGATCAATATTAACGGATGTAATTTTTTTGATTAATTCTTAACCATGTGCAATGATATGAAATTAGTTAATTCATATCATGGAATCTGTTTCAACTGATTAGATGTGCCCGAAAAAATAGCTCAATACTTTTTTATATTGAAGTTGGTTTTTATGTATCCTTCGTAATGAATTTTTTCAAAAAACAAAAATTGCATATTTATATCACAAATCGAATATCACTGATCCGGATTTTCTCTGTAATTCTTTTACTGGTTGTTGTTTTCGGATCCTACCTGGCCTTTATTGGAATCAATTCGGAGCCGCCTGTTGTTAAATCAGAATCTGAACCTGAAGAGTGGGTGATAGGTGAAGCTTTGGCCACGTACCTGGAAAAATTTGAAAAGGATTTTGAAGAAGGGCTAAAGGACGAAAGAATCCCCGGCGGAGCGGTTACTATAGTGAAAGATGGCCGGGTTGTATTTCAAAAAGGGTTTGGCGTAAAAGAGAGAGGTAAGACTGAAGAAGTAGATGAACATACCATTTTCAGATTAGGCAGTGTATCTAAAGGCTTTGCTTCAGTTCTGGCCGGAGTATTAGTAGAAGAGGGGGTTCTAAACTGGGAAATTCCCGTATCCCATTATTTGGAGGAATTTGAGCTGATTGATAAGGGACAAACCGACCGGGTTCAGATAAAGCATTTATTATCTCATACATCAGGATTGCCACGTCATTCATATACGAATTTGGTGGAAGACGGACTCTCACTGGATCTCATTATCTCCCGGTTGGCACAGGTTCCTTTGATTGCAAAAGAAGGTGAACAACTTGCCTATCAGAATGCGGCATATTCAGCGATAGAAAAAGTGTTGGAAGTCCAAACTGACACCGACTTTAGCACACTTCTGAATGAAAAACTGTTCAAACCGTTAGCTATGGACTACTCATCATCAAGTTATGACAGCATAATGTATTCCGGGAACAAAGCGTTGCCTCATGTGTATTACTCCCGTTCACGGGGCCGCATTCCCATCTCGATTTCCAGGAAATACTACAACGCGGTCTCATCCGGCGGGATAAATGCTTCTGCTTCAGATATGGGTAAGTGGCTGCTTTTGTTAACAGGACATCATTCTGATGTAATTTCTGACAAAACGCTTGAAGAAATTTATGATCCGTTAATTACAATCAATAATCGAAGATTCAGCAGATATTGGGATGGAGTAAACATATCGTCTTATGGAATGGGGTGGAGAGTACTTGAAAATCAAGGACAAAAAATCGTATACCACGGCGGATATGTAAACGGTTACCGAAGCGAGATCGCTTTTGCTCCTGAAGATGGGCTGGGAATCTGCATTCTCATTAACACCAACTCAAGCTATCCGTTAAAAGTGATACCGAATTTCTTTAACCATTTTAAATCAGTTTCTCAGAAAGTTATTTCAGAGTGAGGTAAACGATCTGGCAAACAAGCGGCGGAGCATTTTGTTTGAATTTGGCATCCTGATGCTTAGCCGTAAGGTTGATTTACTTTGAGAGGCAGCTATCAGTGGAGTTTTCAATAACAGAAAGCGGATAACTTTTTTAATCTCTAAGATATTTTAATGGGCTTTCAACATCATAGAAAGCGGATTCCCTGGCTAACTGATTCAGTAGTTTATTATGACCTGCGCCATATACTACCAGAATACGGTCATTCGGAGATTCAGTGAATCGAATAATATTCGTTAAAATCTTTAGATTTCGGCCGTACCACCAAGCCATATAGTTGGCACCGACATATTCATCGTCTTTAGCTATACGTAGAAGAGTAAAATATCCTTGATGATCTATATCAATATTATCGGGCTGGTTTTCGTCAATCAAATTATCAATTATAGATTTGGAGGCTATCTTTTCAGCTGACCTCAGGGATTTCTCTTCATTATCCTTGTATAATTCATTGAGATATTCATTCAACTCCGGATGTTGCTTTGAATAGGTTATATAATTGTATAGTGGATCATCCGGGAAAATACCCCAGTCAATGCAGTATATTTTTTTATGGTTTAATTCTTTTCCCAGCCGAAATCCAATTTGATGAACTTCATTTCTGGTCAGTTTAAAGTCTCCTGCCAGGTAATCATGGTATTGTTTCTGAGCTTTATCGTTGACTTCATAGTCACACTCCAGGGCTATTTTGGTAGGATTGAACTTTCTTAGTTTTCCCATCAGTTCAAGCATCTCTCTTTGTCTTTCAGGAGTAGTTACATCATCAACATCTTTATTAATGACATTGCTGGTTGTGGTTGCCATATGGTAGGTGCCCAATACGACGAGCTTTGGTTTTTCTTCAGCATCTTGGTTCACGTTGCCAAGTTGAGCCTTTAATGTGATTGGAAGTATCGTTAAAATAAAAAATCCTGTAAAAAAGAGAGGTTTTGTGAAATATTTCATAAAGGATAAATCAAATTCCCGGTTGATGTTCTCAGATCTATACGCAAGTGGATGCAGAAGGTTACAGAATAAGATGAAAGAGTTGCCTAACGGTTTGGCGCATAAGCTGCGTGCCGGCCAAAGTGATTTAAATACAAAATGTATTACATAAATTGACCAGCTCAAAACCGGCAGGGAAGGGCGAGGTACGTCCGCTTATTGAGCGGGTTATAATGTGGCATTCTGACCATTATCAGACTGATTATACTCTATGGACTATCGCTCACCGTTCGATTTGACCGTCCCATCTTCAAACTGTTTTATCAATTTCACCGGCTCAGCAGCAACCCTTTTCTTTCGAACTTTCACATTTATGATTTCCACTAACAGTGAGAAGAATACTGCAAAGTAGATATACCCTTTAGGTACGTGCACATCAAATGCTTCAATCATTAGCATTAAGCCGATAAGGATAAGAAAGGAGAGCTAAAGTATTTCCAGGGTTGGGTGTTTTTTAATAAATTCGCTTATTGTCTTGGCAAACACAATCATCACCCCAATAGAGATGGTAATGGCAATAATCATCAGTAATACCACTTCAGTCAGACCGATTGCAGTTAGAATACTGTCGAAAGAAAAGATAATATCAAGAGCGACGATCTGGAAAAAACCTGTCCGAAGGTTAAAAACTGTTTCTTCCCTTTTTCATCATGTTGTCCCTCCATTTTATGGTGAATTTCTACCGTACTTTTGAACATGAGAAAGATGCCACCTGCAAAAAAAATGATGTCTATGATACTAATATCATAGGCAAATAGAGAAAATAGTGGTTCAATGAACCCGATGATCCAGCTAATACTCAGAAGCATAACAATCCGAAAAACAAGTGCTAAAATAAGACCAGTCGTTCTGGCTTTCTCCTGTTGATTGGCCGGTAGTTTATTAGATACAATGGAAAAGTACTGAGTGAGTAAAAGCTGGCCAACAACCCGGCGAATCTGGGCCGGTTTTTTAATGGGAATACCCAAAAGCGAAATTGATGGCAGAGTCTTTGCCTTTACACTGCACTTTCATACAGATAATAACCGTACTGATACGACAACTTCAATGGCCGATACATCTCAAAGTTTGGAAGGCAAATCCGTTCTCATCGCAGAAGATCTTCCCATAATCGCTTTGACAGCAGAAGCCCTTGATGACACAAGGGATGAAGTGTCGGCTACGGAAATGAATGACTTTATAGTCAAACCCATCGCCGCCGAAGAGCTTACCTCAAAGGTTTCAGCCTTAACCTAACATGGTTGAAGTCTTGTTATTTACTTCCCGGGAGGGATGGATGTGTTGGCTGTTTGTGCGGCGGTCTGGCGGTCGAATTCACGCTACCGAAAAACCGAAATACGGTAATCTAAAGCGTACTCAAAAATCCCACAAACAAAATTGCAAATCCTCCGATCTCAGCTATGATCAGCGCAACCATAAAGGTAATAATCACCCAATTTGGAAGCGTGAATGATCCCAGTTTGTGGGGCTTTTTCATCTGATTATCGGTGTCTTTCAAAACTCCATGAATCACATACGTTGAAATCGCCAGAGCAAAAAACACGATGGGCGCTGCTGCCGACCAGAAAGTTACCGTCTCGGAATAGGGACTTAGTTCAACAAATTTGGCCAGAACCAGTGTAGCAAAACTATACATCAGCGAAGCTCGATGCGCGATATCCACATAGACAGGCGCTTGTGCTTCCTTCGATGAGTGGATGTGGTAGTACTTCCAAGCGCCGGTGATCAGACCGGTGAGTAAGAAAATTCCACAAGCTGTGTACGTAAATTGCAGCGATGGAGCCATAGGGTGATTTTAGTCGAAAATTGGAATTTAAATTAACTGTTAGAAATGAAAAATCATAGCAAGTTTATTAAACTCTAAAAGCTGTCTGGCGAATGATATGTACCATCCTTTGACTTCTAAACCCCCGTTCACTACCTTCAACCACATGGATTGATGCACTCGGATTGTTTTAGGAGCCGCTGTTGGCGTAGTGGCGTTTGAAAAAGGGTTGGCGGAATAGCGATGTTATATGGAGCCATCGCCGGCACCATCCCTGATCTGGATTTACTTTCTCCCCACTTTACACACTTCCATTTCTGTTATTTTTGATTCTTGCCATGACCCGAAAATGAACCGATACCAAAAGGGCATTCTACAATACCTTATGACTCTCCTTCAGTTCGGGATATTTGATGATTCCGTTGGTACTGAAATTCGCTGCCACTTCCCAGGTTGAGCAGGCGCTCAAGGAGCAAAATATCAGCCATATGGAAGTCAGCACCCGACCATCACCCATGAATACGATATTGTGGAATGCCAACATTGGCATATAGCCAACGCTGTTGAGGTTATCCTTGTTTCGTACGCAAGTTTTATTCACGGTATGCTTATCTGAGGATAAAATGAAGAAATCCGAGTTAATCTCAAAGTATGAGCATCAGCTTACGATAATTGATAATTTGAAGCTGTAAGTAGACTATTCAATTTTTTGATATTGGGATAGTCCTATAACGCCCCGGCGGTTGAGGTGTATACTGTTTCTAAGTTTTATAATGGCTATAGAATTGATTACAAGTTGGAAAGAAATAAACGAGAGGAACTTTAAATAAGAGATTAATTTGTAACCACCCCTGAAATATGAACAAGGCCCCATAAGATAGGGCCGTGTAGTAAGAATACTAATGGAAACATTGATATTAATGACCACTTTGAAATCCATTTACCAGCTCTACCCACCTTTAGCAGATAAAATGAAAATGGAAGATTTATAGCTAAAGCAGTACCAAACCCGGGAAAATAGGTTTGGTAAGATAAACTCAGACTGATATGAGAAAAAACATTGAGGAAAATAGTTGCTTGAAGCAATAGTAAGAGATACTGTGCAGTACTGCCCTTTTCACCGATGTTACCGAAAGCGGCGATCAGGTAAGGGAATACGGTAACAACTACCAAGGCTACTAAAAACTGTTCATACGTCAATGTGGATATATATTCCTTGAGATAAGAGAGTGCATTATCTGTTATTGAGGTGATCCTGTAGCGCATAAAGAAAGCTTCTTCTGCATTGTGTATTGTAAACAGAACTGGATCAACCATAATTTTTGTTTTATAGACATACTCTTACTCGGAATATAGTCAAATAACGGTTTGGTGTTTCTGCGGCCGGGCTTTAAACTCAAAAGTTGAGCAAGTAACCAAAACCGGTCAGCAGAGCCTGCCCCGACTCCTTCGGGGAAACACTGGTTATGTGTTTGGTTCATATGTCCAGGGATTAATCACTTCAACCCCTGAACCTTCCATGTCCTGCGTATTTCTTGTAACAACTGATAAATCATGAACTTGGGCTGTAGCGGCAATAAGTGAATCAATTGCCGGAAGAGGTTTCTCACTTTTTTCTGCTGCAGCTAAAATCTCACCACATTTATTCACTTCTTCAATTGTAATATTGAGGACACGGTTTTTAAATCGCTGGTTTAAATCTTCTTTTACCCATCGATTTAGCTCTTTTTTCTTTTTCGAATCGGGTAATTTTTCAATTCCTTTTCTCAATTCGCCAAACGTAATGACGCTTAAATATATGGAGAGTTCGTCCCGATCGGCAAACCACTTCACAACATTTTGATTTGGTTTATTTTTAACCAATTCTGAAATACAGCAGGTATCAATCAAATAGCTCATAGTTCAATGCTACGGGCTGGTGACTTATCTCGCTTTAGATCAATCTCAACTTTTGAAAGAGGAGATTTTTGAAAAAATTCAACCAAAGATGTCTTCGGATGTTCTAATTTCCGATAATCTTCTGCCGAGAGTACTACTACGCTGTCTTTACCGTGCTTAGTGACCGTTTGAGGGCCCTCTTCTGATGCCTTACGGACGACTTCGCTAAATTTGTTTTTCGCTTCCTGTAATTGCCATTTTTTTGATTTTGTGATCATAAACACCTCCTTTTTCATCTAGTCTGTCTAGAATCTACAAATATATCTAATTGGAGAAGTGAAAATTGCCTGAAGCAATAAAGAGGTTACCGACACATAACGGTTTGGCGTTTAACCGGTTTGGCTATTACAATCTAATAATGTGATAAAAGTCTATATTTAACTCAACCCTGAAGATATTTGATATCAGCAATGAACGGCCAAATCCTTTTTAAAGATGTTATTTTACCTATTTTTCGATAAACAAACCTGTAAACGTTATGAAATTACAAAGAATATATCTGGATACATCTGTAATAGGCGGATGCCATGATATAGAATTCTCCACTTGGTCGAACAGTCTGATGAAGGATTTCAAATTGAAATATTATTTACCTGGTTTATCACAGCTAACGTTTGATGAAATAAATAAAACCCCGAAGCCCGTTCAGGACACGTTAACGGTTTTACTGGATTACGAACCCGAAATTTTGGAAATAACTGAACCTGCCCTTGATTTGTCACAACAGTATATAAATCGATATTTATTCATCGCGTGAGGTGACCAATTATGAAGAATAAAAAATTTGACACAGTTAAGACGTTTCGGTCGATTCGTGATGAAAATTACGAGGAGACCAAAGAATTGTCTCAAAAGGAGTTGTTGGAACGATATAAAAAGAGAGGACAAGCTGCTTTGAATCAAATCAAGAAAACCTCCAAAAATTCAAACGTTTCCGGCTGATCTATTTGTGTTTTGAGGCTTCTATTTTTGTGGTAAGAGAGAAGGGAAAATAACGGTCCTGTGTGTAAGCGGCATGTCCATTTTTAGCTACTAAAGTGATAAAAAGATGGATTTTGTGCAACTCTAAAATTTTCAATTCGGGCGATGAGCGGCCAAGTCCGCATTGAAGCGCTTGTTAACCATCGGGGCTATACTTGCAAGAGGGATATCTCTTTAACAGATTCGAAATCCCTCGTATTAAATGTAGCCACCTCATGTATGCCATTCGCCAAGCCGATACTGATGATCTCAAAATCGTGAATTTTCAGTCCTTTAGGTTGATACCGGTTCAATAAGTCGAGAAAGATGGCCATTGACTCCTGTGTTGGATAAACAATTTCGATACCCGTTATGATCTCTTCGACTATTTCCAAAGCCGTGTCATTGTTAAGATTATATCCTGATGACTTGGTTGTGACGGCAAGGAATTCGATCAGATTTTTAGAAGTGGTGACGAGTTGATTTTTCTCTTGCTCCAATTTCGTTCTGGCTCTCTTGAAAAATGCCGAATCCTGGTCAATTCCATAAACAAGAATATTGGTGTCAATGAGAATTTTACTTATATGCTACAGCTCGAAGATCCTGTTCGTCCAGTTTTCCATTCAGTTTTAAAGAACGAATATTTGGCCGGGTCTTCTTCGTCTTGTTTAAAGAGGAGAGGTAAAGGTACACTTTTTCCAGATCCGTCTCGGAAAGCCGGTCAATTTCTTTTTTAACTTTTTCTTTTGTAATCATGGTAAAATGAATTTCTTAACGACAGTAATTTACTCAACGAAGCGGAAATTTCATAAGTATTGATGAAAAGTGTATCAGGTGGTTAACGGCGCGGCATTTCTGCGGCGTGGCAATCAATTCTGAAGTCGAGCAAAAAAAGCTTGCACGTCCGCAGGAAATGCTTGTTATAGGGCGTTTTATGATAGGATTGGAGATTGTTTAACGGTTTGGCTAAATTGCGTTTTAATGCAGCTTAGGTTTTGTTGTAGTGCGTTTTTCATTATTAGGCTCTCTAATAGCCTCTTATTTCCAGAAGCACCCCATCCGGATCATGAACTAGAATCACTTTGTAATTATTCCATTCCGGAATAACTAAATACTTATATTTAATATTATTCTGATCCAATCTTTCTTTGTACGACTCAACATCATTAACATCAATGGAGAAATAACTAGTACCTATTTTTTCAAAACCATAATACTCATTTTCATTGTTGAATGGAATCTCGGGTAAGTTACCTTCTGTTTTATTAAGTTTAAATCTTAAAGAATAACCATCACAATCCATTCTTAAATTAATGATATTAAACTCTTTTCCACTATTGACTCCATATTTAGTTGACAATTCACTGGACTGATGGTAGGTGTCCTCTTTTTCCATTCCTATAATATCTGTATAAAATTTATATGATTCATCTAAATCTGAAACAATAACTCCAATTGACATAACTTCTACTGGGCTGGTTATTTTATTGGAACCATAAACTATAGTTAATACTAAAAACAGGGTTCCAATAATGATTGATTGCTTTTTCATATTTTATATTAATAATTTAAAGTATCGTTTCTATTCTGTCTTATTTCTATTTTCAGGCGAATAATACAACCACCATTTTCTAAGTTCCCCGTTTTCATCATATCTAGCGTAGTTCTGAGTGACATGAACTGTTACAATTTTCCAGTTTCCACCTATTTTTTTCATGCCATATGAAAAAGAACCATGTCCTTTAGTAGTGTCTTCATCGATCGAAATTCTTTCGTGATCAAATTCAACTAGATATGATGCAGCATCTTTGGAAAGCACATGGATTTTGTGATTGCTTAAATCCCATTTAAATTTTCCCTTCCAGATTTTGGGATTAAGAAAGTCCTTCCAAATTGCTTCTCCAGTCTTATAATCTCCCCAATAATAACCGTCACCGAATATCACAAAATCTTCAACTCCACCATAATATTTCATGGATTCCTCATAGTCCAGATTTTCAATTGCCTGGGCATGCGCTTCCGATGATTCAATAATGTTTTTTTTGATTTGTGCAATTTCTTCTGCTGTCAATTGACTGTCTTGCTGAGAACAACTGACTAATAAGAAGATTAATAGTAGGAATAACCATTTCATATTTAATTAATTTTTTGTTGATAAATGCACTACAACAATGGCATATCACCAACGCTGTTGAGGTTATCCTCGCTTCATACGCAAGTTTTACTAATTTTATTCTTTAAATACTGAGGACAAAATGAATAAATCCGAGATAATTCCAAAGTATGAACATCAGCTTACGCTGAAGGATTTTTCTCAAGTCTTAGATACTAGTTTAGCCCTATAACGGTTTGGCGGCTAACCGGCGAGGCGACCAATTTTCCTAAAGCTCCGAACCGCAAGCTCGTCCGCTTGAGCCGCTGGTTATTTGACGGTCAGTTTACGATAAAGATTCCAAAATTGCTTTTGGCCTCTTTTCTGCGATCTTTAAAAGTACTTTTGCTGGCCCTTGCGGCTTTCGCCTTCCCTGTTCCCAATTGCGAAGGGTGCCTACACTGATTCCCAGCAGGGAAGAGAACTCCTGTTGGGTCATATTGTACTTTTCCCGGATGGCTGCAACATCAGGTTCTTCCATCACAGTGTGCCTGGAGGGCTTGCGTTTACCTTTTCGAATCTCTCCAGCCTGTTTCACGCTTTCAAGTAATTCATTAAACATTTCATCATTCATGACAGTTGATCCTTAACCACTTGTTTCAGTTGCTTCAATTGATCTGCTGTGAGATCATCTTTTTTGTTTTTTGGGTAGGCATAGAGCATATAGATTTGGTGATCTTCGGTGAAAGAGTAATAAATCACCCGGATGCCACCACGCTTTCCTCGTCCTGAGCCGGCCCATCTCAACTTTCGAATACCACCACTTCCTTTAATGACATCTCCGGATTCCGGCCGGATAGATAACTGCAATTGAAGCAGATGATATTCCTTGTCGGAAATGAGCTTAGAAATCAGTTTCGTAAATATGGGCGTTTCAAAGAACTCCATTCAGTAACGTTCTGTTTCCAAGAAAAGTACGTCAATGACGCATATATTGCAAATAGAGAAAACGTAGTTGATTCAGTAAGAAATTCAGGTAAGGAAAGGCAAATAACGGTTTGGTGCTTCTGCTGCCGGGCAATTAATTCTAAAGCTCAACGGGAAACGCGAACCGGTCAGCAGGAAGCACTTTGTTAGCCGCTCAATCCAGAATAAGCGGCAGATTTAATTTAGTATAAATTCTTCCATGCGTTTGTTCAGCCAACTTCGAAATTCCGGTGTAGTTGGTGGCGAATGTTTACTATCCTTTATTAATTCCGTTTCAACTTTTGGAATCTGACTCTTAGAACGAATTATGACCTCATTCCCGGGAAACGAAATATCATTCTCTGCTCCGATAATTAAACATGGCATTGTCAATCTTTTTAACTCTTCATCCGATGCAAGAGGTGGTATCTTGAGATTGGTAGTAAAATCATTAAATGAATCCCCAAGATAGTTCGCCCAGTCTTCGTCCCACGTAGTGATAAGATTGTTGACTAATTTCCGAAGATTATTCTCGTTTGGATGAACTTTATACATTAGCATTGGCAACGCCATTTTTGTAAAGCCCTTTATCAAAGATCCCTGGACAATTCCGGCCGGTACAATCAGGGCTAATGACAGTACTCTTTCAGGATTGGCTGATGCAAATTGGCGAGCTACAAAACCACCGAGGCTCACGCCTAAAATATGGACCTTTTGTAATTTGAGGCCATCTAATATCTCATTGAGCCATGCTGCATGGGAGTCATCTTTGTAGGAAAGGCGCAGAGGCAACCCTTTCACAGATTGACCTGGTATATCAGGTGCTATGAGATAAAATTTATCAGACAATAAAGTCAGTTCAGATAATATATGGGCAGAACTCGTTAACATTGAATGTAGACATATGAGAGGAGGCTTGGAACTGTCTCCCATTGTTAATACATGATTTTTTCCATAAGAAGTAGAAACTTCTTTGGAATTTGTTTGACTATTTGCCCGATCAAGAAATCGTTGATACCAATAATTCATTCTCTCTTTGGCTGTCTCATTTTTAAATATTTGTGTATTCAATAAATATTCCGATTGGGTTATTTTTAAATGACGGCTAACGGCCCAGCGCATAACGGGCGCGAAGATTATGAGTTTAATAAAAGCGAAAAACGTGAATAAAGCCAACCAAAAATGCCACAATTGTGGCCGCGTCCCCAGTTGATGCGCTTTGTTATGTGGTCAACGTAAGTCTCCAATTGAATAAATTTCATCTAAGGGTGGAATATGATATTCATTTCCTTTATAAATAATCTGTCCACCAGTATTTACATACTTATCTTTAAAATGTAGTTCATCTGAGAATTCTCGACTAATTAACCCTAACCCTATTCTTTTGACTAAAGCTACATCGATATTATCTCCCCCAAAGGCTCCAGAATCAGGAGTACGATAGACAATAATTTTACGGTTATGATCAATAGTGATTTCATAAATTGCTCTAAAGCCATTATTGTTCATTTTGAGAACATCAGAAGCAGTAAAAATTATTGCTAAGGATGAAACCGCATAAAAAAAGAGCAAGAAAAGTGAATAGGTGATTAATAAAAAATATCTGAGCCAACTTATTTTTATAAATGTTAACCAGTAAATTATAAGTATTGGAACAAGAAAGAATCCTAAAGTTAAACCGTTATCTAAATTATTGTTTTCTATAGCGATATTAGTAGAAAAAATCACTATTACATATAGTAATAAGGGCACTCCATAGAGAAGAGTACTTAGTAAAAGTATATTATTTTTAAGGAAATTCGCCATTTCTTAGATTTAAGCCACATAACGACACTGCGCATAACCGGCACACGCAATTCTGTTTATTTTGTAACTAACGAAAGATGTACTTTAAAACCAAGAGGGGCAAAGGATAGGCGAGGCGTGTCCGCTTAATGCGCGGGTTATACCCACCCGTTGTTTTTAAATTAGATATTAATGAGCATTGGTATTAATTATTTTCACCAGTACTTTTCTGGTGAGTTACATTCGTTTTTAACTTCACAATTTGGAGTCGAAATATCCTTGCAAGAAAAAAGAAGGCAATGGGTAACACTATGGCGTAACCAATAATGCCAATTCGTTGTAATTGCATATCCCCAGTTATGGGACCTACGATTCCCATAAACGTCAATATTCCACTGATTAAAAGTGTGTGACGTATGATTTTATCTGTTCTAGTTGAAGAAAATACGAGTGCCGAAAAAATCAGTGCTAGACCTAGGAACCAGTCCCATGCCAACAATTCCGCGGCGTAGTTGTTTGATGGCCATGCAATTTCTGCGACTCCCAATTGACGGGAAGCCGTCAGTTCTAAAAAATGTACTGTACTTGTAATTCCAGTGAATATTGTTGTGAAAATGAGTGCGATCAAACCGAATATTTTACGATCAGGTGGAGCATGATGGTATACAGCAGCTATTGTAATAAGTATTGCTGATGCAGAAAAAAGTGTTAGAACTTCCATTATAGCAAGTATTGGATCTTGAATAGGCTTATCAAAACCTACGTTGGCAAATCCTACTATTAAGACTGCAATGTAGGCCAAACCTATTACTACGACGGTGGCAGCAGCCCAAAATCCTAATTTGTAACTATTCACTATTCTTCACCATAACTTTAGGCTAAGCGATCTTACTTTAGATATTGTGGATATAACGTTCTTGCGGTTGTGCGGCGGAGCGAGGTTAAAACCATTGTCAACCGACCATCGCCCGTCCGCACGAACCGCTGGTTAATGGCCGCCCCAGCCTAATTGTTGAATTTTATTATCTTTTTTACATTTTCTTTCAGATCCACAATATCTTCTGTTGCAACCACCCAGATCATTTCAAGAGTGACACCAAAATATTCATGAATTATGATATCCCTCATTCCGGCAATCTGACGCCAGGGGACATCGGGATGTTTTTTTCGAATTTCTTCAGGAAGATGTTTTACGCCTTCACCTATAATCTCCAACCTTCGAAGTACAGCATCCTGCTTCTCTACATTTTTATAAAATTCTTCTTCCGAAACTCCATCAAGAAACCGCTGGATATATTCAATACTTTCTAAAATATCCTGAAGATAGACGTTAGGTTTTCTTTTGCTCATAGCACAGGTTCTTCATCTCCAAGGATTTTATCCTTCAACGCGGGCTTAATGGCTTCATATTCAACAAGATCAACTTTCATCCCCAATTCGTCTTCCAGTTCCTGCTGGATTCCGATAAATTCCAGCAAGCTGATCTTTTTATCGATTTTAACAAGCAGGTCCAGGTCATTCACCATAGATTCACCACGCGCAGATGAACCGAAAATTCCGGCTTTCTTGATGCCGTATTTTTTCAGTATCGGTCTGATTTTCTTTTTAATGTCCTCGAGGTTATTCATGTTTTTGATATGTAGTTACGTAGACTAATATAACAAAAGATAAGTGAATTTAGCTTGTGCCCAGATTGTAGTCTAAAGTGCCATTAACGGCTTGGCAAATAAGCGGCGCGGCTAAGTACTTGAAAGTAAGTAACTAAACGCAAACGCGTCCGCTTGATTTGCTTTGTTAGGTTCAAAGCCAAGGTGGATGATGAAATTCAACATTATCTGACTCAAGTTCATTAACCATTTTTGTTGCTCTCTTGTAAGAACTTTTGTGTAGGTCAGGTAATTCTGAAACAATTTCATCAAAGTTTTCAAAGGTACCAATTATTTTATCTGTAATTCCAAAAGCATAATAAAGTGGCGGATGAACTAATTCTTTTTTTAAGTCATTAGGTGCCAATAAAAAGTAAAATGCATTTAGATACCCGTCTATATAAGCAACGTCCTCATATCTTTTCTCTCTTAGCTTTTCTTTTTTCCACTTTTGATAAGGGTTGAATATCGCTTCGATCGATTTGGGTTTTGAAAACACTCCTTTACTCTTTAAAGCAATCACTTTCTCAAAAGCATGCATAAGTCCATCTTGATATGATCCGGTAAATATAATTTGAGGATGGTCGAAAATATTATAACTCTCGAAAAGTAATCTATGATTAAGTTGAACTATTGAAAGTAAGTTGTCAGCTTCATCATAAATTGAATCGGTAATCAAAAGCCCTTCGTTGATAGAATGGAGCTTTAGCTGCTTAAAGAAATAAGTGCCATCAGTAATTATTGGTTTTAATCCAATCTCTTCAAACCTCATGCTTTCATCTTCAAAAGGTGTTATTACGTACGCTTGTCTTTGGAAATCACTCATTTGCTCTGAGACAAACTTAAAAATATTTTTGAAATCTGTATCTTTAAAAGAATACCCTACAAAAACGATTGTTTTTGTGGCTAGAAGGGTTTTTAATATGCTACCTAAAATATTTTGATGTAATCTTTCTTCACATGCATTGTAATCTGTTTGCGTTGCTACTAGGGAGCCATAATTATTTATTGAGCCATGAATTTTTAAAACTTTTCTATCATCTGTATTCCAAAAAGCAAGATCTTCATCAGTAATAAAAGGAATTGCTGCGCATTCATCTTCAAAATATGTATCCCAGTTAGTTGTAATAATTGTCTTTAGTGGATAATAGGTTGCAATTTCATTATGAAATCTAGTTGCGGTTCTATACAACTCTGGAAATGATTTAATGTGATCGAACCTTTCTTTTATGAAGCCTATAAGTTTTATTCTCCCATTTGGTTGATCGACAAATTTTTCCATCAATTTTGGGAATTCTATCTCATCATCATAGTCAAGACCAAGTTCTGTTAAGATTGTATCATAAAAAGAAAACTTTAAGACATTAGCGTTCTCCGTTGATATTCCTGAACCAGCAAAAAGCACTGCATTACCATTCAAAAAATCATTCATTAGGTCATTTGGTAGTTCAAACCCATGGTTATGCTTACAAAACATGCAATCGCAATTGTAGTCTGAATTTTCCATATGAATTTAATTGAACCTAACGGTTTGGTGTTTAACCGGTTTGGCCATTGCAAGTTATAAAAGTGATTAAAAGCGAAATAAACAGCAAATTCGAAATCTTTATTACAAACAATGAGCGGCCAAATCCGGTTGAAACACTTGTTAGCGAGCGAACCCACATTTTTTATCTGTGATACCCCATTTTTTTAAGCTCTTGTGTAAAATCTTCACCCAAATCATAACACTGTTTATTATGTATCAGATAACCTTTATCTGCTACGATTGAAATATATCGGTGCATATGATCGGTCAATAAAATCCCTTTTCCACTTCTTGCTTCCTTATGAATTTTATCAATAAGCAAATCTATGATAGAAGGTTCAACTCCGGTAAAGGGCTCATCCAGTAAAATATATTTTCTGTCAAAATGAAATAAAATAGCTGTCTCCAGATATCGTTTTTCGCCACCGGAAAGCTGAATCGTTTTTTGATGATAAATCTTTTGAATAAGCGGATCTTCCGCCAACCTGTCCGGTTCGGACAAACTTTTGATCAATCTCTTTACAGTTATATCAGGTGGTAGCATGGTATCCTGAGGCAGGTATCCGATATTTTGAAATCGCCTGTTTAATGATTTATTGTGAATTCGTTCTCCATCAATAATGGAAATACCGGCCGATGCTTTAATTTGACCGGCAGCTACTTTTAATAATGTAGATTTACCTGAACCGTTTCTGCCGGTAATCGCCGTGATTTGTCCTGCCTTTGCCTTCAAATAAGCACCTTCCAGAATGTTGAGTTCCGGCACTCTGAAAAAGATGCTGTCTAATATGAGTGCAGATGAATTTCTCAAAGAAATGGTTTTGTGATGAAATAGAGTGTTTGAAAGCCGATGTAGAAAATAACCAGTAAGGGAATTTTCGGGTATCTCAGATTATCGTATAGTGGCCAAATGTTGCGTTTTTTGAAATCGTAAAACGTATAAACGCCTCCAAATAATCCGCCAAAAAAGAATCCTCTTGCAATTACATACTCCGTATTATCAAAAAAGCCCAACGGAAAAATGACTAATGCCACGAAAAAAACAACGGAGTTGATAAAATATTTTTGGGCCAGGTAAACAATCATGAAAAATTTGTTTAAAAGGAACTTTGACAACTTGGTGTTACATGGAAGACAACCATTCAATAGCTTGATTTACAACCTCAGTGGGTTCATCTATCTGAATATCTGGTAGTATTGAATCGCCATACAATTCTTTTTCTCTGTCAGCCATCGTAGAAACTGTTAATAATAACATACCACCATTATGTAATGGAGCCCCATAATTGGCTGTCGAAAGACCACATGTAGGGGTACCAAAAAACCTTGTGTTCGGCCTTTTTTTGAAAGCAATTGCAACAGCTTCACCCGAACTTGACACTCTATTATTAATTAGTACAGCTATAGGCGGCTTTTTATTGTATAGCTGATAATCAAAATTATTTAATGAATGTTGAATCAATCCGTTAAGTACTGAACTGTTCTCTTTGTATTCCCACTTCACTTCATTTCCATCCGGGTTAATAAAATATCCAAGGTCACCTTCACCCAGAAGAGTACCAATTGCAGCAATCATGGGCCACATATTACCACCGCTATTATCCCGCAAATCTACAATCCAGCCAATTAGTTCTTCACGATCTTGCTCTTTGATTTTATTCCGGATGTTCGCGGTATATCCATTTGCATCATTATCAAAACCACTTAAGGGACCAACCTTTATATAACCAATATTATCAGGGATAGCCGGAACATCAGGATAGGGTGCCGAACATGAGCGGGTACTGACTCTTATTAAAGTGCCATATGATGTTCGATACATACTATGTCCATCCTTCAGTAACTCAAGAGCTTTTCTGATTGCAAGCAATGTGCTTCGATCATATCCATAAAACTCACTTGAATCGGAAACAGAACTGTCAGCCACTGAAGAGACTTGCTCACGAAATTTATCCCAAACAATATCATACCTGTTTATTGAATTGGACTCCATTATTTCTATCATCTCATTAAGAAGCTTTTCTGATGATATCGAATCTCCTGATTCAGATTGATTTGAAGAACAAACAACGGCAAGAATTATGAAAAAAAGGAAAACAATTTTCACAGATATGCTCGGATTTATTTTAAGTTCGCTAACGGTTCGGCGCTTAACCGGCTTGGCCATTACAGGCTATTAAAGTGATAAAAAACTGGATGTACTGCAACTCTGAAAATTTTCGACAAAGGTAATGAGCGGCCAAGTCCGCGTTGAAGCGCTGGT
>Ga0209942_1000071_pt1 | contig 62934 bp, 62 predicted proteins | sample SalPonR1_A_D2_MG_FD_185695 | JGI IMG/M metagenome (GOLD analysis project Ga0209942, IMG submission 185695) | Salt pond soil microbial communities from South San Francisco under conditions of wetland restoration - Salt Pond MetaG R1_A_D2_MG... ...
ATTGGCAAAGTAGCACCAATAAGAGCCACGGCTACTTTTTGACCTGTCTCTAAATTAGGAGCACCACAAACTATACTAAGTTTTTCTGTGCCTACATCAACTATAGCAATTTTTAATCTATCGGCTTGCGGATGTTTTTTTACCTCTAAAGCTTCTCCAACAACAACTTGCTGATATTTATCAGCTAAATCTTGATAACCTTCAATTTCCACTGTATGCATGGTTAAATCTAGAGCTAAATCGTGAGCTTTGTATTTTTTTCTTAAAGGAATAAAATCCTCTAATAAATTGAGTGATATAAACATAATTTTAAAATTGTTCTAAGAATCTTAAGTCCCCACTATTAAATAAACGAATATCGTTAATATGATATTTCATCATAACGAGCCTTGTTAAACCTAATCCAAAAGCAAAACCAGAATACTTTTTACTATCTATACCTCCAGCTTCAAGTACTTTTGGATGAACCATGCCAGCAGGAAAAAGTTCAAGCCATCCAGTTTGTTTACAAACACTACACCCTTTACCACCACAAAGCTGACAAGAAATATCTAATTCTATTCCTGGTTCAACAAAAGGAAAAAAACCTGGTCTAATTCTTACAGCAACTTCTTTTTCAAATATACCTTTTAATAACTCTTTCATTAAAGCAATCATATTAGTAATAGAAATATCTTTATCGATCATTAACCCTTCTAATTGATAAAAGGTATGCTCATGAGAAGCGTCAATAGCTTCATTTCTAAACACCCTTCCTGGAACAATAGCCTTAAGAGGAGCACCATATGTTTGCATGGCTCTAACCTGCACAGGGGAGGTATGTGTTCTCATTACTAATTTTTCATCTTTTTTATTTTTTTCCCAATCAACATAAAAAGTATCTTGCATGTCTCTAGCAGGATGATGCTTATCAATATTTAAAGCTTCAAAATTATAATAGTCACTTTCAAGTTCCGGCCCTTCAAGTATTGAAAAACCTAATGATTTAAAAATATTTTCTAAATCTCTTTGTATCAAAGTTAAAGGATGAAGATGTCCTATTTTTATTTCTTTTCCTGGCAAGCTAATATCATAATCCCCACCTTTCTCTCCCAATATTTCATCTTCTTTTTCTTTAAATATTGATTCTAAATCTTTTTTAACAATATTTGCAAAAGCCCCTATTTCTTTTTTCTCCTCAACACTTAAATCTTTTAAATTTCTAAGAATTTGTGATAACTCGCCTTTTCTACCTAAATATTTAATATGCAAAGTCCTTAAATTTTCTTCTAAATTAATGGAAAGTTTTTTATCCATTAATTCTTGCAATTCATTTAAAGCTTGTTTTTTTATTTGTTCTAGTTTATTTTTCATAATATTTTTTACGATGACTGATTAAGAAAAACTCAATAAGGGTTATAATAACTACTAAAAGTAAGACATTAAAGATTGTAAATAATTTGTTGGCTAAAAGCAATAAAGTAGAAATTACTAATAAGCCAAATAAAAATGATTGTCTAAAAGCGCTATTTACTGAATAAAAAACTAACTTCTGTTTTAAAAGCCAAAATCTTATCAAAAAACCTACTATAGCTGCCAAACCACTTACTGCTAAAAATAAAGAAGAGTAAAAAAGTATAAAACCTAACCAATTAGTAATTTCTGGGTTAACTGTATTGAGTATAAACAGAAAGGCACCCCAACAGGCTAAAGTGGCTATAATCATTAATGTAAGATAGTTTTTCAAAGTCATATAATAATTATACCATTAAAACTCTTTAACTTTAAGTTTTTTTAACTCTGTTTTACATTGATCTAATTTATCTTGTTGGTTTTTAACTACTTTTTCAGGTGCTTTATCAACAAATTCTTTATTTTCAAGCTGTTTACCTAAAAATTCAACTTGTTTTTCTAATTTTTTTATTTCTTTCTCTCTTCTATGTTTTTCTTTTTCTTTATCTATAGCATCAATTAAGAATACCTCAACTTCCCCAACAATGCTCTTAATCTCTCCTTTAATATCTTGACCTTTTTCTTGTATCTCTAAGCTATCTATTCCAGTTTTTAAACTTTTAATTAAAAGCTCTTGCTCTTTAATTTGCTTATAATGTTTGTGTCCATAGATTAAAACTTTAATCTTTTTAGCTGGTTCAACTTTATTAGCACTACGAGCTTCTCTAATTTTTATAATAATATTTTGAATCAAATTCATGGACTCAATTTCCTTATCAAAATTGTTAATATCTACAGCAACTTCTGGCCACTTAGCCACCATTAACATTTTCTTTTTTTGATGAAGTTCTTGATATATAGCTTCACTAACAAATGGCATGAACGGATGCCAAAGTTTAAGTAAATTATCTAATATATAATTTAAAAGAATTTGTTTTTGTGAGCTTTTTTCAAACTTACTTATCTCTATATACCAATCCGCAAAATCATTCCAGGTAAAATTCCTTAATTTTTCACCGGCCTGAGAAAAACGATAATTATTTAAATCTGAGCTTACTTCTTTAATTAATTGGTTAAAAGCACTAAAAATCCATTTGTCTGAAACTGTAAAATCATTCATCTTTAATTCTACTTTCTCTAAATCAACCCTATCTACAAAACTAATAATATAACGAGAGATATTCCAAAGCTTATTTACAAAATTTCTAAAACTAGCAATTTTTTCTTCGTCTAGTTTTAAATCATTGCCAGCAGTGTTGCCAATTAAAAGCGAAAGTCTAGCAGAATCACTGCCATATTTTTCCTTAATATCTACAGGATCAATGCCGTTACCTTTTGATTTACTCATCTTTTTACCCTTTTTATCTAAAACCATACCATGAAGATATACGTTTTCAAAAGGTACTTCCTCTAAAGCAAAATAGCTCATCATAATCATCCGTGAAACCCATAAAGTTATTATTTCATAACCAGTTTCTAGCACTTGCGTAGGATGATACATCTCTAAATCTTTAGTTTTTTCAGGCCAACCTAAAGTTGAAAAGGTCCACATACCAGATGAAAACCAAGTATCTAGCGTGTCTTCATCTTGTTGCCAACCCTCTTCTTGAGGAGCTTCTGTTCCTACATAAACCTCATCACCTCTATACCACACAGGTATTCTATGGCCATACCAAATTTGTCTAGATATACACCAGTCATGCAAATTTTCCATCCAATCTTTATATCTTTTTTCAAAGCGCTCTGGTATAAAATTAATTTCTTTATTTTCAGTAACAACCAAAGCTCTTTCTTTCAATGATTTATTATCTAATCTTTCAATCTTTTTATTTACATCAATAAACCATTGTTTAGAAGGAAGTGGTTCAATAGGGCTATCACAACGATAGCAAACAGAAAGATTATTATTTATTTCTTCAGTTTCTAAAAGTAAATTACTATCTATTAACTTATCTACTATCATTTTTCTTGCTTCATAAACACTTAATCCAGAAAAGTCTTTAAAACCATCTTTAATCTTTGCGCTTTCATCAATAACTTTAATCATTTCCAAATCTTCTTTTTGGGCCATTTGCCAATCAACCAATGAGTGAGCCGGGGTAACTCCTAAGGCGCCTGTACCAAAATTCATATCAACATTTTTATCAGCAATTACCTTTATAGCTAAATCAACACCAATAAAATTAACTTTATATGTTTTACCAATATATTCTTTATATCTCTTATCACTTGGATTTACCGCTATAGCTGTATCTCCTAGTTTAGTTTCTGGACGAGTAGTAGAAATAGCAAAAGGAAAATCTTTACTATATTTAAAAGTATAAAGCTTGGTTCTTTGTTCTTTATACTCTACTTCATCATCAGCTAAGGTAGAATGACAGCGAGGACACCAATTCACCACCCTTTCCCCTCTATAGACAACCCCTTCTTTATACATTCTAATAAACATTTCTTTTACAGCTTTCTGTCTAGTATCATCAAGAGTAAAAGCCAATCTACTCCAATCAAGAGAAGCTCCCATTTTTTTTATTTGTGAAATTATAGTTTCTTGAGTACTTAAAGCAAACTTATTTACCTCCTGTAAAAACTTTTCTCTTCCTAAATCATGCCTTGTTTGTCCTTTTTCTTTATACATTCTCTTTTCTACCACATTTTGCGTAGCAATGGCTGCATGATCAGTTCCTGGTAACCATAGCGTTCTATAGCCCTTCAAGCGGTGATATCTAATAAGCAAGTCTTCAATAGCTATAGTTGAAGCATGACCCATGTGTAATTTATCTGTCACGTTAGGTGGAGGCAAAACAATAGTATAATTTTCAGCATCAATAGGTAAATCTAAATTATCAGGATTAAAAAAACCTGACTTTTGCCAATAATCATATATACGCTCTTCATGTTTTTGTGGGCCATATGCTTTATCCATATAAACTTAGACTACCAAAATAATTTAAGAATGACAAGGCTTTTTATTCGACAAAAAAGACTTATTTATGCCTTGACAGCACATATTAACTAAGCTATATTTAAAGAATTCATTTTGATTAATAAATTTATGTTAAGCAAAGAAGAACAATTTTTTAAGGAAATAAACAAGGCAAAAAATGTTTTAATTTCTTTTTCTGTAGATTTTAACGGAGATGCTATTTCAAGTTCTCTAGCTTTGTATTGGTTACTCCAGAAAATGGGAAAACAAGTTAATATTGTAGCCGACCCAAGCTTATCTAATAACTCTGAACAGATTTCATCTGAAAAAATATTTAACTTTTTACCTGGATTTTCAGACATAAAAGACACTTTAGATAATATTAGAAAATTTATTGTTTCCCTAGATATCTCTAATGCTAAGGTTGATCAAATTAAATATACTTTAGAAAAAAACAAATTAAACTTTATTGTTTCCCCTAAAGAAGGTTTTTTTACTGATGAAGATATTAGCACCCAAACCAGTGGTTTTAAATATGACCTAATTATTACTGTTGATGCTATGGATCTAGAATCTTTGGGTAAAACTTATGACAACAATGTAGAATTTTTCTATAAAACTCCAATAATTAACATTGATCATCATGCTAGCAATGAAGAATTTGGACAAATTAATATTATTAATTTAAATGCAGTGTCTAGTTCAGAAATAATTTTCAATATTTTTAAAAAACAATCTGTAGATTTAATTGATGAAGATATTGCCACCTGTCTTTTAGCTGGTATTATTTATAAAAGTAAAAGTTTTAAAACTCCGAACTTAACCCCTAAAACCTTACTCAGTACTTCACAATTAATTAATTTAGGAGCTAGAAGAGAAGAGATAATTAACAATTTATATCGTTCTAGATCACTAGAATCATTAAAATTATGGGGTAAAGTTTTAAATAACTTAAAATCTTTAAGCAATGAAGAGCTTATTTACTCCACCCTCACAACTCAAAACTTTAAAGATACAGGGACAGACTCTAAACATCTTTTATCAGTAGTTGAAGAATTGATTGCTAGCATTCCTAAAGCAAAGATTATTATAATTTTCTATCCTCAAAAAAATAATAAAAATATTACTAAGTTTTTTATCTTTTCCATAAAAAATATAAACTCACTAGAGATTGTAAAAGAATACCAAGCACAAGGATCTCAAAAAATAGCCCAAGGAAGTATTAAGCAAGAAATGAGTATTGCAAAAAATAAAATCCTAGAAACAGTCAAAAACAAACTTGCGAAAATGTCTTTATAGTGCTAAATTAATAAACAGCTATTATTTATATTAATAGTTTTTTTAGATTATTTGCGCCTATAGCTCAGGGGTTAGAGCACTGCTCTTATAAAGCAGGGGTCGATGGTTCAATTCCATCTAGGCGCACATAAGAAAATAACCACACACACAAGTGGTTATTTTTAATATAATTTAATATTTACTTTTTAGCTAAATATTGCTATTTTATAGTAAAAGGGGTTTATAGCTCAGTTTGGTTAGAGCGCTACGTTGACATCGTAGAGGTCCCCTGTTCAAGTCAGGGTAAACCCACACAAAACCTTCAAGTATCATTAATTAATTTATCTATATTATAATATGAACTCAAATAAACAAAATCAAGAAAATTATATTTCAGCTAACGAAAAGTGGTTAGATGAAGATTACAATGAAGGACAGTTATCTATAGATGTTTACGAAACAGACAAAAAAATCTACATCAAGTCAACCATGGCTGGCGCCAAACCGGAAGATTTAAATATCTCGCTTCACAATGACATGTTAACTATTAAAGGGCGCCGTGATCTAAATTTACCAGAAGAATTAAGTAATGAAAACAGTATTTACAAAGAATGCTATTGGGGCCCTTTCTCTAGAACAGTAATTTTGCCAACAGAAATAGATGAAGATAAGATTGATGCCGTACTAGAAGATGGTATTTTAACTATTACCTTAATTAAATTAAAAAAGACTGACAAAATAGAAGTGAAAGTAAAATAATATATATTATGTTAATTAAACTTAAAATTAAAAATATTGAAAAAAACTTTGTTTATTTACAAAACAAAGATAATGAAGAATTAAAAGTAAAAAGAGGAAGTCTGCCAAATGATATAAAAATTGCTGATGAAATAGAGATTAAATTATTCAATAAAGAAGAACAAGACCAGAAAAGTCTAGGCAAGGAAATTTTAAATGAAATTTTAAACACCAATGATAATAAATAAATGAATTTATTCCTTAAACACAAAGTAAAATTTATTATATTAATAATTATTATAGCAAGCCTAGTGTTTGCTTCTTTTGCATATAGTCAATCTTATAAAGATAAAGCGATTTCAGGCTTAAGTTTTTCTAACTATAATCTTTCAGGTAGGGACCAGGAAGAAATAGAAAATTTAATAAATAAAGAGGTTGAAAAATACAATAACGAAGGAATGTCTTTCTATTACCAAGATAAAAAGACTAACCTCAGTCCCACAATATCATCATTTGAACCTGACTTAGCCTATCCCATAGTGTCTTTTGACACTAAAAAAACTGCTAAGAACGCTATTAATTATGGAAAAGATAAATCCTTTGTAGAAAATATTGTTAAAAGTTTTAGTACCTTAATCAATGGCAAAAAAGTTAAACTAGTATATAATTTAGAAGAGAAAAAAATAGGAGAATTACTTAAAGCTAAATATAAAGAACTTGAATACCCTGCTCAAGATGCAAAATTAGTTATTGAGGTTAACAATGATAATGAAAATAATATTTATATAGAAAAAGAAAAAATAGGTAAGGTTATAGATTATGAAAAAGCTATCTCTGATTTAAAACATAGCTTAGATTTAGCACAAGATGTTTCTGTTTATCTTCAAGATAAAACAGATTACCCACTAATATATAAACAAGAAGTAGACAATAAAATAAATGAGGCTAATGAACTAATGGAGATTAGCCCTATCAATTTATACCATGAAAACCGACAATGGCAAGTAGATAAAGATGATTTTGCTAAATGGCTTAATTTCAAACAAACTGAAAATAAAGAGGTAATTATTGAGTTTAATGATAATAAAATTAAAGAATTCTTAAATAAAGAAATAGCTCCCAATATAGATAAAGAACCTGTAAAAGCAGACTTTGTTATTGAAGATGGAAAAGTAAAAAAATTTCAATTAGCTGAAAAAGGATTAAATTTAAAAATAAATAAAACTACAGAGCTTCTTCAAAAATCTTTAAAAAATAAAGAATCTGAAATTAATTTGATTGTCTCAGATATTAATTATGAAACTTCTGATAATTTAAACCTTGGCATTAAAGAAATCATTGGCACTGGACATTCTAGTTTTGCTATATCCCCTTACAACAGAAAACATAATATTAGAGTAGGAGCAGAAAGTTTAGACGGAATACTTATAAAACCAGGACAAGAATTTTCTTTAATACAAGCCCTGGGAGATATAGATGCTAAAAATAATTATTTACCTGAATTAGTTATTAAAGATAATGAAACTGTCCCTGAATATGGCGGTGGTCTTTGTCAGATTGGAACCACAGTTTTTAGAACAGCTTTAGACGCAGGACTTGAAATAACCGAAAGAAGAAATCACTCCTATCGAGTATCATACTATGAACCCGCTGGAACAGATGCCACTATTTATTCTCCTAAACCTGACTTTAGATTTTTAAATGACACCCCTAATCATATAATGATTCAACATCGCATAGAAGGAAATGATTTATACTTTGATTTTTGGGGTACTAATGACGGCAGACAAGCTAGTACTACTTACCCTGTAATATACAATATTAAATCACCACCCCCTACTAAATATGTTGAAACTGAAGATATGGAGCCTGGTAAGGTAAAATGTACTGAAAGCGCTCATAATGGCGCTGATGCTTATTTTGATTATACTGTAGCATACCCTGAAGGTAAGGAAGGCCAAGCTGAAGAAAGAGAAAGAAGGTTCTATTCTCGCTATATACCTTGGCAAGAAGTTTGTTTAATAGGAAAAGAGAAAGAAGAAGAAACCGCCACTTCTACAGAAGAAGTGATTATTGAAGAAAACACTGAACAGGAAAATAATAATGAATAATTAAACTAAAGACTTTAATATAAAAAAATAGTTATATAAAATATAACTATAAAAAAAGACCACCTCAAGCGGGCAAGGCAAGAAAATCAACTCTCGGTGTCCTTAAGCCTAAGCCTAAGAAACCAAAGATGATGACCTCCCCATGCTTGTCGTGTGCCATACCCGCTTCAAGTGGTCTTATAAACTTTTAATTTTCTAACTCTGGAAAGTATAGCAAAGAAAAACAGACTTGTCAACAGTTAAACCTTATTTTATTAAAATTTCATAAGATTTACCCTCAATTAAGTTTTCAACTTTTATTTTTAGCGCCTTAGCTCTACTTATCACTTCAGGGCTAGGAAGCCCATATTTATTGTCTTTTCCAGCACTTATCACTATTTTTTTAGGGCTATAAAAACTTAAAAAATCCCAAGAATTACTCTTATTTGAACCATGATGACCTGCTTTCAAAACCGCAAATTTTAAGCTTTTATTCATACTTATCAACTGTTTTTCCACAACCCCAGAAATATCACCTGTAAAAAGTATTTTTACTTTTCCACAACTAAAATAATTAACAATAGAGAGCTCGTTCTTATCAAAACTTCCTTTACTCTCTTCTTCTCTTGGCCACAAAAAATACAAATAGCAATTACTTCTAAGCCTAATTCTATCACCCCTTTTTACATTAATGAGATTAATATCTTTAGTTTTAATATTATTAAGAAAGATTTCAAAGATATCATTTCCTTTATTCTTATCATAATAATATATATTATCAACTTTATATCTATTGATTATCTCTGCTAAACCAAAGTAGTGATCACTGTGTGGATGCGTAATTACAATGTCACTAATCTTCATTTTATATTTTAAAACTTTAGGAAGTTCTAAGAGTACTTGCCAACTAGGACCTCCATCTATTAAAATTGTTCTACCTTTAGTGGATATTAAACTAGCATCCCCTTGTCCAACTGCTAAGAAAACCACCTTCTCTTCTTTGTCAGTATCAAATACAACTATCAAAGCAAACAAAGAGATAATTATACTAATAATCTTAAAAGTTTTTTTTCTTCTTTCTTTCATCTACTAATACTAATACAAGTAGTATGAGTATTTGCTAATGAAATAATAAATTACTTTTTTTTAATTTCTTTTTCTTTTAGAATTTTTTTAGCAATGAAAAATACAATAAAAGCTAAAATAGCAAAATTAAATAATTCTGCTAAAAAAGAACCCCATTTAATAATAACGGGTCCGATATTCAATGAAGCGCTTCTCCATGATTCTCCAAACAAGAAAGGTGATATTATTGGCATTATAATATCATTAACCAATGAGTTAACCAATGAAGTACTAGCTACACCTATAATAAAAGCTATTCCTAAACTAACAATCTTATATTCTTTTAAAAATTTAAAAAAATCCTTATACATATTAATCAATTAATTTTATTAACAATATATTCACTATAGATCAACTAACCTTTTATCTAAATAATCTTTTAAATCCTCTATTTTCACCCTAACTTGCTCCATAGTATCTCTATCTCTAATAGTAACATCTTTATTATCTAAACTTTCAAAATCAACCGTTACACAATATGGTGTTCCTATTTCATCTTGTCTACGGTAACGCTTACCAATATTACCACTACTGTCAAACTCACAGTAATAATATTTCTTTAAGTTATTATATATCTCTTTAGCTTTATTAAAAAGTTTCTCTTTGTTTTTAAGAAGTGGAAATATTGCTACCTTAATTGGAGCTATCTTTTTATCTATCTTTAAAACTACTCTAGTATCTTTTTCTAGCTCTTCTTCTTGATAAGCATCACAAATAACTGCCAAGAAGGTTCTACCTACACCTCCAGAAGCCTCAATAACATGAGGGATATATTTTTCTTTTGTCTCAGGATCTAAATATTCTAAATTCTGACCGCTATACTTACTATGTTGAGATAGGTCATAATCACCTCTAGCATGAACACCTTCTAGTTCTTTAAAGCCAAAAGGATAATCATATTCTATGTCATAAGCTTCTTTAGCATAAAAAGCCAACTTCTCATGCTTATACCATCTTAAATTCTCTTCTTTTATTCCTAAGTCAAGATAAAATTGCCATCTTTCCTTCTTTAATTTCTCATACTCATCTTTAGTCATATCTGGATGAATAAAGTATTGCATTTCCATTTGTTCAAACTCTCTAGTTCTAAATATAAATTGACGAGCAGTAATTTCATTCCTAAAAGCTTTTCCAATTTGGGCAATACCAAAAGGAATCTTTACCCTACTAGTATCCATGACATTTTTGTAATTAATGTAGATTCCTTGAGCAGTTTCACCTCTTAAATATACAGGATCTTTCTCAAAATCTCCGGTAAAATTACCTAGGTTAGATTTAACTAGCAGATTAAAGTTTTTAGGTTTACTAAAATCTTGCTTACCACAATTAGGACATTTAATTTTATCTTGATTCTTTAAAAATATATCTACAATCTCTTTCTCTGGCATTTTCTCATCTGCAAAAACTCCCACTTCCTCAAGCAAGGTGTCAGCTCTTAACCGAGCATTACAGTTTTTACACTCTATCAAAGGATCACTAAAACCTGAAACATGACCACTAGCTTCCCAAACTTTAGGGCTGGTAAATATAGCGGAATCAAGACCAACAATATTTTCTTGTTCTTGTGTCATTTTTTTCCACCAATAATCCTTTATATTTTTAGCCAGCAGAGATCCATATGGTCCAAGGTCATATATAGCACTAAAACCTCCATATATTTCTGAAGATGGATAAACAAAACCGCGTCGTTTGGCTAAAGCTATAATTTTATCTAATTGATTGTTGTTTTTTGTCATATATATTAATTAATCTCTATTTACATATCTTGAACTAATTCAAACCCTAAAAGGTAGGCACCATTTTCTAAAACCTGACTAAGAGCTTGTAGTAATTTCAATCTAGCCTTTTTCTCTTTATCATTTGCTTTAATAATAGGTACTTTATGATAATAATCATTGAATTTTTTTGAAAGTTCAAATAAATATTTAACTAATTCAGAAGGATTATATTCTCTTCTTGAATCTATTATTATTTGAGGAAACTTAGATAAATGTACAATTAAATCTTTTTCCTCGTCATAGTTTAAATACTTATATATATTTTTACTTAACTTACCAGGCTTTCCCTTTTTTAAGATACTATTTATTCTAGCATAGGTATAGTTAATATATGGTCCTGAATTACCAGAAAAACTTACACTTTCTTCTACATCAAAAGCAAAATATTTAAAAGGATTGATCTTTAAAAAGGCATATTTAATTGAACTAATGGCTAATTTTTCTGAAACTTCTTCAGTATTGTCTTTAATACTAAAATTATTCTCATCATTATTTTTTCTGTCACAAATAATCTCTTTAATTTTATCTTTAGCTAAATCAATAATTGTCTCTGCTAAAACTACTTTGCCTAAACGTGAAGACATCTTTCCTTTTTTTAAACCTACAAATTCATAAGCATTATGTTTTTGTTTGTCTTTAAACCTTTGTGGATCTAAGAGCTCTTGTACTTTAAAATTTACCTTAAAGAAACTAATTTGCTCTACCGCTACATTATGAATACATAAATCAATCTTACCAAAATCAGTAAATTCTCTATAAGCTAAACCCAGTTCTTTACCATCATATGTTGGTAGTCCCTGAGAGTTCAAAAAAACCCTAGTTTCTAGGCCATACTTATCTCCAGGAAATATGACAGCTCCCTCACTTCTAATTAATATCTTTTTTTTAAGAGCTTCTTCAATATAATAAATAGCCTCATTTTTTATCTCTGACTCCATATACTGACGATCGAAACGAGTATCCAATCTTTTATATATTTGTGCAAATTTATCTAAACTCCATTTTTTTCCTAACTCCCAAAGCTTTTTAATATCTTTGTCTTCTTGTTCATATATTTCTTTATTAATAATCTCTATCTCACTCTTTGCTATAGCATCACTTTCAAAAGCACCTGCACCTTTACTATAACAATCAGCCAATAAAGAAACTCTTTCATTAATGTTTTCAGGATAATCTTTTTCATCTATTTTTCTAAAGGCCCATATACATTTAGCTATATGCATACCAACATCACCTTGATAATTAGTACGAATTACTTGTGCAGAACTAAACTCAAAAATTCTTACAAGCGACTCCCCTAAAATAATATTTCTAAGATGACCTATATGAAAAGCTTTAAAAGGATTAGGGTGAGCAAACTCTATCATTATCTTTTTACCTTTAAATTCTTGGTTTTGACCATATTTATTTTTTTCTTTAAAAATAGCACTTAGAGTTTCAGATACTATATAATCTTTATCTAAAATAAAATTTAAATAAGGGCCCTGTGCTTTAAACTCTTTTATCCCTTCAATCTTTTCTAATTTATTCTCTAAACTATCAGCTATTTGAATTGGATTTTTTTTATTTTTTTTAGCTAACTCAAAACTTGGTAAACACAAATCACCTTGTTCATTTTTAGGAGGAAAAACAATGTCAGTGCTACTTATTTCATGCTCACTAAAAATTTTATTTACTTCAATAACTATATTTTGTTTTAACTTTTCTAAAATATTCATACTATTTTTTTACTTTCAGAAAATGTCTTTTACCTTTTTGTATTAATCTAGTTTTATCTAAATTTACTTCTAAATCTACAGCACTAACAAGTTCACCATCAATTTTTACACCACTTTGATTAATTAATCTACGCGCCTCACCTTTACTTGTTGTTAACTTTGTTAAAACAAGTAACTCTAAAATATTCAAACTATCCTTTTTTAATGAAAGCTCTTCTATATTATCAGGTACTTCTTTTTTTTGAATAGTTTTAACAAAGTATTCTTCGGCAGATTGCGCTTCTTTAACACCTTTTATACTAGCGGTGATTTCTTTAGCTAATTTCATTTTTATATCTCTAAAATTAGCATCTTTAGTCTTTAATTCTTTTTGAATTTCTTTTACTTCTTGCCACTCTGTTTGCGTACACAACTCAAAAGCAACTGACATAAATTTGTCAGGCCAAGACATCACTTTTCCATATATTTCACTAGCTTCCTCATCCAAAAAAACTGCATTACCTTCACTTTTACCCATTTTCTTACCATTTTCATCAGCTAAAAGCTTCATAGTTAAAACAAATTTCTCCTTATTCTTTAAAGTCCTTATTAAATCCCTACCACACATCATGTTAAACATCTGATCATTACCACCAATTTCTAAATCTATATCCATGGCTACAGTATCATATGCTTGAGTAAGTGGATATAGAAATTCATGAAGATATATAGGCTTTTCTTCCTCCTGCCTTTTTTGAAACATATCTCTTTGTAGCATCTGTTGAACAGTAAAATGTGATGATAATTCAATTAAATCTTTAAAGTTTAATTTATCATTCCACTCACTATTATATTTTACTACAGCAGAATTTTTGCCTTCAAAATCTAAAAAGGAAGAAGCTTGCTTTTGATAGTCCTTACTATTTACAAGTACTTCTTCTCTGCTTAACTTTTTTCTAACAGAACTTTTATCAGTAGGATCACCTATCATGCCGGTAAAATCACCTATTAAAAATATTACTTCATGTCCAAGTTTTTGAAATTGTGCCAGTTTATTTATCAAAATAGCATGGCCGATATGTAATGATTTAGCACTAGGATCAAAACCACAGTACAATTTAATCTTCTCGCCACTTTTTAATTTTTTTTCTAAACTAGCTTTATCAGGATAAACTTCTTCCACACCCCTAGTCACCAACTCTTCTATACCTTTATTATTAATATTGTTTTTCATACACCTAATATTATAATTTAAAATATTTTAATATACTTTTAACAAATTATTATTTGTTTATTTAGCTAACTTCTTAGCTTCTAATTTAGTTTCCTTGGAAGCTTTAGTTTTTGCTTTATAGAAATCCATAAGTAAAAATATTAACAAACTTCCTGCAATAATACCAAAAATATTTAAAACAAAAAATTCTAAAATTCTAAAAAACAAAAACCAACTTTGTTCTCCCAACACTAATCCTAAAGCAGTTAAAGGAGGAATTAAAGTAACTGTAATAGCTGTTCCAGGTAAAACATTATCTAAATTAGGTTTAGCCCAACTATAACTAGCAGCAACACCAGCAGTGATAGCAACCACAAAAGAAAACCATGAAGGTTTCATTATTGTTATTAAATCAATTCTATAAATATATACTTTAGTTAAAAAACCAACAATAAAAGAAATGATAAAGGCTAAGATAATAGAAAATAGAAAAACTTTAATTGATCTTAGTAATAATTTATTTTCATTGGTTGCCACACCTAAAGAGATTGCCAGAATCGGAAAAAGTAATGGTGTTACTAACATACCACCAATAACTAAAATAAGATTATTAGAGGCTAAGCCAAAAGTAACAATTAAAGTAGATATAATTACCAAAAAATAAAACTCTACATTTGGAGAACTTGAGTCTATAACTTTAGAAATAAACTCATGACGTGAATTTTGAGTAATTTTAAATACTGTTTTTATTTTCATAATATATCACTTATATATTTATACATTAGTATTTTTATTGTATATTATTTAATTTTATTTAGCAATTATCTGAAAGCACTTAAATTGGCAAGTATTGGTTCTTATGGTATAATTATATATATAAAATACTAATTAAAAAAGGCTTTTTAGCTATATTAATTTAAAATTATGTTTTCTTATCGTAAAATCTTAAGACAATCACTAAAAATCACTTGGCACAACAAGTATCTTTGGTTCTTTGGTTTATTTGCTACCTTCTTAGGCGCTGGTGGTGAGTATCAAATAATAAATAGTATTATTGAAAACAACAGCAATACAGTTTCAAATGGAATGGATCGTTTTTTAACAATTTTCAATCCTGAATTATGGTCAAACATTGGTCCTTATTTTGCAGAGGATCCTAGAGGAGCTTTAATTAGTATTATTCTATTAATTTTAACTCTAGCAATATCTATACTTTTAGTTATTATAACAATCAGTTCACAAGCAGCTTTAGTTGATCAAGCTAAAAAATTATATAACAAAGAAAAGAAAGATTTAGGTATTAGTAAAGGTATGCTAACAGGACAAGCAAATTTTTGGCCAGTACTAGGTGTAAATGTATTAATTAAAGTAATTATTACTTGTATATTCTTTTTAATAACCCTCCCTATTATCTTAACAGCTTCTAACTCCTGGCTACCAATTGCAATTTACATTATCTTATTTTTAATTTTTGTTCCCGTTGTAATAGGTCTCTCTTTAATAGCAAAATACGCTATTGCTTATATTGTTATTAAAGGTAATAAATTTACAGAAGCAATTGATAATGCCTTTAAACTATTTTCCAAAAATTGGGTTGTTAGTATAGAAATGGCCTTTATTTTAGTAATAGTAAACATATTTGTGGGCTTAATAATGCTAATAGCTATATTTGCACTTGTAGCTCCGTTTATAATCTTAAGTCTCATCTTTGCTAACTTTGCTATCTTTTGGTTAATAACATTTTTAGGTCTAACCGTTTTATTATTAGCTATTATATGGCTTGGATCTATGTTAACAGCCTTTTTAATTAATTCTTGGACAAAGCTTTTTCTTGAATTACTTGATAAAAAAGGAGTTAGTAAAATTAAAAGGTTAAAAGATAAAGAAAAAGCAAAAAAAGCTAACAAAAAGAAAAAGGGTAAAAAATAATTTTCCATTATTTTTTATATTACTATATAAATAAAAACTATATATAAGAACTATATATAAATATATAGTAATTTAATAACTATTACTTCATATGTCTGATTATAACTCTATTGATAATTTAATTAATTCTAAGAAAGTTCAAGATGGAGATACTGTCCAAGGAAAATTAGCTAAAAAACAAAAAGAAATCAAAATAAAAGAAATGGAAGCGCAAACTATGGCTAAAGCTGAGAAAGCAGGTTTAGAATATGTTGATCTATTTGCTTTTCCTATAAGTCCTGACGCAATCGTATTAATAGATGAAGAAGAGGCTAAAGAAAAAGAAGTTATTTGCTTTTATTATGATGGAACTAATGTTCGCTTAGCTACTACTGATCCTGAAGCTAAAGCAGCTAAAGAAATAAAAGAAAGAATTAATGCTAAATATTATACTAAAAGCAAGATATATTTAATTTCTGATCATAGTTTCAATTACTCTTTAGAAGTATATAAATCTATACCTAAAGTAAAAAAATACGATAGCGGTGTAGAAATTCCAGCTGAAGATTTAGAAAAATTTAAAAACGAAATCACAGACTATAAAAAACTAGATGAAAAGATAAATGAAGTAAATATTAGTGATATTGTTACCCTTATTTTAGCTACTGCTATTAAAGTCGATGTTAGTGATGTGCATATTGAAGCTGAAGAAAAGGAAATAGTAGTAAGACTAAGAATTGATGGTGTTTTACAAGAAGCAGCAACCATTAAAAAAGAACAATGGAAAAGAATTATTTCCCGTTTAAAGCTTTTAGCCGGTGTAAAAATAAATATTGAAGGGAAACCTCAAGATGGTAGATTTAAAATTCATTTACCTAAAGAACAGATTGATGTACGTGCTTCATTTTTACCTACAGCCTTCGGAGAAAGTGTTGTAATGAGAATACTCAGATCAGGATCTATTCAGCTAGGGTTTGAAGAATTGGGACTTAGTGAGGGAGCTTTTGAAATATTAAAAGAAGAAATTAAAAAGCCTAATGGATTAATACTAACAACTGGTCCTACGGGTTCAGGTAAAACTACCACTCTATACTCTATTTTAAATAAACTTAATGAACCGGGAACTAAAATAGTTACTTTAGAAGATCCAATTGAATATCAATTAGAAGGAGTAAACCAAAGTCAGATTGACAGAAAAAAAGAATATACTTTTGCCAATGGGTTACGCTCTGTTTTAAGACAAGACCCAGATATTGTGATGGTTGGTGAAATTCGTGATCTTGATACAGCAGAAATATCAGTACAGGCTAGTTTAACTGGTCACTTAGTGTTATCTACTTTGCATACAAATGATGCTTCAGGAGTTATTCCTCGTTTAATAGATATGGGAGTAAAACCATATTTTTTAGTTCCTTCAATTAATGCTGTTATTGGTCAAAGATTGGTTAGAAAACTGTGTAATGATTGTAAAATAGAATATCAACCTAATGAAGAAGAAGAGGAAAAACTTAAAAAAATACTAGCTGTAATCTCACCAAGAGCTAATATTGAAGTCCCTACAGATATTCCAAAACTATATAAAAAAAACCCCAAAGGTTGCGAAAAATGTAATGGTCTTGGTTACAAAGGAAGAGTTGGTATATATGAAATATTTACCTTAAATGATGAAATAAAAGAGCTTATTATGAAAAGTGCTGCCTCTTTTAAAATACTACAACAAGCTATTGAAAATGGCATGATTACCATGCTTCAAGACGGTGTTTTGAAAGCTATAAAAGGATTAACTAGTTTAGAAGAAATATATAGAGTAATTGGTAATACTGACTATATTGATGAACTATATGATATTGTTATTTCTCAAACTATAGGTAGAGGTATAAAGATTAGTCAAGAAGATATTGATGAAGCTAAAAAATTAAGTGAAGATTTAGCAAATATTAATACCAGTTTTAAAGATGTACCTGTGAAAAAATTACTTAAGATAATTATTGCTATGGCAGTAGAATCTGAAGCCGGTGATATTCATATTGAACCAACTGAAAATACTGTTAAATTACGCTTTAGAATAGACGGGGTATTACATGATGTGCTTGATTTATCAAAAGACCATTATTTACCATTATTATCAAAAATAAAAATATTAATTGGTGTAGCTACAAATATAAAAAAGCCTACAATTGATGGTCGTTTTAGTATTAAAATGCCTGAGAAAAAAGCTGATAGTCGTGTTTCTATTATATCAGGAGGTTATGGTGAAACTATTGTAATTCGTCTGCTAGCATCACAAGCTCAAAGCCTTGATCTTAAAGAATTAGGTATGGAAAAATACAGTTTAGAACCGCTAACCAGATCCATTTCTAAAACTAAAGGTATTATAATCACTACTGGTCCTACTGGTTCAGGTAAAACTACTACTCTTTATTCTGCTTTAAATAAATTAAATACTCCAGATGTAAAGATTATTACTGTAGAAGATCCAATAGAATACCAAATGCCTGGACTTATGCAAACACAAATTGATGCGGACCAAGGCTACACCTTCGCCGCAGCCATGAAATCACTACTTCGCCAAAATCCTAATATTATGATGGTCGGTGAAATTAGAGATGAAGAAACTGCTAATATGGCCATTGAAGCAGCTACTACTGGACACCTTGTTCTCTCCACTTTACATGCTAACAGCGCAGCTAGTGCAGTTAGTCGTTTAAGTGGACTAAATGTACCTAGACAACTACTTGCTAGCGCTCTAGAAGCTTCAATAGGACAAAGACTAGCTAGAAGAGTTTGTCCTCATTGTAAGGAAGAGATTAAAATTGATGAAAAACAACTAAATGATGTTAAAGAAGTTTTAGATAGTATTAGCGATAAAGCAAAAGTTGAAATTCCATCAGAATTAAAGTTCTATAAAGGTAAAGGCTGTCCTAAATGCAACAGTTTAGGTTATAAGGGCAGAATTGGTATCTATGAAGTTATGGAAGTATCCAACGAAATTAGAAAAGCCATTCAAAGCCAAGAAGTTATTGACCACGAAATAGAAGAACTAGCTATAAAGGCAGGAACAGTTACTATGCTTCAAGATGGAGTTATTAAAGCCCTAAAGGGATATACTACTTTAGATGAAGCTTTTAGATCATTAAAGTAATAACTTAATTAAATCTAAATAACTAAGACTCTATGATCAGAAAATCATTTGCTCTAAAGCTTAAAAAAGAACACATAGAGAAAAAGAAGGAAAGAAGTAAAATAATTCAATCCAGCAACCCTATTTTACACGATTCTAAAAGAATTATTTTTTCTCTACATAGACAAGATTTTAAAAAAGCTGAAACTGACTTAAAGCAACTAGAGGAAGATATTAAAAAACTACAAAAAAATCTTGGTGTTAATCGCTTAGAACAAGAAGGCTCATACAAAGCAGCTATAGAAGAGTTTTTAGAAGCTCATCTTTTTTGGCAATGGTTAACAAAGTTTAAGATTGAAAAATTAAAAGGAGTTAAATTAAGTCATGAATCATACTTAGGTGCTATATCAGATTTAGTTGGTGAGATGGCCAGATACTCCACTAATCAAGCTACTAAACAAAATATAAAGGAAGTGACAAGAGCTAGTGAAGATGCTTCTGAACTTCTAGCCTCTCTAACTGAATTTGATTTCACAGGTTATCTAAGAACTAAATATGATCAAGCTAGAGGACACTTGAAAAAGATTGAACAAGTTAACTATGATATTAGTATTAGGAAATAATTTTTATAACTAATAATAATATGAAAATAGCTATTATTTCAGATGTTCACGATAATCTAAAGAATCTGAATAAATTTATTAATTATGCTAACACCAACAATGTTAATATTATTTTTTGTACAGGTGATTTAACAAATGAAGAAAGTGCTAAGATTTTAGCTGAGAATTTTAATAAAAATATTTATATCATCTCTGGAAATATAGAGTTATATGAACCACAATTATTTCATGAATATAAAAATGTTCACCATTTAGGTAAAACTGGAATTATATCACTAGCAAATACTAAATTTGGTCTTTGTCATGAACCGCATTACATATATGACTTAATTGAAAAACGACCTGACTTAGATATAATCTTCTATGGTCACACACATAAACCGTGGATTGAAAAACAAGGTCAAATAAAAATAGTTAATCCAGGAACCTTAGGAGGGGTTTTCCAAAAAGCTACTTTTGCTATATATGACACAGAAAATAAAAAACTAGAATTAAAAATATTAGAAACTATCTCCTAAATAAAGAAAATTATTCACATTAATTATGATTAATAAAAAAATAAAAGACACGGCTACTGAAGCAGCTAGAAAAGCAGGACAAATACTTTTAAAAGAATATCAAAAGTTTGATCGTAGTAAAGTAAGTTTTAAATCAAAACATGAAATATTAACAGCCGCAGACGTGGCTGCAGAAAAAGAAATAATCAAAACAATACGTAAAAGTTTTCCTGAACATCAAATATTAGCAGAAGAATCAGGTGAAACTAAAAGTAAATCTGACTATAAATGGTTTATTGACCCCCTTGATGGCACTACCAACTTCTCTATGCACAACCCTTTGTGGGCCACTTCTATTGGTTTAAGTTATAAAAATAAAGTTGTTTTGGCTGTAATATATTCTCCTACTTTAAATGAGTTTTTCTATGCAGAAAAAGATAAAGGAGCTTATTTAAATAATAAAAAAATAAAAGTTTCTAAATTTAGTGGTGAAAAAGTGATTAACACTTTTTGTCATGGTAGCCAAAAAAAACATATTAAAAAAGCTATACGTTATTACAATAAACAAAAATTGGCACAATTTGATGCCAGACAACTAGGGAGCGCTTCTATGGAATTAGCTTATGTTGCTAGCGCTAGAGTAGAATCAATTACAATTCCTGGAGCTAATTCTTGGGATGTAGTAGCTGGAGCACTGCTGGTAAAAGAAGCTGGGGGCAAAGTAACAGATTTTAATAATAAAACATGGAACTTAAACAGTTATGATATTATAGCTAGTAACGGCAAAGTCCATAAACAAATACTTGATGCTTTAAATTAAGCTTAAACTGAAAGATTAATAAAAAGAAAAATAGGATAAACATTATATCCTATTTTTATATACTGATATCCTTATTAACTTATTTGAAAACATTTTTTAGATATTGCCCTGTATAGCTCTTTTTTATCTTAGACACTTGCTTAGGTGTGCCCTCAGCTACAATCTTTCCACCCATATCTCCACCTTCAGGACCTAAATCAATAACCCAATCCACTGATTTAATAACATCCAAATTATGTTCTATCACTAAAACAGTATTTCCTTTATCAACTAGTTTATTTAAGACTTTAAGTAGTCTATCAATATCATCAAAGTGTAAACCAGTCGTCGGTTCATCTAATATATATATTGTTTTACCAGTAGCTCTTCTAGAAAGTTCTGTAGCCAATTTAATTCTTTGAGCCTCACCTCCAGAAAGAGTGGTAGCAGGTTGACCTAATTTAATATAACCAAGTCCTACTTCATATAATACTTTTAACTTCTGATAAATAGTAGGGTTATGTCTAAAAAAATTCATAGCCTCTTCTGCAGTCATCTCTAAAATATCATGAATATTTTTATCACGATAATATATATCTAAAACTTTCTTTTTATAGCGCTTACCTTGGCAAACTTCACATTTAACATAGACATCTGATAAAAATTGCATTTCAATTTTTATTGACCCATCTCCACTACAATTTTCACAACGACCTCCTGGCACGTTAAAAGAAAAAGAACCAGCATCAAAACCTTTTAATTTAGCTTCAGCTAAATCAGCAAACAGCTCCCTGATAGGAGTAAAAACTCCCGTATAAGTAGCTGGATTGGAACGAGGTGTTCTTCCTATTGGAGATTGATCTATATTAATTACTTTATCAATATTATCTAAACCTTTAATTTCTTTATGTTGCCCTGGAAAAGTTTTAGCTCTATAAAACTTTTTACTAAGTGCTTTTGCTAAAATATTACTCATTAAAGTAGATTTACCCGAACCAGAAACACCAGTAATAGCAACAAACTTACCCAAAGGTATTTTTACATTAATATTTTGTAAATTATGCTCACTAGCTCCTAGTATTTCTAAAAACTTTTTATTTCCCTTATGATAACTTAAAGGTGTAGGTATTTTTTTCTTACCTATTAAGTATTTACCAGTAATTGATTTATTACTTTTTTTTATTTGGGTAGGACTACCCTGAAATATTATTTCACCACCATGCTCACCTGCTCCTGGACCTACATCTACTATATGATCAGCAGCTAAAATAGTAGCTTCATCATGTTCAACAACTATAACCGTATTTCCCTTATCTTTTAATATTTTTAAAGTTTTAATTAATTTACCATTATCTCTTTGATGTAAACCAATAGAAGGTTCATCTAAAATATAAAGAACCCCTATTAAAGATGATCCAGCCTGAGTGGCTAAACGAATTCTTTGTGCTTCTCCACCTGAAAGAGTAGTGGCACTTCTATCAAGTGAAAGATATTCTAAGCCAACATTTTGTAAAAGTAATAATTTATTCATTATGCCTCTAACAATTGGGATATAAACTTGTTTATCCTTTTCATTAACTTTATTACTTTTACTTAAAACTTTAAAAAACTCTTGTAACTCTGTGATATTTTTATTTACTATTTCATCTATACTATAACCAGCCATTTTCACCGCTAAAAACTCTGGTTTTAATCTTCTACCATCACAAGCAGAGCAAAGTAAAACTCTCATATATTGTCCTAATTCTTCTTGTAAATACCTAGACTCTGTTTCTTCATATCTTTTTTGTAAAAAAGGTAAAATACCTCCCCAAGAGTCTTTGCCATACAATATTGTATTTAAAGAATCACTTTTAAGTGCCTTTACACTCGTATTTAAATCAATATTAAATTTTTTAGCTGCTTTTTCCATGTCTGATAACATGTCTTTCAATCCTGAAACTCTACATCTAGAAAGCGGTCTTATAGCCCCTTCATTAATACTTAACTTTTCATTAATAATTAATTCAGGATCTAACTCTAAGCGTGTACCCAGGCCTTTACAACTAGAACAAGCTCCTTGAGATGAGTTAAAAGAAAAATCACCTGACTTAAGTTGCGTCATATGAAAATTGCAGTCTCTACATACTAAAAAAACAGAAGGATTATGCTTGCTATCTTTGGATATATGCTTAACTAGCCTTTTATTACATAAAGGACAATGAGGAACACCTATTTTAGCAAACAAAAGTCTAAGATAATCATATATCTCAGTAATCGTTCCCACTGTAGAGCGAGGATTATGCGAAACAGATTTTTGATCAATTGATATAGCTGGTGATAAACCTTCAATAGATTCAACATCAGGCTTGTCCATTAAATCAATAAATTGACGAGCATAGGCTGATAAAGACTCGACATATCTTCTTTGACCTTCAGCGTAAATAGTATCAAAAGCTAAAGAAGATTTACCTGAACCAGATAAACCTGTGATGACAATAAACTTATTGCGAGGTAACTTTAGACTTAAATTCTTTAGATTATTTACTTTTGCGCCTTTAACTTCGATGAACTTTCTTTCCATGTTTTTATATTAAAAAGGTAATTTAAGAGAAATAATAATTTAATATATACTCTACACCATACTTAAAGTTTTTTCAAGGTCTACTAAAAACAAAAAAATCTTATTTTAAATTTAAAATCTTTATAAACATTTCTATTAAATTTTTATAGTATAGAGTAAAACATAGCAATAAATCTCATAAGTAGAAAATCAAACCAATTAAGCTTATATTTTTCTGCTTCAATTTTTGTAGAATCTTCTCTCCATTGAGATATAATTTCTTTAACTTCAGAAATTGCTTGTTTATCTTGAATAAAAATACCAATCTCTGAGTTCAATTTAAAAGAAGCTATGTCCATATTGTGAGAACCCATAAACAATTCTTTACCATCAATTAGCATTAATTTAGCGTGATTCATAGAACTATAATAATATACCTCAATTCCCAAAGAAGACATTTTTTTAACATAAGACTTGTTAATAAAACTAACTAACCATAAATCAGTTTTTTTAGGTATAATTATTTCAACTTTTACACCTCTTTTAACAGCCTTATCTAAAAGCACCGCTAACCACAAAGGTGGTAGTAAATAAGGTGTAACTATAGTTATTCTCTCTTTAGCCTTAATTATTTTTTCTCTATAATAAGTACTAATGGTAGAAATGTTTTCCTGAGGATTGTGCTCTAAAATAATATTTTTTACCTTTGTTAATTTAGATTTATTATATAAATCTAATATTTCCTTTTTTCTACCACCATACATTTTATAACTATAAGCAAAGGTTCTACTAATAGATTTAATAGACCTTTTACCTGTTATCTTTATCTGCAAATCATTCCATTTACTAGTAGATTTTTTAATATTTACTCCACCTAAAAAAGCTATATGATTATCTATCACTAATATCTTTCTATGAGTTCTACGTAAAAGCTTAGAAGCAAACAAAAATTCAGCTCCAGCATTTCTTAATTTTTTAATTACAGCTAAAGGCATTTTTTGACTACCAATCTTATCAGCAATAATAGCAACCTTAACTCCAGCTTCAGCTTTTTGAATTAAAGTTTCAATAAAATCATACTTTGGAGAAGTATCAGGTAAAAAAATATACATTTCTAATAAAATAAGCTTCTTAGCTTCCCGTGCAGATTCATACATAGCTTGCCAAGCCTTTTCAGAAGTATTATAAAATTTATATTTCATATATTATCACAAATTTAAACGCCTAATTGTAAGGCTTTTTTTAAATCATATACTGAAAAACCAATAATTTTAATATTTTCTTTTTTAATAAATTCAGAAAGTAGGGGTACAAAATCTTCAATATTTTTTTCTTTTAAAAAGTTCTCTATCTGAAAAATAGCTGTCTCAGGATAAATAAAAAAATCGCCTCTTATTTTTATATCTTTAATTACACTAGCTTTAATATCAACTTGTATTCTCAAAAACTTTCCGCCTTCTACTTTGTAATCAATTTTTTCCATAAAACCTATTATTATATTTTTGATTATAATTCCACTCTTTACTTAAATACTTATCTTTCTGAAGTTCTTGGGCAATTTCTTTTTCTTCTTTACTTAAAACAGCTTCATTAAAATCAACCTTTAAAGACTGAGCAAAACCTTGTCTAAAAACTTTTTCTAAATATTTCAAATCTATATCTGAGCTAACTAATTCATTTTTAATTGAAGTAACGCCTTCTTTAACGCCGGCAATCAATTTTCCCTTTAACTTCTCGTTACTTACTTTAAGAAGTGAGAACATCTTCTCAACATCCACTGACAAAAGTATGGTGCCATGTTGTAATATTACTCCTTTTTTCCTAGTTTGGGCATTACCAGAAATCTTTTTTCCATTAACTAGTATATCGTTAATAGGTTTAAACTTAGCTTCTATACCTAAATTCTTTAATCCCTCAACTACACCTTGGCATAAATATTTATATGAATCTAAAACATTTAAAGATACATCTTTTTCTGAAACCACCAAAGAATATGTTAACTCATCTTCGTGAAACACTGCTCCGCCACCACTATATCGTCTAACTACATCAACTCCTAAATCTTTAGCTTTGTTTAAATCTATTTCCTGTTCTAAATCTTGGAAAAAACCAATAGTAATAGCGCTTGGTTTCCAAGTAAAAAACCTTAAAGTGTTAGGAACTAAATTATTTATTCTAGAAATCAGCATGGCTTCATCAATAGCCATTTGCTTAGCTCCGCTTTCTTCTATTGTCTCTAGTATTCGCCACTTTTTCATAGGCTTCTTTAGCTTTATATGAACTTCTAACCATAGGCCCAGAAATAACTTCTTTAAAACCTATTTCTTTAGCTATATTTTTAAGCTTTAAAAATTCTAACTCACTATAATACTTTTCTACTTTTGCATGTTTAGTGCTTGGCGCTAAATACTGACCAATTGTTATAATATCAACTTTTGCATCTCTTAAATCTTTTAGTGTTTTTAATATCTGAGCTTTAGTTTCACCAAGACCTACCATTAATCCAGACTTTGTAATAATATCTGAATTAATATTTTTTATATTACTTAACAAGAAGAGTGATCTATTATAGTCCCCTTGTGGTCTCAACGCAGAAAATAATTCTTTTACAGTTTCAATGTTGTGATTAATAATTTCTGGTTTAACTTTTACCAATTTTTCTAAAGCTAATTCATCACCTTTGAAGTCAGGAATTAAAACCTCTATTTTAGAATCATTATTTTTTCTAATCTCAGAAATACAGTTTATGAAATGATTACTACCACCATCCTCTAAATCGTCTCTAGTAACACTGGTAACAACAACATAATCTAAACTTAGTTTTTTAACTGCCAAAGCTAAACGTTCCGGCTCTTTCTTATCAACTTCCTCTGGTTTTTTACTTTCAATATTACAATAACGACAATTTCTAGTACAAACTTCTCCTAAAATCATAAAAGTGGCAGTGCCACTTGAAAAACAATGATAACGATTAGGACAATTAGCAGAGAGACAAACAGTATTAAGATTGTGTTTCTTTATAAGATTTAATGTTTTTAAATATTTTTTACGATCAAAGTCTTTTATTTTTAAATACTTAGGTTTTAGCATTTTTTGCTTTTAGTTTTTTTAAACAAATTTCAGCAGTAATAGTTAGTGGATCGAAAATTGAAGATAAAGCTGGATTGTAGCAAGTTTCTGAGTTAACAAAATCTTTTAATGTTAAACCTTGTTTTATTGCTAATGAAACCATATTTAAACGTCCCAACACCTCATTATATCCAGCAATTTGGCAACCAATAATTCTACCTTTAATGTCAGAAACTAAATAAATAAAAATATCTTTAGCTTCTGGGTAATATTCTGCCTTATCCTTTGATTTATAATAAGCACTTATAGTTTTTATATTATTTTTTTGACAATAACTATTTGTCACACCACAACTGGCAAAAATTAAATTATTAAACTTTGAAACACTAGCACTTAAAACTTTATTTCTTTTATATTTTAAACTTTCTTTTTTCTGTTTATCTGCAAGTATATTTTGAGCTAAAACTTTAGCTTGAGATACAGCGGTAGTAGCTAATTGACTTAAAACTTTTTTATTATCAATTAAATTAACAGATTCAACTAAATCTCCCGCAGCATAAATATCTTTTTTTGATGTTTTTAAACTATCATTAACAATAATGCCTTTATTAACTTTTAAACCTATCTGCTTAGCTAAGGATAAGTCAGCACTTAGACCACAAGCAACAAAAAGGTGATTATAATTTATCTTTTTATCTTTTAAAGATACTTGTTTTTTAGTTATTTTCTCTATTTTAGAATTAGTAATTACTTCTATTTTTTTTGCTTCCATTTCTTCTTTAACTATATTAGCTATCTTTTTATCTAAAGTAGTTGGCAAAATATTTTCTTGCCCTTCTATTAAACTCACCTTCAAACCTAAAGCACTAAGTGCATCTGCTAACTCAACTCCTACATAACCAGCTCCAATTATTACAGCCTTATCATTTTTCTTCACAGCTTTCTTAATTCTTTGAACATCATCAAGTCTTTTTAAACAATAGAAGTCCTGATCTTTCAATCCAGGTATAGATGGTAAATTAAACTTTAAACCAGTAGCTAAAACTAAATAATCATAGCTTAACTTTTCTTCTTTATTATTCTTTTTATCTAAATATTTAAGTTCTTTAGTTTTAGTATTTACTTCTTTTAACTCAGAATTTAAATATAAATTAATATTATTATAATTATAATAATCGTCAGAAAATAAAACGATATCATTTGCTTTCTTAATTTTTCCACTTAAAAAATAAGGTAAAGCACAGGGAGAATATTGTCTATACCTTCCTTTCTCTAAAATAATAATTTCTATGTCTTTATCTTGTCTACGCAGGCGCCAAGCAACTTCACTGCCAGCTGTGCCTCCGCCAATAATAACAACTCTCATATTATTTTAATTATTAACTTATGATTATTAAATTCTATTCAAAATATTACAATTCAGAAACAGGATCAATACAATCATTATTTAAACAATATTTAATTTTTTCTTCTAAATCAGATTCCATTCTAGAAGAAAAACCAACTAAAGGTTCAAAATCACCAATAAAAGTCATAGGCACACCTCTAACAGTGGCATTATATGCTTTAGCTACATTTTGCAAAGCATTAGAGTTGGCTCTATTATTATAAGTTTCATACATTCTAATTTCTAAATCAGGATATTTATCTTTCATCTTATTAAGAAAAACCTTTTCACTAGCACAATGAGGACAGACATCACCCCAGAAAAAATATAAACTGGCTTGAGGATTTTCTGGCTTTTCACCTAAATACTCAACCGTAGCCCCACTAATCTTATTTTCATCACCTGCTTTATTATCACTACCATTTTCTCCTGATGAACAAGCAGACACAGTTAAGGCTACGATAATAATTAAAAAGGTTAATACAAATATATTATTTTTAAACATATGTTAATTACTTAATTTATTAAATTAATTTTTATTATTTATTATTACTAAACTAAACCTCTTTAACTTCTTCGGCTGAAACAAGGTCATCTTTTTCTTCTTTATTTGCTAACTTAATTTTAGCTATCCAACCCTTGCCATAAGGATCTTCATTGATAATACTAGGTTCATCAAAGATATCTTCATTTACTTCAATAATCTCGCCTGTAAAAGGACTAGAAAGATGTCCACTCCATTTAATGGCCTCTAAAGATGCATAGACTTCACCTCTTTTAATCTTCTGACCTTTCTCTGGTAATTTTACAAATACAAACTCTTCTATTTTATCGCAAGCAGGTTTAATTATTCCTAAAATGGCCACATCGTCTTCAATCTTAACCCAAGAATAATCATTGTTATACAATAAATTTGTTGGTAAATCTTTACTCATATAAATAATTATTAATTTTTTAATTATTCTTCATCATCATTTTCATTCTCACTCTTCTCTCCATTATTATTATCTTCGTTTATTTCTATTTCATTTTTTTCTTTAATCTCATCTTCCCTTTCTTCTATTATTTCTTTTTCACTACCAATTCTAATTCCTAGTTTAGGTAGTATATAACGATGAAGATACATTACTAAAAAAGAAGCAGCAACAGCGCCTGCAAAAACTATAACAGACCCACTAATGTTATGCATTAAGTTAGGATCTACTATCATTACTATAGCTAGTGAAAGCATAACCATACCCCCAATTAACTTTAACATCCTACCATGCTTTTCTTCAAAACGACTAGCACGCATAGTCCAAGCAGCTATTAAAAGAACTGCTACTTCATCTAATAAATAGATTAACATATATAAAGCTAGAAGAGAATAAAAAACACCACCTTCAATACCTCCTTGAGCTAAAATATTAGTCCAAACCACTGGAAAGCCTGCAGTACAAGGTAATTCAATTAAAACCACTCCTAAAGCTAAAATAGTTGTTCCTACTACCATTTGCCAAAGTGATTTATCTCCCTTCATTATTCCGCGCATATTTTTAAAAATCTTTGGCTTATATTTATCAGAAATTGTAAAAGAAACACCTTTCTTATACCAAAAATAATCTTTAATATTCACTAGTGCAAAAACACCTGCTACCACAGCTACAGCTATTTGAATCCAAGACAAATAACCCACATAAGCAAAAACATTTAAAAGTCCTGCCATGAAAAGAGCATAAGCAGCACCGGTTACCAATAGAAATGTTCCTCCCACAATTAATATTTTCTTTCTTGAACGACTATATATTACAATACCTATTAAAAAAGTGATGAGCCACAAAGAACAAGGATTAAAACCATCAACAAAAGCAATAATAGCAGTGGTTACATATATAGGCATTGAAGAAAAATCTACCTCTCCTACAAGTGGTAATGTTAAAACTTCTGGATCTTCCGCAGTAATCTCATCAGATTGAGGAACTGAAGCTGTACCAGAATTTACCATCGCCAAAGGACAAGGACAATCATGCTTTTGACAACGTTCTATTTCATTTTCTAAATTATTTTCAATAGCTTTGTCTCCCATTAAATAATTATCACCAATAAATATAACAGGGTACGCACTGCTAATTAATCCATATCGAGATTTAAAAGAGTTATACAACTCTTTATCTTCCTCTTCTTTAATATTATATTTTTCTACTTCTATCTTGTATTCATTTTCAACCTCTTCTAAAAAACTACTAATATACTGACATTGAGAACAGTCTGGTTTATAGAAAAAATGAAGACAAGGCTTATGATTATTTTCTTCATTATTTTCACTAAAATTATCTACATTATTTTCACTGCTAACTGCAAGAACAGAGTTGTTAGTTACACCTATGTTAAAAGACAATAAAGAAAAAAATAGCACAAAAATAGCTAATACAATTCGTTTCTTAATAAAAAGGTTGTTTTTCATATTACTTTAATTATTTAATGTTTTTATAAATAAATTTACAATTTTTTTATCACAGTTTTTACAATACAAAATTGGTGTTCTGGAGTATTTGTAACGCTCATTATTGTTATTATAAACATGCACAATACTATCTTTACTATAATCAGTATTTTCCCAAGTAGTTATAGCTAAACCTGGATTAGGTCTATTATACACATCTTCCACTCTTGTTATATTATTTAACTTTAAACTATTTTTAAGAAACTCTACATCATCTTCTTTTAAATCAGTATAAATTTTTATATCTTTTAAGTCATCAACATAATAAGATGCAGAAGTAGTTCCTAAAAAAGAATAACCACTTCTATTAATATATAAATATTCATACTCAGTTTCTTGAGGTTTAGGGGGACGACCCGATATTACATAATCAACAATATTTTTATCTAATAAATCTAAACTCTCAGCAGTACTTCTAGAGCTTACCATTATTATACCAATTATTTTGCTTTAATAGCAAAAAATCACTATAAGTAGGACAAACCGCTACTTCTACTTTAGTATTACTAGGTTTCTCTTCTTTATTTTTCTTTTCTTCCTGTTTTATACTAAATAAAAACAATATAATTAAAATTAATAAAAATGCTAACATCAAAAATAAAAATGTTTTTTTATTTTTTTTAGAAATATTTTCAAACATGTTGCTAAATTACAAAAACTAATAATAGATTTAATCCTAAAGAAATAATATCTTATCTTTTATAATTTTCTAAAAACTTATTTACCAATGAATTATACTTTTTAAATATTTTATTATTAATACTATAATAATTTTTCTTTCCTTCTTGTTTCACAACTAGTAAACCAAAATCTATCATAACTTTCAAATGACTAGAAACTAAATTTTGGGCTAAATCTAAATTAAGAGATAACTCCTCAACATATAAATCATCATCTTTAAGTAAACATAAAATCTTTAAACGATTATTATCGCCAATGATTCTCAGAAACCTAGCTAGATCAAGATATTTTTGTGTTAACTCTTTTTTTTCATAACATTTAGTTTTCATATGTAAAAAGTAATTACTCTATCATCAATTTATATTGATATTATAATACTCAAGAAATTTGCTGTCAAATAAAAAAACAGACACCAATATAGATGTCTGTTTAGAGTGTAGTCCCTAGGGGAATCGAACCCCTGTTACCAGAATGAAAATCTGGTGTCCTAACCACTAGACGAAGGGACCAAAATTATTTAAAAATCATCCCGCTGGGATGGCTTTTTTTAAATAAATATGATAACGTTGTACTGAAAATAAGTATAAATAAAATTATATTTTTAGTCAAGTAAATAATAGTATGAATATTTTAGCTATTGAATCAAGTTGTGATGAAAGCGCTGCCAGCGTTGTCTTTGCTAACAAAAAAAATAAAGAAATAAAAGTAAAAAGCAACGTTATTTCATCACAAATAAAGCTTCATGCTAAATATGGAGGTGTAGTGCCAGAATTAGCTGCTAGAGAACATGTATATAAACTACTACCAACAATAGATAATGCTTTAAAAGAGGCAGAGTGCACCATAAAAGATATTAATCTTATTGCTGTAACTAAAGGACCAGGTCTAGTAACATCCCTTTTAACAGGCACAGAAACAGCTAGAACCCTTGCCTACGCTAATAATATACCAATAATCGGTATAAACCACATAGAAGGTCATCTTTTTGCTCCCTTTATTAATAATTGGAAAAATATTAAGTTTCCCGCAGTAATATTAACAGTCTCAGGTGGACACAGTAACATTGTTTTAATGCAGTCACCAACTAAATATAGAAAACTGGGTAGCACCAGAGATGATGCAGCTGGTGAAGCTTTTGATAAAGGAGCTAAAATGATGTCCCTGGGCTACCCTGGAGGCCCAATTATATCTAAAAAAGCTCAAGAGTTTGAAAAATCCAAGAAAAAACAAAGTCTAAAAGACTTTCCTAGACCAATGAAATACAGTGATAATCTTGATTTTTCCTTTTCAGGGCTTAAAACTTCTCTTTTATACCGTTTAAAAAAAGATAAGAACTGGAAAAATAACATAAATGAATATTGTTACCTCTATCAAGAAGCTATTGTAGATGTATTAGTTACTAAAACCATAAAAGCCGCTAAAAAACATCTTGCTAAATCAGTATTGCTATCTGGAGGAGTTTCCGCTAATATAAAGTTAAGAGAAGAGCTCACAAAAAAAGCTCAAGATAAGCATTTACAAGTTTTCATTAGTGATTTACAATATACTACAGATAATGCTGCTATGATCGCAGCAGCTTCTGTTTTTAACAAAAAAATAAAAGACAAAGCATCATTAACAAAGCTAAAAAACTCTTGGAAGGTGCTTTCTGTCCAGGAAAACCTGGACTAAAGTCCAATAAGGCTCAGTGGCGAAGCGGTCTAACGCTGCGGTTTGCAAAACCGTTATTCACCGGTTCGAATCCGGTCTGAGCCTCAAAATATACTCAAAAATGAGTATTTTTTGTTTTCCTAAACCTGTGGATAACTTGTGTTTTTTGTATATAACTACAATACTTTAGTCCAGGAAACCCTGGACTAAAGTTGTTTAAATCATAATCAAAGCACCAAATTTAGCGCTAATATTAGGTAAGAATACAGAATGTACCATTTTTACTAACTAAAAGCTTGTTTCCTTTTAATAACGATGCTATAATTGTTAACACAAACTAGAAAAACTGTTTATTGAAAATCAAATATCGAGCTAATTTATGAATATCACTTTAAGCTGATAGGTGATAAAAATAAAAATATTAAGGTTTTATAATAAAAACCTAAAATTAGCTTAATATAAAGCATAAATCAGCGATGCTTTACTTCTGAGTTGTTTAAAAACTTACAAAAAAGTAAGAATATACAAAACTTAGAAGTGAGGCCCATCAGGTATCCACATATTTATTATATATTATAATATGAAGGAGCCCGCGATGGGCCTCTTTTTTTTATTTATATAATTAGTTTAACACTATTATCTAGCTAAATTATATGCTTTTTATAAGTAAACAGGGATTGACAAAAACTTATTTATTTATTAAAATAGCTAAACTTTATTAATTTAAACTATTATAACTGAAAACATGAATGAAAATAAAAAATCCCCGAAAAAAAAGCTTATTATAATAATAGCTAGTGTTATTATTATTGCTATTTTCGGCTATGGAGCCTATGGTGCCCTACAAAAACAAAAAAATAATAACCTAGAAGACACTAATCAAAATAATTCTGAACAAGAAAGATTATTTGAAGTAAAAACGATGACAATTAATAATGCTACATCAAGCTCAAATAATCTATATATAGAGACTGTAGGAGCTGTAAATGCTGAAACTAAGGTAGATGTGACAGTTTTAGCTAAAGGGACTATACAGTCATTATCATTTGATAGAGGCGATCAAATAAACGCTGGTCAAGTTTTAGCCTATTTAAAAAGCAATACCACACGTACAGGTTATCAGAATGCACAAACTAATTACTATAATATGCTTAGTAATTTAGAAGCTGTAAAAAGAACTACCCAATCTAATGTTGAACAAGCTGAAATAGGTGTAATACAAGCTCAAGAAGCAATTAATAATGCAGAAATTTCTCTGAAGTCAGCTCAAGAAAATTATGAAAGCACCATCTCTTTACAAGAAAAAAATCTAGTTGATACTAAAAACAGCGCTGTTATTTCTTATAGTAACTATCTACAAACTGTTAAAGATGCTTTAGAAGACGTTAACTATATTATTGGCGCTGAGCCAGGTCCACGACTTGAAGAAATTAAAGCAACTCTTAGTGCTAAAAGCTATTCAGCTTTAGTTAAAGTTAAAAATACTTATAAAAACACTAAAAGCACTTATAATAACTTAAAAGATGAACCGGTTGAAAGTCAAAACATTGAAGAAAGGCTAGAAAAAATAATTGATTTGCTTAGAGAAACTAAAACTCTAACCAATGAAACAATTATTGTTTTAGATAATACTGTCTCTAGTAGCAATTTTCCACAAAGCGCCTTAAATGCAGAACAAGAAAAGTTTTCTAGATTATATAACACTGTTAACAGTTCACTGCAATCAGCAGAAAATACTTTAAATAATTTAAGCACTATTGAATTAAGTCAAGAAAAAGAACGTATTGCTTTAAAAAACAACATTCAGGGGACACAGAATCAATTAAATAATGCTGAGATATCATATAACAATGCTTTAGTAAGTCTAAATTCTGCAAGGGAATCTAAAAAACAACAAATACTTTCGGCTCAGTCACAGGTTGACTCAGCTCTAGGACAACTAAACTTGTCTCAAGAACAGTTAGCTGATTTAATTATTAGTGCTCCTATATCAGGACAAATTACTTCAAAAAATGTGGAAGTCGGTGCAGAATTAAATCCTGGGCAAGTAATTGCTAGCATTTCTCAAACTAATAACGTTAAAGTGGTAATTAATTTACCATCTGAAGATATATATCAAATTAACTTAGGGCAAGAAGTAATTATTAATCAAGATATAAAAGCAAAGATTACTAATATTGCCCCTAGTGCTAACGAACAAACTAAAAAAGTAGAAGTAGAAATATTAGTAGATAATAAAAATAAAAAATTAATTCCCGGAACTTTTGTAGATGTGATGATTAAAAAAAATAATAAAAACTCTGTTAAAAGTGGGGTTATTATGATTCCTTTAGAAGCTTTAACCATAACTCAAACTGAAAACTATGTTTATCTAGTAAAACTTAATGAAAATAATGAATTAACTGCTAAAAAACAAATAGTGACTTTAGGTGACAGCCAGGGTAATTTAGTAGAAATCAAATCAGGGCTAAAAATTGGTAATGAAATAATTATAGACGGTTCTAAATCTATAGAAAACAACTCATTAATTCAAATTAAATAATACTTGATATATGAATACTGATAATCAAGAATATATAGAAAACAAAGAAAGGAAATTAGATCAAGCTCTAAAAAGAGAAAAGAAATCTTGGCTTGGCTTTTTTATTACCAATTACCGCTTTACTTACTTAATAATGTTATTAATTATTGTTTTTGGATTTTTTGCTATTTTTACCTTACCAAAAGAAGCTCAACCAGAAGTTAAAGTTCCTTATGCTGTTATTACCACAACCTATCTTGGCGCTAGTCCTAGTGATACTGAAACTTTAATAACAAATAAAGTAGAAAACGAAATAAAAAACTTAGAAAATTTAAATAATTATAACTCTAGTTCTGGTCTAGGCTTTTCTTCTGTATTTGTAGAATATAACGCTGAAACAAACCTGCAAGATAGTTTCCAAAAATTAAGAGAAGCTGTTGATAGAGTAAAACCAAGATTACCCAGTGATGCTAGTAGTCCTGAAGTTACTGAAATAAGACTTAGTGATATGCCTATTGTTACTTATTCTTTAGTTGGTAATTATAGTGATAGTGAGTTAAAAAAATATGCTGATACACTTCAAGAAGAACTAGAGTCAGTAGCTGATGTTTCTAAAGTTGAGATAATAGGTGGTCTAGAAAGAGAATTTCAAGTGATAATAAATGAAAACAAATTAAGTACTTATAATTTATCTTTAGGGCAAGTAGTTAATTCTATAAATAACACTAACTTTAATTTACCAGCTGGTATTATTGAAATAGATGAATATAGGTATGGAGTAAGAATTAGGGGTAAAATAACTCAAGCTAGTGATTTAAATACTTTAGTTGTTACCACCTATGAGAACTCTCCTGTATTTTTAGAAGATGTCGCTACAATCAAAGATACCTACAAAGAAAAGTCTACTGAGTCTAGAATTGCCTATCCAGATGAAGATCCTCAAAATACTATATCCTTACAAATATATAAAAAGGTTGGAGGAAACATTTTAAATATTGTAGATAATTCAGAAAACACTATTTCTTCACTACAAGAAAACAAAACTATACCTAGTACAATAAAAATTGAAAAAACTAATGATAATTCTAAATACATTAAAGAAGATTTAAATATTTTAGGAGGAAGTGCTATTCAAACATTTATCCTTATCGCTTTAATATTGTTAACAATACTTAGTTTACGAGGAGCAATTATTACTGCTCTAGCCGTGCCTATAGCTTTCTTAATGTCCTTCATTTTTTTAATGTTACAAGATATGTCTATAAATAGCATGGTCCTTTTTTCATTAGTTTTATCTTTAGGACTAATGGTGGATAATGCTATTGTAGTAATAGAGGGTATAAATGAATATGTAGTAAAACATAAACGTAGTGTTTATGAAGCTGCTATACTCTCTATTTGGAATTTTAAAGCTGCTATCACTGCAGGAACTTTAACCACTGTATCTGCCTTTTTACCCATGCTACTAGTTTCAGGAATTATGGGAGAATACATTAGTATCATTCCTAAAACTTTAATTGTAACCTTGCTTTCCAGTTTATTTGTAGCTTTAATTATTATTCCTACCTTAGTAACAAGATTCCTTAAAATTAAAACAAATGGTAATGGTGGTGGAAGAAATAAAAAAAGACATCAAGTTATTAATAAACAAATATCTAAATTAGCCACTAAATACAGGAAACAACTAAGCAACATACTTCCTTACAAGAAAAAAAGAAGAACAATTATTATTAGTGCTTGGATTATATTTATAGCAACTATTGCTATCCCTGTTTCCGGTCTTATGCGCATAGAAATGTTTCCAAAAATTGACTTTGAATATTTTTATGTAAACATTGAATTGCCAGTAGGTTCAAGTTTAGAAAAAACCAAAGATGTGACCACTAAAGTTGAAGAAAAAGTAGCCACAATACCTGAATTAAAAAATTATGTAACTACCATTGGCACTGAAATGAGTACTGACATGATGTCCTCATCAGACTCAAGAAATAAAGCTACTATTACAGTAAACATTTCAGAAAAAGATGAAAGGGAAAAAACAAGTTTTACTATTGCAGAAAACTTAAGAGAGCAAATAAAAAACATACAAGATGCAGAAGTTAAAGTCAATGAAATGGCAGCTGGACCTCCTAGCGGAGCACCCATAGAAGTAAGGATTTTCTCAGACAATAGTAAAACCTTATCTAAATACAGCGAAAAGGTAATGAAGTATTTTGAAAGCGTAAATAATGCTATTAATATTGAAACTAGTTTGAGTAATGCTACTGGAGAATTTGTTTTTAGTATAGACAGGCAAAAAGCTAATTACTACTCCCTTAACACCTCAGCTATTGCTAGCACTGTTAGAAACGCCCTGTCAGGCACCACAGCCTCTACTGTTAACTTAAATGATGAAGATATCGATATAGTTGTTAAATACGCACAAGAAGATTTTACTAATATTGATGACATAAAAAACCTATTAATTATCAACCAAAGGGGTGAAGAAATCCCTTTAAAACAAGTTGCTAATTTAAACTTAGAACCATCACTTTTAACTATAGAGCATAAAAACGGTAAACAAATTGCCACCGTTACCGCAGAACTTAAAAAGGGAGCCAACCTACAAGAAATCACTCAAAACTTTAAACAAGAAATAGAAGGATACAACCTGCCAGATAATAGCAACATAGAGATTGGAGGAGAAACTGAAGATATTGAAAAGTCATACATGGAAATGTTTTATTCTATGATTATTGCAATATTTTTAATAGGAGCAATATTAATATTGCAATTTAACTCCTTTAAACAGCCATTAATAATATTATTTGCATTACCCTTGGCAATTATTGGAGTTATTTTAGGTTTATTTGCTATTGGACAGCCATTTTCAATTGCTGTATTTATTGGTATAGTTTCACTAGCTGGTATTGTAGTAAATGATGCCATTGTTTTAATTGATAGAATTAATAAAAATATTAAAGATGGGTTAGAGTTTACTGAAGCAGTAATTGAAGGAGGGATTGCTCGTATGCAACCAATTCTTATTACCTCTATTACCACTATTGCTGGTATTTTCCCTCTTATATTTGCTAATGAAATGTGGAGAGGGCTTAGTCTAGCTGTAATTTTTGGTTTAATATTTTCTACTGTTTTGAACCTAATAATTGTTCCAATCTTGTACACTTCTTTATGTAAAAAAGATTGTCTAAAAAAACAATCACAATAAATATACTAATATTATAATAACTATTATATGGGATTATCTCTAGCTATAGTTGGTTTACCCAATGTTGGTAAATCCAGTCTCTTTAATTTGTTAACAAAAACTAAAGCAGAAGCTTCTAATTATCCTTTTTGCACTATTGATCCTAATGTCGGAATTGTAGAGGTACCTGATGAAAGATTAACTGCTTTAACTGAAATATCAAAATCACAAAAAACTATCCCAACTGCAATAGAGTTTGTTGATGTAGCAGGTCTAGTTAAGGGCGCCCATAAAGGTGAGGGGCTAGGCAATCAATTTCTTGCTAACATCAGAGAATGTGATGCAATCTGTGAGGTAATTAGAGACTTTCAAGATGAGAATATTATTCATGTTACTGGAAAAATCAACCCTCAAGAAGATAGAGAAACTATTAATCTTGAGCTTATCTTTGCTGATTTAAGCACTATTAGCAAAAGAATGGAAAAAGCACAAAAGGAAACTAAAACTGGAGATAAAGAAAAAATAGCTTTTTTTGAGCTACTTCAAAAATTAAAGACTAATTTAGAAGATGGTGTAGCTATAAGAGATGTTGAGTTAAGTGAAAAAGAAGAAGAAATTATAAAACAACTAAATCTTTTAACCATAAAACCTATTCTTTATATTGTTAACACGGATAGCCCAGAAAAATATCAAAACAAAAACGAAGAAAATACTTTAGCAATAAATGTAAAAATTGAGCAAGAAATTGTTGATTTGCCACCATCTGAACAAGAAGAATTTCTTAAAGAACTAAATATGGGAACTAGTGGTCTTAATAAATTAATTAAAGCTTCCTATAGTCTCCTTAACTTAGAAACATTTTTAACTACAGGCCCTGAAGAGAGTAGAGCCTGGACAATAAAAAAAGGAGCTACTGCTCCTGAGGCTGCTTCAGTTATTCATACTGATTTTCAAAAACACTTTATTAGAGTAGAGATTATTAATTGGAAAGACCTTATTAATGCTGGTTCAGAAAAAAACGCCAAAGAACAAGGCTTAATCAGAACTGAAGGTAAAGATTATATAGTAAAAGATGGAGATGTTTGTCATTTCTTAATTAACAAATAATAATTACATTTTACGTATAAAAAAAAGGAAAGTTTTTAAAACTTCCCTTTTTGTTATCTTTTTTTAAGATAACAATACTGAAATTGCTTCCAAAGATTCCTTAGTATGAGTGTTTACAAAGGATCCCGCTTGGTGATCATGAAGTAAATACCAGTCCGTAGGTGGATTGTTTGAATCTTTTGCTAAATCATATCTCTTTTCCTGTTTTAATTGTTTTTCATCTTTAAAACATTGTGAGAGTGACAAAGTAAAAATTCCAAATATATCACCTAAGAAAACTTTTTCTGCTGTAACTGGCTCACCATAATTAGTACGGTTCATTCCATACTTGTCTCTACCGCATCGTGCAATATGAAAACATAGCTTATTAAGAGCTTCTTTTTTTGTTTCAAATTTTTTGTTATTTCTTTTTTCAAGAAATCTCAACTCATTATAGAAACTTTTTTCATCCTCCATTTTTGACATCAAGTCAAACAAGCTAATAAGAGCACTAAATTTATCATTTTCTTTTTGAATTGTTTTAAATCTAGTTTTTAGTTCTTTTAACCTTGGTTCCAGATCTTTAATAACTGATTTTGATGTTCTGAATTTCAACATAATCTTTTGTTTTTTTTGTTTATATTTATTCTGTTTTAAAGAGTAATATTACTATATCATATTATAATATAAATGTCAAGGATAAGAAGTCTATTTATCTTCTTTTTCTAAGACAACAACCTCTCTCCACAACCTTTGCCCTGGTCTTCCATAAAAGAGGTTATGTCTCTTATTAAGTAAGTTTAAGTCAACTAAATACTTATAACTGATTTTTTGATATCCTTTAATATTAGGATCTAAATACAGAGGACTTTTTTCAGGAAAAAACATAGGCCAAATCATTACTACTTTAGCTTTAGGTTTTAAAACTTTATACAATTCCTTTAAAGCTTCAGAGTATAATTTATCTAACTCACCTTTTACAGTCTGTGCTTCTATCTTACCTCTTTGCGGACCTAGATATGGCTCTGTACAAACAGCATCAATACTACTTAAAGGTAATTCTTTTGACACCATTCTTACATCCAATTCTTTAGTTTTTACTTTAGAAATATCTTGAGAAAATTCTTTTTTCAACCATTTTAAATTATTATTTGTATCTTCTACTGCTTTTTTTGAAACATCAAAAGCATATATATTTTTCAAACCTAAAAACAGAGCTTCATTAACAATAGTACCAGAACCACAAAAAGGATCTAAAAGCTTATCATCATTTTTAGCATCAGATAAATTAATCATCATCTTAGCTAGTTTAGGGGGAATCATACCAGACAAGCTATCTCTTTCTGGTCGTCCATAATCTCTTTTAGAATAATCAATAAAGCTTTGTACTTCTATAGTTTTTGCAATAATTGCTGTTTTACCATTCGCAATAAGTAATAATTCTACACCACTTTTATTAAGCAACTTATTGTGATAAACACTAGCACTAGAAAGTATTTTTTCTTTACCTTGAGCTTTCACCCATCTAGAAGGCACTACTTTTTTTCTTAATATATTTTTTAAACCAATTGCTATATTCTTATAATTAACATTTACATTACCATATAAAGATATAGCAAAATTAAACTTACCTTTATCTCTATTTAAAGCTTCTTTATATATCAAATCAGCAAGCTCTTCTTTTAAACCTTTATATGCTAATTCTGTTTTATACTCAGCAATCTTTATAGTTCCACCCAATGTATCAATAGCTCTTTTAATATCTATCTCAACATCACTTTCAACAAGTAATGCTTCAGTAAATAAAGTATATTTTTTTATATTAAAAATACTTAGAATTTCAGCTAATGATAAACCAGGGTTTGAACCTAAAATAAAAATATATTTGTACATAATTCACTAAATTTAAGTATACTTAAAGATTATACTATTTAAACATATCTGACAAATATATAACTATTGCAATTTTTAAATACTTATGATATATTAACTTAACAATTTGATTAACAACCTTTCCCACGCCCAAAAGAGATTGGCGCAATTCTATATATAATATATAAATAGAATTAAAGGTATTACAGAAACCCAAAGTGTTTGTAATACTTTGGGATTTTATTAATCAAATTATAATTTAACTAATTTTTAATTTTATATAATTCAATATAACGTAAAATCATTATGTCAAAAACAAAACCATCAGGACCAGGGCATTATGAAGTTCTATTCATAATCGCTAATGAGTACACTGAAGAAGAAGCTAAAAAAATATCTCAAGATGTAGAAGGTATTATTAGCAAATATAAAGGAGAAATAACTTACAAAGAGTTTTGGGGTAAAAAGAAATTAGCTTACCCAATTAAACACAATCACTTTGGTTACTACAGTCTTTTAGAATTCGACCTAGAAACTGAAAGCCTACCAGAGTTAAATGAAAATCTAAGATTATTTGATAAGATTATTAGATTTCAAATTATTAAAATAAAGAAGAGAACTTTAGAAGAAATTAATGCTGAAAAAGCTAAACAAGAAGCTTTAAGTAAAAATAAAGACGAAAAAGACACACAAAAGACAAGCAAAAAAGAAGAAACTACAAGCACAAGTGCTGAAAAAGAAGAAAAAGTTGAGGAAAAAGTTGAGGAAAAAATTGAGGAAAAAGAGAAAAAAGATAAAGAAGCGGACAAAAAAGAAGATAAAGAAGAAGAGAGAAAAGATAAAGAAGAGAAAAAAGAAAAAGATGACAATTTAAAAGACCTTGATGATAAACTAGATAATATTTTAGATGCGCAAGATTTAATTAAATAATATTAACAATATTTATATGGATTTAAACAAAGCCATGATTATTGGCAACGTTACTAGAGATCCTGAAACTCGCTCTACCGCTAATGGACAGCCTGTTACCAGTTTCTCTGTAGCCACTAATCTAACCTGGACAGATCAGTCTGGACAAAAACAACAAAAAGCTGAGTTTCATAATATTGTAGCCTGGAGAAAATTAGCAGAAATCTGTGGTCAATATCTAAAGAAAGGTTCAAAAGTATACATTGAAGGAAGATTACAAACATCTGATTGGACAGGTCAAGATGGTAATAAAAGATATAAAACTGAAATAGTTGCAGACAACATGATCATGCTAGACAGCAAAGGCGGAGGTGGCGCACCTACAACTAACAATAATTATGCTCAAAATAATCAAGCTTCAGAGCCGGTTATTCAACAAGAAGAAGAAAACAGTGACGATGAAGAAATTAAAGTAGAAAATATACCCTTTTAAAATAAATTAAATAAATAAATAATATGTCAAAAAATAAAGAATGTTATTTTTGTGCTAACAACTTAGAAGTTGATTACAAAGATGTCAGAACACTACGTAAATTTATAAATTTCTACATGAAAATATTACCAGGCAAAAGAACTGGGGTTTGTTCATGGCACCAAAGAAAGTTAACTGCTGCTGTAAAAAGAGCCAGGGTTGTTGCCTTACTCTCTGCTACACATAAATAAAAACTATGTTTAACATTAATCAACTTAAAGTAGGTAAAGTTATTGAAGAAAATAACGAACCTTACTTGATAACTGAAACACATCATCATAAAATGGCTAGAGGTGGAGCTGTATTAAAAACTAAACTAAAAAACTTAATTAACGGTAATGTTTTAGATAAAACTTTTCAAGGAAATGATAAAGCGAAAGAAGCTGAAACAGAGAGAAAAAAAGCTGATTATTTATATAAAGATGAAAATGAAGCATATTTTATGAACAATGAAACCTATGAACAATTTTCTTTAGATTTAGACCAACTTGGAGAACAAGTTAAGTACCTTAAAGAAGGAACAGAAGTAACAGTGCTGTATTTCCAATCACAAGCGGTGAGCATAGAGCTCCCTATTAAAATGGAGTTTAAAGTAATATCTTCTCCTCCAGGAGTAAAAGGTAACAGCGCCGGTAATGTTAATAAAACCGTAGAAATAGAAACAGGAGCAAATATCAACGCCCCTTTATTTATCAATGAAGGAGATATAATTAGAATAAACACAGAGACAGGAGAATATGTAGAAAGAGCTTAATAAATATAAGTTACTCAATAACAAAAAAGAGCTAAATCAACCAAGATAGCTCTTTTTTGTTATATTAATATTTCTTTCTTTTATCTATATTAATTTAATATCTGTATTTCCAGATTATCATCTGAACTCTGATCTTCTTGAATTCTTGGCAGGTCTCCATCTCTAGGTTGCACACTAGGGGTACCACCACCTGATTGTTCAGGAATACCTATATATGGTTTTGATATATTATTAGGTAGATTATTATTCTGTTTTTCATCTTCTGCAATTAACTCTTCTATAATGGGCACTATCACATAGTCTCTATAAAAACTATTGTCTTCGCTGTTTAGCACTGGAAATATATAAGCTTCAACATATAACTCTTGAGCTTTATTATCAGCAGGATTATGCTTCCAAAGACGTACTAACTCTAAACTAGGAGTTCCTAATTCTACTCTTACTTTTTCTATACTATCATCTTCTATATTATAGCTATAATTTCTATATCCCCCTCTTTCAGCAATATCAATAATCCTATTTTCTTCTTGAACAACTTCATAATTAGAGCTTTCGTAGTTGTGATTAACAATTTCATTAACTGAAGTTACGTGATTGTTTTTAATATCAACTTGTACTTTTAATCCATACTTATTGCTATATTGAGTATATATTTCTTTATCTTCAAGAACTAGCGGATAGATTATATTTATAGTTTGTGGGATATAAAACGTTTCTTTATTTTCTGATCTTTCATAGTTACTAATCCACTCCTTATCAACTATAGGGTCGCCATATGGACTTAAATCGATGCCGTATTCCTCTACAAATTTATTGGAAATATTAATAACAACTTCATCACTAGGAATATCAGAAATTTCAAGCTTTTCATTTAAACCATCCTCTCGAGGCCAAGTTTGCCAATTTTTATAGATAGAAATTTTCTCTTCATTACTATTAATGGTTAACATATATCCATTATCGCTATCCTCATATAAACTTATATTGTTAAACTTTAGATTATCAAATTTTCCATAATCAATATCCCCTATATCTAATTTATCAAATGATAATAATTGAGTAGCAAGAATATCCCCATTAACGCTCCTTTGTATAACAGAGCTACTATCTTTTTCTATTTCGATGCTATCTCCTACATACTCAAATTCATAAGAAACACGTGCAGGCATTGGCATGATCATACTAGTTGCAGAATCACCTCTAGTATCACTTTCAGCAGTTCCCATACCTAAGATTCCAACTGAACCATTTGAATCACCGTCATCTTCAGGGCCAGATTTACTACTAACAATATCTCCTAAACTACCAAAGGCTTTCTCATTAACAGCTTCAATGCTTATGCCATCATTTTTAGCTAGTTTATTAAAACTAAAGTCATTATCTTTATTGTTGTAATAAGGAATAAGTATTAAAGCCATCACAGCCATACCTATGCCCGCATAAATGAATTTGTTAATATAATTTAATTTAAAGGCTACTTTTTTGTCTTCACCTTGAAGTAATTTTTTTCGCAAATCTTTAACAAAGTTTTGATCAATTTTTACTTCAGGTTTAGACGCAAGTAATTTTTTAACTATTTCTCTTAGTTTTTTTTCTTGTTTTTTTAGATCAGGATCTATTTCATATAAATCCTCTAATATTTGATTCATTTTATTATTGTCCATATATTAAAAATTTAATAATAGTAATAAATATAAGCTCAATGGTAATTCTTGTTTTATTTTTTCCAAACTACGAGAAAAAATCATTTTGCAACTAGTTTCACTTTTATCTACAATCTCAGCAATCTCACTATATGTAAGTTCATCCCAAACTCGTAAAATAATAATTTCTTTTTGCTCTTTCTTTAAATGATTTAAACAATTCTTAATTTTGTCTAATTTAACTTTTTTATCTGCAGTGCTTTCAATGTCAGTATCATCTTCTAAATACCAAAGATCATCAACATTTAAATCATTTTTATAAGCACGATAATAATCAATTAAATTATTTTTAGCAATTCTGTACAGCCAAGCTGAAAAAGTTCCCTTATTTTCACTATAAGAATTAATTGCTTTTAAAGCTTTAATAAAAGTTTGACTACAAACGTCCTCTGCCACAGCTTTATCAGGCACCCTATAATACAGATAATTATATATTTTCTTAATATACTTATCATACAAGGGGCCAAAGCTTTCCAAAGAACCGTTTTGACATTTTTTAATTAATTGAGATTCATTTTTATCCATGCTACTTGTTTTTTAACTTAGTCTTGATAGTTTAAAAACTCGTCAGCTTTTAAAACTTAAACAAAACCGTTTAAAAATATTTTCTTAACTTATATTTTTTAAATTGCTAATTAATTATTAGCAAGTAACTAGTTGCCTATAATATAACGAATTAATTATAAAAAAGTAACTACTTATATATATTTTATCACTAAAGACAAAAAAATGGTATAATAAAATTATGACTTTAATTTTATTTAGCTTAATTTTCTATACTATTATAGCGGCCTTTAGACCTAGGTTAGCGCTTTTAGTTATTATCTTTACTTTACCTAGTTATTTAATACGCTTTGAAGTCTTAAATATACCTTTTACCTTTTTAGAAGCTATGATATTAATAATCTTTGCTTTTTTTCTTGTTAAAAAAGGCCCTAAGATTATAAAGAGAATTAAAAGTAAAATCAATAATAAAAATTTAAATAAATTACAAAATTACCCTTTTAACTATGAAATTGTTGCTGTTTTACTAATAGCTTACTTAGCTGTGTATTTATCTGGATTATCCTTCTCTGCCTTAGGAGTTTTTAAAGCTTATTTTTTTGAGCCAATTATACTTTATATTTTAATAATTAATTATTTTAATATAAAAACTGATTGGAAGAAAATTATTTGGGCTCTTTCTTTGTCTGCACTTTTAATATCAATAGTGGCTATCTTTCAACAAATAAGTGGTTTATATATCTTTAACGAATTTTGGTCCCAAGCTGAAACTAGACGTGTAACATCATTATTTCCTTACCCTAATGCCTTAGGCCTATACCTAACACCTATATCACTGCTAAGCTTAGGACTAGCCAGCTCTTACCTAAAGAATTTAAAAAGCTTAAAGAATAAACTTCTTAGCGCTTTATTGTTTTTTATTATAATAAGCTCTCTTTTATCAATGTATTTTGCTAAATCTGAAGGTGCTTTAATAGCTACTCTTATTTCTATATTTATTTATTTACTAATATACAATAAACGCACAAGAATTATTGCTATAAGTTTAATAATTGTTTCATCATCAGTTTTAGCCTTTAACTCGCAAGCTAATACTTTTGTGGAGGAAAAAATAATGCTTAAAGATAAATCAGGTCAAATACGAATCTCTCAATGGCAGGAAACTTGGCAAATGTTAAAAAATGATAATAACTGGATATTTGGAGTTGGATTATTAAACTATCAGCAAGCAGTAGCTCCTTACCATCAAGAAGGTATCTTCATCAAAGACCACCAAGACCCTGACTGGCTTAGAAAAACTTTATATAATCAAGAGTTTAGAAAATCAGCTTGGCAACCACTAGAAATATATCTTTATCCTCATAATATTGTTTTAAACTTTTGGGTAGAACTTGGCCTTCTAGGTTTAATTGTCTTTATGTTTTTATTTATTAAAATATATATAAAAGCGATAATGCTATTGAAAAACAATAAAAAAGAATTTAAACCAATACTGATAGCTATAATCTCCTCAATAAGTGCAATTATTATTCACGGCCTGGTAGATGTTCCATATTTTAAAAACGACCTCAGCGCATTGTTTTGGATAATTGTCTCCTTATTGGCGCTAATTAGCATTCATTCTAAAACTCATGATAAAAGAACCAATCACAAAAATAATAGCTAACTCAGGTTATTGCTCAAGAAGAGACGCTGAAAAACTAGTAAGGAAAGGTCTTGTTTTTGTTAATCAAAAACAAGCCCAGCTAGGTGATAAAGCTAATAGAGATAATGAAATTAAAATTAATAACAAAATAATTAAGACTAAGCTTGAATTAAAATATTACCTATTAAATAAACCACAAGGATACACTTGTACTAATAGAAAATTTAAAGGTGAAAAAAATATTTTTTATCTTTTAAAAAAGGATAGAGGTTTAAATAATGAAAAATTAAATATTGTTGGTCGTTTAGACAAAGACAGTCAGGGTTTAGTTTTCTTAACAAATGACGGAGATATAACTAATAAATTAACTCACCCTCGGTTTGAGCATACTAAAGTATATGAAGTTGAAACTGAAAAATACAGCACCCCTTTCTCACAAATTCAAGATAGCTTTAAACAAGGACTAGATATTCAAGAAAAAACTCTAGCTAAAGTTAAAAATGTAAAAAAAATAAATAAACAAAAGTTCTTAATTACTTTAAGTCAAGGTCAAAACAGACAAATAAGAAAAATGTTTGCTCATTTTAATATTAAAGTTTTAAAAATAAAAAGGATATCTTTGGGGCCCCTAAAACTAGGTCAAATAAAAGAAGGTGAATTTAAAAGATTAAACGAAGAAGAGCTTAAAATATTAAAAAAAATATAGTAAACTATTTGTTGTCATCAATAAAAAACTCATAACCTAAAATCAAGGCTGGGGTAGATAGTAAATACCAAATAATTATATCATCAATTGGAAAAACAATTCCAGAAACAGAAATAGGCCATAAATAATTTCCTGGCCACCACCAATGTCCAATTAATAAAGAAACTATCTCATAAATAAAGAAAATTAAAGCAAAGAACGCTGTGGGAATCAGTGTTTTTTTAATAAGTTTAGGAGTTTTAAAACCTAAAATTATCAAAATAGGAACTAGAAATATTAAAGCTAAGATATGGTAATCTGTTTTAATAAGATCAGAATTAAAGAAAAATACTCCGTATGTTATTATTGATAAAAATAAATATAATGATATTAATGTTTTAAATCTTTTATTTATATCTACTTTTGCTTTTTGCGTATCTAGAAAAAACTCATAAAAACTTAAAATCCAAAAGAAGTTTAAAAAAGCAAACAACATATTCTCTAAAGGTATTAAACCAAAAGGGCGAGCAAATATTGAAGCTACATCCCAAGCGTTTGCCAACCTTGCCATCAACTCTATTGGTGGGGCAAATAGAAGGGTAGTAAGAAAAGAAAATACTATTATTTTAGTTTTCCCATTTTTTAATAAAAAGAAATTAAATAAAGAAGGTACACCCAAAACTATACAAATAGCTAAATAATATGGAGGCTCTAACAAATAAACTAATAAACTAGCCATTATTACATATAAAAAAAGAACAAGCATTATTAATGGCTTTCTCGTTTGTAAATAAGATCTTGTCATATCAGTAAATATTTATCTCATCTCCTACTTTTATGTCATGTCTATCACTATAATTAGCATTAATTTCTAAAACCATATTTGCTGATGATGAGCTTTTATAATAGTTATTATAATTTTTACCTTCAGGTTCTAAATCTTTATATATATCAGTAATTATATTATTATTGATAAACAAAATATCAATTGGCATCATCATTTCTCTCATTACAAAAGTTCTTGGCTTACTATCCTCAAAAACAAAAAGCATGGCGCAGTTGCCACACAAATAATTGCGGTTGCTTAAACCTTTCTGGCGCTCATTACTCTCATCCGCTATTTCTACTTGAAAAATAGTATTTTTTATCTTTACTTCATCAATTTTATTAACAAAAAAAGCCGTACTTAAAAGTAATATTAAAACAATAATTATTAAAAATAGTTTATTCATTGAAAATAAAATTTAAAGCATTGCTAAGACAATATAATAAGCAATCAAGCTAGCCACACCTCCTAACACCGTACCCCACAAAATATCAGAAATAACAATTTTCCAGTTCCAATCTTTAATAAAACTAGCATTAGTTAAACTATAAATAGAATAAACAATAAACCCAAATAAAGCTCCTTTTTGTAAAACTATTAACCAAGAACTAGCAGGAATAACCACAAAAATAAACAATGCTAAAGTAAAAATTAAATAAAAAAGTATAGCCGGTAACCAATTAATACTATCTTTTGAAATGTTAGCTAAGTATTTCTTGTATATTTTGCCAGCCACATATTCAATCCACAACATATCTAAAATAAATAGGGCTACCAAAGTAAATAAATATGAACTTATTAATTTTAAAGCTTCCATAAATTAATAAATTAATGCTAAATGATTAATCTAAACAAGGCTTTGCTTTTATAAGCTCCAAAGCAGTAGGCGATGAGCCATCTTCAATCTCCCTCACCCTTTCTTCTCCTAATTTTTGTATAAAACAATCTTCCATTTCCGGAGTTACTTCACTTGGTACTGTTGCTGGATCAACACCGATACTTTCAAGTTGAGCTTCTTGCTCAGCACTTAAAGCAGAGTTCTTATCTTCAGTTTTATTAATATCATTTGTTGTAGTAACTTCTTCTTTTTCATAATTTATCATGGTTTTAATACCATAAAAATCAGTTTGATATAAATAAAAGACTGCTACGATAAGTAAAAAGAAGATTACACCTAAAATTACAAAAAATACTCTTAGAGTTTTTAAAAATGTATTCATATTATATGTTAGTAACTTGAATTAACTAAGTTCACTTATTATTATTTTAGCACAAAAAAACCCTATTTTAAAGAATAACACTAAATGTTTTGTAAGTCTTTAGCTATATTCTTCTTTAATAACTTTAGCATTAAGTTTAAAAATGGTTTTATCTAAAATAAAAACTTTAAAAGTAAAACCATAAAAACTACTAATCTTTAACTTCAAAACTAGAAAAACTTTCTATACTATTAGAAAAGTGATATTTTATTTTTTCAGGTTCTGCTATACCAGGGCCACTTTTAATAAATTCAAAAAGTTCAATTAAATCAATTTCTTCCCCCTCAACCTCTGCTATCACACTGCCATCATCTTGATTTTGTACAAAACCTTTTAAATTCAACTCTTTTGCTTTGTCTTTTATTTTTTTTCGAAGAAAAACACCTTGAACAAAACCTCGAACCTGAATATTCATGTGTTTTAACATATATTTATTTTTTATATTTATAATTATCTAAAAAGAGTATATAATTGAAAAACTAATATAGCAACAGTAAAGAAAAGACCTAAAACGGGCACAGCAAACCCATAGCTTTTAACACCTTTAGGTTTTGGATCTCTTTTTTTCAAAACTATAAGCGCTAAATTAATAAAAATAAATACAGTAAGTAATATATAATTGGTAGCACTAGCTAGTGATTCAAGATCAAACATTAAAGCTAACGCTAAAATAATCCCACTAGAAAAAATAGTAGCCCAAATTGGAGTTCTAGTTTTTCTATTTAGTTTACCAAATATTTGCGGTGCTAATTTTCTTTGAGCCATTCCATACAATACTCTAGCGTTCATAACAATTTGCACCATAACACCATTAATTATAGCTATTAATCCAATAATGCTAATAATTAATGGATAACCTGCTCCTTTTTGCGCTAATATATCAGCTAGTGGTGCATCACTAGTCTTTAACTCTTGGACAGAAAGACCTAAAACGGCAATAGTAGCAACTATTATGTAAAGTATGGTTAATATAATTAATGACCCTATAATAGCTCTAGGCATATTTTTTTGAGGGTTCTTAGTTTCTTCTGCTACATTAACCACATCTTCAAAGCCAATAAAGGTAAAAAATCCTAAAAAGGCTCCCATTAATATTCCTCTCCAAACATTAATTTCAAAACTAGGAACAAATTCAGAAATTCTAGCTGGTAATTGACTTAAATTATCTCCAGCAATAAAAATAATTAAAAATATACCCAAAAGTTCAATAATTGTAATAACCGTTATTGTGGCTGTAGACTGTGATATACCCCAAATAGCTACTGCCGATAACACAAAAATAACAACTGATATAATTATCCAAGGTGCAATATTTGCAAATTCATGAACATAGCCTACATAACCATTTAAAACTGTGGCTGTAGATATAATAGCAGAGGCAATCAATAACCAACCTATAATTTTAGAAAGTGCCGGTTTTTTAAAAGCACTATCTACATAATTTACAGCTCCGCCACTCTTTGGTATACGAGCTGATAGTTCGCTATATGAAAAGGCAGTAAATATAACTAGTATAGCTGAGACAATAAAAGCCAATGGGGTAAACATTCCGGCATGACCAATGATTTTTCCTAAAATAACATAAATACCTAAACCTAAAATTGTTCCTGTGCTATAGAAAAGCAAAACCGGAAAACTTAAGGTCTTTTTTAATTTAACAACTTGTTTTTGTTTAGACATAATTTATTAATTCTCATCTAAGTAAAATCTAACTAAAATATTTTCATATTTATTCTAACACATTTAAATCTTTATTAAAAAAACCACCCTTTTAAAAGAGGTTCTAAGCGCTAAGAAAATTTAAATTGTTTATATCTAAATCCTAACTATAGTAAGTAACAAATACTTATTTATCATTAATATAAAAAACTACTATTTCCCCAGGAAATAACGTGCGAAGCGGTGGCCCAAAAGTTCCTACGCCGGCACTAGTGTATGTTATCATTCCTTTATAATCAGAAAGTCCATAAGAGAAATCACCATATAAATATCGAACAAATAATGAGAAAGGGCTGATTTGTCCACGATGAGCATGCCCTGAAAGCATTAAGTCTGCTTTTAAAGCATGCGCCTCAGCTTGATCAACTGGCACATGATTAATAACTACTCTTAAATTTTGTTTATTTGCACTTAAGTTATCTATCTCTCTTCTTATATCACTATCTGTATCATTTAGATAATCAAAGCCAATAAATTCAACTCCCTTTATATTATAAGCTTCATTCTTTAACTCATGAAGTCCTGCCTCCAAGACAATACTTGTAAGTAAGTTTTCATCTATATAATGGTCATGATTACCTGGCACAAAAACAATAGGGTTATTAAAGCTTTTAAGCGCTGGAATAAACTTTTTTATTTCTGAATCATTGCCATCAAACAAGTCACCACTTATCACTACAATATCTGCCTCTAAAGCGTTTACTTTAATAGCTAACTTCTTTAAATAATTTGGTTGATAAGTTAAGCCTAAGTGTAAATCTGATAAGTGCACAATTCTTATACTATCTTTAAAATTATTTAAATTGTTTATTTCTATTCTTTTTACTCTAGGGAAAAAAGCATTATATGTTCCTAATAAAAACATAAAAACTACCAAAGAAAAAAGAATTTTTGCCAATAATTTCCTTTTGGCAACAATAAATTTAGCAAAATAAAAAATAGCTCCAAATATTAGCATTTGTGTTAAAAAACCAAACAAAACCGCGCTAATAATATATATAAAATCAAAAAATGATTTATTTATGTAGTTTATTAAAACAACATTGAAAATGAAAAAAAAGGTAACTAAAAAAGGTATTAAATATGCTAAATATTTTCTTTTTTTAAAACTAAATGTATTATATATTAACTGCCCTGCAAAATAATGACTTAATATAAATAGCAATAGTATTATAATTGAATAAATCATAAAAATAATAAAAAAATGTGTTTACATCTATATTATAACAAAATAACGCTATCCCCGCACTCAAAAAAACATCTTTACTTTTATCATACAAATTTCCTAGTAAGATATTAAAAAAAGCAAGGATAAACCTTACTTTAATTTAATGCGGAACGGACGGGACTCGAACCCGCGACCTCCTGCGTGACAGGCAGGCGTTCTAACCAGCTGAACTACCGCTCCTAATGTTTACAAAATACAGCCTACAGGCTGCATCAATACACCTTTTATCTTTTTTAAAGACAAAGAAATATTAACAAATAAAAAAGTATTTGTAAAGACTTGCTATAATCCTTTATTTAGTATACAATAATAGTACTTGAATAGCCACTTGTGTTGGTTTTTTAATTACCAAAAATATGGAAAAACAACAAACAATGAACCAAGAAACTCTTAATCAAATCAAACAAGAGTTAATGGATCGAAAAAATAAAATACTAGAAGATCTAAATGACATATCTAGAGAAGATAGTCATGAGGCAGATAATCGAAGTGCTAAATTCCCAGAATATGGAGATAAGCCAGATGAAAATGCTCAAGAAATTAGTGAATACAGTACTACTGTAGAAACACAAAGAATATTTGAAAAAACACTTTCAGATATAGATAAAGCACTAAAAAGAATTGAAAATAGAGAATATGGTACCTGCAAATATTGCGGACAACAAATCAATCCTAAAAGACTTTTAGCTAGACCAACTGCTAGTTCATGTATAGAATGTAAAACAAAACTACAAAGTAGCTAATTTTACTATGATAAAATCAAATACTTTTAATATAAAAAATATAGCAACAATTACCATACTTGCTATATTTTTTATTTTTGATCGTTATCTTAAACAAGTAGCTGTTAATAATAACCCTAATTTAAACTTATTAGGCGAATACCTTAAATTTACTTTTTCTAAAAACTTTAACATTGCTTTTTCCTTGCCAGTCTCTGGAATGATATTAAATATTATTATTGTAAGTATAATAATAGGACTAATATTCTATTTAATCTATCTAATAAAACATAAATACTCACATATTGTAATAATAGCTTTGTTTGCCCTAATACTAGGAGCTCTTAGTAATGCTTTAGACAGATTAATATATGGTTATGTTATAGACTATCTTGATATTTTAAACTTCACTGTTTTAAACATTGCTGACATATTAATATCTTCAAGTGCCTTTATTTTAATACTTTTAAATTTTTCTTCATCAAAATATAATAAAAAAAACCATCTCTAAAGATGGAAATATATAATTATATAAAGATGTGTAAAGTTATAATTTTAGATACCAAGTTATTTATTATCAAAATAAAAAACTCTCTTCGTATCTTCTTTATGTTCAATTCTTATTATCTGCACATCTTTAGGTAATAACTCTTCCACTTTATCCGCCCATTCAATTAACACTATAGTGTTTTTGTCATTTAAATATTCTTCAATACCAATTTCTAATAATTCTTGGTAACTATTTAAACGATAAGCATCAACATGACAAAAAACTCTAACATTTTTTTTACTATTTTTTATTTGATAAGTTTTAATAATATTAAAGGTAGGGCTAATTACTTCTTCTTTCACTCCTAATTCTTTAGAAAAAGCCTTAGCAAAAACTGTTTTTCCAGCACCTAAATCACCAATTAAAGCCACCACAGCTCCAAGCTCCACGTCTTTAGCAAAAGCTTTAGCTATATTCTTAGTTTCTTTTTCTGTTTTTACATCCAAATGTTTCATATACTTATTAATTTAATTATATATCTTTAATGTATTATAACAAAATTAATTATTATTATAAAAATATAAACAAAAAAACAGAGATTAATCTGTTTTTTTTGGTGGGTGCACAGGGATTCGAACCCCGGACCCCTTCGGTGTAAACGAAGTGCTCTAACCAGCTGAGCTATGCACCCAATATATAAAGCTCGGTGGGCGAAAGAGGACTTGAACCTCCACGGGCCTAAGCCCACAAGCCCCTCAAGCTTGCGCGTCTACCAATTCCGCCATCCGCCCGAAGCGTTTATTTAACAACGGTTTCCTTAAATCTTTTTTTGTAACCTCTTCTTAAGAAATACAACTTAGCACGGCTAACCTTAGCAATCTTTTTTACTTCTATCTTATCAATACTAGGTAAGTTTAATGGAAAAATCTTTTCCACACCAACGCTATCAGAAACTTTTCTAACTGTAATAGTACCACCAATTTCTTTATTATGCTTTTTAGCAATAATTATACCTTCAAAATACTGAATTCTTTCCTTTTCTTCTCCTTTAATATTAACTTCTTTAATTTTTTGATATACACGAACAGTCATACCGGGTTTTAAGTCGGTTTGATTTAGGTTTTTAGAGTCAGCACTATTTTCAACTTTAGTCTCTGTTATATTTTTGTTTTTTCCCTCGTTATTTTCTTGTGAGGTTTTTTTCTCTTCAGCCATAAAAGTAAAATAAATAAAATAGAACACTTAAGTTCTATTAATCATTTGATTAATTTTTATCTACAAGTCATTTTATAACTAATTTTTAGTCTTGTCAACTGAATATAAACCTTTTAATAATTTTTTGCAATCTTTTATAGCTTTTTCTAAATTTCCATCACTATTTTCAATTTCATAATCATATATACTCTTGTTCTTTAACCATTCTTTAGTATAAGCCATTCTTTCTTCCAAATAAGTACTCGGGAGATTATCTCTTTTTTTAATTCTTCTTTTTAAATCTTCTAAAGGAGCATTGATAAATATTGCATTAATTTGTGGAAATAGTTTTTTAGCAGTGATCACTCCTTTATACTCTATCTTCCAAATACCAATTTTTCCACTTCTAGCCACTCTAAGTAATTCATTTTCATTAACACCATAATAATTATCATTATATTCTTTAGCATATTCAATATACTGATTTTTAGCTATACCTTTTTTAAATTCCTCTTTGCTAACAAAATAATATGAAACCCCCTCTTTATCCTCTGCCCTCATTTTTCTGGTGGTAGTGGTAATAATTTTTTCAGCAGGCAAATCTTTTAGTACAGCTTTAATAATACTATCCTCTCCGGCTCCGGAGGGGCCTGAAATAATTACAATATTTTTGGTAATAATTTGTTTTTCTTTTTCAGTCATTTGATAAAAAATAAGATTAAAACTATAATAGAAAAGTAGCATGTTAATATTATTAAAACAATAGTGCTTTTTATTTTATATGTATTTAGAAAAACTTGAAATACAAGGATTTAAATCCTTTGCAAATAAAAACACCTTAGTCTTTCCTGGTTTTGTTTCTAAAGACAAAAGAGGTCTAACTGCAGTAGTAGGCCCAAATGGGTCAGGAAAATCGAATATTGCTGACGCTGTACGTTGGGCGCTAGGGGAGCAAAGTACTAAAACCTTAAGAGGTAAAAAAAGCGAAGATGTAATCTTCTCAGGATCTGATAAAAAAGGACAATTAGGCATGGCTGAGGTTTCTTTATATTTAAATAATGAAAATAACGATATTGAAAAAGACTCTGAATCATTTTTGCAATACAAAAACATTGTTATAACCAGAAAACTATTTAGAAGCGGAGAAAGTCAATATTTAATTAATAATCAAAAAGTGAGATTGTCTGATGTGCAAATGCTACTAGCAAAAGCCAATTTTGGACAAAAAACATATAGTGTAATTGGTCAAGGAACTGTAGAAAACTTTTTAAACACCTCTCCAGCAGAAAGAAAAGACTTCTTTGATGAAGCTACTGGAGTAAAAAAATACCAAATTAAAAGAGACCTGGCTTTAAATAAGTTAATAAACAGTTACGATAATTTAGAACAAGCAACTCTTCTCATTACAGAGATTGAACCTAGACTAAAAAGCCTAACGCGCCAGGTTGAAAAACTTAAAAAAAAATCACAACTAGAAGATGAGCTAAAAAATCTCCAATACAATTACTATAGTCTACTTTGGCAAGAATTAAATAGCTCTTTAAGCACAACAAACAATCAGGCGTTGGAACAGGAAACTATAGAAAGAAATAAAAATGAAGACTTAAATAAAATTAATAACAAATTATTTGAACTAGAAAAAAATAATCAAGAAAGTGAAGAAAAAATAGAAATTAAAAATAAACTTTCCCAAGAACAAATTTCTATTCAAGAATATAATCGTAAATTAGCCCAAATTGAAGCTAAACTAGAAATAAACCTAGAGGCTCAAGGAAAATTTGACCTATCTTGGTTATATCAAAAAGAAACAGAATTAAAAAATAAAAAAGGAGAGATTAATAAAGAAATTATTAATTTAGAAACAAGATTAAACCAAGAACAACAAGAAAAAAGCAATCCAGAAATAGATAATTTAAATGAGAAAATTAAACAACTAAACACACAAATACTTAAGTTTAGTCAAAAACAGCCAGAGCTTAAAACCCTTATCCAAGATTTTGCTAACAAGTTCAACAATCTAGATGTTAACGAGCCTAATTTAAAAGAAGAAGTTAAAAAACTACAAATTGAATTTAAAGAAAAAATCAAACCAATTCTAAATAATGAAAATCAAAACAAAAAACAAGAAAACGAAATACAAAAAATACAAGCAGAAATTGAGAACTATGGAAACAAAAAAGCTCAACTTTTAGAAAATGAGCAAGCTAAAAAATTGGAAAAATTTAAATTACAAGAGCTTTTAAATAATAAAAAGGGAGAGAAAAATAACATAAAAAGCGAGCTCCAAGACATAATTGATAAGCTATCTAAACAAAAAAATACTGAAAAAACAGATAATTCTGAAAACTTAGAACAAGAAAAGAAAGAATTGTTATCAAGTCTAAATAAATGCAAACAAGTAGAACGAGCACTAAACCAAGATTTGTCTGCTTTAGACAATAAAGAAAAAGAGCAAAGACAAGAACTCTTTGACCTACAAAAAAAAGTTCAAAGAATTCAACAAGAAATAAATAGTGTTAGCATAAAATTAAATGATTTAAGAATACAAGCAGCTAGAAAGGAAACCCGTTTAGAAGATCTAGAAAATGAAATTAGAAGAAATGAATTATCACTAAGAAAGATAAAAGATACTAAAGTCAATTACGAACTAAATAGAGATAAAACATATAGCAAGATTGAGTCAAACAAAAGACAACTTGAACAAATTGGCGGTATAGATCCTGAAACAGAACAAGAATATAACAGCACTAAAGAACGTTTTGATTTCTTAAGTAAACAAAGCGAAGATTTATCTAATAGCATTAAATCATTAGAAAAAATAATAAGTGAACTTGATTATACTATTAAAAAACAATTTGATAAGGAATTTAAAGTGATTGAAGAAAATTTTAAAAAATACTTTAAACAACTATTTAGCGGAGGTAAGGCTAGCTTAAATAAATTAAATAGCCTAGATAATAAAGATGACAAGAAAGACCAAGAAGAAAATAAAACTGAAACTGAGAAGATTAGATTTTTAAAGAAACACGATACTACTGGCCTAAGCGGTATTGATATACAAGCTTGCCCTCCTGGTAAAAAAATTAAGTCTATTAATATGCTTTCTGGTGGAGAAAGAGCTTTAACCGCTATTGCTTTAATTTGTGCTATTATTAGCGCTAATCCTGCACCCTTTGTAGTTTTAGATGAAGTAGATGCTGCTTTAGATGAATCTAACTCTGAACGTTTAGCAAATATTTTAGATGAACTATCACACAAGACTCAATTTATCGTAGTTACTCATAACAGAGCTTCCATGCGCAAGGCTAGCTTACTATATGGAATTACTATGTCTGACAATGGAGTTAGCCATTTACTCAGTGTTAAATTAGAAGATATCAAAACTCAATCAGACATAAAAAATCTTAACAGAAAAAAATAAAAAACTATTTCGTATATATTAATTTTTTTGCTATAATAAATATAAGACTTAAGTCTTATATTTATTTAATTTATTAATAATTTTATGAAAAATAAAATTATAGCAATCTCATTACTTTTATTATTCATACTAACTTCTGGTTTTGGTTGTAAAGGAGTAGATAAAGAAGTTCAAGAAGCTATGAAGCCAATTACTCTTGAATACTGGCGTGTTTTTGACGGGCCAGACACTTTTGAAGAAATTATAAAAAACTACAACAGAATTCATCCCTTTATAAATATTGAATACAAGAAGCTTCGTTATGAAGAATATGAAGATGAGCTTTTAAACGCTTTAGCTGAAGACAGGGGTCCTGACATGTTTTCTATTCACAATACTTGGATGAAAAAATATGAAAATAAAATTAAACCACTACCTGAGCAAATTACCATGGCCTATCCTGTTGAAAAAGGTTCAATAAAAAAAGAGATTATTCCTGAACTTAGAACTAAAAGAACTATTAGTCCTAAGCAATTAAAAGATATATTTGTAGATGTGGTAAGTCATGATGTTGTTTTTGATGACAATAAAATATACGGACTGCCCATGTATGTAGATACTTTAGCTTTATATTATAATCGTAGTCTCTTGAATAATGCTGGTATTGCTACAATTCCTAAATACTGGAACAGTGAATTTCAGCAAAGTGTCAAAAAGTTAACTAAACACGATAATCGTTACGGCATAATTCAATCCGGAGTTTCTCTCGGTGGTAGTGATAATATTGAGCGATATAGTGATATATTGTCGCTACTTATGATGCAAAATGGAGCTATTATGTTAAATGATAGTAATCAAGTACAATTTCACTCCATCCCTCCTGCTTTTAAAAGTGACGACTATAATCCTGGTTTAGAGGCTCTCCGTTTTTATACAGACTTTTCTAATCCAACTAAAGAGGTTTATAGCTGGAATGAAGATTTAAATTCTTCCATGGAAATGTTTATTAGTGGTAATTTAGCTTTAACTTTTAGTTATTCCTATAGTTTAGAAGATATTAAAAACAGAGCTCCTAAATTAAACTTCTCAGTAGCTAAAATGCCTCAAATTGAAGGAAACCCTATTGACATTAACTTTGCTAACTATTGGATAGAAGTAGTTTCAAAAAAGAGTAAATATGCTGATGAAGCTTGGGACTTTATACATTTTGCTACTAGCCAGGAACAAGTTACTAGCTATTTAGATGAAACCAACAAACCAACAGCTATACGCTCAATAATTAGTGAACAAGAGATAGAAAACCCTGAGTTAAGTATATTTGCTAACCAAACTTTAACAGCTAGAAGCTGGTATCAAGGGGAGAGCCCTCAAGCTATGGAAGAAATAATGGGAGAGATGATTGATTCAATAATAAATAAAGAATCCGAACTAATAGAAGCAATCAATTTAGCAGCTTCAAAAGTACAACAAACTATAAACTAAAAAAAATGAAACTAAAAAAATACAAAAAACAAGTACTATCCATATTTATGTTCTTTGCAATATTAGGCTTAGGATTTATAAGTAATTTAACAGCAGGTCCATCAGAAGCACATGCAGCACCAATAATTAGTGCGGACACTTTAGGAACAGCTTGTTATGAAAGAGGAGATTGTGGTTTAAATGATTTTATTAAAATAATAGAAGCCTCTTATACTACAATTTTTGGTTTTATAGGATCAATTGCTCTTATAATGTTTATAATAGGTGGGCTAATGTTTCTTGTCTCAGGAGGTAATCAAGAAAAAGTGGCTAAAGCTAAGAAACTTATGATTAGCGCTGTTATTGGACTACTTATAGTTTTTGCTAGTTATTTAATTATTCAGTTTGTGCTTGACACGGTAGGTTATGAAAATAATGCAAGCTGGAACACCGCTCCATAATCATAATACCTATGGTAACTTTTAAAAAAAAGAATTTGTTTGAAAAACCAAAAAGTTTAGGTGAAAAATTAAAAAATGCTAGAGAAAAGCAGCACTTAAGTTTAGAGAGGGTAGTGAAAAGCGTTGGTATAAAGAAAAAATATCTTAAATCACTGGAGGATAATGACATTAAAAGTATACCTGGTGGATTGTACGCTAAAAAATTTATTAAACAATATAGTAAATATTTAAATTTAGATCAAGAAGATGTTGATAAATATATAGAAAAACTTTTAATAAATACTGATTCACAGCCAAACTATTTTTCCCACAAAAAACTGTCAAAAAAAAGATTTTTAGTATTTCCTAGAATTATTAGAACTGTATTAATAGTAATTGTAGCCCTAGCTTTTCTTCTTTATTTAGCCTTTTATTTTAATAATTTAGTATCACCACCGCAATTAAAAATTATTTATCCTTTAGCCAATCAGACAACAGATAAAAACCCTATTGTTGTTAAAGGAGAAACGGAGCCAGAAACAGAAGTATATATTAATGGATCCACAGTTCTTATTGAATATAATGGTTATTTTGAAAAAGAAATTAATCTAAAAAAAGGTTTAAATAAAATAACTATTGAAGCTAAGCAAAGATACAGTCGCACTAATACTAAAACTAGACAAATAAAACTAGAATAATATTAATTTAATATATGAAAAAAAATAAAAGATTACTTTTAGACATTGACTCTACTTTACAAGAAGTGCCCATAGAAAGTGGCCAAAAGGTCGCTGATCTTGGTTGTGGTAAATTTGGTTATTTTATATTAGCAACCGCAAAAATGACAGGTAATCATGGTATTGCTTATGCAGTAGATATACAAAAACAACACTTAAAAGAAGTTGAGAAACAAGCCAAGAAAGAAAATCTAACTCAAATTAAAACCGTTTGGACTAACCTAGAGAAATGGAAGGGAGCCAAGATTGAAAATAACTCTCTGGATGTAGCAATGCTAATTAACACCTTAAATCAATCGGATAAAAGAGCTGATATTCTAAGAGAAGCCTCTAGAATGATAAAAAAGAAAGGAAAATTATTAATTGTAGAATGGCTTAATAAAGAACTACCTTTTGGTCCTAAACCAGAAAAAAAAGTAAAAAAAGAAGCTATTATTGACGCAGCCCCTAAATTAGGTTTAAAATTAGATAGAGAATTTTCAGCAGGAGAATTCCACTATGGATTATTATTTTCTAAATTATAAAAATATGAACAACTTACTTACATTAAAATTCTGGATAACCAGTCACCCTCCTAAACTACTTCCTTTATACCAAAACATTTTATACACTATAACTGCAATTTTTATTATTGCCAGCTTTGCATTCGCACAACTAAAAAAGAAAAAGAGTATTTACCAAAAGATTTATGTCAAGTTATTTAATTTTTCAATAGCTAACTCAATAATCGCTTTATTTATATTATTTTTTAACCTAGAAACAATTCCTTTTTTCTCAGCTCGTTTTTGGTTTATATTATGGTTAATTGAAATTATTGTTTGGTTAATGTTTATTTTTAAAGAGTTTAAAAAAATACCTAAAAAAAGAGAAGAGTACAAAAAAGACGAAGAGTACAAAAAGTATATTCCTTAAAAAATAAAAAATAAAAAAGTAAAAAGCTCCTTTTAAGGAGCTTTTTTTATATTCATACTTTATTATCTTTATTTATTTTTCATTTTCTTCATCTATATTATAAACACCTTTTAATA
>Ga0209942_1000073_pt1 | contig 61715 bp, 51 predicted proteins | sample SalPonR1_A_D2_MG_FD_185695 | JGI IMG/M metagenome (GOLD analysis project Ga0209942, IMG submission 185695) | Salt pond soil microbial communities from South San Francisco under conditions of wetland restoration - Salt Pond MetaG R1_A_D2_MG... ...
TATCTTAAAATAGAACTGTGGAGTTATTTTTTTAGAATAATGAGTTGATAAAGTAAGCGGGTATTTCCAGACGAGCCTTAGGGAGCTGACCTGGCGTCAGGTAGGCTGTGGCCGAAGCATTCTATTGGTGTATATTTATATTTGCTTACCTTACTTTTTAGGGTAATATTTTTGGTCCTAAAATCTTCAACCATAAAACAAAGCCTAATATTCCTCCAATAAAGCCGCTCGCTATGAATGTGGATCTAAATCGATTAGGAATACATCTAAAAATCACAAACAGTGAGATAGACAAACCCAGAGTACCTAAAATTATTGGAACCGTTCCTTCCCATAAACCCAGTTCAAATGAAATGTACTTTTCGTCACCACCGAAATAGCTTCCATTAGGTGATATCATTTCAGAACCTACTGACATTAAAAGGTTAAATATTTCTCTCAACCAAAAAAGTGAAAGGAAAATGCATAGCCAATCGATTAGACTCAAGCCATTTCTAATCATCAGAGGCCTGCGCCATAATAGCAAAGTTAATCCTATAATACCTGTTCCTATAGTTTGGATAGGGCCGCCAAGTCTTATCCATAGTGCATTTGAACGCAATGTTTCCACACCCTTATCATATTCTTTTTTTTGGTCAAATGGAGTATTATTCTTTATGGCATCCTTATTCTTATTGTAAATATCGATTAGTTTTTCCTCAAGCTCCGAACTGTAATTCATGCTTCCATAGTGTAATTGAGTGTCATAGCCCAAATATTTGGCAACTATGATATGTCCGTATTCATGGCTTATGGTTCCAATCACAGTGAAAGCCATAAAAGCAATTGTCAAAATTATTAATTCCTTTATGTCAAGATTTGTTATCATAGAATATAATATATGATCTGTCCAGCTTCTCTTGGGCTTTCTGAAAGATACGAACAATTTGAATCAAGAGCTACGTCTTTTTCTGCGGAACTCGTTTTTTGGTGTAAGGAGGGAGAGTGGAAGATCAAGAATTTTGCTAATTTAATGCTTTATGTAGTCCTAATGATCTCTCATCAATTTTTATCTGTTTGATGCTTATTGTTTAGATAATGGGCTAAATAAACACCTGTGCTTGCACAAGCCTGAATCAAATATCCTCCAGTTGGGGCATTCCAGTCAAGCATTTCTCCAATACAAAATTGGTTTTTTATTTTTTTAAGTTCAAAGTTGGAGTCTACAGCATCTAAGCTGATTCCTCCCGAAGTAGAAATCGCCTCATCAAGTGGAGCCGAACCGACAATTTTAAGCGGAAAATTCTTAATGAATTTTGCCAAAATTTGGTGGTCTAAAAACTCTTCTTTTGAAAGGGTTACTTTGATGAGGTCTATGACGGTAGGGGGTAGTTTAATCTTCTCTCTTAAGGTAGTTGTGGTGTTTGACTTTGAGTGGCTTAATTTATTTATTAGGTCGGATAAGCTGTGAGGAGGTTTAAAATCAACAAAGACTACAGCATGATTACGTGAGCCAAGACTCGTCTGTATTTCTGGACTCAATCCATAAATCGCATTCCCCTCTAGCCCAAATTTAGTAATGACCGCTTCCCCTTTCTGGGTTTTATTATAGAGTGAAATTGAGATGTTTTTTAGGGGGTTACCTTCATTTTTCTGGATAAACTTTTTATCCCACTTGACTTCAAAAGCGCAATTTGAGGATTTAAATGGGATGGTTTCAATGCCTTTTTTATTGAAAATTTGTAACCAGGCCCCATCTGACCCGGTTACTTTCCAACTGGAACCCCCTAAGGCAAAAACGGTATAATCTGACTTTACATTTTGATTAACATTGAATTCTAAAGAACCCTCCTGGTTCCATCCCGTGAAGGTTTTGTTGAATTCAAATTTGACATTTTTATTTATCAAATGCGCTTCAATGCATTTCAATACTTCTATGGGTTTGATGCCCTTTTCAGGAAAAACTCTACCACTGCTACCAATAAAGGTGGGTATTCCTATACTTAACATCCATTTTCTAAAATCAGCATTGCTAAAATGATCTAACACCTTATCAAGAAACGAAGTCGGGGAATATCTCTTTTTGAAATCTGATAATTTCTCTGCATGAGTCAGATTAAATCCGCCATCACCGGCTACCAAAAATTTACGGCCCAGCGTAGACTTTTTTTCAAAGATGGTGATATCGTAAGTAGTATGGTTTAAAAATGCAGCAAGAAACAAAGCAGCAGTTCCTCCACCTATGATTGATACCTTTTTTCTCATACGTCAAAGATTAGTGTTTTTTTGGTGAGGGTCTTTATTTTTCCTTACCGATTTTGAAATGCTTTGTTGCACTCGAGCATGATTTTATTTGAAATGCAACTTGTTTTCGAGACTTCCCCAACCGAATTCTCTCGAAGAACTTCTAATATCGATCCATGTGAGGTTTGAATGATCAACTTACTCTTGTTTTTTATTCGTCATCGTAAGTGGATGGTTTTTTTTAGGCTTTTTCGTAGACCCGAACGTCTATCTATTTTTTATGGCTTTTTATGGACCGGCGGCCACAAGAGCTTTGAGTTCGAATAACTCACAAATTTCATGTGTAAAACGCTTTGCGCGTGCGTTTTAACATTTACTTTGTTCCGTGTTAGCTTTGGAGGTAGTAGTGGACTAGCGATGTGGAGCCATCTCTCGCCAGCGGCGGGAGAGACCCAGCGCGCCTAATCGGGCGCGCGCAGGGCCGAGTGAATAACGAGTGGCGAAACGTAGCGACCCTCGAGTGGTGGCAATCGCCGCCGCTCGAGGGTAGGCCCCAAAAAAAAGGAGAGATTATAAACGGTATAAGAAGATAGGCAATCTATATATTGTAGTCATCATCACGACAAGTAATGCCTACTTACACCTTAGGCGGACTCATCCACAAACTTATATCCGACGCCGCGCACGGAATGAAAAAACTCAGGGTTCTTTGAATCTTTTTCGAAGTACTTCCGAAATGATAGAATGAAGTTATCGATGGTTCGGGTGGATGGATAGACATCGTACCCCCAAACGGCTTGAAGGATTTGTTGACGTGATACCACTTCGCCGCGACGGTCGATCAGCAATTTAAGTAGCATGGCTTCTTTATTCGTCAATTCAAAATTTTTATCTGGACCATGAACTTCATAGGTGTTGAAGTTGACCGAATAATCTCCGAAACTATATTCCTCCACACCTTGCTTAGATTCTTTTTCTTTTCGGCGCAGTTGATTTTTTACCCGAAGTAGCAGTTCTTCGAGGTTAAACGGCTTAGTAATATAATCATCTCCGCCTTTCTTTAACCCTTCAATACGTTCTTCCGGGTCCCCTTTTGCTGTTAAAAAAATGATCGGCACATCAAATTGGGTCAATCTGACATGTTCAGCAATTTGAAGGCCATTGACTTCTGGTAGCATGATGTCGAGAAGAAGAAGGTCGAAGTGTTGCTGATCTACCGCATCGATCGCTTTTTTACCATTGCTCAGGGCCAGAACTTCATAGCCCTCCATCTCTAAATTCAACTTAACGAGATCGCGGATATTTTCTTCATCTTCGACTAATAGAATGCGCATAATGGTAATTTTTTATTTTTGAAATCTGGGTAATTGTATACTGAAAATCGTACCCCCACCTGGGTTGTCTTTTACGAATACTTTCCCGTTGTGAGCTGAAGTCATTTCCTTTATTATATACAAACCCAAACCCGTCCCTTTTGTTTTGCGCGTATCTTCAGAACCTACCCGATAAAATTTATGAAAGACGCTATCCTTTTCTTCTTCGGGTATTCCCAGCCCTCTATCTTTCACCTCCAACAGGAATTTCGTGTCATCAAGCTTTGTGCGAACAACCACTTCGGCTGGACTTTCTGAATATTTGATTGCATTTTCAATTAGATTTCCAAGGATGGAGATGAGGCCCGACCTGTCAATTTCAGCCGTTTGATATTCAGTATCTAATTCCATGGAGAAGGAAACCGTAGGATATGAAGTCATTAATCGATCAATATAATCTTTTATCAGTCGATTTACATTTTCTACTTCAAAAACAGGTTTGTAATTCGTCTCCACTTTGGCAGCTAATAAGAGGTTATCCACTAAATTTTTAAGTCGATCGAGTTCGTGTTGCGCATTCACCGATATGCGCTCGGTTTGCTCTTCATTTAGTTTGCGCTTTTGAATAGTTTGTAAACCCAGTTGGGCTGATGCAATGGGCGATTTGAGCTCATGAGTGATGGACAGTAAAAAGTTACGCTTGTTTTCCGCTGATTTTATCAGGTGGCCGTAACTGTTGTTTATAATCCAGACGCCTAAAATGATACTTAGCATGAATAGCGCGGCCTCGCCCAATATCATCCACTGCTGTCGACTATACTTTTCCTCTAATTCCAGAAAGGCGTCTGATGACTTAAATGAAGCCTCATCAGTAAAAAGGCCTTCCGCTGCCGCTCCCATTCTCAATATTTCGACTTTGGCCTGATAGGCATCCTGGTTTTTGGTGTACAATAATATACTCCACCATGCAAAAGCCATACACATGTATGCGATTACCGCATAGGATAATAAGCGCAGGCGAAGTGGGTTTTGTTTAAACATTCTGATCCATCACTTCATCCAGGGCCCGACAAATTTTCTGAGCTGCTTTTTCAAGGTCATTCGCGGTATGAGCGGTGGAAATAAAACCTACCTCATATCCAGAGGGGCCCATATAAATATTGTCGTGTAGTAGTATGGAATGGAGCTTTTTGAAAAGATCCATTTTGCTTCCATCGATTTGGTCAGCAGAACGAATGGTTTTTTTACTAAAACGCAACCAAAAAATTGAACCCAGTTGCTGAATCCCGGCATCATATCCTTTCTTCTGAATATGATTTTCGATTTGGCGAGTAAAAGCCTTTGTCTTTTTTTCTAAATGAGTGTAAGCGTCACTGTCCAACAACTCCTTTAGAGTAGCAAATCCAGCTGCCATAGCCATGGGATTTGCGGATAAGGTGCCTGCTTGATAGACGTCACCTTCCGGGGCTATATTTTTCATAATTGCTCGAGACCCGGCAAAAGCTCCGACGGGCATTCCTCCACCAATAATTTTACCGAAGGTGATGATATCGGGTTGCATGTTGTACAAGCCTGCGGCACCTTCGAACCCAACTCGGAAACCAGAGATCACTTCGTCGAATATCAATAGAATACCGTGATCTGCACATTTTTTCTTAAGATCCCTTAGAAACTCCGGCCTTTGTATCAGAAGACCATTATTGGCAGGTACGGGTTCAATGATGATAGCTGCAATTTTATGGCCATGTTCTTTCAGGCAGGCATCTAAGGCCTCGTCGTCATTGAGGGGTAGAACTAGAGTGAGTTCGGCTAATTCATGAGGTATGCCTGCAGATGTGCTGGTTCCAAAGGTAGCCAGACCTGAGCCTGCTTTAACCATAAGTGAATCTACATGACCGTGGTAACAGCCTTCAAATTTTACGATATAATCCTTTCCAGTGACCCCACGAGCCAGCCGAACGGCAGACATCACAGCTTCCGTTCCCGAACTTACAAATCGAATTTGATCGATATACCGGTGGTTTTCCGTAATCAGTTTTCCGAGCCGGTTACCCAAAACGGAGGGAGTTCCGAAGGAGGTCCCATTGTCTAGGGTTTCGTGTAAAAAAGACAGGATTTTGGGATGAGCGTGCCCCAGGATGAGCGGTCCCCAGCTGCAGCAGAAATCCAGAAAGGTATTTCCATCCTCGTCATAGATATAACTGCCACTGCCTTTTTTTATAAATAGGGGCGGACCTTCGACAGATTTAAAGGCTCTAACTGGAGAATTTACGCCTCCGGGGAAGTATTTTTTCGCCTCTTCAAATAACTGAGCCGACTTGTTTCTTTGCAGCATAGAACTATTTTTTTACAAATATACAGGGATTGCGGCAAAGGAGTTTGTCACGTTTTAGAAACAATTTCAATAGGAGGTCTTTCCCTCTCATTTTGCGTATAATATTACTTCCACATTATAAATATCACATCGAGTTTTCCTTTCACTGTAATTTTGGCACGCTTTTTTAGTATTTTTGCATAGATGAAAGAATGGGAGCAAATAATAGAAAAATGCCTGCTGGTTAAGGGTCGAGTGATTTTACCTCACTGGGGAATTCTTACGATCCATCGAACCTCAGCCTCTATGGATAAAAACGAGGGCTGGATGTATCCACCAGCTGAGGATATTAGCTTTATCGAGGTTCCTCAACTCGGTTCCGAAGAATTAGAAAGTGAGCTTTCTCAATTTGTCTTTTCTCAACCGGTTGATGCGGCTAAACTCGCTTCAGAAATTGCAGATTTTGCAAGTGTCAAGAAAGAGGAGGGGACTTGGTCTTTAGGTAGCTTAGGCCAATTCGAAGTTGATAGTCAGGGTGTTAGATGGGATTCAGCTCCAGCTTCAAATTGGTCTTTACTTGCCGATTTGCCAGATATACGACTCCCACATCCTAGAGTCAGCACGGGTTCTAAACAAAAAACTCAGGCTGCTGCATCTTCATCTGTTGAAGCGACTGATGTTGATTCTAGACCCGCTGGAAATGAGGACACTACCTCTTCTCGCAGTTTATTTATCGTGCTGATTTTAGTTCTGGTTTTAGCTTTAGTGATGGTCCTTGGCAGTTTAATGTACTGGGGACCTTTGACTAATAGTTCCACTACAAAAGCAGATTATCCGATGCAGAAAGAGAGAATGAACGTGCATCCTGAGGAGTTAAGCTCAGCCGTTAAAAGAACTTCTGATGCACAATCAATGGATGAGGAAGATACCCCCTTTGAATTGGAACACCGGGTTTCGATTATAGAGTCAAACACATCCAACTCATCGCCCAATCCTACGGAAAGTAGGGCTCAGGAATTACCTAAAGAAAAAGAAGCAAACTCCGATCTATCTGAAGCCAAGAAAAATACAGATTGTGTCATCATAGTGGGCGCGTTTTCAAATCAACGGAACATTCAACAAATGAAAGAACAGCTTTCAGATAAGGGGTACCATTTATATAGTGCCTCTTCAGGCAGCTTAACTCGAGTTGGAGTGCAGGCTCCCTGCCCATCTTCTGAAATCCTGCAGGAATTACGAACTATCAGGCGTGAAATCGAGCCAACTGCCTGGATACTTAATGAATAGATAGACATATTTTATATGGACAGTACAATGACACGCATCCTAACTGGGGATACATTTTTTATCATTGCCGGCCCTTGTGCTATAGAGGGACGTGACATGGCATTTAGAATTGCTGAGCAGGTTGCTGAGATATGCGAGCGCTTATCTATTCCATTTGTTTTTAAAGGCTCCTACCGCAAAGCCAACCGCTCTAAATTAGACTCTTTCACGGGGATTGGAGATGAAAAAGCACTTTCTATTCTGAAAGAAATAGGGGATCAATTTTCTGTTCCTGTGACCACCGATGTTCATGAAAGCGATGAAATAGACACCGTTAAACAGTTTGTAGATGTACTTCAGATTCCTGCTTTTCTCTGCCGACAAACGGCCCTTCTTCAGGCAGCAGCGAATAGCGGGAGAGTGGTTAACATAAAGAAGGGGCAGTTTATGAGCCCCGAAAGTATGAAATTTGCGAAAGAGAAAGTAGAGTCGGCTGGAAACTCTAAGGTATGGCTCACTGAAAGAGGAACGACTTTTGGGTATCAGGATTTGGTTGTAGACTTTCGTTCGATTCCAATTATGAAACAGTTGGGGGCAGAAGTAGTCATGGATTGTACCCACTCCCTGCAACAGCCGAATCAGTCCGCCGGGGTTACAGGCGGTCGACCTCAGCTCATTGAGACCATGGCATGCGCGGCAGCTGCAGTGGGCGCTCGTGCATTGTTCATAGAGACGCATTACCAACCCGAATTAGCAAAGTCCGATGCAGCAAACATGCTTCCATTGGATCGGCTGGAACGAATTGTGAAAAAGAGCAAAGATATTTATGAGCTGGTTCGAGAATCAACTAATTCCAAATTGTGAAAACGATAAGTCTTACACTTCGACCTGAGGAGGCGTGGGATCGCGATCTAATTTGCGAGCGAGCGCTAGCTCAAATGGGAGAGGCTGAAAATCCCAACTTTAAAGCAAGGGTCGACCGTAGGTCTTTGGATGCACGGGGACGAAAGCCTGTATTTCGTGTAAGAGTTAATGTCTATAATACGGATGAATGGGAGGGACTTCCACAGTTTTCGGATGAGTTAAAAATGGCCGAAAATGCCCCGGAGGTTGCTATTATTGGAGCAGGTCCTGCAGGATATTTTGCTGCTATAGAATGTCTTGCTCAGGGATTGAAGCCTATAATTATTGAGCGAGGTAAGGATGTTCGTGACAGACGACGTGATTTACGTGCGATTCAACAATTTCACGAAGTAAATCCAAATTCAAACTATTGCTTTGGTGAAGGAGGCGCAGGTACGTATTCTGATGGAAAGCTATATACTCGTTCTCACAAGAGGGGAAACATATTTCGCGCGATGAAACTACTCGTGGAGCACGGTGCACCGGAAGATATACTTATTGATGCACAGCCCCACATCGGGTCAAATAAACTTCCCAAAATTGTCTCTGCCCTCCGAAATACCATACTCTCTCATGGGGGCAAAATTCATTTTAATACCCGTCTGACAGATATTGAGCTAAAGGATGAAACGATAAAGCGCATTCAACTTAATGACGATGAATGGTGGGACTTACCCGGCCCCATGATTTTGGCAACGGGACATTCGGCCAGAGATATTTATTATCTACTTCACCGAAGAAAAGTGAGATTGGAAGCTAAGCCTTTTGCTTTAGGCGTTCGGGTAGAACATCCACAAGCATTGATTGATGAAATTCAATATCGTCAACGAGAGCGGCAGCCGGGATTACCAGCCTCTTCGTACAAGCTGGTTCAACAAATAGGAGATCGAGGGGTATATTCGTTTTGCATGTGTCCCGGTGGCTTGGTTGTTCCTGCCGCGACAGCTCCCGGAGAAATAGTAACTAATGGGATGTCATTGTCTAAGCGCAATTCCGCATTTGCAAACTCTGGGATTGTTGTGGGATTGGAGTTAGAGGACTTTACTTCAGATTCGAATGACGTTTTTGCGGGTTTACGGTATCAGGCCGAGGTAGAGCAGACTGTATTTAAGGCTGGAGATGGAAGTCAACAAGCTCCGGCTCAACGGTTAACGGACTTACTCAAGGGTAAAGAATCCGGAAGCCTTCCTAAACATTCTTATATACCCGGACTTTACAGTTCAAATTTGCGCAAATTATTACCTGCCGGGATAATTAATCGAATTTTGAAAGCGCTTCCACACTTCGAAAATAAAATGAAGGGATATATTACCGAAGAAGCGGTGGCCATTGCAACTGAGAGCAGAACGAGTAGCCCCATTCGAATTCCCAGGGATAATAAGACCTTTATGCATACACAGATCCAAGGTCTATTTCCATGTGGAGAAGGAGCGGGTTATGCCGGAGGGATTATTTCTGCCGCGCTGGATGGTCAAAACGTCGCTCGGGCAGTTCTGCGATACAAGAGGAATTAAGATTTTCTATTTGAATATCATTTAAGAACAAAACTCAAAAATGAAAAATATATTAGACGTTATAGCCCGTATTTTGATCTCATCTTTTTTCTTTTTCGAGGCGGCAGATAATATGATTTTTTATCAGTTAAATCTGGATAAGATGGTTGCTTATGGTTTGACGTGGAATCCCGAGGTGTTTTTAGTAGTTGCTACTTTTTTTTTGGTACTCAGTGGGGTCATGTTATTGATAGGATATCGAGTAAGGTTAGCTGGTTTAATTTTATTGATGTATTGGCTCCCCCTCACTACCATAGTTCACGACTGGTGGAATTTAGATCCGGGTGAGGGGCGACGAATTCAGTCGGCTTTGTTTGTCAAAAACCTTGCTATTATGGGAGGATTACTTCTTCTAATGGCTAACGGATCCGGAAAGTATAGTGTTCGCCGGCTGCTCGATAGACGAAAAATATAAACTAGTCTTTTAGTTGAATACCCTACTGGAATTCAGTGCTACCACTATCTGAATATCGCTCAAACGCTGATTTTACATATTATGAAACTTTCGGGGTACATCTGGAAACAAAGGAATATGCTTATTTCTTAGAAATGATAGTCAGGGGCTTCCAAATCGGATGATACCGATACTTGCCACTTCTTGTCATTCGGACTCAATAGCTTTCCGCCGTTTTTATGATTAAAAAATAAGTCTTTATGGGCCATGCATTTGAGGTGCACCAATGGTTCCAATGAAAAGCTCGGATAAGATAAAAACAGGTTTTACTTGAAGCTTCGAATTAGATGCGATAACTTTCTGTGATGTTAAAGCTTAGTTCCTAAATGATCTCCAAAGATCATAAACGCGAGGTATAAAGCCTTCTTTCTCATAAAAGTAAAAAGGGGATAAGGTAGATCCAAAGCCTTTAAAGAAAGTAGCTACTCCGGGTATGGAAGAACCTTCAAAATCCAAAATGATATCCTGATTAGCATAGGTATTTATTATGTGGTCAATCGCCACGTGATTTGCACAGTACTTCCTACCCTGACTATTTGCAATGGCCCTTAACTTTATGATTCTGTTTTTCATTTTCAGAAAATACAATTGGGCAACCCATTCATTATCTGAGTTCAATACCTGAATCATAAAGGCCTGGTCACGCCGATATGCTGCTTTTAGGATATTGATGGCAATTTGCAATTGTTTTTTCTTCAGCCCTATCCGGTGTCCAATAATTTTTATAAAGTGAGTATTTAATTCATCTACATCATGAAAGGACTCCACCTTAAGCTTAGGTTTGTTTTTATTGATATGGGATCTAAATCCTTGAGAGTATCCACTGCGCAACCGGTCATAAGGTTGATTCAAATCAAGAATATAATTGTCTCTTTGGGTACATTTCCAGCCTTCAATTTCATGCGAGTTTAAGGTAGCATTCATTGAGATGCTGGCTGGTTGAAAGTAGGTTGGTATTCGATTTAGAAATGCGGCGATGTCCTCTTTTTGTAGATTTGTTCCATATATTCCCAATTGCTGACTCAATGGAGGTTGGTAAATCTGCTTTAAACCTAATAGTTGTTTGTAAGGCAAGGGCATCACCTGTTTATAGTCGCCGCGAATAAGAGCTTTCCATTGTTCTCCAGAGGAAGCATCTAAATACCAACTCAGCGCATAAGGGGGCGCATATGGCGTTTTTAATATGGTATTGTTCCAACGCTCTATATCCAATTGGCTCCGGTCAAGAATACGATACTCCATATACTGTTTACAGACCTTTAGGGTAACTTCACCTCATATTCGCTGGCTAGCTTACGCAAAAGTCCTTTGCCAGACTCTGATATATTATCAGGCGCAGTTTCTTTTTCGATCCATTTTGTGAGGAAAACAAAATTATCTGCCATCAATTCATCTGGATGTATAATGTAATTCGTGTTTTTTGTGATGCGCTCAAAGAAGGGCGTCATCCATTTACTATCCAATCCATTAAAGTCACCCTCATAGCTTAACTTATACCCTTCTTTTTGTCTTTGTAAAGGAAACAATTGGAATTTCAGATAGCTAAAAAAATTAGGTTCAGCCGGATCGAAATATGATTTCTTACTCACGATAAGGGGAAAGGCAAAAACCTTTTTGTCATCGATGGAAAGCGGGATGTAATAGTCCCAGTCTGTTCCATCAGGGTTGAGAAGAGTTTGAGAAATAAAGCTCTTTGGGTAAATTATGGGAAGGTCCAGTTTTTTAAACCCTAAGTGGGCATATAGTTTTTCTTGTAATTTCGGATAGTTTCTGCTTTGGATGTGAAAAATTTCATGGATCAATACCGTGGTCAGCATTTTTCTATTCCCTGCTTTCACCATCGGTTCTGGAACATAGATACCGTTTTCTCGAGTATAGAATACTGAGGGCCCATAAAGATCACCCTGAATAATGCCGACTCGTATAGTATCTGGTAGAGGATATTTTTTCAATAGGGGTTGGGAAAGGCGCAGTGCTTCGTCCATAGCAGACCTCAGAACCTGATTTTGAGATGAATCGGGAGTCACTCCCTGTTTTCTCATTGCTACCTGAAGCAATTGGGAAGCGTCTGCTTGCTTTAAATGCATGATGGCGCTATCCTTTAGCTGGATACTGACCTCCAGGGGTTGTATGCGGTCGAAAAAAAGGTCTACAGAGTCTCGTGTTGAATAGTATTGTGTTTTTTCGGCGGGCATAATAAAGACATGCTGTGCTGTAAGCTTGGGTATAAAAGAGCTGGCACTCAAGGAAATTAGAAACAAAAAAGAAATCACATTTATGGGTGACAGTATACCCTTAGACCAATTCATCATCATTCCACTTTTTACTTGTTTTCTTTTCGGGTGTTTTTTCTTTTTTCTTCGGGAAATCATTTTTCCGAAGTCGTTCCATTTCTTTTTCGATTTCTTTTTGTTCCCAGTCGGGCGAGGAAAAGGGTGTCCCATAGACTTGAAATGCTTTTTTGAGAATGCTCAGCCCCCAGAAACCGATAACCCAAAGACTCCAAAAGTAACCTCTCGTCACAAAAATGTTGATAAAAAGAAAGATCGCTGACCAAACTAAGTAGTTAGTTAAGTCTGAATGAAAGGATTTCTTCTTTTCCACTCTTTTTTTTGCTTCCTCATAAACATCTTCACTCATAGACTTTTCATTTAGTTATAGCGATAACAATTTTTGAAAATTTACCCCAACCCATCCCGAAAGACCACCACCTAATGCACCAATTATCGCAGTCACCCAGGGCAATGAGCTTGCTGGCAGATCATTCAGCAGAACCCCCATTTTTGTTGCTAACAGATGTTGGTTACTGTAATCCAGGTAAAGTGTGTAGGCCAACCAGCTAATCAAAACGGCAAAAAAAGGCAGGAAGAAGCCTTGCCATCGACTTTGGCGAATAATAAATCCATATAAGATCAATAAGGCCCATCCCCATCTGGGTCCCAACATAAAATTGAGCAGATGGACTAAGATGATCAAAGCTAAAAGGTGCAATATATTTCTCATGATTATTTTGATTTAACTTCCCACTTTGTGACTCTTTTTTGCCAGTGGTCGATATCCGGCATAAGGAGTGGGTGATATCTACCGTTTTCCCACTCTTCAACAAAATTATCGTAAAAGTAAGATCCGGGGTTTCCAGATTGACCTCCGGGATAAATGCCTTCTGCCCGGATAGAGTCTCCCATTTCCACCACCATCCGCCAGGATGGCCCATGTGATTTCTTTACTGAATTTAAGGCATTGCGAGTTCCGCCATTTTTAAGGGTGGAGGAGGAAAAGGGAGAGATATTGGCTAAATGGGGAATAAAGGTGGCCTTAAATGCGTACCACGCTTTTTCGTCGAGCTGGTCAAATTCTATTTCAGCTTCTTTGTATGAATGGCTCACTACATTTTTTAAGCCGTGAAGGGAGCTATCCGGGTGCATATAAAATAGTGTGTCATTGGGTTGATTGGCCATAAGTTGAATAAGTACCCAGCTATCCGGTTTTTTAGAAATATCGAGGTGGCCGTAGAGGTGTTCCTGGACTTTATTCCACCAAAGGGTAAAGAAGGTCGCTTCATGACTTTCTGCTTCATACAAGTAATTCCAGGATCGCAATACACCGAGAATGTCAGGTTCTGGCTTTTTTCCTAAATCAAGGTGCTCGATCAACACAGGTAAAGCCTCTTTTGCTTCCAGTGAAAATGAACTCAGTTGTATGTTTTTCATGTCTCCAAAATTAAATTGATCTGAGGAGTGCAACATAGAATCGAGCGTGCGTCCCCGAAAGTCATCAAAAAATCCTTGGTAGGCATATGGGAATTCAGGGTAGGTAGAGTGTTGATTGGCTGAGCTGACGAATCCTCGTTTAGGATTGACTTCGTGTGGAAGATTTTGTTGGTGAAGGGTAGAGGCGAAAATAGCTTCTGTCACACTATCCTGAACGAAAATACCCATGCCCTGCGTTCTTCGGGGGAGATTTCCCTGAACGTGCATGGCAACAGTGTCTTTACGATCCGCAAAGACGAAGTTTTGGGCAGGGAAAGTGAAATATTGAAGAGCTGCCCTAAATTCGGAATAGGAACCAGCCCGGTTGAAACCCATGAACGTTTTGAATAGGTTTGCTTTTTCACTTTCCAAGGGCCCCCAATAGAATGCCATTCTATTTAGTTCATGGTCCGATTCAGGATAAGGTATTCGTCCTAATTTTGTATTGGGTATGTTTAGGACCACTGAATCCTGATCACGGACATAAATGATTTCTTCTTCAAGTTCTGCTTCAAGCCATTGCCCTTCGTAAAAGTAGGTCCATGAGCTTGTATCTTTCCATATGGGATTCACCCAATCGGCTACATCATGCGAAACATTCGTTGATCCCCATGCGATTTGATCATTTAATCCGAGAACAATACCGGGAATACCGGGAAAGCTCACCCCATAAATCTGGCGATTTGGCAAATGGATGTGCAGCTCATACCACAATGAAGGAAGAGAAAGTCCTAAGTGAGGGTCATTTGCTAATAAATTATTGTCATTCTGGGTATGAGAATGATGAACGGCCCAGTTGTTGCTCCCATTGGATGGGTCGGGCTGCTCAAATGCAGGGGATACGGGTCTGGATAGGGTTCCCGCTTTCTTGGGCATCCAATGTGATTCTTTGTCATGCTCCTGAATGATGGGTGTTTGTTTGGGATTCCAAGCCGGGTAATATTTTTCAAAAAAAGCGTCTCCGAAAGTTTGAATAATTTTTGTGTTATCCAGGTCTTCATTACGAAAACACAGGTTGTGCACTAAACTAGCAGCTACGGATCCGGTATGACTTAAAGACCACAGTTCCGGTTTATATCTGAGTAGCTTATATTCTAAGGGATAAGCACTTGGCGACAGTTGATTTACTAAATGGTTAACCCCTTCGGTATAGGTATTTAGTAATTCCCGTGTCTCTGTATCTTTAATTGCTTGTTGAATCAGGTGATCTCCAAGTGTCCTCAGGCCCATGCGTCTTTTTTCTTCATCAGCACTTAGTGCTCGATCACCTACAATCTCAGAAAGTCTGCCTGAGGTAGCCCGATGAGTAATATCCATTTGCCATAAGCGAAAATGTGCGTGAAGGATGCCTTGCGCATAGACGGCATCTTTATAGTTCTCGGCATAAATATGAGGCACTAAATTGTCGTCAAAAATGATCTGAACATCCTTATCAATCGGTCCCGTAAAAAACCGACGTGCCAGGCGAGGCCTCTCGGCTTGTTGCCACCATCCCGTATAAGGATTCATAAAATCTACTACGGGCGGTAGCTTTCCTACCGGACTCTTATGACCATAGAACAGGAATGCCCCCAGGCACAATAAACTTATAAGTGTGTATAGATATTTCATGCTATCAAAGATAGCAAAAATCAGCTTTCACGGGTGAATACCCATTCCCATTCAGACGATAAATTGCTCTCAAATTGATACCCTTCGTAGTCAAAGGCTTGCAGTTCTTTTGGTTTGGAAACGCCGTGATCCATCATATACCGAGCCATTAGCCCGCGGGCTTTTTTGGCATAGAAAGAAATGAACTTGAGTTTTCCATCTCGCCATTCCTTGAATTTTATCTCCAACACTTTTGCCGAATGGTGTTTTAGTGGCAGGGCTTTAAAATACTCGTTGGAAGCTAAATTTATAATGATAGCGTGATCCTGATTTTTCAAATCCTTTTCAATGACTTTCCAAAGTCGAGGTTGCCAAAATTCATATAAGTTTTTAGTTTCTTTATCGATGGACAAGTTGGTGCCCATTTCAAGACGATAGGCTTGGATGCGGTCCAGGGGGCGCAGGTAGCCATAAAGGCCGGACAAGATACGGATATGTTGTTGAGCGTATTGCCAATGAGCTTCTTCCATGGTATGGGAGTCTATACCTTTATACACATCGCCTTCGAAAACATCAAGTGCTGCTCGAGCGGAATCTGGCTGCGGTTCAAACTGCATCTTTTGATATCGCTTATAATTCAATTCTGTTAAATTATCACTGATATCCATGAGATCTTGCAAGTCGGTTTGACTTTTTGATTTAAGCACATGTGCTAGTTCCTGGGCCTCGCTTTCAAAGAATGGATTGGAGGCATTTTTTCGAACGGGACGTTCAAAATTCATTGTCTTGGCCGGGGATAAGAGTACAAGCATATTCAATCATTATTTGATAGGTAAAAATAAAAAAAGCCTCAAAGTTGCAACTTTGAGGCTTTTTTTTAAATAAATCTATACTTCTGGAATTATCCTTGCATCGGACTCTTCTCTTTTTTAGGCTCTGCAGGGCTTCTTCATTGAGTACCTTACCTTTGACACGAAGAACATGCGGCTGACCACCTTCATTAGTTGTAATTCGTACTGTTTTGTTGATAGTTCCTACGCGATTTGTAGTGTATCGAACCTCAATTTCTGAACTTTCACCTGGCATGATAGGCTCTTTACTCCAGGTAGGAACAGTACAACCGCAACTTCCTTTAGCATTTTTTATGATCAAGGGCTCTGTTCCAGTGTTTGTAAATTTAGCTACTCGGATGGGATCGGAGTTCTTAGCTATTGTTCCATATTCTACAACCGTAGATTCGAATTCCATTTTGGGTCCGCTTTCTGTTTCTTGAGCCATAAGACCAAAGCTGAAGAATAATAAAGACGCGAGGCTTAGGATTACATTTTTCATGTGATTCTTTTTTGTTTAAGACAAATATAAGGGAATGCGAACTCATAATGTGTTAATCACTTGTTAATGATATGATAAGGGCGTTTTAGAAGATCAGGAACAGGCGTTGTAGATGGAGTGAAAGGGAATGAAGTAGCCGGAGAAGACCTAAAAAAAAAGGTTCTCCAATGCGCGAGGGATAGTAAGGGCCCGCCAGAGGCGGGGTCACCAATTTATTGGGGACCGGCAGCCCTGAATAGCCCGACGGCCGGCCTTTTGATCGCTTATTTGAGTATTTTGTTTATGTTTTTGTCGATTTTTCATGGTATAGATGTAGTAGTATTTAGGATGCCGGGCGACGCGCCCAAATGAAGGAAAGATTAGAAATGAAAGGGTTAAAGTAAGTGGGAAGGATAGGTCAGGGCTTCATAAATTCGAGTAATTTTTGTACTTTTATGCATCCATTGATAGGTGTTTTTTATTATATATATGAGATGTTGTACAGGGGCTGATGTCTGCTGGATGGCGGAGTCTTTCTACTACGTTCACGCAAAAAAAATTATATATGGAAGTTTTAGATGATATACAGGATGTGTTGGTTGAAGGTCAGTCGGAAAACCAGGATTACATCAATGAAGTTTTGAAAGATTACTACATTTCATGTCTCAGTCGGGAGGTGAGTTTGCTGGGTCGAAAAGAGGTATTAACGGGAAAGGCGAAATTTGGGATTTTAGGAGATGGCAAGGAAGTGGCTCAAGTGGCTATGGCTCGTGCATTTCAGAAAGGAGATCATCGATCGGGTTATTATCGAGACCAGACGTTCATGTTTGCTTTGGGATTACTTTCAGTTGAGGAATTTTTTGCGCAATTATATGCTGATGTGAAACGGGATCCTTTTTCGAGAGGGCGGCAAATGAATGCGCATTTTTCCACTCCTTATATTTCAGAAGATGGGAGCTGGATGAAGCATGTAGACAACTTCAATATTTCTGCAGACATTAGTCCCACAGCGGGACAAATGGCTAGAGCTTTGGGGCTGGCTTATGCTTCGGAGAAGTATAGAACGAATGCGGAATTGAAAAATAGCGGGTTCAGTCGTGAAGGTCAGGAGGTGTGTTTTTGTACTATTGGGGATGCCAGCACTTCGGAAGGTGTTTTTTTTGAGACTGTGAATGCAGCAGCTGTGTTGCGGGCGCCCCTTGCTATATCCGTCTGGGATGATGGATATGGTATTTCGGTGCCGAAAGCACTTCAGACGGCCAAGTCGAGTATTTCGAAGGCCTTAAGTGGGTTGGCGATCGAGGAGAAGGAAGGAGAAAACGGAATGCTAATGTTTACGGCAAAAGGCTGGGATTATCCCTCATTGGTGGAAATGTATGAGTTGGGAATTAAGCAGGTACGCTCCTGGCGACGTCCTGCCTTATTTCACGTGGATGAAGTAACCCAGCCCCAGGGGCATTCAACCTCGGGGTCTCACGAGCGATATAAGGATGAGAAACGCCTATTATGGGAGAAAGAGTATGATTGTATTAAGAAGATGGGGGACTGGATTTTGGACAGTGGAATTGCCTCCCAAGAGACTTTAGAAGAACTGGCTGAAACCGCAAAAAATGCGGCACGAGATGGTAAAAAGAAGGCCTGGAGTGCCTATCGGACTGATGTAGATGAAGCTCGTGATGAACTCGTAAAAATATTAGAAAATACGTCTGACGATATCTCTTCAGTCTACCTTAAAGAGTTGAAAAGTTTAATTCACCCAGTCGTAACCGAAGTGGTTGAAGTGGCTCGAAAAGCAAGGTTAGCTTATGTGGAGCAGGAGGGAGACTCTCCGGATGCAATAGAAGAGTTTATTTCTGGTCGGCAGGCTGCCGGGGAGGAGGCTTATCATACCCACCTATATAGTGAGGGAGATGATAGCGCGCTGGATGTTCCGATTACGCCGGTCCAATATGATGAGGATGCGTCTTCTGTTCCGGGATATCAGATTTTAAATACTTTTTTTGATGGAGTACTGAGTCGAAACCCTGCGGTATATGCTTTTGGAGAGGATGTGGGAAAAATTGGGGATGTGAACCAGGGCTTTGCAGGATTGCAAGAGAAGCATGGTGTTGATCGGGTCTTTGACACAGGGATTCGGGAGTGGACGATTATAGGACAAGCTATAGGAATGGCGATGCGCGGCTTGCGTCCGATTGCGGAGATTCAGTATTTGGATTATTTAATGTATGCCTTATCTCCATTAACCGATGATTTGTCGACCCTAAGATATCGTTCTGCAGGACAACAAAAAGCGCCGGCAATTATACGGACTCGCGGGCATAGATTGGAGGGGATTTGGCATGCGGGATCACATCTGGGCATGATCGTTCACGCCCTTCGCGGAATGCATGTGGCGGTTCCCCGAGATATGACTCAGGCTGCAGGTATTTATAACACCTTGCTAAAAGGAGAAGAGCCTGCTCTGGTTATTGAATGTTTGAATGGTTATCGTCTTCGTGAGAAATTACCGAACAATATCGGGGAGTATACGGTGCCGCTGGGGCAGCCTGAGGTTTTGCGATCAGGTGATGACATTACCTTAGTTACCTATGGCTCATGTGTGCGGGTTGCAGAGGAGGCTTGCGATCGTTTGATGTCACTAGGTGTTGATGTGGAACTCATTGATGTTCAAACTCTACTGCCTTTTGATTTGGAGCATGTAATCGGGGCATCCATTGCTAAAACAAACCGCGTTGTATTTTTGGATGAAGATGTTCCGGGTGGAGCTACGGCGTATATGATGCAAGAAGTGATGAGTGAGCAAAATTCTTACTTTGACTTAGATGCAGCCCCACTTTGCATTTCGGCTCACGCACACCGTCCGCCTTACGGCAGTGATGGTGACTATTATACCAAACCAAATGCTTCAGATGTGGTAGAGCGGCTATACAATATCATGAATGAGTTTCGTCCATCCCATTTTCCTCATCGGTTTTAAGGGTGAGTAATAAGGATAATCGGTAAAATGTATGAGAGGCGTTAGGAAATGGCGAAAAGAGCATTTTGTTAAGGAAGACATTACCACAGTTTGAATAATATAATTACTTTTGCTTATATGAGTAACAGGTAGTTACTTAAAACCCACACTGTGGACGCAGGACTTGTCATCATTCCCACCTACAATGAGCGAGATAATATAACGCATATTATACGTCGGGTCATGCAATTGAAGAATAGTTTTCACGTCCTGGTGGTTGACGATGGTTCTCCGGATGGCACTGGCGATGAAGTTCGCAAACAGCAGTTAGACTTCCCCGATCGTGTTTTCTTATTGGAGCGGGAGGGTAAGTTGGGTTTGGGCACGGCATATATCGCGGGATTTGAGTGGGGTTTAGCGCGTTCTTATGAGTATATATACGAAATGGATGCCGATTTTAGCCACCCTCCCCAGCATTTAGATGACTTTTATGAGATGCTGGCAAATGGAGAAACGGATGTCGTGGTGGGAAGTCGTTACGTTAATGGTGGAGGCGTAAAAAACTGGCCGCGAGGACGTTTGATGCTTTCTTATGGTGCCTCTCTTTATGTTCGCGCCCTTACCTGGATGCATGTTAAGGATCCAACGGCGGGCTTTGTAGGATATCGAAGTGAAGTTCTAAGCTCGATTGATTTTAGTAAGATTCGCTTCATTGGTTATGCCTTTCAGATCGAGATGAAGTTTGCAGCCTGGACTTTGGGCTATAGATTAAAAGAGTTTCCTATTATTTTTATAGATCGTGAGATGGGAATATCAAAAATGCACAAAGGAATTGTGAAAGAGGCCATTTGGGGGGTTTTTCAGATGAAGTGGAAGAGTTATTTTTCGAATTATGGTCGCTCTGAATAGTGTAGCCTAGTTTTTTTTCTTTTTACTGAATAACGTTCTCTTATTCCTCATTTCTGCTTTTATTTCTCACATTTCAAATCCGAATTTACTCTTGCACGCTGTTTAAGAATAATCATTGTCTTTCACTGAGGCTAGTGTGTTCTGTTCTGCAATTGGGGTTGGGCAGTAAATTTCATTGACTTTCAAATGGATGTGAATTCCTTGCGAAAAATTCAAGAACCAGTACATGCCGAGGTATGAGAGGCTGAGGATCCCTCCAAAATTCGAATGGCTTCAATTTGGGAGCCCACCCATTTCTTTGATTAGGCTCCAGTCTTGTTTTTAAACTTACCCGCTTGGGGGTGTGGTTCCCGAATAGTTATCCCACTAAAAATCAGTTAGTGGGAATTTTTCAGCTCGTTCATTGAAGCAGATGGGCGTGGGGTAAAAATGTGGGAAAAGGAGGGCTTGTCTTTTTACTTTAGTGGGAAAAAGTGGAAATATTGGTCGTTTATGTCTAATTTAGTGTTGATATATAGTCTTAAGTATATGTGAAAATATTAATATGATTACAAAAAATAATCAAAATGATTACAAAAATAGAGATTTCCAGAAAACATATCATAAAAAATTAAATATTAGTGGGAATAAGGGGTAAAAAAGTGGTAAATCCTTTACATTTGATTTGAGCGAGAATTTAAATGAGTTGAATGCCATTTTTTGGAGAGTATGAGTGTAAAGTGGATGCCAAGGGTAGACTTCGGCTTCCCACCCAGTTGATTCGTCAGATGGACGGACAAGGGGTGTATACATTTGTTATTTCTCGAGGGTTCGACAAGTGTTTGATGCTTTATGAGAAGCCGGTATGGGATAAGATGGTTGAGGATATGGAAAAGTTGAGTGTATACAATCGAAAAGAGCGGCAGTTTATGCGGGCTTTTTTTGGAGGTGCATCGATTATTCAGCTGGATTCCGCAGATCGGGTTCTTTTGTCTAAGCGTCAAATGGATTTTGCAGGAATTGCGAAAGACGTAATTCTAACGCCATTGAAAGACAGGATTGAAATTTGGTCACCCGCCGAATATGACGACATGATGTCTGACCAGCCGGATTCTTTATCGGACTTGGCAGAAGATGTGATGTTTTCTCCTGCTGGAACACAATCAACAGACGAGTAATGTATCATCAACCCGTCATGTTGGATGAGTGTGTCGAAGGCCTTGCCATTCAGCCAGGAGGTGTATATGTGGATGCTACTTTTGGTGGTGGAGGACATGCGAAAGCCATACTTGAGGAGCTTGAGGGTGGAGTTTTGATTGTTTTTGATCAGGACTCGGATGCGGAGGAGCAGGCTGCTGAAGATGACCGCATGGTGTTCGTTCCTTCTAACTTTAGATACATCAGTTATTGGTTAGAGTTTTTGGGTTACGGACAAGTGGATGGTGTTTTGGCTGACTTAGGAGTGTCTTCTCATCAATTGAATGAGCCGGGTCGCGGATTTGCCTATAAATTCGACTCTAGCTTAGATATGCGGATGAATCGCAATGCCGAACATTCAGTGAGTCAATTACTCAATGAGGCAACGGCTTCTGATTTGCAGTCGATTTTTAGCGAGTATGGAGAGGTTCGGAATGCAAAAACACTAGCTGAGACGATTGTCGATCGGAGATCTGGAAAACAAGATTACGAGGTGCGCGACTTAAATCAGATGATCGATGTTTGTGTACGAGGGAATAAACAGCGGTATTATGCCCAAGTTTATCAGGCATTGCGCATAGCGGTAAATGATGAAATGGGTGCTTTAGATGACTTTCTTCTGGCAATGAATGACTGGGTAAAGTCTGAAGGTCGGTTGGTCGTATTGAGTTACCACTCACTGGAGGATCGGAGAGTGAAACATCTGATAAAAAAGGGGAGCCCAAATGGGGAGATACAGGAGGATGAGTTTGGTCGAAAAAAGAAATGGTGGAAAGAAATTGTAAAAGGTGTTCAGGCACCCTCTAGAGAAGAGATATTAGAAAATAAAAGAGCGCGCAGCGCAAAATTGAGAATAGCAGAAAAACTATAAATGGAAAACATCGACAAAACCCAACCTACATTTTGGAGCTGGCGAATACGTAAAGAACGGATGTTTCAGCAGCTTCCGCTGTTGTACCTCATTGCTTTTTTGGCCTTAGTCTACATCTTTAGTGTGCACTCAGCAGATCGCAAGCTCCGAAAAATTTCCCAATTAGAGAAAGAGGTTCAGGAAACCAGGTGGGTATATATGAGTGAGAAAGCCAAGCTTATGAAAAGTACCACTTATTCGAGAATTGAAGGTCAGGTAAAGGCTATGCAATTAAATAGTGGTGGACAGCCTCCAATCATTTTAAAATAAAAAACTAAAATTACCGTGGCTAATTCCAACAATCAACTCTTAAAACGCCTATACCTTATTCTTGGCATATTTATATGCTTTGGTCTGCTTATCGTTTACAGAACGGTAAAAGTAGGCATCATTGAAGGAGATGAGTGGTTGTCTAAAAAGGACCAATGGTATGTAAAGGAAGAAGCTATAGAAGCTGAGCGCGGCAATATTTATGCCGATGGAGGAGAATTGTTAAAAACTTCTCTTCAGTTTTTCGAACTCCGGATGGATTTTCAGGCGGCGGGTTTGGATGAGGATGTTTGGAACGCCGGCGTTGATTCGCTGGCCCTATGTCTTTCACGCCATGTAGATGCTAGTAAAAGCGTTAACTATTATAAAAATTGGCTTCAGAAAATGAGAGCCAAATCTTCAGGCAACCGGTATGTAAAATTAGCGGACAATGTAACCTTTAGAGAATTGCATCAAATCAAGCAATTTCCCATTTTGCGTCGTGGAGCGAATGGCGGTGGATTAATAGTTACACCATTTGGAAAACGCACAAACCCCTTTGGAGGTATGGCTCAACGGACTATAGGGTATACTCGCGAAAACGCTCAGGACATCGGAATTGAAGGTGGGTTTGATGAATATTTACGCGGCGAGGAAGGTCATCGATTTATGCTCAAGGTGGGGGCGAATGAATTTATTCCCCGCGATGATCTCAAAGAAATTGAACCGCGCCGGGGTATGGATGTGGTAACTACATTGAATGTCAATATTCAAGACGTGACTCATTATTCGCTTCTCCGGGCATTAGAAAAGCACGATGCTACATGGGGGACGGCAATTGTCATGGATGTTGAGACTGGAGCGATCAAAGCCATGTCAAATTTAGAAAAAGTAAATGATGGCCGATATGCCGAGTCGTACAATTTTGCAGTCGGCCGAAAAGTAGAGCCTGGAAGTACGATGAAACTGGCAAGCTATATGGCGTTGTTGGAGGATCGGGCCATCACGAGTTCAAGTGAGGTTGAACTGAATAAAGGGTACGCGCGATTTTGCAATCAGGATATGAAAGATTCCGAGCCGCATGATATTATGCGGACAGATGCCAAAACCGCCTTTGAAAAATCTTCGAATGTGGGGATAGCATCCTTAGTTCAAGGGCATTATGGTAAAGACAAAAAGGCAAAGGGCTTTATTCAGCGATTGCGACAATTTAGGTTAGATGAGTCTACAAATATTGAAATAGAGGGGGAACCTAGTCCATATATTAAGGATGCATTTAGTGAGGATGATGAGTGGAGCTGTACTTCGCTACCTTGGATGTCAATTGGCTATGAAATGGAGTTGACACCTCTTCAAATTGCTTCCTTTTATAATGCCGTTGCGAATGGGGGGCAAATGATGAGTCCCTATTTAGTGGATCACATCCTGAAAGATGGAAAAGTTCATAAAAAGTTTGGTCCGAAAGTAAAGGATAAAGCTATTGCGAGCCCCGAAACGATTTCGTTAGCACAAGCTGCTCTGGCAGGGGTAGTGACAGACGGTACAGCACAGCGGATGCAAAGTAAATACTTCTCCTTCGCCGGGAAGACGGGGACGACCCAAGTGAATTATTCCGACCGCGAAAATATGACTTATCAAAGTTCATTTGTAGGGTATTTTCCCGCTAACAATCCAAAATACACCTGTCTGGTTATGATTTACAATCCAGAAAGGGGTGGTTTTTATGGAGCCACAGTGGCTGGTCCTGTTTTTAGAGATATTGCAGATCGATGTTTTTCATCTGATCTTGAGTTGGCAAACCCTTTTGAGGTGGCTAAGGCTCGATCTTTACGAATACACCTACCCATTGAGCATAAAATGTACCGTGAAGACTGGACTTTTTTTACAGACCGATACAATTTCCCTTTTTCTACATCGGCCGATGGCGAGTGGTATTATCTCAAAGGGAAAAATGACAGCATCGTAGGTCTTCCGTTCTTCCGAAATACGGATCGGGTGCCTGATGTTAGAGGAATGGCACTAAAGGATGCGCTTTTCTTATTAGAGAATGCCGGATTGCAGGTCGAGTTGAATGGCGATGTGGGGAAAATTCAGGCACAATCACTAAAAGCAGGAACACCTATTCAGGGACAAAAAATAAAGCTTACTCTCGGGTAATATGGAGCACTTAAAACCACATATAAGTCTTGAAGCGGTTCTAGATCGCATCGCGGTTCGCCGGGCTGAGGGAGAAGTCTCTATAACGGTTGAGGGTTTGCAGCTTGACTCCAGAGAAATTAAGTCTGGAGAGGCTTTCATTGCCTTCGAAGGGATGAAGATTGATCGTCATGATTTTATTAAAGATGCCATTGACTCCGGCGCTCGGGTCATAATTTGTGAAGAGTGGCCTAGCGAAACTGTTCCCCAGGTTACCTATGTGCAGGTTGAGGGGTTAAAAGAAAAAGTCGGCCAGCTGGCCAGCAATTTTTATGGTCAGCCATCGAGAAAGCTAAAAATGGTTGCCGTAACGGGAACGAATGGAAAAACTTCTGTCGCTACCTTGGGCTATCAAGCTATTCGAAGCTTAGGATATAAATCGGGACTACTCAGTACCACGGGGGTATATGTCGACAATGAAAAATTTGAGGCTACTCACACGACACCTGATCCGATCTCTTTACATCGGGCTCTATCTCAAATGGTTGATCAGGGTTGTGAGTGGTGTTGGATGGAAGCGAGTTCTCATGCATTACATCAAGGGCGAGTTTCAGGGATAGACTTTCTGGCGGGGATTTTTACCAATTTATCCCATGATCATCTCGATTACCACGGTAGCTTCTCAGCATATTTAAAGGCCAAGAAAAGGCTGTTTGACGAACTTTCTGAAGGTTCTGTAGCCATCATTAATCAAGATGATCGCAATGCTTCGGTAATGGTTCAAAACTGCAAGGCACGAAAAGTGAGTTATGGCATGCGGTCTATGGCAGACTACCGCTTGGCGTTAATTGAACAAAATCTGGAGGGGATGGCTGTGCGAATTGATGGTCGCGAATTACATCTATTGTTGAATGGTACTTATAATGCTGCCAATATATTGTCTGTATATGCCACATTAGTAGAATGTGGTGAAGACAAAGATGAGGTTATGCGGGCGTTGAGTCAGGTGAGAGGAGCTGAGGGGCGTTTTCAAAAAGTGATGGATCCGAAAGGTGAGCGACTTGGTATTGTAGATTTTGCTCATACGCCAGATGCCATAGAAAAGATATTAAAAGCAATTTCTGAATTGAATGTTCAACAAGGTCGCATTATTACCGTAATTGGATGCGGTGGTGATCGCGATCGGACAAAGCGGCCACAAATGGCAGATATTGCTATTAAAGGAAGCGATAAGGTTGTTTTGACCTCAGATAATCCCAGATCAGAACATCCAGAAGATATTATAGCCGATATGAAAACCGGCGTGCCTGAAGACAGGGCACATCAGATACTATCCATTCCAGACCGTCGGGAGGCGATTCGGGTGGCGTGTTCATTAGCTCAGGCCGGAGATATCGTGCTTGTGGCTGGAAAAGGGCACGAAAAATACCAGGAAATAAAAGACAAACGGATCGCATTTGACGATCTCAGAGAGCTTAAAGAAGCTCTCTGTTAAGAAGTTGGTTTTGTTATCAAAATCAGGTTGGTTTTAACAGTTATAGCGAGTATGCTTATACGTACTGTGGTTGGGACGTTTGCAGGTACTCGCTATGCTGTTAATTTTTTAATGAAAAAAATAATAGACATAGCTGCCATGCTTTATCACCTTTTTACATATCTCGACAGTCAATGGGACCTCCCCGGTTCTGGACTGTTTTACTTCCTCACTTTTCGTGCAGGCATGGCTATTTTATTGTCTCTCATTATCACTATTGCTTTTGGACATCTTGTTATTAAATATTTGCAGCGGTTACAAGTAGGAGAACAAGTTCGCGAACTCGGCCTGGCCGGGCAAAAAGAAAAAGCGGGTACACCCACCATGGGAGGACTGCTCATATTCTTGGCTATTATGGTGCCGAGTTTACTATTGGCTGACTTATCCAATATTTATATTCAACTCCTTTTACTATCCACAGTATGGTTAGCTGCAATTGGCTTTATTGATGATTACATAAAGGTTTTTAAAAAGGATAAACGTGGATTATCTGGGAAGTTTAAAGTTTTGGGCCAGGTCGGATTGGGAGTGATTGTGGCAATCACCATGTTATTCCACGAGGATATCTTAGTTCGCATGGATGCAGCAGAAGCTCAGGATAGAGGGTTAGAGGTTGTTAAAGCTGTTCCCTTCAATAATTCAGCTGAAGCAACAGGGCCTGATTTTGTTTATGTACAAACGACACTGACCAATGTCCCCTTCTTCAAGAACAATCTCATTGATTATAAAGATCTGTTGTTTTTCCTCGGTGAGAATGCAGCGGTTTGGGCCTGGATTGTGTTTGTTCCTCTGGTTATTTTTATTGTGACAGCGGTGTCCAACGGAGCAAATTTGACGGATGGCTTAGATGGCTTGGCTGCTGGAGTTTCTGCAGTAATAGTTGCTGCATTAGCTATCCTATCTTATGTTTCCGGAAATACGGTTATCGCGGAGTATCTCAACATACTTTATTTGCCCTACACGGGAGAAATCGTGGTGTTTTCCGCTTCTTTTTTGGGAGCCTGTATCGGGTATTTATGGTATAATGCTTATCCAGCTAAGGTATTTATGGGCGATACCGGATCCTTAATGCTTGGAGGATTAATTGCTTCTTTGGCCATTCTCATACGCAAAGAACTACTTATCCCCATTTTATGTGGCGTCTTCTTAATCGAAAATATTTCTGTCATCTTGCAAGTAGGGTATTTTAAGTATACAAAGCGAACGCAAGGTGTTGGACAACGGATTTGGTTGATGACACCCATCCATCATCATTTCCAGAAAAAAGGAATCCATGAATCTACTATCGTCGTTAGATTTTGGATTGTAGCGATATTATTGGCGGTGATCACTATTATAACTCTTAAGATCAGATAATTATATGCAGTTCGTAACCAACATACAAAAGCGCATAAAAGGAGATAGCTGGATTTGGCTTAGCGTAGTCTTTCTGTCTATTGCTTCTGTATTGGCTGTGTACAGTGCTTCCGGAAGTTTATCAAGTACTGCAGGTGGTCCAACGACTGAGACCTATTTGCTGAAACAAATAAGTATTTTGTGTATCGGATTCGGACTAGCATACTTCGTCCAGAATATGCACTACACCATTTTCGGAAAGCTGAGTATTCTTGCCCTAGGGCTTTCCATCATCTTGCTCATTTTCACTTTGGCTTATGGAATGGAAATCAATGATGCGCGCCGTTGGGTGCGGATCCCCATTATTAATTCCAGTTTTCAGACAAGCGACTTTGCCCGATTATCCTTAATAGTTTATTTGGCTTATACGATTGCGCAGGCAGGACCCAAAGCATCTCAGCCGCAATTTTTTATGGTTCATATATTGTTGCCCGTTATCATAGTTTGTGGATTGATTATGCCCTCAGATTTATCTACGGCATTAATGTTGTTTGCTACCTGTCTGATACTTCTGATTGTTGGCGGAATTAATTTACGGCTCCTGATGACAATAGTGATGATGTTGGCCATTGTTGGAGGAATATATTTAGCATTGGGAACATTTTTTGATTCCATTCGGTCAACTACATGGGTAAATCGTATTACGACCTTTTTTGGTGATGAGGGGGATACCTTTCAAATCACTCAGGCAAAAATTGCAATTGCAGAAGGCGGCATATTTGGCGAGGGACCCGGAAATAGTGTCCAACGCAACTTCCTCCCGTCGCCATATGCAGACTTTATTTATGCTATTATCATCGAGGAATATGGTTTGTTAGGTGGGATGTCTTTAATGGGTATTTACTTCCTTTTATTATTCCGTTGCGTTAAAATAGTAACCCGCACTACGCGCTCTTTTGCTGCTCTTTTGACTGTGGGTATAAGCATAAGTCTTGTGTTACAAGCTTTATTAAATATGGCCGTTTCGGTCGATTTAGTTCCGGTTACCGGATTGAATTTACCATTTGTCAGTAAGGGTGGAACATCAGCTGTTTTCCAGTTCGTAGCTATTGGTATGGTGTTATCAGTGAGTCATTATTCAGAAATTCAGCGGGCCCAGGACGAGGCAGAGGCTGCAGCATTGAAAGAGCAATCCGAGTCAGATTCTCAGGACCCTATTTCTTCACCAAAAAATGCAAGTCATGAAGGTAATGATTAGTGGTGGAGGTACAGGTGGACATATTTTCCCGGCCATAGCTATTGCATCTGGCCTGAAGGAGAAATATCCGCAAATTGATATTCACTTTGTTGGAGCAAGAGGGAAAATGGAAATGGAGAAGGTGCCCAGAGCAGGTTTTGAAATAACAGGTTTGCCGATCAGGGGATTACAACGCCGATGGACGTGGAAAAACCTTAGCGTTCCCTTCAGGTTAGTTTATAGCCTTTGGATGTGCTACCGATTAATCAAAAAACATCAGCCGCAATTGGTCATTGGGGTTGGAGGCTATGCAAGTGCACCTTTAATGTGGATGGCTTCAAAAATGAATACGCCTATTGTCATACAGGAGCAAAACTCATTTCCTGGCTTGACGAATCGCTGGTTGGCTAAATCAGCTCAAAAAATATTTGTAGCCTTTCCGAACATGGAAAAGTATTTTCCGGCAGATCGAATTATTATGTCGGGAAATCCTATTCGGATAGAGCTTAAAGAATCTCAGTCGGGAAAGCAGGAATCATTGCGCTTTTTTGACTTGGGTCTCAATTCAACGCTTTTGATATTTGGAGGAAGCTTAGGAGCTAAAACGCTAAATGAAGCCGTAATGGCATCGGCTCCTGTGCTTCGCCAATATCCTCAGGTTCAACTCCTCTGGCAGTGTGGGAGCGTACATTATGAAAAATGCAAAAACTCTGAGGTGGCTCAGCTGCCGCAGGTCAGATTGATGCCCTTTATCCATGAAATGGACAAGGCATATGCAGCATCAGATGTGGTGATCTGCCGAGCAGGAGCACTCACTATTTCTGAACTCAGTGCGCTGGGGAAGGCAGCAGTATTAATCCCTTCCCCTCATGTGGCAGCTGATCATCAAACGAAAAATGCTCAAACGCTAACAGCTGAAAACGCCGCCATCCTCATTTCGGATAAAGAGGGTGGAGAAGCTGTTCGAAAGGCAATTGAACTATTGCAGCAGCCGGAGGAGATTGTGGAGTTAGAGCAAAACATTGCTCGATTTGGCCGCAAAGATGCGGTAGAAAATATCATTCGTGAACTCGAAAACTGGATTGTATGAAAAGCTGGAAGTTGTCAAATAAATACGCCGCTCTCTTAATGGGGCTTTCCATTTTGCTTTTGGGCATTTTGTTAATGTCAACACAGAGTTACAAGCAGGATATGCCAGTCAGTGCTGTGAATGTGCATATTGAGCCTTTGCCTACCGGAGGAAATATGCTGGATGGGGAATCTGTTCGCAATCACTTTTTGAATACTCTTGGATTTTCACCAACAGATATTCCAATGAAAATGCTTTCTATTGCTCAATGGGAAGAAGATCTTTACAAGATGGATTATGTGCGTCGGGCAGATATTTATGTGGATGGAAATCGAGAACTTAACATTACAATTCAGCAGCGAAAGCCGATTTTGAGAGCTATTGAAAATGGAAAATCTTTTTTCTTGGACCGAACAGGTTCCTTTTTGCCACATTCAACTTCTTATAGTCCGAGAATACCCATTTTGCGGGGCCACTGGCCAAATCAGATGGAAAATGAAAAGTGGAAATCGGAGTTGATCGATGTTATTTCTTTCTTTGATGAACACGAGTACGAACGCCGACTTATTGATCAAATTTACAGGAATACAGATGGTACTTATACTATGATACCCGTTTTAGGTCATCTGAAGATCCACTTTGGAAACTGGACCTCAGCGGAAGACAAGTTTACACGTTTACAGCACTTTTTTGATGAAGTCCTACCGGAAAAGGGTTGGACACAGTACGAAAGTATCGATGTGAGTTATGCAGATCAGGTTATTGCAAAAATGAAAGTTTAAAAAAAACTAATTATGAACAGGAATCAACATTTTATGGATGAAGTCGTAGTGGCTTTGGACATTGGAACCACCAAGATTTGTGCCCTTGCCGGCCGAATGAACGATTTGGGTCAACTCGAAGTTCTCGGGATTGGTAAAGTGGAATCTACTGGTGTACTTCGCGGGGTGGTTGCCAATATCGATCGCACAGTTAAAGCGATCCGCCAAGCCGTTGAAAAGGTGGAAAGATCGACACAATCTCAGGTAAAGGACGTGTATATAGGCATCGCCGGCCAACATATTAAAAGCTTCCAGCATCATGGGGTTCTTCCACGGGATAATGCGGAGGTAGAAATCTCTCGTGAAGATCTCGAGGAAATGCGTCGAACTATGCATAAAATGGGACTTCCACCAGGAGATAAAATTTTACATGTTATTCCTCAAGAATATACCGTCGATAATGAAGCGGGTATTAATGATCCAATCGGAATGTCAGGGATTCGACTGGAAGCAAATTTCCACATCATCACCGGACAGGTTACCGCTTTCAATAATATGAAGCGTTGCGTCGATCGCGCCGGCCTTCGAGTCAAAGATATGACACTCGAACCGATCGCGTCAGCACAAGCAGTTCTTACAGAGGAAGAAATGACTGCGGGGGTTGCCCTTGTGGATATGGGGGGAGGAACGACAGATCTGACTGTGTTTCACGAGGGGCTTATCCGCCATACAGCAGTAATCCCTTTCGGGGGTAATGTCATTACCAAAGATATTAAGGAAGGTTGCACCGTCATGCAAGATCAGGCCGAAAAACTGAAGGTTAAATTTGGATCGGCACTTGAGCAGGAAATTATCGATAATCGAATTGTAACTATCCCAGGCCTAAAAGGAAGGGATGCTAAGGAAATAAGTGAGAAAAACCTCGCACTCATCATTCAGGCCCGAGTGGAAGAAATTCTCGATTACGTGTATTGGGAAATTCAACGTTCCGGGTATGAGCAAAAACTCATAGGTGGTATTGTACTTACCGGTGGTGGATCACTATTGAAAAATATAGATAAGCTCACTGCTTTTCACACGGGAATGGAAGCCCGAGTGGGGCGACCGATTGAAACCCTGGCTCATGGCTACCCCAAGGAACTGGAAAGCCCTATTTACTCAACTGGAATTGGCTTATTACTGAAGGCGGTAAATACAAGAGCTATAGCTTCTATTTCTGGTTTAGTCCGAAGTGAAATCCAGTTTGAATACGAGGAGGACATTCCGGCGGCAAATCATAAAGAGACGAATATGGGCGCTGAGTCTCCCCCCGAGAAGAGTGAAACTCATGAGGAAGAAATACCAAAACAACAAGAGCCAAGGAACAAGTTCTTCGATAACGTCATGAGCTCTGTAAAACATTTTTTCGAAGCGACAGATGATCGAAAAATTGATGATCTCGAATCGTAAACCTATTTCCCAACAAAAAAAAGAAAAATTATGCCTATTCAATTTGATATACCCCAAGAAGAAAAAGCTGTCATCAAAGTTATTGGAGTTGGTGGTGGAGGATCAAATGCCGTTACTCACATGTTCCAACAAGGAATTGTTGGAGTGGAATACGCCATTACAAATACAGACCGACAGGCGCTGGAAGCCAGCCCGGTTCCAACCAAAATTGCATTGGGACCTGAACTTACAGATGGTCGAGGTGCAGGATCAAAGCCGGAAATCGGTCGACAAGCATGTATTGAATCAGTCGATAAGGTGAAAGATTTCCTTCAGGACACAAAAATGGTATTTGTTACTGCTGGTTTAGGCGGAGGTACCGGAACTGGGGCAGCACCGGTCATCGCCAAAGCCGCTCAGGAAACAGGAGTTTTAACCGTCGGGATCGTCACGCTTCCCTTTTCTTTTGAAGGTCGACGAAGAGCTAAACAAGCACTATCCGGTCTGGAGGAGTTGAGAAAGTATGTAGACTCACTATTAGTTATTTCGAATGACAAACTCCGTGAAATGCATGGAAATCTGGTCCTGGATGAAGCTTTTGGTCAGGCAGATAATATTTTGACTTCTGCTGCCAAAGGAATCGCTGAAATCATTACCATTGAAGGTAAGATTAATGTGGACTTCGAAGATGTGAATACGGTCATGCGAGATAGCGGTGTAGCTATTATGGGGACCGCGATTATGGAAGGAGAGGATCGAGCAAATCGCGCCATTGAAGCGGCCTTAAACTCACCTCTTTTGGAAGAGAATAACATCAAAGGAGCTGAACATATCCTCCTAAATATTACATCGGGATCTCAGCAAATTACAATGGATGAGATCGTTGAAATCACGGATTATCTTCAAAGTGAGGCGGGGTATGGCACCGACCTGATTTGGGGCCATTGCTATGATGATAGCTTGGGTGATAAAATTAGTGTAACACTGATTGCTACTGGTTTTGAACAAAGTACGCTCCCAGATGATAAGAAAAATCGTCGTGGAAATAGTGTTCGGATTCCTCTCGAAGATCAATGGGAAGATACCGATCAAGATGATCAAGAGTCAGGTTCTTTCGATCGCAGTCCTGAAAGTGAAGGAAATGTAATTGAATTTGATGATATTGAAGATGATTACGAAGATCTTCATCGAAATAATGAGCGAAAAGAGCCCTTTATCAAAGATGAAATTCGAAGGAAAAATGAAGAGCGAAGGCGCGAGCGTTTGCATTCCGATGCACAACGTCGGGAGTCACTTCGTTCCAGAACGAAAAACTTATCGCGGAAGGCCATCGTCGATATGGAAAATACGCCAGCTTATCGCCGAAGAAAAGTGCAATTGGAAGATGCCGTAGAGTCGGATGATTCAAAACTCAGCAACTTTAGCATCGGAGAAGGAGAGGAGCCGCTAGATAGAGGGAACTCCTATCTGCATGATAATGTGGATTGATATGATATGAGTACAATTTAATTTAAGACCAGAGTCTGGACAAGTCCAAAGTGATAAAGCCTGAAGGAGCAATCTTTCGGGCTTTTTTTATTTCTAGTAGGTTTATGTATATCAGTAGATTACATATAAAACAAAAAAAATATACATTCAAATTAAAAAAAAAGGTAATATGTCTTGGATATTTTGAAATCTGCAACTATCTTAGCAATATGATAGAAAAGTATAATATGTTTTATTCAAAATATGAGGTCACTACACAGACTTTGGGTGGTGATTATAAAGATGCTCTTATTCTCGATCTCATCTAGTTCATGAGATTGGTTTATTGGTTTATTGGTTTAGTCCGGGGGTGGTTCCCCGGACTATTTTTTTTATTTTTCAATTCGCTTGTTCTTATTTTTTGAGTTCCTTGTTTTTAGTGACTTGCTGGTCTGCCTCTATTTTTCTTCAACACCTATAATCTTAATCTAATTCTCCTTCATCCCACCACAATTCATTATCTTCGGTCGTGAAAACACCATAGTATATGAAATTTGACGAGTTAGATCTGAGTGCGGAGATTATTGAGGCAATTGGATACATGGGCTTCGAAGAAGCTACTCCCATACAAGAAAAATCTATTCCTGTTATTTTGCGAGGTAAGGATCTCATTGGATGTGCCCAAACAGGTACGGGAAAGACAGCCGCTTTTTTGTTGCCCACCATCCAGAAAATTGCCTCCCTAAAAGAAAAGAAAGGGTCCCAGGCGCTCATCATTGCGCCCACCAGAGAACTCGCCATACAGATAGAGCAACAAGTTCAAGCCCTGGGCTATTTTGCGGGCATTAGTTCGTTTGCCGTTTATGGTGGAGGAGGAGCCGATGATTGGGTCGGTCAGAAAAAAGCCCTTCGCTCCGGAGCAGATATTATAGTAGCCACTCCCGGCAAATTAATCTCCCACATTAACACAAAAGATATTCAGTTTGACAACCTCAAACTACTGATTCTCGATGAAGCTGATCGAATGTTGGACATTGGATTCTATGAAGATATTCTCAAGATCATAGACACTCTGCCCAAAAAGCGTCAGACTCTCATGTTTAGCGCCACAATGGATAAAAAAATACGCAAGCTAGCTTCTAAGATTCTTCATCAGCCAGAAGAAATCACTATGGCGATCTCAAAGCCCGCTGAAGGGGTTCTCCAGGCCGCTTACTGCGTGTATGAGAAGCAAAAAATTGATCTCGTTCATCAGCTGATCACTGATAAACCGAATTACGAAAGTATCCTTATTTTTTGCTCAACGAAAAAGAAAGTAGGTGACTTAACACGTACCTTAAAACGGAAAAAATATTCAGTGGGAGCCATTAGCTCGGATTTGGACCAGTCCGACCGGGAGAAAATGTTAAACTCATTCCGAGCCAAGAATACACGGATTTTGGTGGGTACGGATGTCGTTTCACGGGGTATAGACATCAAGGACATCAATTTAGTTATAAACTTTGATGTTCCCTCAGATGCGGAGGACTACGTGCACCGGATTGGCCGGACGGCCAGAGCCAACACAACCGGTGTAGCACTTACGTTTATCTCACCTCGCGATATGAGAGATTTTGACAAAATTGAAAAGCTCATCGAAAAAGAAGTCCCCAAAGCGCCATTGCCTCCAGAACTCGGAGAAGGACCCGCTTATGATCCGAATCAGAGATCTTCATCCAGTAATTCCGGAAAGGGGCGAAGGGGATCAAATAAATCCGGAAGGTCGAATAGAAAGCACTCCCATGGCAACAGAAAGAAACGCAGGTAGATAAGCCGATCTACGATTTCCTTCTAAACAAGCTGATAAGTGACCGGTCGAAGACGTGTGGAAAGTGTTTCATAAGCCATCCAATGCCCCATGTGCTAAAGAAAGTGAAACTGCTGTAGAGAATCGCTACCAGCGATATTTCCGGGCTCTCCAAAACCTGAGTAGCGATAAAAATAGCCAAAGCCGCATTCTGCAAGCCCATTTCCACGGCAATCGTATATCGGTCTCGTACCTTCAAGTTCGCAAGCTGCGCCACTTTATAGCCCACAGACATCGTGAGAAAATTGAAAAAGACGAGTGGAATCAATAACTCTATATTTCCCAGGAATTCAGCAGATTGTTGAACATCATCAAAAAACAATGCGTACGCAAAAACTCCCAATAACAAGCCGGGCAGTAGCACTCTGAGCGGCTTTTTCATGAGTCGGGTTATTCGCTCAGGTCCATATTCATTTGTCAAAACACCCAGAATAACCGGAATGACCACGGTTTCCAAAATTTCAACCAAAGTCTGATTTACCGAAAGCGTAATTTCGCTGGTTTCCCCCATGAAAAAATATAGCGCCGTAGACACATAAAACGGAATACTGACTAAAATGATAAAACTATTAAATGAGGTCATCGAAACTGATAGCGCCACACGACCTTTTAGCATCGCAGTCACCAAGTTGGAGGCCGTCCCCCCCGGTGCCGATGCGATGAGCACAAGTCCTACCTTATATAAAGGATCGATAGGTAGTATCCAGGCCAATAAAAATGCAATGACCGGAAGCAAGATCACCTGACTCCCGAGACCTAATAGCATAGGTTTTGGATAGAGAAATACGCGCTTAAAGTTCTTAAACCTTAGCGTCAACCCAATTCCATACATGATAATGGCTATAGCCAGAGGCATCAGCCAGTCCGTGTTCTCCATCGTCTCTATTGCCGCTGTATTTAGTAGTAATGAAACTAGCAGCTATTTTGTTAGCGAAAATAACAAAATACTAACCGTCCTCAATCCCATTATGTTGTCATTTATTCGGCATTCTTACATATTGAATTTTTGGGGGAATCCCGTCTCGCCACCGCGAGACGGGACCGGGCTATGCGCGGCTTCGCCTGGCTCGGTCACGCTAAAGCGCGACGCTGGCGCCCGCTACTATCCCTTTCCCAATTTTTAGCGAGCCTGCGCGCTCACCCACCCACCTTATAAACTTTAAACTTTGCCTGATAGAATCCATTGTTTTATCTCAAAAAATATAGACGTTTTCTATAAAATCCCCCATCAGTCTAAGCAGCTTTATGTACTTTTAGGTATTCTATAGCTTAGACATCTATGCTTCAAAAAAATACTACAAAATTTCATTTTTTGACCTGCGGACTTTTGACAGTCTCGCTTGTAATGGGCCTACATTCCTTATCTGCTCAGGAAATATGTAATAACGGTATGGATGACGACGGGAATGGCCTCATTGATTGTTTCGATCCGGCTTGTTGCGAAGAATGTCCCGAGCACTATTACACGGATTGCGACGAGTCTTTATGCGAAACAGGAAGGGCGCAGGGTGGTAATTTTGATTGGCGCTTAAATTGGCAATTTTCTGGTGAATGGGATAACATTAATACCCCATTGGTGGGGATATTAAGGCAAAGCGAAGGTCCTGTAGTCGTTGGCATATCCACCGAAGAAGTAGGGACGGTATCTAAGCAAGATATTTTGATCATAGAGGGACGGAGCGGAAATCTGCTTCGTCGCATTTCTACCCCCCCTTTGCCGGAATACGCAACAACGATTGGTTTAGCTGATGTTACGGGAAATGGAGAAGGAAATATCATAGCGGGTCTTTCCGAGGATAGCCCATTCAGTCGTAGCCTGGAGTGCTACGATCCCGATGGGAATCTCGTATGGATAAGTGACCAACCCCACGGCTATAGTACACAGGACGTTCACGCCAGTCCTCTCTTTGCGGATTTCAATGAGGATAGTGTCCCGGAAATTTATGTGGGAAACATGATTTTTGACGGTCAGACAGGCAGGCGTCTTATCGTCGGAGGTAGTGATAATCATCGTGGCGCTCAAGAAGCTCGGCAACCAGGATACCGGTTTTTTTCTCCTGTAGCCGCTGACGTATTACCGGATAGCTTATGCGGCGCTTGCGAGGGCCTGGAACTCATTGCCGGGGCACAGGTTTATGCCGTGGATATTCCCGGAGAAACCATGCGTGTTGAGTCTGCTCTGGACACATCCGTATATCGCGATGGATTCACTGCTGTGAATGATATGAATAATGATGGATCCCTCGATGTACTTGTCGCCCAGCGTCGAGATGATCAGGTTTTTCTCTACATATGGAATCCACGAACTGAACAAATCATAGGTCAGTTTACCTACAATAGCCCGGTAAATACGATGTTTACGGGCGCGTCCTCCGTCCCTTTGCTGACTGATCTCAATAATGATGGCTTCACAGATATTGTTATTTCCACATCAATGTTGTTAGTGGCGATTCAGAATAATGGAGATGGCACCTTTTCTGTTTTGTGGGAAATCGATACTCAAGATCTTTCCGGACGCTCCGGACCGGTTGCCTTTGATTTTACAGGAGATGGCAATGCTGAGATCGTACATCGGGGTCAAGATAGAATCATTACTGTTGAAGGAAGTAGTGGCGACCTATTAGCTCAAGACGGTTGTTTTTCTTCTACTTATCTCGACAAGGTCATCGTAGCCAATATAGACGATGAACCGCAGGCCGAAATTTTAGTGAGTTGCGGCAATAATCTGGTGAGCAGGACCTCACGCGGGGATCCCTGGAAGTCTGCGCGCCCGGTATGGAATCAGCTTCCCTTTTTTAATACACACATTACTGATCAACTAGGGGTTCCCGCACGGATGCAGGCTATCCATCTTCCAGAAACCGCTGGTCAACGTCGACTGAATCGCTACATGGAACAGTTCAGCCGGCCCGAGTCTCCCGGTCCTGACTTTGTATTTGATACCCTGGCTGTAGTTTGTGAAAATGGGAGTAAATTTATCGAAATGACGGTTTGTAACCAGGGAGATCTTCGGTCTCCTGTGCAAGTTTTTATAGCAGCCTATGCCCAGGACCCTTTAAATATGCTTAATCCGCCGGTATGGAATGTGCAGGAACCTCTTTTCTTAGATCCCGGCGAGTGTTTAGATTTGCGCTATGTGTTTCCGCCCTTTGGAACCCTGGAAGAAGCTTTTTTTACCCTCAATATTCCCCCCGGCTTACCCTTTATTGATACTACGGACACCAATAGCTTCCTTACACCCGAATGTCAATATAATAATAATTTCGAACGGCTTGACTTGAGCCCATTTTTATTACGGCCGATTAATCTGGGGACGGATACTTTTGTGTGTGCAGCCGATGTAAGTCAAATCACATTAGATACGGATACTTCCTACCGCTCCTATATGTGGTCGACTGGTGAAATGAGTCCTGCGATTTCAGTAAATCAATCCGGAGTTTATTCCTTAAGAGTAACGGATAATTGTGGCAATCAGGGTTTGGATTCTATTCGAGTCACTTTCCAGGAACCGGAGGACTTTAATCTGCCGGCAGATACCAGCGTTTGCCTGCTCGATCGAGTACTACTGGAAGTGGACAACAATTTCGACCAAGTGGTTTGGGTGAGTTCTTCAGGTGATACGCTTTGTGAGAATTGTCCGATACTGGATCTGGAGGTAACCGGAGAGGTCACGGTAAGTGTGGCCGGTTTTTTCAATGGGTGTGAAAGCGCGGACTCGGTCAGAATAAATGTATTGCCTTCTGTCAGCACTTCAGATACCCTTCAGATTTGCTCTGGGGACTCTGTGCAAATCCGTGGAGAATGGGTAGGTCCGGGCATTTATTCTCAATCATTTTCGACGCCCTTGCTTTGTGACTCTCTTGCCATAACGGTGGTAGAGTCATATGATCCATTATCGTATGAAGTTCAAAAAACGTCAGCCTGCGGACAGGATAGTGATGGAGAGGTTATGATTACGAGTGCTTCCGATTCATTTGATGTACAATGGTCGGACGGGAGTAGCTTGAACCAGAGGTCACTTGGTGTCGGGGTATATCCGTTTCGCATTACAGATGGGAATGGTTGTAGCCAGGAAGATACAGTGGTTATCGATCAGATCCAATGGGAACGTTCAGGATGGTCAGTTGTCCAGCCCGAATGTTTTGCCGGGCGGGATACCTTAGTGGGCACTCCTGTAGATGGGATGGGAGAGATTGTAGCCCGATTAGGTGCCGACACCTCGTTTAGTTGGTTTGTTAATGGTGAAGAGATTCAAGATTCGATCTATACAAATACGGCTCCTGATCCCGGCATTTACGGTTTTGAAATTCGCAAGGAGGGATGCACATTTCAAACTCAGGTTCAAATTTTTGAGGTTGAGCCCGCAAGAACCCTTCCTTCTGAAGATATAGCTGCCGTAGAGGGAGATCTGATTTCTCTGGGAAATGAGTTGTCAGCTGGGCCGTTTAGAGAAGTAAGTTGGAACCCCACCACCTCATTATCTTGTGAGGATTGCATTCCTGCAGAACTGACCGCTACTCAGGATATACAATATCTGTTGCAAGCTTTGGATGAGGAGGGCTGTCCTTTTCAGAAGACTTATCGCGTATTTATTTCCATGCCAGGGGTCATAGCTATACCCAATGTATTTAGTCCGAATGGAGATGGAATCAATGACCAATTTGTACTTAATGCTTCTCAACCTATTCAGGCATTGGAGCATTTCCGGGTTTTTGATCGCTGGGGGAGTTTGCTGTTTGAACTCCGCGGCGGGGAAGGGACGGAAATAGAACTTTGGGACGGACGGTCTCGGGGCGTGTTCGTCAATCCCGGCGTGTACGTTTACTCTCTGCGACTCATTGACATAAGCGGGCAAATTCAAGAGCGAGCGGGTTCGATTACGGTCCTCCGGTAACAGGTTTTCGACATTGGAGAAACTTAGCTATCAAGTGTACTCACACTCTTCGGTAAGGGATAGTAAGGGCGCGTAGCGGTCCCGAGGATCGCTATACTTAGCGATCTCGGGGACGGAACCCCTGAATAGCCCGACCGTCAGGTATTCGAGCGGTGCTCGAATACCTGACGGATACCGCCAAAAAATATTATTCTTTATCCAGATGCATATCGTCCTGATGCATCACGAGAAGGGGTGTTTGGGTATTAAAGGCCATTCGCTTGGACATGCTGCGGTGCACCAGGGACTTCCACCAGGAACGCGAGACATTGTACATGACGCTAAGGTCGATATGATTTTCTTTTACGTATTTATTGATGCCTTCTATGACATCCTCCTGCTCCAGAATTTCAATCGTAAATGAGAAATTGGGTTCTCCATCTGTAAATAAGGTATCCAAAAGTTGACTGCTGAGGGATTCCCGGTTTGTATCATCCGGTGCCACATAAAGAAAATGAATAGCGGCCCCGAGCTGCTGAATCAGGTTCTGCAGACGACGGATAGAGCCAACATCGAGTGATTCGTGGCTGGTGGCGTATAACACATTTTTGAAGGAATTGGAATGTTTGCCGTCCGGAACCAGAATAACGGGGCATCGTGCCTTTACGGAGAGCTCGGACGAAACGGAGCCCAACCAGCGATCCAGAGCGTGCTGTTCCCCCTGGGTACTCATCACGATGAGAGAGACCTCTTCCTCTTTGGATCGTTCTACCATAGACTGGATCGGGAATCCGACCTGAACGATAGAGCTCACGTCCAGCCCTTCTGTATCCAGGGCTTTGACATAGTTATCCATTTGCTCCTCTTTGAGGTCCTGGAGTTCTTTGGCCAGATTATAATCCACGCCACTCACATCAGTCGTAACGGGGTGAAAGTAATGAACAACCTCAATGCTGCGCTTGAGAAAGGTAGCGAAGGCTTTTGCTGTGGGCCATGCATTTTCTGAAGCGCTCGAGAAATCGGTGGGAAATAGAATCTTGGACATAGCAGGATTATTTATTTATCCCTTAAATATATAAAAGTTTCAGTAGGGGAGGGCAAAAAACCGGGTTTGACTTTGCTAAAAAGTTGCCTCGGGCTGCGGGGTCACTATCTGGGGTCTATGAACAAAGCATGGAAAATGATAGGGGAGTAGCGGCAGCGAAAAGATGAAAAGTACCCGGAGTGGGACTTGAACCCACACGGACATTACTGTCCACAGGATTTTAAGTCCTGCGTGTCTACCAATTCCACCATCCGGGCTAAAGAAAAAAGACCTTCGCTTTGAAGGCCTTTGTAATTTGAGCGAGAAACGGGATTCGAACCCGCGACCCCGACCTTGGCAAGGTCGTGCTCTACCAGCTGAGCTACTCTCGCTAATATTCTAAAGCGATGCAAATATAGTATAATTCTACTAAAAATGGAAAATGATTTCTTCACTTTTTCGAAAAATGAGGGGTTCGCTTTGTTGATGAGCTATGTGCGGGAATACATGATCCATTGTCGGAAGGTGGGTTTAGGGGGAGATTGGTTATAAATAGTGAGTGAAATTTGTTATTCTTGATGTCCCATACCATCGGATAGATGTATATTTATGAAAAGTATAGAAAATCAACCTCAAACTCCCGACTTTACGGATACAGGCGTCGCTTTCGAGCCCAAGTCTGATGCCGAATTGAAGCAAACGGCCTGGATGTTTTACCTGATGAACTTCCGGTTTTTGGTCAATAGTATGGGCCACCTGGCTATTTGGGCTGTAAAACTTCGTCTTCCTTTTGTCAAAACTATCATAAAAAAAACACTTTATAAGCAGTTTTGTGGAGGAGAGAATTTGGAGGATGCCAAATCTACCATTGATCACTTGTATTCTTTCGGGGTAAATACGATGTTAGATTACGGCGCTGAGGGTAAAAATGATGAAGAGGCCTTTGATCTGGTCATCGAAGAAAACTTAAAGTCCATTGACTTTGCTGCCCGGCACGAAAGTGTGAAGGTGATTAGTACGAAAATTTCCGGTTTGACCCGCAACGAGGTATTGGAAAAGTGCCAAAAGGGGACGGAATTGAATGAAGAAGAGGAGTCGCGATACAAGGCTCTGAAGGATCGGCTCCATCGGTTGTGTACCTATGCCGAGGAGCGAAATGTAGGGGTTTTTGTAGATGCTGAAGAGTCCTGGATACAGGATGCAATAGATGGATTAGTCCTGGATCTAATGGCAGAATATAATCAAGGTACGATCATTGTATATAACACCTACCAAATGTACCGCACGGATATGCTGGGTAATTTAAAGCGTGACTTTGATCAGTCGCAAAAAGAAGGCTTTATTTTGGGTGCCAAATTAGTTAGAGGCGCTTACATGGAAAAGGAACGTGCGCGGGCGAAGAAGAACGGATATCCAAGTCCAATCCATGCGACAAAAGAGGATACCGACCAGATGTACAATGACGGCATTCGGTTCTGCATGAAGCATTACGACAAAATTGCCTTTGCCAATGCGTCTCACAATATGGAGAGCATGGAAATTCAAGTTCGCCTCATTCAGGAGATGGGCATTCCTAAGGATCACGTTCACGTGAACTTTTGTCAGCTCATGGGCATGAGTGATCACCTCACCTTCAATTTAGCTAAAGAAGGCTATAATGTAGCCAAGTACGTGCCTTACGGCCCGGTTCGGGATGTGGTCCCTTACCTGGTTCGGCGTGCTCACGAAAACTCCTCGGTTACCGGAGATATGAGTCGCGAATATGCCATGCTGAAGGCTGAGGTCCAGCAGCGTAAGCAAAAGAAGTGATTTTTGCTTTGCTGCGCATGAAATCGCCGATGTTCATTTATAAGATTTAGCCGGGGTCACATCGATTCAACAGACTCCTTGGGTTCAAAGGCGCCTGTGCTCAGCATGACCAGTGTACATGCTCGGATAACTTCAATCCCTTCTTTACGAGCGGCCTCTTCAAGCTGCGGGTTTTCGGCTCCGGGGTTTATAATGAGTCGTTTTGGAGCGAGAGCAAGGATATAATCCTTCATTTCAGAAGAATTTTGGGCATTTAAATACAAAGTGATGGTATGTACATCCTTCCAGGGTTCTCTTTTAGTATGGATAAAAGTCTTTCCAATTCGGTCTGATGTTTTTCCTAAGGCGAGCACTTCATAATTGTAATCCTGGAGCATTCGAACCGCCTTATAAGAGTACCTCCAGGCATTTGGTGAGGCGCCTATCACAAGAACTTTTTTCATAATCTGAGTAAAATTTTTAGGGTGAGAATGATTTCATTTGACGCAAGGTGTTCAAATTGCGTTTTATATTTTCTAAATTGATATCTAAACTGGAATTCCTAATGGATTGTTCTTTTTTAACAGCCTCGTAAAGGCGCTGACTTTTTTTAAGCCAAATTTCGGTTTGGCGAATGTTTTTCTGGCAGAGCGCAACCTCCTCTTGACTTGGCCGCTGACTATAGACTTCTATGCAGTCTTGAATATGTTTCTGAGCTGTCTGCATATATTCATCAGCCAGAAGTTGCTGAAGAAAAAAGTCGTTAGGTTTGAACGCAAGACTTCGTTGAAGAGCAGTCGTATCAGTGAGTCCTTTATAGTGAAGCAAAATGGAATCCAGTTCAGCGCTAAAGAATGTCAGCCCCTCGAGATCGGAGTCGGCTTTCTTTTTTTCAAATTGTTGATAGGTCAGGGGGTGGGGTCGTAGCTGCAAGGCCGGGTCGTAAGGATAATGAGTGAACTCTCGTTGCTGAATTGGAATGTCAACATATTGGAGTGAAAAGAAGGGTTTATATTTTCTATTTTGGACATAGCCGCTGGCCCATGTCGGATCTATGACTCGCCATTTTCCATTGTATTTGGCCACATTCCAGGCATGGTTCTCCATAGATTGATCTTTGCGATTGAATGCGATCCCTTCTACAGTTATTGTGGGTATTTCAGCGGCAAGGCACAGAGATTCAAACAGTCTGGCATAACCGATACAAACTGCTTTACCGTCCAGGTATGCATTTTCACCTACCGGGCGGATATTTTTGGACCGTTCTTTTTGGTAACGTTTATCTGTTTCGTATTCTACCCGCTTAGATATCCATTGCAATAGATCAATGATTTTGGCTGAATCCGTGGTGGCTTCACTTTGTATTTCTTCCTTCCAGATGCGCTCCCAGGAAATCTCCTGACTGCTGGCAAAAGATAAAATGAAAAAAAAGAATATGAAGATTCCCAAAGGGCGTTTAGAAAACGGGAATGACAAAATACGATATATCATCAGTGCTATTATTCTATGAATGGATTCGCATAGGTCTCATCTCCTCCCAGTTTATGAATGGAAAAACACTGCACCAATCCGACTTACCTATCCATAGAACGTATCAAAATCGAGAATCTTACATCATTTCGTAAATGCCGGCGATTCCTTGCCCGCCGCCGACGCAGGCTGTGACCATTCCGTATTTCTGTTTTCTGCGTTTTAATTCATTTAGAATTTGGGTGGTCAATTTAGCTCCAGTGCATCCGAGCGGGTGCCCCAAAGCGATGGCTCCGCCATTTACATTAACAATCTCAGGGTTGAGTCCCGCTTCCCGAATCACGGCCAGACTTTGAGAGGCAAAAGCCTCATTGAGTTCAATGAGATCAATATCATCTAATTGCAAATTTGCGGCTTTAAGTGCTTTTGGTATGGCTTTTACGGGACCAATACCCATATATAGAGGGTCTACACCGGCCACTTGACAAGAAATGAGTTTGGCGATCGGCTCCAGATTCAATTCTTTGACCATTCGCTCACTCATAACCAGAGCAAAGGCAGCGCCATCAGAGGTTTGAGATGCATTTCCGGCAGTAACTGAACCCTTTTGGGCAAATACGGGGCGGAGCTTACTCAAAGTTTCGAGATTGGTGTTTCTTCTGACCCCTTCATCTTGTCTAACGGTAAAGGAGTCTTCTTGTCGTTCTCCATTTACCACAGTCACTCTGGGCACTTCTATAGGGACGATTTGGCTCTCAAAATAGCCTTCGTCCTGAGCTGTGGCCGCATTTTCATGGGATCTCAGTGCAAATTTGTCCTGGTCTTCTCTGGATATTTTATACTTTTCTGCTACTTTTTCTGCAGTTATACCCATCCCCACCACATAGTCAGGGGTGTTTTTGGCAACCTCGTAATTGGGGGCTAATTTGTAGCCCGTCATAGGAATATGACTCATACTCTCTGCTCCACCTGCGATAAAGCAATCCCCCATTCCTGCCCGGATTTTTGCTGTAGCAATCCCAATGGTTTCCAACCCACTGGCACAGTAGCGGTTCACCGTAACCCCGGGCACTGGTTTTCCCAATGCTCTTACGGAGATCATGCGGCCGACTTGCAGACCTTGTTCCCCTTCGGGATTGGCGCATCCCACAAGTAAATCCTCGACCCGATGCGGATCGAGTTCGGGTGTATCTTTAAGTAAATGCTTAATCACATCTACTGCTAGATCATCCGATCTATAATTTTTAAAGCCCCCTCTATTTGCTTTCCCGGCGGCTGTTCGATATGCTTTTACTATATATGCTTCCATGGTTATTTTCTATCTTTTATATTAATTGCGCAAGGGTTTATTTGTTTCCAACATATGCTGTATGCGTTGTTGAGTTTTGGGTTCTCCACATAAACTGAGAAATGCTTCTCGTTCGAGTTCAATGAGATACTGCTCTGAAACTTCTTGTTCGCCTGTGAGATCACCTCCACAAAGGACCCAAGCCATTTTTTTGGCAATGGTGATATCGTGTTCGGTAGCATAATTGCCTTGCTGCAGGCCATTCGCAGCTACGTATAGACTAGCCAGTCCTCCTCGGCCCAAGACTCTGATATCATTTCGCTCAATGGGCCTGACATAAGTTGGAGCTAAGCGAAGCACTTCTTTTTTAGCTTCAGTGATATTGCGCTTGGCATTTGTAATAATTCGATCTTTATGATTCAGATATCCGTAATCAATAGCTTCGTAGGCGGAGGTGCCTACCTGAGCCATCGCTATGGTTTTAAAGCGTTCTACCAGAGTGGGAATTTGGACATCACCTTCGAAAAAGGAGTCGGATATCCGCACTGCGAATTCTTTTGTTCCACTTCCACCTGGAATGAGTCCTACACCTGCTTCTACCAGTCCGATGTAAGATTCAGCTGCGCAAACTGATGCATCACAATGCATCAGTGTTTCACAACCGCCCCCAAACACATAACCTTGAGTTGCTGCCACAACGGGAATAGCAGAATATCTGCATCGCATGGTCGTATTTTGGAACAGACTCACAGCCTGTTGAAGTTGCATCCATTGTTGCTGAAATGCCATCATTCCGATCAGCATAAGATTGGCACCTACTGTAAAGTTATCGGCATGGTTTCCGATCACAAGTCCGTTCCATCCCTCTTCTTCCGCAATATCGATAGCTTTATTCAATCCCGTTAGGATTCCCTCTCCGATTGCATTTTGTTTGGATCTGAACTCCAGACATAATACGCCATCGCCGATATCATGAAGCAGAACTTCGTCATTTTCATAAACCGGTTTTTGATTGTCCAGAGCTCTGAGGTTTACAATAGACTCACTCCCGGGTTTTGGAGTATAACTTCGATCCTCAATGTTGTAAAAGGTAAACACCCCATCTGTGGTGGCATAAAAGGACTCTTTTCCTACTTCTGCCATGGTTTTGACCCAATCCGCGACTTCAAAGCCTGCTTCCCTGGCCCAGGTGATTCCTGTATCGATACCCACAACATCCCAATATTCAAAAGGACCGAACTTCCATCCAAATCCGGCTTTCACTGCTTCGTCAATGGCATAAATATCGTCGGCAATCTCAGGAATACGCTTTGAAACGTATGCAAAAAGAGCACCAAAGGAGTCCCGAAGAAGTTGGCCTCCTTTATCTTCAGCTTTTGTGACGGCTTTTATTCTTCGCTTCGGGTCATCGATTTGTTTCGATTGCTTTAAGGAGTCAAGAGATACTTTCTGTCTGGCTCCATACTCTAAAGAGGATAGGTTGAGTTCATGGATGATGGTTTTCCCATTTTCATCTTTTTGATCTGTTTTTTTGTAGAACCCCTGACCTGTTTTGTTTCCCAGCCAACCCTTTTCGATGAGATGGTCGAATGCTTTCGAGGAAGGAATGTTTTGAACCTGGTTGTCATCGGGGCAATGTTCTTTCATGCCGGCAAGAACTTTTGCTGCGACATCCAAACCCACTAAATCTCCCAGTCTGAATGTACCCGTTTTAGGTCTGCTAATTGCGGGGCCAGTTAGTTTGTCTACAATATTAATAGGCAGGTCCAATTTCTCAGAAGCGGCGAAAATATAGGACATCGCATACACTCCAACCCGGTTTGCAATAAAAGCAGGAGTGTCTTTGGCCTGAACCGTCTCTTTTCCGAGAACGAAATCACCAAAATGGGTAAGTTTCTCGATTACCTCGGGATGGGTCTCCGGGCCGGGTATAATCTCTAGTAGGCGAAGATATCGAGGTGGGTTGAAAAAGTGTGTCCCACAAAAGTGTTTTTGAAAATCCTCAGACCGTTCTTTTGACATGAGGTGAATGGGGATACCCGAGGTATTCGAACTGACTATTGTTCCCTCTTTTCGGTATTTTTCGACCTTTTCGAATAAATCGTTTTTAATATCCAGGTTTTCTACGATGACTTCGATTATCCAATCACAATCCTCAATTTTTGATAAATCGTCCTCAAAGTTTCCCGTAGAAATGCGCCGGGCAAACTCTTTTTTATAAAGTGGGGCCGGTTTACTTTTTATTGCTTTTTTGAGTGAGATGTCGGCAATGTGGTTTTTTCCACCTTTTGACTCATCCTCATTAGGGAGATCAAGTAATAAAACCTTTAGACCTACATTGGCCAGGTGACAGGCGATACCGCTGCCCATGGTTCCTGACCCCAACACAGCTACTTGACTTATATGCTTCATATGAATGTTTGATTAAGTACGACCTTAATGTACAAATAAAAATCTATTCTACGAGTAAGTCGGTGAAAGACTTTTTTGGCTCTTTTTATATCGTTTTATCGGGAATAGATATATTATATAAGGCATAATGGATGTATTTTGTTCTGACAATCAACATATAGAGTCAAAATTTTTTAGGAGTTTTCATCATCATATTGTTAGCAATGAGATTCAATTCATTTCTAATTTTACTTGTTTTGAACATTTGCTTCGCAATCTTATCAAATCATAAAATTCTTTAATATATTTGGATGCACATACGAGTTTGACTCTATGATCCGTTTAAGGCTCGTACTTTGATTCTAATCCTAAGAAAATCGAAATCTAACGCAAATGAAGGCACTATTTTTATTTCAAAATGCTGTAGATACAGCAGCAACCGGAGAAGGCGGAATGTCAGCGACTAGTTTTTTAGACATCATTATGAAAGGAGGGGTGCTAAGTGTAATCATAGTCGGAGTGCTATTAATTCTTTCCGTTATAGCTTCCTATATTTTTGTGGAGCGCTATTTGACGATTAAAAAAGCTTCTAAAATTGATCAGAGTTTTATGAATAATATACGTGCTAACGTACAGAATGGAAACATAGCAGCAGCTAAAGCTTTATGCGCCAATAATAATTCGCCCGTCGCGCGAATGGTAGAGAAAGGTCTGCAGCGTATAGGGAAACCTCTACGCGATATCAATGCTTCCATTGAGAATGTGGGGAACCTGGAAGTATTTAAGTTAGAGAAAAACTTATCTTCTTTAGCGAGTATAGCCGGAGCCGCTCCGATGATTGGATTCTTCGGAACGGTTACTGGGATGATTCTCGCCTTTTTTACCATGGCGACCGAAGAGAATGTAACTCCTGACGTCTTGGCAGGCGGAATATATCAAGCTCTAATCACAACCGCTTTTGGGCTTTTTATTGGGATTTTGGCCTTTGTAGGATATAATATCTTAGTCGCAAGTATAGAGAAAGTTATTTTCAAGATGGAATCGAGCACGATGGAATTCCTCGATTTACTACAAGAACCAGCATAAGATGGGGCTTAAAAGCAGAAGTAAGGTTTCCGCTGAGTTTAGCATGTCCTCGCTAACAGATATTATATTTCTGTTACTGATTTTTTTCATGCTTACCTCTTCTCTCGTTCAAATTCGGGTGGATTTGCCGGAAGCGGATGCAAAGACCATTGCTCCTTCAGACATGATTGTCCAGATTGATCCACAGGGGTCGTATCGATTGAATGGGAAGGAAATTGAATTTCGATACATTCAATCGGAATTGGGGCAGCTCATTCAGGAGTCAAAGTACCCCGATAAAGCGACACTCACTATTGCAGCTGAACGTGGGGTATCCTGGGATAAGGTGTCTGCCCTGATGAAGATTGCCAATAATTTGAAATGTCGGGCCATCATAGCAACGCAACCCTTAAAATAAGAACCTAGTCATTATGGCTTTAAAAAAGAATTCAAAGGTTTCCGCTGAGTTTAGCATGTCATCCTTGACAGATATCATTTTTCTGTTATTGATTTTTTTCATGTTGACCTCCTCTATGGTGATCCCCAATGCTCTAAACTTAAAATTGCCCTCATCCTCGGGATCATCACAATCAGTAACCCGGCCGAATAAAGTGGTTATTCAGTCCAATGGAACATACCTGTATAACGGAGGAAGACTCGGCGAGGAACAATTAGAACAGCAAATAAGGACTTTGTCGCGTTCCGGCAAAAATCTGACCATTGCTCCCCATCCCAAAACAGAAAATCAATACGTTGTCCGTGTGATGGATTTAGCATTTAAATATAAGGTGAGCACAGTTTTGGCGGAGCCTGACAATTGATAAGGTAGACTGCAATGCACAAATTGGCTCCTTGTATTCGTTATAATAGAAATTAAGGTCATGAACAACTCAAATAAAGGCACAAAGGTCGAAGAGCGCAATAAGAAACGCGGTTTGTATTTTAGCATTGGAGTTCATGTTTTACTTTTTCTGATTGCGCTTCTGCCGTTGATGACATATCCTGACCCTCCTCCGGAAAAGGAAGGAATTTTAGTAAATTTTGGAGCCCCTGATCAAGGGCAAGGACAAGATGCCCCTCAAACTCAAAAAAGTGATGAAATCTCTCCCGAACCGCCAGTAGAGAAGGTAGAGCCGGAGCCCGAGCCCGAGCCCGAGGAAGAACAATCGGAAGACTCTGAAGCCTCTCGGCTTAAGCCCGAGGAAAAAATTTTGACTGCTGAAGATTCCGAAGTTAAAATTAAGGAGCAGGCGGAAAAGGCCAGGCAGCAAAGTGAGGCGCAACGCAAGGCGGAGGCGGAGGCGATGCGAAAAAAACAGGAAGAAGCAGAGCGTAAGCGCAAGCAAGAGGAATATGAGGCATCGAAGTCCGGTTTTAGTGAAGCCTTTAAGGGGAGTGGCAAGGGATCAACGGATAAACCGGGTAGTGAAGGAGATACCAAAGGGGATCCGGATGCTGATAAGTTGAAAGGAATTAGTACGGGAAAGGGTAAAATCGGGGGTGGATTGAGCGACAGGGGGGTAGCCTTTGAACCGGCCATTCGCGATGAAACTCAAAAAGCAGGCCGCGTTGTAATTAAGGTTTGTGTCGATGCAAACGGTAAGGTTACCTCAGCTGATTACACGCAAAGGGGATCGACTACTACGGACTCTGAATTGAGAAGGATTGCAGAAAATGCAGCCCGCAAATTTAAGTTTACCGAGGGCGAACTTGAACGTCAGTGTGGAACAATCACCATCGATTTTCGGTTGCAATAAGCAATTGAAGATAAATAGCATATGAAAACATATCAAGAGGTAACTGAATTCCTACATTCTCAGTTACCGATGTTTCAACGTCTGGGTAAGGGTGCCTTTAAGAAAGACCTAACGAATATTCGTCATTTGTGCGACTTGATGGACCATCCGGAAAGGTCGGTTCCCATGGTACACATTGCTGGCACAAATGGGAAAGGTTCCGTATCTCATATCCTTTCCGCATTATTGCAAGATGCCGGCTTATCTGTGGGGTTGTATACTTCCCCACATTACGTCGATTTTAGAGAGCGTGTCCGTATCAATTCCAACCCTATTTCTCAGGATGAGGTAATTGATTTCGTGACTGCATATGAGCAGATATTCCGCGAGGTGCAACCTTCCTTTTTTGAATGGTCATTTGCGCTTGCCCTGCATTTCTTTCATCGAAAGCGGCCCGATATTGCTATTATCGAAACTGGCTTGGGCGGACGATTGGATTCGACAAATATTATTCATCCCATTTTATCCGTGATTACCAATGTATCTTTAGATCACCAGAGTTTTCTGGGGGATACGATTCCTGAAATTGCTTTAGAGAAACTGGGCATTGTAAAAAAGGGCATTCCTTTGCTGCTTGGGGAAAAGTCGGAAGAATATCAGTTGTCAGCTGCTAATAAGACGAAATCTCTGGAGGCGCCTATGTTCTTTGCGGAAGATATGATTTCTGTTCGCAAGTCTCAACGTAACGATAAAGATTCCTTTTTAACCGGTCAGTGGGTAGATATTCAATTTAATGCCGGGGAATTATCCTCCGTGCTTTTAGATCTTGATGGTGACTATCAACTTGAAAATCTTCGGACGGCTTTGGCGTCATATCAATTGATCGCTTCCTCACTTTCTCTTTCTGCAGATCATTGGCAACACTCCTCTATCCTTAGTCAAATTCGGAAAAAGTCAGGCATGCTGGGGAGATGGCAAGTGGTGCAATCCGATCCACCAGTAATTCTTGACGGAGCACATAACTTAGCAGCTATCCACAGTGTAATGAAGTCTTTTTTGGAAATGGATGCGGAGCGCTATTTTATTATCATGGGCGTGTCTAATGATAAAAATATAGACGATCTGCTAAATATATTACCTCCGTTTTTGGAATACCATTTTACACAGGCCGATGTACCCCGTGCACTTCACCACAGCCAATATCTGGAACAAGCCAAATTGAATTATGGTCTAAGAGCAGAGGGCCATGAGACGATTATATCCGCATATCAAGCCGTAATGAAAAAGGCAACTCCTTTTGATGCCGTCTTAATTACGGGGAGTATATTTTTGGTTGGAGAATGGTTAAGCGAGTTTCATCAATCTTCCTAGTCCATTAGCTTCTTTTCTCTTTATCCACTTGCCGTTTTTCTCTTAAATCTCTATTGACTGCAATACTGGCATTTAACTCAAATCCCAATAGGATAATAGTGCAAATTAGTTGTAGCCAGACCATGAGCGCAATGACGGCACCAATCGATCCATAGAGTTTGTTGTAGGTTCCAAAATTGTTAACGTAAACTGAAAATCCTAATGTGATCAGAATGGTAATTACCGTAGCTACAGTGGCTCCGGGAGAAAAGAACTTAAACTTTTTCCTTAAAGCAGGCCCTATTTTATAAATCATAGCGATGATGGAATAAAAGAGACTAATAATGATTACCCATTTTAATAGCTGTATCAAAATAGTGGGAGTAATCCCCAGCTCGACACGGTCCACAAGCCAGGCAATCAGAAAGTTTCCCGTTAGCAGCAAGAGCGTGGTAACAATCAGCATGATAAATAAAATTCCAGTTAAGAGAATCGCTACAAATTGGTGTCGAATCCATGACCGCTGCTTAAATGTAGAATGATAGCTCTTACTAAATCCCGCCATGAGCGTATTGACGCCCGAGCTTGAAAAATAAATGGCCAACAAAAAACCTATAGACAGTAACCCACTGTGCGGTAATTGTTCCAAGTCCCCAATCACGTCGAACAGGAAATTTTCCGCGGTTTCCGGAAGAACCCCTTGCAAAACGGATTGTAACCAAGGTACCAAGTCAAATGGGAGCAAGGCACCGACGGAAATTAAGATTAAAATCGATGGGAAAATGGATAAAAAAAAGGAGAATGCTACAGATCGAGCCCGTGTAATAATATCATCATTAATAGACTCTTGAATGATAAATTTTATGACGTTGTAGATAGGAACACCCCCTAAGCCAAAAAAACTTGTTGTTTTTGCCTTTATAAGCATCCATCGAATCCGGGGCTTGGACCGGAAGTATTTTTCCCAATTTAATTTTTCTTTACTCAAAATAGGGTGCTACTATTTCTTCAACAAATGGAGGCATGTGTATGGGACGCTTTTTATGTTTGTCGTAAAAAACAAGAGTAACCTCACCGGAATGTAAGTGCTTACCTTCAGGAGAATACAACTCGTGGAAAAATCGAATCCTAGTTCCCGGCTTTTCGCGAATTTGTGTGACCAGACGCAAGTTTTGATCATAGTACGCCGGTGCTAAAAAACGGGAGCGAACCTCGTAAACGGGAAGCATAACTCCGTGGTTTTTTTCCATATCTCGGTAGACGAGGCCTAAATTTCTCAAGGCTTCCACTCGGCCCAATTCATAGTATTGAGCATAATTTCCATAATATAGAAATCCCATCTGATCGGTTTCCCCGTAGCGAACTCGAATGTGTATTTGGTGTTCGATCATGTAAAAGCCATTTTCAGAGAGCATCTCGAACAATAGGACAGGTCATGCAGTGAGATCCACCCCGAGCCCGAGACAATTCGCTGGATTCTAATGTAATGATGGTATTTTCGATTTCATCGGCATTTAATTCTCCGGAGTCTATACGGTCGATGAAATCACTTGCGGGCAGAATGGAATACCCATGCTTTTGCAAAGTTTTAAGTGTTTTTGAATTTCTATCATATGAAATGGCGACTCCCGGCTTTACAGCTACCAGATTGCAAGAGTCTGTCCATTGTTCCCGCTCCTGATAAGGACTTTCTCCACCGCCCGAAAGAATAAATCGCATCTCAGAATTGATCTCCTTTCTAAAGAACTCGTAAATAGAAGGGTAGGAGCGGGTGTCTCCTTCCTGATCGTAAACATCGACCCAGGATGCAAGTCCATCCACTACAATGGGCTTGAAGGCTACTACGTCATTATGGTGGATCCGGGTAAAAAGTGTATCAATATGCATGAAAGACCGGTCATTTGGTATCGTTATTTGAACTACATGTTTAATGGCCTCGCGGCGAAATAGTTCTTTTTTTACGGATTCAATGGCGTGGGCTGTCGTTCGTTCAGAACTTCCAATCAACAAATAGTCCTTGTTTATCATCATGACGTCCCCACCTTCTAATGACACTGCTTCTCCTTTTGCTGATGGGGGAAATTGATCCACTAAATTTAAATTGATAAGCCCTTCATTTTTTTGATATTGAAGAAACAGCGGATGCAGAGCAAAAATGAATCGGGTTAACAGGTTCTCTCGCTGTCGGGCTATTTTAGACGCTTTGGTAATAATGATATGTTCGGGCAAGGTCACTGCAATATCCCGCGTAAAAATAAAATTAGGTATAGGGTCAAACATATATAAGTCTTCTCCTGGGTAGTACCCCGAAATGAGAACCTGAGATAAGACGCGATGCCCCATCTCTCTCATCATCTGCCCATAATGTTCGGGCACCTCCTCAAAGTTTACCACTCGCTGGATGAGAGTCTCCTTATCTTCAGCTGAAATATCCAGGGCCTGTTCCAACATATCCTCTATTTCCAGCACATTGTCTTTCCCAAGGAATGCTTCTAAAACACGGATAAAAAGGTCGTGCTCTTCCTGCATTTTTGGCAAATGGACGATATCATCAAAAAGAAGCTCATCCGATCGTTTGGGGCTGATTCTGCCAATGCCAAGATCAGGCCGGTGAACAATTACTTTCCTTAGTTGACCGATTTCAGAGTTAGAACCTAATGCGTTATCCATTTTACTTAGCTTGTGTACGTTTTGCATACAAAAATGCATATATTTTTTGTATTATCGCAGGTATATCAATGTGATCTCATGAATCAAGAACAGAGACTTGCTACCAAGAAGAAAGCACAGCGGCCAGAAAGAATCGTTCGGGCGGTGTTGTTTGTGTTATTGTTCACCGTTTTAGGTGGTTTGGCTTTTTGGTTTTGGGAGCAGCTAACCGCCCAATTACAAAACCCCTTGGGCTTAACCTTTGTTTTTATTTCGCTTGCGGCAATCTTGTTTATATTTTTCGACCGTTCCATGCGAATAATTGCTCAGACCTATTTTAACAAACTGGTCCTGAAGATCACTTCTTGGTTTGTGACTATAGACCCTATTGAGGTGCTTGAAAATTATATCGTCGAATTAAAGGAAAATACAGCTAAAATGAACAGGCAAATGCATCGTTTGCGCAGTCAAATGCATGTGCTGGAAGAAGAGGTTGTTAATAATAAGAAGGAAATCCAGGATTTAATGTCTCGAGCTCAAAAAGCTCGCGACGCGAGCGACGATGCTGACTTCACTTTACAGGTACGCAAAACAGGCCGCCTGGAGGAATCCACTGAAAAATTGTCCCGACTTTTAAAGCGCATGAAGAGCGTTTATGCGGGCCTTTCAAGTATGAAAAAGCATTCCCGAAACTTGTCGGAGGAGTTAGCAGATGAATTAGAACTAAAGCGAAAGGAGCGAGATGCGATTCAAACGTCTCATTCGGCTATGGAAGCGGCAATGGAACTGCTTGACGAAAAAGGAGAAACCTCTTCAGAGTTTGATGAAGCTTTAGAGGACATTGCAGACGATGTAAGCCGGAAAGTGGGGGAAATGGAGCATTATATGAAATTGTCAGATGAATTCCTAAAGACAGTGGATCTTAAGAATGGCGTCTCAGAGGATGAGGGTATGAAAAAATTGGAAGACTGGCAATCTCAATTGGATAAATCTTCGGCATTGAAACTAAAGCAGCCGCTGGGGAAATCTATGGAGAAGGAATATGCTCAAAATCGAGCTCAAGACGATAGTTCTTCAAAAGAATAGGATCTCAACTAAACGATAATTATCCTTCAACGTTTTATATCTTTGTAGGGCAGTAATTTAATTGCCGTATAATTATTTCAAAACAAAATTTCAAACAATATGAAAAATTTGGTACTCTCTCTCTTTTTAGTCCTAACCCTAGGTTGGTCAATGCAAGCTCAAATTTCTACTCCTGCTCCTTCACCATTGGGGAAGATGGAACAAATGGTAGGTTTGACGGAAGTTCATTTGGAATACTCGCGACCGAGTGCTAAAGGACGAACCATATTTGGAGATCTAGTTCCCTATGGAAAATTATGGCGAACAGGTGCAAATTCAGCAACGAAGGTTACCTTTTCCGAAAATGTGGTTATTGAAGGTCAAGGTCTGGAAGCGGGGTCTTATGCATTGTTTACTATCCCCGGTGAAGATGAGTGGACCATTATTTTCAATACAGACACTGACCAAGGTGGAACAGGAAATTACGATGAAGAAAAGGATGCATTGCGGGTGACTGTTAAGCCTCAATCTATATCGCAGTTTGTGGAGACCTTTACTATTGGTATTAATGACATCACATCCTCTTCTGCCACTATGAATCTTCGTTGGGAAGAAACTCAGGTGATTATTCCTTTTACTGTCTTTACTGATGAACAAGTGGAAGTAAGTATCGCTCAAGTGATGGGTGGACCTTCCGCCAGAGATTATTATGCAGCTGCTAGTTATTACTTAGCTGAAGGAAAGGATGCTGATCAAGCATTGGAGTGGATCAATAAGCACCTGGAAATGGAAGATCCCAAATTCTGGACACTTTTAGCTAAATCTAAAATTCAGGCAGAAGCAGGGGACTTGAAAGGAGCAATCAAAACAGCGGAAAAGTCAAAAAAGATGGCTATGGACGCTGGTTATGACACCTATGTCAAGAGAAATGAAGAGAATATCGCCATGTGGAAAAACAAAATGTAGCGATTTATCTCAAATGAATAGAAGGGAAGTGGAGAGATCTGCTTCCCTTTTTTTGTTGGTATTGACTTTAATGGAGAGCAGAATTATGCAAAATGGGATTTCACCGATTCGAAAAATGTCGGGTTGAAGTGAGTAAAAGCACAAATAAGCCCATTCTATCAATCAGGATTCATGCGGAGCATTATCCGCTTTTATTTTAAAGATACTCTGTGTGTTAGCTACCTGGCAGCATATATCGAAGTACGGCACTCAGATAAGATCCATTTAGATCAAGAACTCCATTAGCCAGAGTGTTGGTCCCGGAACGGTAGCGCAATCCCAATCGCCCCATGCGTCCAAAACTGTGTTGAAACTGCCCCCCAAAGTACAAGCCTCCTGAGGAACCCCAATCCCATTCGTAGCCTGCTACGACCACCATGCCTCCAACAAATCGGGGGTCTGCGATGCCCGTGAGTTGAATATCGCCAGTAAAAATTCCAAAATTACTGGCCAGAAATGAGCCCATCCCCCCAAAACCAGCGTATAAATACCCCGAACTGGATGTGCGGATGCCCACAGTCCAAATGAGTGGAATCTCAAAACCCACACTGTTAACATCCTCCCGTGCTAACTCGTTACCAGAGCCCTCTTCCCGCGCAAAAGCCCTATAATTTCTACTGATTCGATAAATGCCGGATTCTATGTTTTGATTGTTGTAGTATCTCCACCTTAGAAAGCCTCCGAAGCGAATCCCTGTTCGAGTGCTGGTTTCTAATAAGATATTATTGCTTGCATCCAGAGTGCTGGCTGAAAAATTTTGTAGGAGTTGAGACTCAAATAAAACGCCACCTTCTATTCCTACCTGAAGGGTGGGGCGTTGGTCCCAGACTGCCCTTTGGCCTTGAGTTGCGGACATTGAAAAAAGCTGAAGCAGGGATGCGAGCAGCACGAGCTTCATGAATAATATACAATTTGAGTAGGTTTGATTTTGAGGGGTCATAAACATCTATTTTTTGTCTTGGTGAAGCTCGAGCCTGTCGATCAGCGGAAAGACTTTTTCGATGGTTACATGTTCCATAACCACAATTTTATACCACTTTGGAGATTCGTGTTTATCTGGGATCAAACCAAACTCATTTGCAATTTCAGCAGGAATAAATTCTGATTTTATAGTTACGATATTCGATAAGGGATGTCGGTAGTACTGGATGCTTAACTTATCTAATTGCTTACATATCCAATCTGTTCTTTTTTGAAGGATAAATATTTTTTCTTGCCAGCCGTAAGGCCCGTACTTCATTAGGATCATCCATATGGAAATGGCATTTGCTCCGGATCGACTGCCTATGAGTGTGCAATCTTCACCGGCGACATAACTCGCTTCTCGAGTGTTGGCGTATTGCATCCAGTCTTTTTTTATCACAAAAATGCCCGTGCCATAAGGAGCTTGAGCCATTTTATGGGCATCCAGGGTGATAGAGTTTACTTTGGGATGAGCAAAGCTCAGGGGATTTTCGGGGTTGGAGAAGGGATAATAAAAACCTCCATATGCACCATCGACGTGAATCTGATATTGAAAGCCCATTTCTTCGAGGGTATCTGCCAATTGATCGACATCATCTACAGAGCCAAACATGGTGGTCATCATCGTCGGAACGGCAATAATGTATTTGATCCCCTTATCCCGTGCGTCCTGTAATGCTGAGCGAAGGGTTTCGGTGTTCACTTTTCGGGTTTCCCTGTCTACCGAGACCTTAGTCAGCTCTACTGAAAGTACATTTGCAGCCTTATCCATTGAATAATGATTGTCCGAAGTGCAAAGAATCGATATTTCTGCATTTTTCGCTTCGTATTCTCTGCGGTAATAATTTCGATATATCCAAATGGCTTGCATATTTGCTTCTGTACCACCGGAGGCAATATAGCCATCGTAATTCCCCTCTTTTCCGCGAAGAATGTCAACTGAAACAAGTTCAATGAGCTCTCTTTCGATTTCTTGTGTTCCACTAAAAAAAGGTTCTGAGGTACCCAGAGTGTGACATCCAATATGGTTGGGGTTCTGAACCATGGTGGACATATATGGGGCGTCTTTCAGAAATGAGGCGTCTTGATGGAATACTTTGTCATCCAAATAAGAGGCCGGCAAACCGAGCACTCGTTGCTTTTGATAGTTGACATTTTTTTCTAATGCGCCAAAAATGCGTGCTTTGATCTCGTCCTCACTGAGTTTTTTCCAAAGGGTTTTCATACCGAATTTTGCTACAAATGTAAAGTAAAATGATCATGTGTGGGTATGGAACTCTATTCTGCTTTGGATTTGCGTGAAGGATAGTAGTGGTCGCGTCTCGACAGAGGCGCGAGTCCGAATGGTTTTTTCGCTTCGGCGAAAAACCTGAGGACGGAACCCACGCATAGCCTGGTCCAGCACCAGTTCTGGTGCTGGACACGCCCAAATACGAATTATTCGCGAATGAGTTTTTTGCTTTTCCATTGGTTATCCTCATCTTTCCACTGCAGATAATAGAACCCGGTGGGGAGTAGGGAAATATCGATGCGATAGGTCCCGATCCCGGCTGCGAAACTGCCCGATTGAGTCGTTTTGCCTTGCGTATCTACAATGCGATAGTCAGTAGCCGGCTGTTGGGTCTGCAAATGAACGACATCGTTCGAAGGAATGGGGTAAAGTACGTCTTGAGACGCAGGGGTCACTTGGGCAATGGAGGTCGAAATTTTTTGGTTGGCAAAGGCATATTGTCCGGGTAGTACCTGATCAAGTTGACAAATACCACGGCCGTCTCCGGGTAACTGAATACTTTTTTCGTAGTGTGGATACTCTTGCCACAGACTATCTCCAAAGGGGCGGTATACCAGAATCAAACTATCTTCTGTCACATCCACCAGGTCGTAATCGAGTTGGTCTGAATTGCGGCCCCGATAGGATACTATACATTCGGTCTGTGTAAGTGGCGCGGGGGTCCATATGGACCAGAAGTGAGTGCCGGAAAGTCGAAAACGCTCATTTTGCTCCTGGCCCGGTGGCGACACATAGTGGTGTGTCAGTTGGAAGGGAAGGGAGTCTACGGATAATTGGGGTGCTTCGAAAAACCAGTCGGTTCCAAGAAAGCTGGAGCGATAGGGGGCTTCTAAAATTTCAAAATGGGTGGCACTGGCTAGATTGAGCCGCTGCTCCGGATTGACAAAAACGTGTTGCGGAATAAAGTCGGAAGTGAAACGGAGTGATGAAAGAGGACCTGATACCTGGACTCGTTCTTGGTGAAAGGGATGGTCGGGATGATACAACCCCAGAGTAATGGGAACTTGCTCATGCCATTGGTCTGTACCATAAAGCCCCTGTTCTACTTGTACTTCGATGAGAAATTGAGTATCCTGAGCTGTGGCTGTCCAATTTTCGATGTAAAAATCGCTCCAGCCCGGACTAAAAATCCAATTATCAAAGAAGGGATTCAGGTCGAACCCTGTTCCCGCCATTAACTCATCTCGGAATTCTGGCCCTGAAATCGTCCCAAACGCTCGCTCCTGCAAAACGTACTGCATACCTAATCGAAATAGGCTATCTCCCAGATAACCTCTGAGATTGTGAATCATCGCGGCTCCTTTGTCATAAGTGTGCCGGCCGTATATGTGGGCATCATCCATAGGGCTGAGTGCGAGAAAATCCCCGTCAGCAACGTGGGCTGTCCGCAACATGTTGACGTTATTTGACAGGACTGCTTGTTGAAAGGCTTTCGGTCCCTCGAGGTATTCAATGATCTGTTGCTCGGAATAACTGGCCGGACCTTCCTTTATCCACATATCGTTTTCAGTGGTCATTGTGGTAATATTTCCCCACCAGTGATGGCCCAATTCGTGGGTGATAAGACCCAGATTGGTACTTCCATTTTGAATAGATGAACTGGGATAAGCGACTGCTGTGGGATGCTCCATGGCTCCTCGAGTCGTGATCGTATATCCGATGCGCTCAAAGGCGTATGGCCCATACCAGTCCTCCAAACAGTCGAGAGCATCTGCAAGAGGCCCAAAGGATTCACGCATGTTGGCGGTATCTGAAGTCCGGGCTACAAGTTGAATGGGAACGGCGCCGTATTGGCCTTGATGCATGTAATTGACTTCGTCGTAAGTGGAGGCCGCGATGTGGCTGAGATAAGTGGGGATGGATTGCATCATTTCATAGACCCGCGTAAGGGTGTCGCCGCCTTCTTGTATTTCTTCCATAAAGGTACCTACGCCGTACCCCTTTCGGCCCTCGTGTGTGGTGATTCGAAACGTATAGGTGGCGCGCTCTACAAAGTTATCAAAACAGGGATACCAGGCGCGTCCAAAATTATGAGGCTTGGCTTGTAGCCCTATACCGAGATTGTAAG